>Ga0209501_10003177_pt1 | contig 16696 bp, 14 predicted proteins | sample ArcticOcean_MG_C_4_FD_187434 | JGI IMG/M metagenome (GOLD analysis project Ga0209501, IMG submission 187434) | Marine microbial communities from western Arctic Ocean - ArcticOcean_MG_CB4_134 (SPAdes) (version 2) | ecosystem: Environmental > Aquatic > Marine > Oceanic | place: Arctic Ocean...
CGCCGCCACCGCCACCGCCACCGCCACCGCCGCGGCTATCGAGCATGGTCATGACGCCGTTGAAGCCGTCCAGAACGATTTCGGTGGTGTATTTGTCCTGGCCCGACTGGTCCTGCCATTTGCGCGTGCGCAGCTGGCCCTCCACATAGATTTTGGAGCCCTTCTTCACATATTGCTCGATAATGCCGGACAGTCCGTCGGAGAAACACACCACCCGGTGCCATTCGGTACGCTCGCGGCGCTCGCCGCTTGCGCGGTCTTTCCAGCTTTCGGTGGTGGCCATGCGCATATTGGCAATTTTTTTGCCGTCCTGGGACATTCTTACTTCCGGATCGGCGCCCAAATTACCGATCAAGATGACTTTATTGATGCTGCCTGCCATGGGGCCCCCTGCTTGGCTAAATGGATATCACGGATCACGCCTGTATGACAAAAACATGTACCCGGATTCGGCGCCGCGATCACGCGCAAAATTGCTTGGCCGGCTCAGGTTTATTTATCGCCCTGATCGGCCACCACATCGACGCCGGTGCCGGCCACCAGCGCGCCGCCGCAAAGCAGCAGAGCCGGCGGGAAAAACGCGACAACAACGCCGCAGGCGACAACGCCGGTGGATTTGCCGGGATGATCCTGGACCACTTGGGCGGTAGCGTCGGCGGCCTTTTTGGCGCCCTCGGTCACCGCATCCAGGGTTGATTTCTCCATCTTTTCGGCGGCGAAGGCCATGGCTGGCGCCAGGACAAGCATGGCGGCCACTGCCAAAGCTGTAAAAGTACGCATACTGAGATCCTCCCGAAATATGATCCGAGGTTCAAGCTTATACCAAGTTGCATAGATAAACACCCATTGTGACGGCTTTGCGCGGTTTCCGGTTAGGAGCGTACCGCGACGTGATGCCTTTGCATCACAAGCGGTGCGCGACGACATCCGGGAGCCGCGCAAAGTCGCCCTTCGGGTCGCCTTTCCCGCTTCCTCGGGGTGTCGGGAAGGCTTAACGATGGGACGCCATCGCCGGCGCCTCCCCTCCTACCGAGGAAACGGGAAAGAAGATCACAACGGGTGTTTATCTATGCAACTTGGTATCAACCGGTCTTGGTGTTGTTGCCAATAATTGCCGGGATCGATGTTTAAATTGCGACCGCGGCCGCCGTCAATTGGCGCGGCTCGGCGGCGCTGGCCGGATAGCGGATTTGGTAGTCCGCCGGCAATTGCAGCCAATCGAAGGCGCTTTCGATGCTCCGGAACGGGCGCCGCTGCAAGCCGGTGGGGGTCAGCCGGGTGCTGACGCTCAATTGATGAATGATGGTAAAATCGTGGGCGCCGTCGACCAGCCACGCCATTTTTATCGCCCCGATCTGTTTTTCGATGACGCCCACGCTTTGCTCATTGGTGCGGGCGAAATATTCATAGCCGAATTCGGTTGGCAAGGATGTGCTGGCGGAATCCCGGAAAAAATTCATGCCCGGCCGGAACGCCGGATCGCGGAGGATTTCCGCCAGGTTCGCCGGCCCTTCGCCGCACACAATTTCGCCCACATGTTCAATGAAGACGCAATTTACGCCGGCATCAATATAGTGTCTGGTTGCCATTCCTTCATAACGTCCCAGTTGCAGCTATTAAAAAACAAACTGCTTCCCTCAATACGTTCCCGCCAATTTCAAAAAATTGGTTCTCTTTCGCATATTGGGAGGGCGGCGAAAATTACAACCGCCAAACCGGAATATTCGGCAAAAATAAAATCGCGGCCAAATAGCCGCCCAGGCTCAAATATCGAGGATCAGCTTGGTCTCGCCGGGCGCGGCGCGGGAGCAGCAGACCTGGATGTGGTTTTCGCGCTCCGCATCGTCCAGATATTCGTCCCGGTGATCGACGTCGCCGCCCAGCAATCCGGTCTTGCAGTTGCCGCACCAGCCTTCTTCGCAGGCATACATAACCTCCACATCATTGTCCCAGAGGACTTCCATGATGGTCTTATCGGTGGGCACGGTGAAGGTCTTGCCGGTGACTTTTAATTCGATCTCGAACGCATGGTCGCCGTCGGCGTCGGCGGCCTGGGCAGCCTCAACCGGGGCCTTGGCGCTGGCGAACAATTCGAAATGAACGCTGCCGTCGGGCCAATGGCCGGCGGCCCCGCGGGCCGCGTTCAGCAAGCCGGTAGGCCCGCAGATATAAAGATGGGCGCCATCACCGGGCCTCTTCAACACCTCGTTCAGCTTGATGCCGTTGGCCGGATCACCGCCGTCGTGGTGGAAGGTCAGGTTATCGCCGAACACCGCCTTCACCTCGTCCATATAGGCGGTCTCTTCCGGCGATTTGGAGCAATAATGCAGATGCACATTGCCGCCGGTGGCCTTCAAGTGGCGGCCCATGGCCAGCATTGGCGTGATGCCGATGCCGCCGGCGATCAACAGATGCGACGCGGCATCATCGGCCAGCGGAAAATTGTTGCTGGGACCCTGGACGGTCAGCATGTCGCCGACCGAAACCTTATCGTGCATATGCTTGGAGCCGCCGGCGCCGTTTTCTTCGCGCAGTACGGCGGTCACATATTTGCTGAGGTCGGTAGGATCGCTGGACAGGGAATAGGAATTATGCAGATGCGTGTCGAGCACAAAGATCAAATGCGCACCGGCCTGCCATTCGGGCAAATCGCCGCCATCCTCGGCTACAAATTCGAATTTCTTGATGCCCGCCGTCAATTGCTGGATATCGGCGACTTTGAGCTGCATTTCGGCCATAGTTCCCTCCGTTGGCGCTCTCGGTTTCGAATGCGCGCCTAACCTACACGCCCGGCCTTGCGGAGAAAAGACCGTTGCGGCAGCGGGCATAAATTAATTGGCCGCGCGCCAAGGCGCGAATTCGCTTTCCGCCCGCCGCCGGGCAGTTTAAGCAAAGCCATGCCCCGCTTTCCGCGCAATCATCCGCTCAATATCATCTTTCTGACCACCCTCGCCGGCCTGCTGGCCTTTCCGATCATCTCGCCGGCGCTGCCGGCCATGCGCGAAGCGCTTGATATTCCCACCGAAAATATCGGCCTGGTGATGACCGCCTATTCCCTGCCCGCGTTCCTGTTCGTGCCGCTGACCGGGCTGCTCGCCGACCGGCTGGGCAAAAAGATTGTGCTGGTGCCGTCCCTGTTCCTGTTCGCCGCCGCCGGCGGCGCGATCATGTTGGCCCCCGACCTGGAATGGGTCTTGGCCTTGCGCTTCGTCCAGGGGATCGGCGGCTCGTCGCTGGTGTCGTTGAATTTCGCCCTGGCCGGCGATCTGTTCCAGGGCCAGGACCGAGTGCGCGCCACCGGCAATATCGCCGCCTTGCAGAATGTGGGCTCCGGGCTATTGCCGATCCTCGGCGGATTGCTGGCCTCCATCGCCTGGTTCTGGCCCTTCGCGCTGCCGCTGATCGGCATCCCCATCGGCATCTACATTATTTATTTCCTGGAGCCGGCGAAGGCCGAAACCACCACCGGCACCGGCGCCTTTATCGGTTATGCCTGGCGCCATTTGATGGACCGCCGCGTGATCGAATTGCTGCTGATGACCGGCTTTTTTATCTTTGTCGGCTTCGGCGCGTTCGTGACCTACATGCCGTTGTTCCTGAAAGACAGTTTCGCGACGCCGGAAATTCTGATCGGCGTGGTGCTGGCGGCGCGCTCCGTCTCCGGCGTTATCATCGCCACTCAGCTTTCCAGGTTCACCGAGCGCTACTCCTACCGGGCTTTGATTTCGGGCGCTTTCGTGGCCCTCGGCATCGGCATGGTGATCGTTCCGTTCATGCCCAACGTCTGGGCGATCATGATCACGGCGGTCATCTATGGCGGCTCGTTCGCCATTGTGCGGCCGTCCTTGCAGCTTCTGCTGATCGAGATCGCGCCGGCCGATTTGCGCGCCACCTTCGCCTCGGCGGGCAGTTTCTTTTTGCGCCTGGGCCAAATGATCGCCCCCATCGCGGCCGGCTTCATGTTGGTGCTGGGCGGCTATCAGGCGCTCTATTTCTCCTCCGCCGCCGCAGCCTTTCTGGCCGCCATGTTCGCGGCGACAACGGTGGTGCTGCGGCGCGCCTGATCAGGGCCTAAGCGCTTGTAATTTGCGCGCCACCTCCGGCCATTGGGCGGCGCCGGCCTCGTTCATGATTTTGATTTTCTTTGGCGGATCGTGGGCCAGAATGGCTTCGGCGTAATTGCGGCGGGCGCGGGCGCGGGCGTACCAATCGGTAACAGCGGTGCGATCTTTTTCCCACATGGCCGACAGGCCGAGCATATTCATGCGGTTGACGTAAGGCGTCAGCCCCGCATCGGCCAGGGAATAGGCGCCGCCCGCCAGCCAATCGGCGCTGGCCAACGCGGTCTCCATATCAGCCAGCATCTTGTCCAAACGTTTGAGCGCGTCCACGACCAGGGGCGAATCGATGCCCTGCTCGATCAATTCGCGCATCTTGGCGGCGCGCGCCGGGTCGGGGATTTTTTGCCAGCGGGCTTTCTGTTCTTCCGGTGATTGCTCCAAAACCGGCAGGCGCATGGCGATGGCGAAGGTCACGGTGTTGATGGCGTAATGAATGCCGTCGTCCAACTGCTTGACCCAGAGCCGCATGGCCGCGCGGCTGTAAGGATCGGCGGGGCGCAAGGGCATATCGGGAAAGGCATCATCCACATATTCGTTGATCATCGAGGATTCGATAATCACCTTGCCGTCGTGAACCAATGTCGGCACCACCGCATTGGGATTGAGCTTCATATATTCGGGATCGAACTGATCGCCCTTGCCGAGATCGATGAACGAGCCGGTCCATTCGAGCTGTTTCTCGGTCAGCGCCAGGCGGACCTTTTGCGAGCAGACCGATGTATCGCCGTGGTAAAGCGTCAGCATGATAACCCCTTCAAAATACGTTGGGAATTATCTGCCAGTTCCTGGGTCTCAATGCAAATCAGGATGGACGTAGCACTGATCGATATCCAGATAGTTGGGGCGCAGGACCCAATCGCGAAACGCCGCATCGGTACGGAAATGCTGCTGGTGAGCATCGAAGCCCTGGCGCCCCGCCGTCTCCATCACGGCGCGCAAGCGGGCGGGCAAATCATCGAGGCTGGTAAGATAGCCATGCCCGATGCGGTCCAGATCCACGTTGTAGGCGACGATGGCTTCCGGCACTAAATCGGCTAGATCGCCCGATGCGGCGCCGCTGTGCCCCGCCGCCAGCCGCCGCATCAGCACATAAGAGGTGACCAGCCCCTCGCCATAAATCCAGCGCTGGATTTCTTGGGCGTCGTTCTGGTGGGCCTGGAAGATATTGGTGACGCCAAGGCCCGGATCATAAATCACCTTGTGGCCGAGCCCTTCGATGGCCTTGCCGGCGCCCATGTCGCCATCGCCGGTGAAGTGAAACAGATGCGCCGGCATGCCGCCCGGATGGAAGCCGCCGGCCTCCAACATGGCCGAGCGCCGGGCAATAAAATTCCGCCCCCAGACAAAGGCGGCGGGAATCTCCAGCCGCTCGGTTCCGAAATCCAGCAATCCCCAATGGGCCGACCAGACGCCGCCCTGGTAATCGAGGATCATGGATTTGCGCCAATCGGGCACCTCGGTTTCGAATGCCGGCGTGATCGGACCAGTGGCGAGGCCCACATCTGCGTCGGTGAAGACGGCGGCAATGGCGTCCAGCCAGCCGGGCTCGGGCCGGGTGTCGTCGTCGATGAAGGCCACCACCTCGCCTTGGGCTTGCGCCAATGCCGTATGCCAGCCGACGAGCTGGCCCGGCCGGGGATCGTGGAAATGATGGAAATTGGCGAAGGTTTTGGTGTGGGAAGCGGCCACATCCCCGGTCGCATCGGTGGAGCCGTTGTCGCCGACGATCACTTCGAAGCGCTGGCCATCGAAGTCCTGGGCGGCCAGGCTCAAAAGCGCGCCGGCCAGATACTTAGCCCGGTTGCGGGTCACGATAACCACCGAGATATCCATGTCAGAACCTTGCGTCTTCGTTCATAAAACGGGCGACGGCGGCGCGCACCGCAGCGTCCAGGGGATGGCGCACCGGGGCGCCTTGAAAATCGAAGACCAGCACGTTCTCGAAGCCCAAAAACGGCACCGCATGGCGAAAATTGTCCCGGTTCAAGAGCCGCAGATAGGCCTTGTAGACAGGGGCAAACTGGGGCCGCGCGAGCAACAGCTTGGCGCCGCCGGTAATGAGCGGGCCGTTCGACGCGATGATCGCCACCGGCTCCAAATCCGGCGCGCCCTCACCGAAATAATCGATAATACCCTCGGTCAAAGACGGGCAAAGGGTGTTGAAAAGATCGTCGGCCAGGATAACCCCGCCAGCGGCCAGCGCCGCCTCGGCAAGGCCCAGATCATGGCGCACGCCGGCGCGCGAATGATCGCCGTCGACGCTGAACAGGCGCACATTGGCGCCGCCGGTCAGGGCGCGCATTTCAGGCGCCGTCATGTCCTGGCTGTTGGCGGTGACGATGCGGGTTTTGTCTTCGCCGATGCCGGCGGCGGCGAGGTTGCGCTTCAGGTTCGCGTCGGAAAAACGGAGGGCGTCTGCGTCGGTTTCGATGCCCTGGATGTGGGGCGCCGAATTGAACACATCGATGGCGAAGGCAATTTCGCCGTCTTCGGCCGCGTGGCACAGGAACACAAACAGACGCCCGTGATAAACGCCGATCTCGGCGATGTTGCCGGTGATGCCCAGCTCTTCTTGGACTTCGAACAGGGACCAGATGATGGACGCCGAGCCGCTCTGCAAATAGCCGTCCACATCCTTGGCAAGCTCGGTCAGGTAGTGATTGAGCTTGGCGGCGTCCGCCATATTAGCGCATCGCCGATTTGGCCCGAAAAAAGCCGTTGCCGTCGGGCCAGCGGAGCCGCCAGTTTTCCTTGCAGCCGGCAATATGGGTGGTTTTCAGATCCACCTTCCAGCCGCATTCGGCCAGCAATTCGGCCCACCAGTCCAACGATTTGGCGATCACATGGGTGGCGTCCTGATCGTAATCGGGAACGATGTAGTGGCCGCAAATGTCGTCGGCGGCCAGCGGCACCACCACGAACAGATTGTCCGCATGGCGCGCCGCGCGGGATACGAACAGACGCAAGTCATCCTCCGGCACATGTTCGAGCACGTCCTTGGCAACGACCCAATCATAGTCTTTCGGGAACAAAGCCACATCGCCGGCGCCTTCGATATGGCGGCAGAAATCGCGCACTTCGGTGTCGCAATTATCGATGGCGTAAGGCGATATGTCGGCTCCCCAGGCATCGAAATCAAAGATGCGCAGCGCCTTGACCAGATAGCCCTTGGCGCAGCCGAAATCCAAAATGCTTTGGCCCGCCTCGATGGGAAGCTGGCGCACCAGATGGTAGGCCATGCGCAAGGTCAGCTCCGGCATCCAGCGGTAGTTGGTGTAACCGGACACGCCGGTGACGGCGCCAAACTCGAAATATTCCCGGTCGAACGGAATGTGTTTATAGAGTTGATCCATGCAGTTTGTAGCCTTTAAGGAAAATTGATGTGGTCGGGGGTTGAGCCCGGTTGGATTTCGGGGCCGCGGCTGCTCAATTCCTTGACCATGCGGTTGTTGCGCATGAACAGGCAGGCGGCGCAGTTCTGGCGCGGATCGAAAAACGGGCGTACGGGTTCGGTATACAGCTTTTCGGCCTCCGTATTGGCATGGGTGCCCCAGCGCGCCGCATCGAAGCGCCGCTCGGAATCTTCTTCGCCGGCCAGAACGGTGACCGAATCGCACGGATAGCAACTGGATTGGCCGTTCGCCTCGTGCCCGGTGGTATCCCAAAATGTGTTGTAGACCTGCAAATAGCACTGCCCGCCGTCCCAAAGTTCTTCCGCCTCGCCGGCGTCGCCGTGATATTTAAGCTGGTGGAAAATGCGCTTCAAGGGCGCACCGTCCGCATCGATAAAGCCAAGCTGGAACAAGCGTTCCGCCAGCGCCCGGTGGGCCGCCAGCTGGGCGCTCCGGCCCAGATTGCAATCGGCCAGCACGCGGCAGTAATCGAAGCCGTTATCGGCCAGCGCGGCATCGATGCGGGCCAGGATGCCGTCATCGGTCCAGGGGCCGTGGACATAAGACAAGCCCACCGTGATGGCGTCGTTATGGCGGATGGTCTCCGGCAGGTACTGGGCATTAAAGCGCTGGCCCGGATAATGGGGCGAAGCGTCTTCCGGCGTGATCGACAGGCGGATCCATTGGAAATGGCGGTAGATGTCTTCGTCGATGCCGGCCGGAAAGCCGTTGGTGATCAGGCCGAGATCGATATCCAAGTCCGATAGCCACTCCACAAACTCGGCGAAATGGGGCCACAGATTTGGCTGCCCGCCGCCCGACAGGATAAGACCGCGAAGACCGATATGGTTGCCGGTCGCCGCCAGGTAGCGGTCGTTATATTCTGGAAAATGCTCCCGGTTATGACGTTCCTGATCGGCCCCCAGCTTGATCACGAAGGCTTTCGCCTCATCCAGGGTGATGGCGTCGGCCCGATTGCGGCGCAATGTCGAGCAATAGGGGCATTTGGAGGCGCACACCTGGTGCAGGGTCATGGTGGCGCGGATGATGCTGGCGTAACCGGTTTCCCGGTATTTGTCGAAGATCGGCTGGTGATAAGCCAGCTTGGCGCCGGTGGCGGTATAGCTCTGCTCGGAGCCGGTAAGCTGGTGGCGGACGGTGCCGGGATCGGCGGCGGCGGAAGCGCGCTCCCGAAGCCCCGATCCGGCCAGGTCGCTGGCGAAAACATCAAAGGACGCGGTATCGCCCCTTGCCTCGAAATTATCGATGATGAAGCGCGCCGCCTGGGCATCCAGGGGCCGGCGTTCAATCAAATCGCCCGAATCGGCGACCAGGTTAAAATGCGTATGGACCGCATGATTGCGCCCGCCCTGGCGCGCCCGAAGGCGGATCTCGTAGCCCCCGGCCCCGGCCCGGACGCCGCCGCTGATATCAAACCGCGCGGTCTGGCGGCGGAGCGCGGCCTCGCCACCGGGGCGCGAATTTGCATGACTGATGGTCATTGGATCGGCCTTCGAAACAGTCTCGCCCACTATAATAGTCTTTATTGGAGACGATTGTAGCGATGAGAACTTTAAGACCGGTAAAGATGCCAAATCCTCGCTAGCTTTTTGCCGTGCGGCGGGTCATATAAGTGCATGGCCAAAAGCAACGGAAAAAAAGCTCCGAAAAGCGATTCCAAGGGCGCGCGCACCGTCATCGCCGTGCGCGGCGCGCGCCAGCACAATCTTAGAAATATCGATGTGGATATCCCCCGCGACACTTTGACCGTGATCACCGGCCTGTCCGGGTCGGGCAAATCGTCGCTGGCATTCGATACCGTCTATGCCGAAGGCCAGCGCCGCTATGTGGAAAGCCTGTCGGCCTATGCCCGCCAGTTCCTGGAACTGATGCAAAAGCCGGACGTGGATTCCATCGACGGCCTGTCGCCGGCGATCTCCATCGAGCAAAAAACCACGTCGCGCAATCCGCGCTCCACGGTCGGCACGGTGACCGAGATTTATGACTATATGCGCCTCATGTTCGCGCGCATCGGCATCCCCTATTCACCGGCCACCGGCCTGCCCATCGAGGCGCAGACCGTCTCGCAGATGGTCGATCGGGTGATGGCGATGAAGGCCGGCGCCCGGCTCTATTTGATGGCCCCCATCGCGCGCGGGCGCAAGGGCGAGTACCGGCGCGAATTTGCGGAGCTGGCCAAGAAGGGTTTCCAGCGGGTCAAGGTGGACGGCGAACATTACGACATTGACGAAGCCCCCACTTTGGAGAAAAACTTCAAGCACGATATCGAGGTGGTGGTCGACCGGCTTGTGGTGCGGGGTGGTTTGGAACAACGCCTTGCGGAATCGTTTGAGACGGCGCTCGAGCTGGCCGACGGGCTGGCCATTACCGAAGATGCCGACGACGGCGCCCGGGTCACGTTCTCGGCCAAGTTCGCCTGCCCGGTGTCCGGCTTCACCATCGAGGAGATCGAGCCGCGCCTGTTTTCCTTCAACAATCCGTTCGGCGCCTGCCCATCGTGTGATGGGCTCGGCACGCAAATGTTTTTCGATCCCGGCCTGGTGGTTCCCGACGACCGCTTGAGCCTGGCCGAGGGCGCCGTCGGCCCGTGGGCCAATTCCGGCTCCCAATACTACCGCCAAACCCTCGACAGCCTCGCCGCCCATTTCAAGATCGATTTGGGCGCGCCCTGGTCGAAGCTCAAGAAGAAGCACCGGGAAGTCATTTTGTTTGGCACCGGCAAGACCGCCGTCACCATGCGCTACAACGACGGCAAGCAGGCCTACGACATCAAAAAGCCGTTCGAAGGCGTGGTCCCCAATATGGAGCGGCGCTGGAAGGAAACCGATAGCGCCTGGGTGCGCGACGAATTGAGCCGCTATCAGACCGTGACCGGTTGCGAGACCTGCGAGGGCTACCGGCTGAAACCGGAAGCGCTGGCGGTCAAGATCGACGGGCTGCACGCCGGCCAAGTGACGCGCATGTCCATCGACGAAAGCCAGCTTTGGTTCGCCGGCCTGCACGAGCGGCTCACCGACAAACAGAACGAGATCGCCCAGCGCATCTTGAAGGAGATTAACGAGCGGCTTGGGTTCTTGAAAAATGTCGGCCTCGAATACCTCACCCTGGCGCGCGCATCGCGCACATTATCGGGGGGCGAAAGCCAGCGTATCCGCCTCGCCTCGCAGATCGGATCGGGGCTCACCGGCGTCCTTTATGTGCTCGACGAGCCGTCCATTGGCCTGCATCAGCGCGACAACGAGCGTTTGCTGGCCACCTTGGTGCGGCTTCGCGATCTCGGCAATTCGGTGGTCGTGGTCGAACATGACGAGGAGGCCATCCGGGCCGCCGACCATGTTATCGATATGGGCCCCGGCGCCGGCATTCATGGCGGGCTGATGGTGGCGTCCGGCACGCCCGAAGAAATCATGGGTTCAAGCGAAAGCCTCACGGGCCAATATATGACCGGCTTCCGCCAGATCGAAATTCCGAAACAGCGCCGCCCCGGCCATAAGGGGCAGATATTGAAGGTCGCCGGCGCCCGCGAAAACAACCTCGCCAACATCACCGCCGAATTCCCCTTGGGCACCTTCACCTGCATCACCGGCGTATCGGGGGGCGGCAAGTCAACCCTGGTTGTCGAGACATTATATAAGGCATTGGCGCGGCGCCTGAACGGCACCCGCGTGCATCCAGGAACCCACGACCATATCGCCGGCATCGAATTTCTCGACAAGGTGGTCGATATCGACCAGAGCCCCATCGGGCGGACGCCGCGCTCCAACCCGGCCACCTATACCGGCGCCTTCACGCCGATCCGGGATTGGTTCGCAGGCCTGCCCGAAGCCAAGACCCGCGGCTACAAGCCCGGGCGCTTTTCCTTCAACGTCAAGGGCGGGCGCTGCGAGGCCTGCCAGGGCGACGGGCTGATCAAGATCGAAATGCATTTCCTGCCCGACGTCTATGTCCAATGCGACCAATGCAAAGGCAAGCGCTACAACCGGGAAACCCTGGAGATCGCCTTTCGCGGCAAGTCCATCGCCGATGTGCTCGACATGACCGTCGAGGAGGGTTTGGAATATTTCAAGGCGGTGCCGTCGATCCGCGACAAGATGCTGACCCTCAACCGGGTGGGTTTGGGATACATCCATCTCGGCCAGCAGGCGACCACCCTTTCGGGCGGCGAGGCGCAGCGGGTCAAGCTGGCCAAGGAGCTTTCCCGCCGCTCCACCGGCAAGACATTATATATACTGGACGAGCCGACCACCGGTCTGCATTTCGAAGACGTGAAAAAGCTGATCGAGGTTTTGCAGGCGCTGGTCGAGCAAGGCAACACGATCATCGTCATCGAGCACAATCTGGAGGTCATCAAGACGGCGGACTGGATACTCGATCTCGGCCCCGAGGGCGGTGACAAGGGCGGCCGCATCATCGCCGCCGGCACGCCTGAAGACGTGGCCGAGACGGAGGGCAGTTATACCGGCGCGTATCTGGCCCAGTATCTGGGGCGCAAACGCAAGAAGCGGAAGCGGGCTTAAGCGGCCCTCACCCCTACCCGCGCGCGCTCCCTACCCGCCAGCCGGCGGCACCGTATAGATCGGCGTCGCGCTGTCACCTTGATTATAGAATTCTTCGGTCACGGTGCTGCCGCTAAAGGTCAGGATCGCATACCCGTTGAGCACCCGGTTGACCTGTTGCGGGGTCGGCGTGGCGAGGGCGCTATAGGGGGTTTGCGCGTACCATTCCACATTGGCGTTGCCGTCCAGCCCGTAGCCGTTGCCGAAGGGGATGGCGCCGTGGCCGGCGCAACGGGCCTGGATACCGGTGCCGGCGAGGCCCGGGGCGCTGTCCTTGTAGACAATGCCGTTATGGACGTGCCCCCAATACCAATAGTCCGGATAGGCCGCCTCGGCGCTCGCATAGGCCGGGTTGGCGGCCAGCATTGTGTTGATATCACCCATCAGTGCCAGCGGCTCGCCGGTGCCGTCGGTTGCTATGCCCGTATGGTGGGTCATCACCATGATCTTTTTGCGCACCTGGTTGGCATCCAGCAGGTCGAGGCCTTTCACGAAGTCGGCCTGATCGCTGTCGGTAATGCGCCCGTCGAGCAGGAACGGGGTCGTCGTATTCGTCGGAAAATCGATGTCGTAGGCGGAATCCAGGCCGATGATCACCCAATCGGCGAGATTGATGGCGAAATAGCTGGCCTGCACCTGCGCGGCAAATCTTTGATCGGTCAGCGTCTTTTCGAAATAGCCGGTGCCGCCCGGATACATTTCATGGTTCGAGTTGAGGGCAAAGGTTCCCTGGCTGCCGGCGATCCAAGGGTCGAGGAACAACGCCTCTTCCTGAATTTCGGTGCCGGCGTAATAGACGTCGCCCAGATGAATGGTCAAATCGGGCGCTGGGTTCATGGCGCCGATCTGGTCGATGATGGATATGGCCGGGCCGTTCGCATCGTTGCCGTCCTGCCACTTGCCGGTGCCCCAATCGCCGAGCACGGCGACGCTGGGATTGTCGCCCGAAATTGTCGTGATTGTGCCCGCCTGGTTGACGCCAAATGGCTGCTTGGTAATCAAGCCTATTTTTAGAAAAATATACTGAACCGCCGGCTCCAGCCATCCCGGATCCATTTGCGCAAAGGTGACGTTGCTGAGCAAGGTGCCGTCGCTGGCCACCACGCCCGGACCCTGGATGGTGGTCTTCCAGCTATCATACAAGGTTTTGGTGATCTGGGTTGTCGGGAATAGATTCTTAAACCAAGCGGGCATACTGGAACCGTCAATCCAATAGAGGACGAGGCCGAATTCGACGGAACCGGGATCGCTTTCCGGCGGTTTCTGACCCGCCATCAGGGCAATCAGCTTTTCCTCGCTATGCTGTAAAAAAGGGCCAAGGACGGGGATTTCCGCCTCGATCCGCGCCACCTGATCGGGCGTGGCTGCTTCATATTGCGCCGCGATCGCCTGCAAACCCTGTTCCGCTGCCGCTGACAGTGCCATGATTTCGCGCTCCCCTGGTGTTCTCCCGGAATTCCTTCCAAGATTGATCAACCCGGCCAAACCGGATCGTCATGCTAGCGCGAATATATACCGATGCGCGAGTTTAATTTTAATTTTCTATTGTTGATCGCGCCGATATTGCGCCGGGGCGATAGGCCTAGCCGCCCGCGCGCAATCCTTTCCACACCCTTGTCGTTACCGGCAACGCATTCAAATCGTGGACGTCGCGGAGACATTCGCCGAGCATGTAGCCGTCGCCCCCGGTCAACCGGTGGCATTGGCGGAGCGCGGCCCGGGATTGCCGGAGACCTTCGCTGGCCTTCGCGCCAACCGCATGGCGCCATAATCCCTCTTCGTCGATCACCGGGCCAACCGGCGCATTGCCAAGGTAGTTGACCAGCTTGAGCGCGGTCGCTGCAATGGTCAGGCGGTCCTCGGCGCCGGCACCGGCGGCATGCACATAATGCTCGGCCTGGGCGCGCAAGGGGCCGGTGAACTGGGCGATCTCGGCCGCCGTCATGGGATGAACGGCATCCTTGGTGATCACCGGCACCAAGGATGCCAGCTTGCCGACGCTGATGGCGGCGCGGGTGCCGTTCAGGCCCCGGATCACCGCTTCGGGTAGGACCATGCGCACGCTGAGGAAAATGCGTTCGCTTTCGATTTTTACCAGTGGTGCCGCATCCATGGTGCGGACGGTGCCGTCGGCTCCAATCAACCGGAGGGTCAGTTTGGTATCGGCTGCCGGCACATAGGCGGTTTTTGCATCCGGCGCTTTGCGATGCTGTTGCAGGCAAAAGGCCGAAAACTCGGCCCAGCATTTGCCGTTTTCGCAAATCAACGGGGTCGGCGACGCGGTCGCCACAAGCCCGAGTATTTGCGGCGGCGCCGCCTGGGCGGCATTTGTGGACAAGCCGGCGGCGGAAAATAAAAGCGCGACCGCGCCGAGAAATGATACAAGAATGCTACGGGCATAAACCATCGGGGCCTCCTAGCGGAACGACAGAGAAATCGACGGGTGCAGCCAACGAAGATTACAAGTTGCAACCATCGACACAGCATGAGAATCATTGCATGGTTTGCTGGCGGGCGTCAATGTGGACGCGGTTCCAATATCTGGTTATACCGGTAATACTTTGTCCGATTGTAACGGCTATTTTACAAATTTTTCATTGCTTGGTGAACAACTATGAAGATAATCCCTATGCAGGCGGAGAGATAATTATTGGTGCCCAATGCCTTTAAAATGCGTTGATTGTGACCGCAATCACAGCGGCGCCAGGAATTGTGATATATATCACACCGTCATGAGGGAAGGGTCAGTTTCGTTCGTTTCGGTACCGTAGTTCTATAATGGGGTAATGTACGAATTGTCGATTGATACGCTTGGCTCCACTTTAAATATTTGCGCCCGGTTAGGTGCATGACCCGGCAGCTTCGAAAATATTTCGTATCGCTGGCTGCGGCGTTGCTGCTTGGCGCCTGCGCCGCCACCAGCCCGGAATTTGACGCCGGCATGAAAGACTTCAATCGGGGCGAACACTTGCTGGCGCTCGGCCACTGGCAGCCGGTGGCCGATGCGGGCGACGCCGACGCCCAGCAAGCCATCGGATGGCTTTACGAAAACGGCCTGGGAGTCGGCCAAGATTACAAGACAAGCGCGTCCTGGTACCAAAAATCGGTCGATGGCGGGCATGCGGGCGCCGCCCTGAACCTCGGCAATCTGCTCGATAACGGACTCGGCTTGCCCAAGAACTATGTCCGGTCTTTCGCCCTTTTCCAAACCGCCGCCGCAGCCGGGTTTGCAGAGGCCTACAACAATATGGGCGAGATGTACCGCCTCGGCCAGGGTGTCGAGAAGGACGATCGGGAAGCGTTTTATTTGTTTCGCGTCGCGGCCGAGGAAGATTATGCGCCGGCCCAAAACCGCGTCGGGGTCATGTTGTTCCGCGGCCAGGGCAACAAACAGGATGCGAAAGAGGCCTATTACTGGACCGGCCGCGCCGTCTTGAACGGGCAGGCCGGCGCCGAACACAACAGGGATTTCATCCGTACATTCTTGACCGCCGGACAAATCAAGGACGTTGAACGGCGCCTCGCATCTGAAGGCAAGCCGTGATGGCGTGGATTGGAACATTGCCGATCGGCGTCCTTGCGGCAGCGGCGCTTCTCCTCGCCGCGCCCCAAGAAACGCAAGCGGACGACCGCAATACCACCCTCACCATTGTTGGGATGAATGCGGCCGTCGATACCGCCCGGCACGCCGATGCGCGCGCCTGGAAAGTGCGCGCCACGTCCGGTGACGTCGCGGTCTTGCAGGGCACGCCGCGCCGGCTGGTAAAGGTTCGCCCTGGCGCCTTCGTCATACCCGGCGCGGAAATCAAATCCGGGGAAAGCGGCTGGGTGGTCCTGACCCACGCCAAGGATGTCATGGCGGTGGCGGCAAAGACGAGGCTATCGCTGCCCGTCAAGGCGCCGGGTACCAATACCACGAGCATCTTGCAATCGCTGGGTAGCATTCTGTTCAAGGTCGACAAGCTGCCCGGACGTAAGTTCGAGGTGAAGACGCCGTTTCTCGTCGCTGGCGTCAAGGGGACTACCTTTAATGTCAATGTGAGCACAACCGGCGCCAGTGTCTCGGTCAGCGAAGGCCGGGTAGGCGTTTCCGGCGGCAGCGGCGCGGGCGCCGGCTCTTCCGACATCGACGCCGGGCAGACCGCCTCCGTCGGGGCGGCGGGCCGGAGCGGCGTTTCGGTCGGCGCGACCAGCCCGAGTGCCAAGTCCGGCGCCGGCGCCGGCCGGGGCCAGGGCAAAAGCCCCGGCTCCAAGGGCGGTGGCACCAAGGGTGCCGGTCCCGGAAAGGGCCAGGGTAAGGCGAAAAAATCCAACACCAGCGGCGGCGGCGCCAGCGGTGGAGGCGGCAAGAGCTTCTCCGCCGGAGGCAACGGCAAACGTGGCGGCGGCAACGGCAACAGCGGCGGCAACGGCGGCGGCGGCAACGGTAATGGCAACAGTAGTAGCAACGGCAACGGCAACGGCAATGGCAACAGTAACGGTAACGGTAACGGTAACGGTAACGGCAACGGTAATGGCAACGGTAACGGCAACGGTAATGGCAATTAGCGGATGACCTTTAATCGCCAAAATATTGTCGCCAGAATTGCCGGCAGGTTCGCCACCG
>Ga0209501_10003179_pt1 | contig 16694 bp, 10 predicted proteins | sample ArcticOcean_MG_C_4_FD_187434 | JGI IMG/M metagenome (GOLD analysis project Ga0209501, IMG submission 187434) | Marine microbial communities from western Arctic Ocean - ArcticOcean_MG_CB4_134 (SPAdes) (version 2) | ecosystem: Environmental > Aquatic > Marine > Oceanic | place: Arctic Ocean...
TTGCTTTTTTTTCCCAATCTTCGTCCAGATAGCGATGGTAGATCAGAGTAATCATGGATTCCCCTTTTTGTGACACTTGAAATTCAACCTGAAAAAGCTTCTTTGATAAATTAATATCCTGATTGATGTGAGCAATAGTTTTTTTCATCAATTCATTTATTTTTGGATGACAGATAGGTAATTCAGTTACTTGAAATCTTACTCCATTTTTCACCATAGAGTAGCCTAGCTTTCCATCAAATTTGTTTAATCCAAATTCAATTCTTGTCCTGTAGCCTTCAGAAGGGGAGTCGTAAATTATGAAATTATCAAAGGAAGGTTTTATTTTGCTTAAAAATAAATCTTCTTTTACTTTAAGTTGCTCCTTGTAGGAAATAGAGACAACCTTAGTCAAGGTTAGGTCTTAGATGTTTTTTAGTTTCATCAAGTGTATCTCCTCGAGATTTAGCCACTTCTTCTACCTGGTCAATGCCGATCTTGCCTACGCCAAAATATTTACTTTCAGGGTGTGCATAATACCATCCACTTACTGATGCAGCAGGGTACATGGCAAAATTTTCAGTAAGGGTAATGCCCGTTGCTTTGGTTGCTTGTAATAAAGAAAATAATTTATTTTTTTCGGAATGATCAGGGCAGGCTGGATATCCGGGTGCGGGTCGAATACCCTGATATTTTTCTTTTATAAGTTCTTCATTGGAAAGGTTCTCTTCAGATGCATAACCCCAGTGTGATTGCCTTACTTTTTCATGCATATATTCTGCTAATGCCTCAGCCAAACGATCAGCTAATGCTTTTAGCATGATCGATGAATAGTCATCGTTGTTTTGTTCATATTCTTTGCATTTTTCTTCAACTCCAAGGCCGGTAGTAACTGCAAAACCACCCAAATAATCTCTTATTTCAAGTTCTTTAGGAGCAACAAAGTCTGAAAGACAGACATTTGGCCGAGTTCCTTGTGGTTTTTGTTGGCGCAGATTGTTCAATGTCTCAAGAACTGCATTTGTATCTGGGTCATAGATTTCAATATTGTTGTGATTTATTTGATTTGCAGGCCAAAACCCTACAACACCTGAAGTTTTAATAATATTTTCTTTTTCAAGCTCATCAAGCATTTCTATGGCATCTTTAAATAATTGAGTCGCCGCTTCACCAACAACTTCATCCTTAAGTATTTTTGGATAGCTACCAGCTAAATCCCACGACCTAAAGAAAATACTCCAATCAATGTAGTCTCGTAAGTCTTTTATTTTGATATCGTTAAAAGCCTTCGTACCTAAAAAAGATGGTTTGATGGACCTAAACTCACTCCAATTAATTTGTAATTTATTATTGTTTGCATTTTCTAATTTCATCAAAGGCTTCGAATCTGAGTTTTTTAGTCTTTCTCTAACTTTGACATAATCCTTTTTAATATCCCCTAAGAAAGCATCTCTTTTATCCTCTGTAACTAGATTCTGAAGTACACCCACGCTTCTGGAGGCATCTATGACGTGTATAACAGGCCCTGTCTTGTAGTTTGGCTCAATCTTTAATGCGGTGTGTGCCTTTGAGGTAGTTGCCCCGCCAATTAATATAGGTATTTTTAGACCTTTCCGAGTCATTTCTTCAGCAACCGTTATCATTTCATCTAATGAGGGAGTTATGAGACCACTAAGGCCCACAAAATCTGCGTTTTCAGCTATTGCGGTTTCTATAATAGTTTCAGTTGGAACCATGACACCCAAGTCAATAACTTCAAAATTATTACACTGAAGTATTACTCCAACTATGTTTTTGCCAATATCATGTACGTCGCCTTTTACGGTTGCCATAACAATTTTTCCATTTGTTTTGGCTTTTTCTGTCTCACTCTCTTCGATAAAAGGAACCAGATATGCAACAGCTTCTTTCATAACTCTTGCACTTTTAACCACCTGAGGAAGAAACATTTTTCCTTCTCCAAATAAGTCGCCCACTATATTCATGCCATCCATCAATGGGCCTTCAATTACCTCTACAGGATTAGGCAAAGACAATCTTGCCTCTTCTGCATCTTTTACAATAAATTTATTTATTCCGTGAACTAAAGCATGAGATATACGATCTCCAACTACTTTCTCTCTCCAGAGAAGTTTTTCTGTTTCTTTTTCTTTATCTCCTCCAAGGTATTTCATGGCTTCATCTACCAGCTTTTCAGTAGATTGATTGTTTCTATTTAAAATAACGTCTTCTACTAAATGTTTTAGTTCTGGATCAATATCTTCGTAAACACCTAATTGACCTGCATTAACAATGCCCATGGACAAGCCATTTTTAATGGCATGAAAAAGGAATACTGAATGCATAGCTTCTCTTACAGGGTCATTTCCTCTAAATGAAAAAGAAACGTTACTTATGCCGCCTGAAATCTTTACATGCGGAAGGTTTGTGGATATGTACTTGCAAGACTCAATGAAATCTTTTGCATAATTATTATGCTCTTCAAGTCCAGTTGCTACTGCAAAGACATTAGGATCAATGAATATATCTTCTGGAGGAAAATTTATTTCATTTACGAGCAACTCATAACATCTCTTTGAGATTTGGCACCTTCTTTCATATGAATCTGCTTGACCATTTTCGTCGAAAAGCATGACAACAACAGCCGCACCATATTTCTTGCATAGATTTGCTCTTTCATAAAATTCTTCTTGTCCTTCTTTAAGGCTAATGGAGTTCACGACACATTTTCCTTGGAGAATCTTTAGTCCTTCTTCTATGACAGTCCATTTTGAAGAATCTATCATTACTGGTACTTTGCATATATTAGGTTCTGTTGCTAACAATTTAAGGAAATATTGCATTTCCTTTTCAGAATCTAGCATTCCCTCATCCATGTTTATGTCTATTATTTGAGCGCCTGACTCCACTTGATCTCTTGCAACATCTAGTGCTTCTTCATAGTTTTTTTCTTTAATAAGGCGAGCAAACTTACGTGAGCCAGTTACGTTTGTTCTCTCTCCTACATTTATGAACAAAGAGTCTTTGTTCATAAAAAGTGGTTCAAGGCCGCTTAGCATGGACGTGAAATCTTTATCAGGTATAAGTCTTGGTTTGATGTCTTTTAATAGTGCTGAAATAGCTTTTATGTGATCGGGTGTGGTTCCACAGCAACCGCCTACTATATTGATATGTTGATCTTCAGCAAACTCATGAATAAGTTGAGCCATGGCTCCGGGTGATTCATCATAATCACCCATTTCATTAGGTAGGCCTGCGTTGGGATGAAGGCTGATAGCTGTGTCTGCTATTTTACTTATTGAATGAAGGTGAGGACGAAGTTGCTTAGCTCCCAAGGCACAATTAAAGCCGATAGAATTTGGATTAGCGTGTTTCATGGAAACCCAAAAAGCCTCCACAGTTTGACCTGATAAAGTACGACCCGAAGCATCAGTTATTGTGCCAGAGATCATTAGGGGTATTTCAAAATTTAATTCATCACATTTATTTAAGTAAGCAAATATCGCGGCTTTAGCATTCAAAGTATCAAATATTGTTTCTATAAGAATAATGTCTGCACCGCCATCCAATAATCCATTTATGGCTTCTTGATAATTCTCAACTAAATAATCAAAAGTGACGTTTCTTGCTGCTGGATCAGATACATCCGGAGAAAGTGAAGCTGTACGATTTGTTGGACCTAAAACGCCAGCAATCAAGGCTGCTGGATTTATTTTATTGATGGCCTTTTTAGCAACCCTAGCTCCCTCTAAGTTCAATTCATAAGTTACATGTTCCAGGCTGTAGTCACTTTGAGAGATTGCATTGGAATTAAAAGTATTCGTTTCTATGATATCGCTACCCGCTTTGAGAAAAGAGCAATGAATTTCTTCTATCAATTCTGGTTTAGTTAATGTTAAAAGATCGTTGTTTCCTTTTAAATCAACTTTATGATCCCTGAACCTTTCTCCTTTGTAATCTTGCTCCTGAAGATTTTGAGCTTGTATCATGGTTCCCATGGCACCGTCTAAGAGATAAATTTTCTCTTTCAACAATTCAGAAAACTCAACTTTAGATAACATCAATGCCTTGGTCTTTCATAAAGTCCGCATTTTATAGGTTTTCTTAAACTAAATATATTTAAGTTGGCTATTACTATAAAATAAAGACGTGAGTAATATAAAAATCAGTAAATCAGCAGAAGATTACCTGTTAGAGCTTCTGAATAAGCAGGGCAAGGAAACCATAGGCGTTAAAGTCTTTGTAAGTGAACCAGGCACTCCTCATGCAGAAACCTGCATTGCCTATTGCAAAGAAGAGGATGATATTTCAGGCTTTGATCTAGTTTCAGGCTATCAATTCCCTTTGTATCTAGAGCAAAAGTCTCTTTCATTCATAGAAGATGCAAACGTTGATTATTCTCCAGATAAATTTGGTGGAACTTTAACCATCAAGGCACCAAATGCCAAGGTGCCCCAAGTCAATGAGAATGCTACTTTAGAAGAGCGAATTAACTACATTCTTTACTCAGAAATAAACCCGAGTTTAGCGTCTCACGGAGGTGAGGTATCTTTAATTGAAGTTATAGATCAAGAGACAGCCGTTTTACAGTTCGGAGGAGGGTGTCAAGGTTGTGGAATGGTAGATCTGACTTTAAAGGATGGTGTGGAAAAATCTCTTATTGAACAAGTCTCAGAAATAAAAAAAGTCATAGATGTAACAGATCATACTTATAGAGAGAATGCTTACTACAAATAACAAAGCTACAATAATTAACGGGTGATTATTCACACAATAAATAAGGGGTCATGATTTGTCTCAACTAAATGCAGATCCTTGTTATATTTTTACCGACACAGAGACCACAGGCCTTGATATAAATTTTTCTCAAATAATTCAAGTAGGATCAATTCTTACTGACGAAGATTTTACCAATGAAGCAACCCAAGATATTGGTAGCAACCTTTTGCCTTGGATTGTGCCGAGCCCAGAAGCTTTTTTGGTTCACAAAAAAATAGACTGTTTGGAAGACAAGCTTCAGTCACATTATGAAATGATGATTGAACTAAGGAAGGCTTGGTTGGAATGGCCCAAAGGAAGAAATTCAGTCTTTATAACCTATAACGGTCATCGCTTTGACGAAGAACTCTTTAGAAGACAATTTTATTGGTGCTTGTTACCTTCTTACATAACCAATACCTCGGGTGCTACTAGATTAGACATGATGAGCACTTTGCAATTAGTTGCTAATTTTTTCCCTGAAAGTCTCAAGTTGCCATCATTTGAACCAGGCGAAGTGAGCATGAAATTAACAGACTGGTCTGAGGCCAATAATATTGAAGCATCAAATGCTCATGATGCACTGGCTGATTGTTATCTGATGCTAGAGTTAGCAAAGTTAGTAGAATCTAATGCTCCACAAGTGTGGAGGGCTTCTCTTCAAGGCGCCTCTAAATTTGGGAATCTAAATATACTGCAATCAGAACCCTTTGCGATGATGGGAGAGATAATAAGACGTAAAAGTTTTACTTACCCTGTAACTTTCTGCGGTCAAAACAGAAAAATGAATAATGAAGTGGCTGTAGCTGACCTTTATTTTGATCCTGATGAACTAAATGATTTAACAGATACTGAATTGTTAGAGCAAATAGGTAATAGCGGTTCTGCTATTCGTAAAGTAAAAATAAATAAAAGTATGCCTGTTATGTCAGCTAATTCCATACCAGAAATTAATCAATACTTAGACATTCCCTTTGAACAATTAGAGGAAAGAGCTAGAAAAATTAAGAATAATACAAACCTCCAAACTAGAGTTAGCGAGCTGCTTACAAATAATCAAGTGAATTACCCTCCACCAAAATATGTAGAGCAATCTGTATACGCAGGTTTTGCCTCTGAAGCTGATCAATTATGGATGGAACGGTTCCATTCTTTGCCTTGGGATGAAAGAGCAAAATTATTGGATGGATTTGAAGATAGCCGTTATAAAGAATTGGCAGAAAGACTTATCTGTTCAAATGTTCCTGAACACGCTTCCCCTGAAGCCATGGGACGCTATTCTAATTTTATGAATCAAAGACTCTACGACAAAGGACCATGGCTAAGTTTAGATAAGGGACTAGAAAAGACTGCTAAATTACTTTTAGAAGCAACTGATGAAAAAAAATTAATACTTGAGGCTTTGGAAGAGAATTTAAATAAAAAAAATTAAGTTTATTTAATGAGAGAAATCCTTATAAGGACTCCAAAATAAGGATGATCTACATAATAAAACTCTTCTTCTTGCATTTTTCTCTCTTCTTTTAATTCATATAAATCTTCAAAATAAACCTTCTTATTAGCAATCGGCTTTTTAACTAACTTGATCCTATCAAGATTGATATTGTTTTCATTAAAATATCGAGATCTTATTTTTATTTGGGATAAAATTGTATCCATCCAGTAAGAACCATCGTCATTGGGTATAGTCTCTGATTTAGTTATATCTTCTAATATAGAATTAAAGTTTATAGGTTTTACCTTTACCTGAATATTTTCTTTATTTGTTAGATTTGAAAATCTTAATGTTATTTCACTGTGTAAATACCTGTCTTTATAGATATTCAGCTGACCGTAAATTTTATCTTTATTATCCGTTGCTTCAATATAGACAGGGCGGGCGTAAGACTTTGAAAAGACAGGCTGATACCAAGAACTCTCAAAGAGAACCCTGTAACCTCTGCTTAGTTTCAGTTTCTTTACAACTTCATTAACTGGAGATCTCAGAATAATTTTTTCATAAAATCTTACTGGAAGCTCTGTGTCTATTTTTATTTCTTCTTCTTCGTTTTCAATGCTCGAATTTTCTTTTAGTACAATTTGATAATTAAGATTATCCAATTCCTTTGTGACGTTAGCGCTTAATAATGGCACTTCAACCAATAGTTCTGGATTTGGTGATAATTCTATTAAATGGTCATTAAATTCAAAATTTTTCAATATAGGCCACATTTCTTCTTTATCTTTCTCTTCTATTTCAAGATGTTTAAGTACAATAAAATCAATTCTGTAGACAGGAGTTGTTTCGCTATTAAATAATTGAGCAAGCTCTTTTAAAGGATTGTCTTCTTGGCCAAGAGCCATAAAAGACAATATAAGCAGATTAAAAGTTATAAAAGATTTAGACATTAGCTCTAGTCCCCATGACTTGAATAACCGAATTTATTGTTTCAATTCTCTGTTCAAGCTTGTCGGGATTAATGATAGTAGTTGATTGGGCTGATCCATTATAGAAGATGTCAATCTTCCCTTTCTTCACATTGACTTTGGATACAGAATTTTCTAGAGCCATCAATTTAAGATCATTTTGAAGAAAAAGGTTTCTAAGTTCATCTGGAAATAGACCAAATCGATTAATCATCTCTATCTTTAATTCTTGAAGTTCGTCTTTAGAATTAGAAGATGCAATTCTGTTATACATTAGTAATCTTTGATTAAGATCAGGTAAATAATCATCTGGTATAAAGGATGACATGCCTAAATTAATTTCTGGACTTTTATCTAATTCTTCAAAATTAAGAACACCTTTTTTTATGTAATCAGTAGCTTTCTTAAGAAGACGTGAGTACAGATCCAGGCCTATAGAGTCAAACACACCGCTTTGGTTAGATCCCAGGATTTCACCTGCGCCTCTTATTTCTAGATCTTTTAAGGAAAGAAGGAAGCCAGCTGCCAACGAATCTGTGTCCACCAAAGCTTCAAGCCTAGATTCAGCAGCTTTTTGATTAATAAGAAAGTTTGATTTTAAGAAATAAGAATAAGCCTGTTTATCTCCTCTACCAACTCGTCCTCTTAGTTGATGTAGTTGTGCAAGACCAAGCCTATCAGCTTGCTCCACAATGAGTGTATTGGCATTTGAAACGTCTATACCGCTCTCTATAATCGTAGAACAGACTAAGACATCTATATCGCCATTGTTAAATTTAATCATGGTATTCTCAATCTCTGATGCTTTAAGTTTTCCATGCACAATTTCAACACGCAAATCAGGAAAGGCTTCTTCTATCCTTGCTTTTCTATCATTCACCAACCTTAGATCATTGCAAAGATAATACGCTTGGCCTGATCTCATTAATTCCCTTTGAATAGCTTCATTTATTAAGTTTTGGTTGTACTTATAGACAAAGGTTCTAACGGCAAGTCTATTACTTGGAGCTGTTGCAATAATAGAAAAATCTTTAAGCTCTGCTAGAGCAAAATTTAAAGATCTAGGGATGGGAGTGGCTGAAAGACTCAATATGTCTACTTCTTCTTTTAATAATTTAATTTTTTCTTTTTGTCTCACGCCAAATCTATGTTCTTCATCAATAATGAGAAGGCCTAAATCATTAAATTTTACTGAATCTTGGATAACTGCATGCGTACCTATGAGAATATCTATTGTTCCTGATTCTAATTCAGCAAGCATAATTTCTCTTTCTTTCTTTTTAAGATTCCTGGTTAATACAGCTACAGTTGCTCCGGTATTTTGAAATCTCTCCATAAACGTTTTGTGATGTTGAGAAGCGAGAAGGGTGGTAGGAACTAATATACAAGTCTGTTTAGAATTGTAGCTCGCTATAAACGAAGCTCTCAAGGCAACTTCTGTTTTACCAAAGCCCACTTCTCCACAAACCAAGCGGTCCATTGGTCTATCAGAAGAAAGATCAGCGATAACTTCATTAATGGTTCTGTTTTGGTCAAAAGTTTCCTGATAAGGGAAATTCGATGAAAAGTCCTCTAATTCTTTTATAGGTATTGAATAATTAAAGCCAACCTTAGATTCTCTTTTAGCTTGCAATTCAAGTAATTCAGCGGCTGTATCAAAAGTTTGTTTCAGTGCCTTCTCTTTCCTTTTTTGCCAACGAGTTGACCCAAGAGAATCCAGAGATTTATCCTCAGGTCCAAAATACTTAGAAACTAAGTTCATGTGCTCTATGGGAACATAAACCTTACTTTTTTCAGAATACTCAATTTGTAAACACTCAGTTCTACCAACAAAGCTTTCTATTTGTTTTAACCCTAAAAATCGACCTATGCCATGTGATAAGTGGACCACCAAATCTCCTTCTTTAGGGAGTGTATGCATAGGTTTAGCAACATCATTTTGAAGGGGTATTGGTTCATAAGAATCTTGTAAATTATCCTTCAATACACCAACATTGAAGTGGTTAATTTTATCGCTTTGAAACAGACTCGTAATTTCGATGAATTCAGTAAAAAGTTTTTTTGGATGCAGAAGAGGCCTTTCTAGGTCGTACCTATATTCTTCGAATCTGTTATCTATGAGTCTTTGGAATTCATTAGCAGCTTGAGCTGTATTTTGATCCATATAAATAAACTTAAAATTCTCAATAAATTTAATCACTGAAGGTTTTAAATCAAAGAACAAGGGAAGGTACATTTCAACTCCTTCTGCTTTTCTTTTATTCATTACCCTATTAAAAATATCTGAGTCTTTTTCAAAGGTATCAAAATTTAATCTCCAATTTTCTTTAAATTTAGAAGCCCCAACATCATCTTTAGGGTACTCATAAGCAGGAAGAGAATTAATTTCTTTTATTCTTTCTGTTGTTATTTGTGTTCTAGGATCAAAATACCGAATGGATTCTATTTTTTCTTCAAATATTTCTAACCTTACGGGTTGTGAAGTTCCGCTAAGAAATAAATCAATAACGCTACCACGCAGGGAAAAATCACCACTTTCAGTAACTACTTCCGTTCTTTTATAGCCGTTATTTTCTAAATCACTAATTACTGATTGTCTGTGAAATTGATCACCTATTTTTAAATTATTAATATTGCTGACATGCAGATAATTGGAACACGGACTCATTAGTGTTTGGATAGATGATATGAGAGTCTTGTTTGTTTGGTTCGTTAGCTTAGACAGAGCATTAATACGCTCTGATCGTATATTTGCAGGTGATGAAAAAAAGTCGTAAGGCAACACTTCACTGTTAGGTAAGTGTATGAAGTCTTGTTCAGGATAAAGTGCCTTTAAAGCACTGTATAGTTTGAAGGCTTCGCCTTGTGTACTTACGATAATTAAATTATTCATAGAACAATCAAAACCTTTTTCCATTAGGTTAGAAGTAGCTTTATTTATGTGATCTTTATCTAAGTTATTCACGAATTACTTGATGTTTAAAAATGAAAATTATATAGGTAAGTGTATAATTATTTATTTTTAAATTCATCGAGGTTGCAATGGACTTATCATTTTCTAAAGAAGATCTAGATTTCAGACAGGATGTTGTTGATTTTCTTGATAATAATTATCCTGATGATATTAAAGAAAGGCAGGATAAAAGACTACCGTTAGATAAAGAACAGAATATCAGATGGCAAAAAATCTTATCGAATCAAGGTTGGTTCGCAGTTAACTGGCCGGAAGAGTATTCTGGAACGCCTGAATTGACCTTAACTCAGAAGTATATCCTCCAAAATGTATTGGCTGAGTACAACACTCCAGTTCAATTACCTTTTGGCGTAGGTATGTGTGGACCTGTCATCTATACGTTTGGCACTGATAAACAAAAAGAACAGCACCTACCCTCTATCTTAAACAGCGATGTTTGGTGGTGTCAGGGGTATTCTGAACCTGGATCTGGATCAGATCTTGCTTCTCTTAAAATGAGAGCAGACAAAGAGGGGGATCACTATCTCATTAACGGATCAAAAACTTGGACTACCCTGGCTCAGCATGCAGATTGGATCTTTTGTTTAGTTAGAACTGAAACAACCTCCATAAAACAAGAAGGCATAAGTTTTTTATTGGTTGATATGAAAACGCCTGGTATTGAAGTTCAGCCCATAATAACGGTCGATGGCTCCCATGAAGTGAATATGGTATTTTTTGATAATGTTGAAGTATCTTGCGAGAATTTAATTGGAGAAGAAGGTCAAGGTTGGAATATTGCTAAATTTTTATTACAACACGAACGCAGTGGTATAGCTGGAATTTCCAGTCTTAAAAGGGAGTTATCTAGATTGCGAGATTTATCGGCTACAACAATAGTGGATGATGGAAATCTTTTAGATGATCCAAGCTTCAGAGCAAAAATAGAGCAAACAGAGATTGAACTTACTGCTACTGAGTTTACTGAATTAAGAACTCTAGCAGCCATGTCTTCAGGTGGCTCTCCTGGAGCAGAAGCTTCTATATTAAAAATAAAAGGTACTGAACTACAACAAACAATCTCTGAATTATTTGTTGAAATGTTAGGTTATTATGCCCATCCTTTTTTCACAGAGAACGAGTTAGGATCAAATGAATCAATAGGACCGGAGTACGCAGGACCTGTTATGCCTCTTTATTTAAACCGTAGAAAAGTTTCTATATACGGTGGCAGTAATGAGATTCAAAGAAACGTTATTTCAAAAGCTATATTAGGATTGTAATTATGGATTTTACTTTTAATGATGAACAGAGCCTTATACGGGATCAAGTAGAGCAATTTATACAAAGAGATTACGACTGGGAAACTAGGCAGTCTTTTATATCAAGTGATTTAGGTTTTAGTGCAGATAATTGGAAAACTTTTGCTGAATTGGGTTGGTTAGGAATTTCTCTCTCAGAAGAATCTGGAGGCTTTGGAGGAACGGCCATCGATACCATGATAGTTATGGAAGAATTTGGCAAGGGGTTGGTTCTTGAGCCTTTTTTAGAAACTGTTGTTATGAGCTCAGGACTGATAGATATGGCAGGAAGTCCAGAGCAAAAAAAAGACATTCTGTCTGAAGTTGTGGAAGGAAGAATGCAATTGGCATTAGCTTATGCGGAACCGCAGAGCAGATTTAACTTGTCAGATGTTATGACAGAAGCAAAAAAGGAAGGAGATAATTTTGTTTTAAATGGCTTCAAATCCGTTGTTATGAATGGACCAAATGCTCATCAAATTATTGTTTCAGCCAGAACATCAGGAGACCAGCGAGATGAAAAAGGAATCTCTCTTTTTATAGTGGACGCAAAATCTTCAGGTCTATCTTTAAGAGATTACCAAACTGTTGATAACAGAAGAGCATCTGAGTTAACCCTAGAATCTGTAACCGTTCCCACATCATCATTAATAGGAGAATTGAATCAGGGTTTAAAAGTTCTAGAATCTTCCATTGATAGGTCAATATTAGCAATATCAGCTGAAGCCGTTGGCGCCATGGAAGTTCTTTATAAAACTACCGTTGAGTACACGAAGACAAGAGAACAATTCGGCACACCTATCGGAAAATTTCAAGTATTGCAGCACAGGATGGTAGATATGTTTATGGAATATGAACAGTGTAAATCTCTGCTTTATATGGCAACCATGAAACACGATGAATCTTCTCCTGATGCAAAAAAAGCCATCTCGGGTTTAAAGTATCAAGTGGGTAATGCCAGTAAATTCATTGGACAACAAGCAGTTCAACTCCATGGCGGTATGGGGGTTACGGATGAATTAAACGTAGGTCATTATTTTAAAAGACTAACAACCATAGGAACTATTTTTGGAAATTCTGATCATCACCTGAAAAGGTATACTGCCATATAAATCATGACGACAGAACAACCAGATAAAAGACTCCGACCTGAGCTACCAAAAGATTCGTTTGGGGACTTTCAATACAGACAAGCTCTAGCAGAAGAAATGCTCCCTATGATAGGACGCATTTACAGAGACAATGTGCACTTACTACTTTACGGTAAACCGGTTGTTAACTTATCTGTATCAGAATTAATGCAAGCGCATAGGTTTGTGAGAGAAACAGAAGACAATGAATTGAGTGAATTTGAAACTTATCAAGTCATTGTTGCGTTAAGTGAATTAGCCCTAGGTCCAGCAGAAATAGATATTGGAATTATTGCTGCAGCTTATTTATTTGATAACAGAGAATTATCGTTGGAAGAATTTGTAAAAGAATTAGTAGAAGATTTAATAGGTAAAAAAGGTTCTATTTTAGAAACAGCACAAGATGTTGTTCTTTATGGGTTTGGTCGAATAGGCCGATTACTAACCAGAATGTTAGTTGAAGACTCTGGTGGAGGTGACAACCTGAGGTTAAGGGCAATTGTTGTAAGGAAGTCTGTTGATAATGATCTAATTAAAAGAGCAAATTTAATAAGAACAGATTCTGTTCATGGTCCGTTTAAAGGAACAGTAAGAGTGCTTGAAGAAGAAAATAAATTAATAATTAACGGAAATGAAGTTCAGGTTATCTATGCCAGTGACCCAACTTCAATTGATTATACCGAGTACGGCATCAAAGATGCTCTCCTTGTCGATAATACAGGTGTTTGGAGAGATGAAGAAGGTCTGTCCCAGCACCTTAATTGCAATGGCATAAAGAAAGTTTTACTCACCGCACCAGGCAAAGGTGGAATAAAAAATATTGTTCACGGTATTAATAACTATGTTATGGATTCAAATGATACGATTCTTGGAGCAGCTTCTTGCACCACCAACGCAATTGTTCCAGTCTTGAAAGTTCTTGATGAGGAATATGGAATAGATTCTGGCCACATAGAAAGTGTTCATTCGTATACAAACGATCAAAACTTAATTGATAATTTTCATAAAAAAGAAAGAAGAGGAAGAAGCGCTGCTTTAAATATAGTTATTACGGAAACGGGTGCTGGGAAAGCCGTAGGACAAGTCTTGCCTGGTCTTCTTGGAAAGCTAACAGCTAATGCTGTTAGAGTGCCAACTCCTAATGTTTCGTTAGCCATCATGAAATTGACCTTGGATAAACATATGGATCTAGAGAGTCTGAATCTTTTCTTACGACAGAAGGCATTTCATTCTGAATATAAGAATCAGATAGGGTACACAAATTCACCTGAAGTGGTCTCAACAGATTTTGTTGGTAACACTCATGCCGGTATAGTGGATTCGGCTGCCACAATAGTTAATGCTAAGAATTGCGTATTATATGTCTGGTATGACAATGAATTTGGCTACACGGCTCAATTATTAGGACTGGCTAAAGAAATGGTGGGTTTAACTTATAAAAGATATCCAAAATTTGATTAATCTCTCTGGCAAAGTAGTCTCTCCCTCTTTATAATACGCGCGCGTTCTGTGTGGTTTGTCTCTCTTTAACTTGCGAGGGAATGATAAAAGTTAAAAAAGGTTTAAATATCCCAATCAGCGGTTCCCCGTCTGATGATCTAGACTTGTCTAAAAAAGTAAGATCTGTTGCCCTTTTGGGATCGGACTACAACGGGATGAAACCAAACATGCTTGTAGAAGAAGGTGACATAGTCAAGCTAGGACAGCCCTTGTTCGAAGACAAAAAAAACCCCGGTGTGCTTTTTACTTCTCCAGCTGGAGGAAAGGTTGAAACTATAAACAGAGGAGCAAGAAGAGCTCTTCAATCGGTAGTAATTGAGATTTCTGATCATGAAGAGAGTGTGGACTTTAATAGCTATGAACTAGAAGCACTGAATAAAGAAAATAGCAGTCAAATAAGAAATCAATTAATTAACTCAGGTTTGTGGACAAGTTTTAGAACAAGGCCCTTTAGTAAAATTCCTAGTGTAGATTCAAATCCTTCAAACATTTTTATTACGGCTATGGATACTAATCCATTAAGTGCAAATGTTAATCACATACTAAATACCAATAAAGATTACTTTAAAGCAGGTTTAAAAGTTATAAAAACTCTAACGGAAAATAAAATTTTTGTATGTGTGGACTCTGAATTTTCCGTTGAACTTGAAACTGATGATCAGATTTGTGAAGAAGTGTTTGATGGTCCTCACCCAGCAGGTCTTGCTGGAACACATATGCATTTTTTATCGCCACCTACTTTAACAAACGTTAATTGGTCTATTAATTTTCAAGATGTTATTTCTTTAGGAGAATTGTTCCTAACAGGAAAACTTCCAGTTCTTAAAATAATAAGTTTAGCAGGGCCTCAAGTTCTTGAACCTCGCCTTATAAAAACAAGAGTGGGTGCTTGTACTGATGAAATCTGTGCTGGCGAACTTACGCACAGGGACAATAGAATAATCTCAGGATCTGTAATTAATGGAAGAGAGGCCATAGGCCCATATGCTTATTTAGGAAAATATCACTCTCAAATTTCTGTAGTTTGTGAATCAAGTAAAATAGACAGGGAATTCATGAACTGGCTTAATCCTGGAGCTAGGAAGTTTTCAAAAATACCTCTTTTTACCTCTAAACTTTTTCCTAATAAAGAATTCAAATTCAAAACCTTGATGAACGGTTCTGATAGAGCCATCGTTCCTATAGGGGTTTATGAAGAGGTCATGCCTTTAAATATTTTAGCAACCATTTTGATGCGATATATTGCTGTAGGTGACACCGAGAAAATTCAGGAATTGGGTGGGCTAGAACTGGATGAAGAGGACCTGGCTCTTTGTAGTTTTGTTTGTCCTAGTAAATATGACTTTGGGTCATTACTCAGAAAAAATTTAACTCAAATAGAAGTGGAAGGCTAGCATGAAACCTTTAAGAAATTTCTTAGATAAGGTTAAGCCTAAATTCTCTAAAGGAGCACCTTTAGAGAAATGGTTTCCAATATTTGATGTTTTCGAAAACTTATTTTATTCATCAGATAAGAGAACTTTTGGAACCATACACGTAAGAGACAGCTCAGATATACAAAAAATTATGGTGGTTGTTTGGCTTTCAACCTTTCCTGCTATGTTTTACGGAATGTATAACATAGGTTTCCAGGCCTTAACAGGAATAGAAGCAGCAGGAGGAGTTATACCCGAAGGAGATTGGCACTCTATATTTATTAATCTGCTATGTAACTATAACGTTGATAGTGTTTTTGACTGCTTTTGGTATGGCGCATGTTATTTTATTCCAATATATTTGGTTACTTTTATCGTAGGAATTGCTTGGGAAATCATTTTTGCAATCGTTAGAGGTCATGAAATTAATGAAGGAGCGTTTGTTACAACTGTACTTTTTGCATTGTGTTGTCCTCCTGATGCTCCTTTATGGCAAGTAGCACTTGGGATAAGTTTTGGCCTAGTTATAGGTAAAGAAATATTTGGTGGTACAGGTAAAAATTTCTTAAACCCTGCATTAACAGGACGTGCTTTTTTATATTTTGCTTACCCTTTGACTTGGTCAGGTGATTCAGTTTGGGTAGCTTTAGACGGATATACCGCTCCAACTCTATTAGGTATAGGAGCACAAGAAGGGACGCTAGGCATTGAATCAACTTATTCTTGGTCAGAAGCTTTTCTTGGAAGCATTCCAGGGTCTGTAGGCGAAACATCTACTCTGTTTATTTTGTTTGGCTTATTGATTTTGCTGTATACGAGAATAGCCTCATGGAGAATAATCTTGGGTGTATTAGCAGGAACGGTCTTCATGTCAGGTATATTTAACCTAGTTGGATCTGATACAAACCCAATGTTTGATCTACCTTTTTATTGGCATGTTGTAATTGGTGGTTATGCTTTTGGTTTAGCATTTATGGCGGTAGAGCCTGTATCTGGCTCGCACACAAATCTAGGTAGATGGTATTATGGAATCCTTATCGGGATAATGGTTGTACTTATTAGGGTAGTAAACCCAGCCTTTCCAGAAGGCATGATGCTTGCAATATTATTTGCTAATTTGTTTGCACCAATAATCGATCATTTTATCCAGGAAAGTAATATTAAAAAAAGAAAGAGAGTTATTCCTTAGTATGAAAAATAATGACACTATCTCTAAAACGCTACTGGTAGCTGTATCTTTATGCTTATTTTG
>Ga0209501_10003180_pt1 | contig 16692 bp, 10 predicted proteins | sample ArcticOcean_MG_C_4_FD_187434 | JGI IMG/M metagenome (GOLD analysis project Ga0209501, IMG submission 187434) | Marine microbial communities from western Arctic Ocean - ArcticOcean_MG_CB4_134 (SPAdes) (version 2) | ecosystem: Environmental > Aquatic > Marine > Oceanic | place: Arctic Ocean...
CGTGTTCGAATTTCGAGGACGTGTCGACGGGGTCACGCGGATCAGAATCCGTGGCGATCGCGTTCTCGCGGAAAGCGAGGGAGGGCGTCCGCTGGCAGTCGAGCGCTTCTCGTTTACGCAGCCCGTGCCTTCGGCACGAGTCGGCGATATGCGCGTCGAGACAAAGGATGGCCGCGGCAAGATTGTGCTGCTAGAGAGGCCCTGGGAGGGCAATCACTTCATGGCTGTCGTGGAGATCTCCGACCCCAAGAGCGGCGACGACCGCTATCATTTCCGGCTGACGTGGAAGAAGTAGGGTCTGGAGCCGCGCGCGTCAGCAAGCGGTAGGCCGCTAACGATTGATCCGTTCGATAACGATTGATCCGTTCGCTGACGATTGATCCGTTCGCTGACGATTGACAGGCTTGCGGCGGATTGACAGGCTTGCAATCGATCAATCGTTAGCGGCCTACCGCTTGCTGACGCGCGCGGCTCCAGTTGCTGTTGACCACGAAATTCGTCGAACTTATGCCCCCCCGGCTCACCCCGAACGCCCGGCCGGGGGAATCGTGCTTCGGCAGCCGTAGGCCCCGTAGAAGGCAATGATCAGAAAGCCAACCAGCGGCACCCAGTAGGCGTGATGAATACTGCCAGTGGCGTCGGAGATTTGTCCTTGCACCGCCGTCAGGATCGCTCCGCCGAGAATTGCCATGATGATCCCTGAACTCCCGATCTTGGTATCCTCGCCCAGCCCTCGAACCCCCAATCCAAAGATGGTCGGGAACATTAACGACATGCAGCCGGAAATTGCGACCAGCGCGTAGACCGCTACATAGCCGCTGCCGTAAATCACGGTCAACGTGCAAACGGCCGCTGCCGTTGCCAGAACGGTGAGCAGCACTCCAGGGCGGATGACCCGCATCAGCGCCGTGCAAACGAAGCGCGAAACGGCAAACAGGATCAGTGAAGCGATGTAATAGTTCGCCGCTTGCTCCTCGTTGAGACTCAACTCGGCCATCACGTAGCGAATCGTAAAGGACCAGACACCGACCTCGGCGCCGACGTAGAAAAACTGTGCGACCACTGCCCAGGTCCAATTGCGATGGCGAAGCAGCCTCCTGAGCGTTGCTCCGGGGCGGCCCCCGTACGAGGGGTCGGAGGCCTTCGGCATCTTCGTCACCGCCATGCAGATCCAGAGCACAGTCAGAATCAGGGCGACGCTTACGTAGGGGCCCATCACCGCGGCAAGTTCGCCCGACTGGATTTGCCGCAGACCTTCGCCGCTCATCGCCGCGCGTTCCTCGCTGCCGGCTTGATTCAGTTCGGAAAGAATGAACCACTTGCTCAGGAAAACGCCCGTGATCGAGCCGATCGGGTTGAACGATTGGGCGAGATTCAGCCGTTGAACGCCGCTTTCCTCCGGTCCCATGGCGATGATATAAGGGTTCGCCGAAGTCTCGAGAATCGACAGACCTCCGGCCAGCACGTAGAGAGCCGCCAGGAAGTGGAAGTAGTTCATCGTCTGACTCGCTGGATAGAACAGCATCGCGCCCGCCACGAACAGCCCGAGTCCGAGCAGCACGCCTGCCTTGTAGGTGAACTTTTTGATGAAGATTCCAGCCGGAAGAGCTAGGCAAAAATAGGATCCGTAGAAGGCAAGCTGAATCCAGGAGCTCTGAAAGTCCGACAGGCTCATGATCCGCTTAAAGGCGGCAAGCAGCGTGTCGGTCATGTTGTTCGCCAGCCCCCACCAGGCGAAACAACTTGTCAGAAGGATGAATGGCAGCAGGTGCGCTCTGGGGACCAATCGCGATGTCGGCATATACCTTTCCAGCCCCGGTGACGCAGCGCCCCGGTACCGAACGCAAGTTCAGGCCCGTGCGCCGAGCAGGCAGATCAGAAACAGGTGACAGTATGACTCAACGAGATGACCCAACGAGATGACCAAAGGTTAGGGCGGTTTGCAGTGGCGCTGCTTCGAACCCTACAGCCGTTTTAGATAAACGAAGTAGGCGCCGCGGGTTTGGCCATCGGCAAGCGTCAGCCACGTTTGCAAGCTTGCTGGGCCCTCTGCAAGCGTTACCCGGAATGTCGCTTCGGTGGCATCAGCCGCCAAGGACCGCCCTTCGTCGAAAGCTCCGACCTTCAAGCGAGCTTTCGTGGCTTCGATGGACTCGTCGACCTGCTCGGGCCAGCGCCTCAAGGTGATCTCGTAGTCTCCGGCGCTCTTGATGTCGAGGCTCCAGGGGCCGTTGCTGACGAGGCCCTCCCGAAGATGGGTCTGGTTCCAGGGCGATGTCTCCTCTGAGTGCCAGTCATGGGCGTAGAGATGGGTTCGAGGTTCATGTTCGGTTCCGACGGCAATTCTCACATCCTCATCGAAGGCGGTCGAAAGGCTCCTCCACCAGCCTTCATAGTCGCCGCGAAGCTGCTCGACGACATCGGGGTGCTCGGTGGCTACATCGTTCTGTTGCCCTGGATCGGCTTTGAGGTCGTAGAGTTCGGCGCCGTTGATCAGCCGCCAGCGCTCGGTCATCACGGCCGACTTGCGCCATTTCTCGGGATAAGGAATTCGTTGCGAGTGGACGAGCAAGGTTCGATCTCTGAGGGCTTCCGTGTCGCCTCTGAGGATCGGGGCCAGGCTGGTTCCGTCGATCGCTGGTCCTTCGGGCTTGGTCAGGCCGGCAAGTTCAATGAAAGTCGGAAGAAGGTCGATGTGGGCCGTCAATTGATCGACGTCGCGGCCTCCGTCGAGATTACCGGCGGGCCAGCGAATGAAGAACGGTACGCGGTGTCCGCCTTCATATTCGGAGCCTTTGTTTCCACGCATACCGGCGTTGAAGCCTTGCCAGGCGCCTTCTTCTCCTTCCCTCGGGACCCTTCCCGCCGCAGTGCCATTGTCGGTCGAGAAGATGAGAATCGTGTTGTCGTCGAGATCCAGCTCTTCGAGGCGGGTCATCAGGCGGCCCATGTTCTCGTCGATATTGGTGATCATGCCGTAGAAATTCGCCATGGTATCGGGCACGCCTTTGTCCTTGTAGGGCTGGGAGTACTTTTCGGCGACGTTGAAAGGTGAGTGCGCCGCGTTGGTCGGCAGGTAGACGAAGAACGGCTGGTGCTTGTTTTTCTCGATGAAGCTGAGCGCGTTGTCGAACCAAACGTCCGTGCAATATCCGCTGACCTTTTCGGGCTTGCCGTCGCGGAAATAGGTGTCGTCGAAGTAGTCGTTGCCCCAGTAGTCGGGCCCCTGCCCGACACCGCCGCCTCCGTTATAAAAGGTCTCGTGGAAACCCTGGTCCTGGGGCCGGCTGGGGTAGTTATCGCCAAGGTGCCATTTCCCGAACATCGCGGTCCGGTAGCCGTTAGCGGCGAAAACTTCCGGCATCGTCAGCTCATTCGTATTCATGATCGAACGCCCCATGATGGTGTGCCATACGCCCGTCCGGGTTGAATAGCGTCCGGTCAACAGCGCCGACCGGGTCGGGGAGCAGGTGGGGTCGACGTGAAAGTCCGTGAGCCGCACGCTCTGGGCATGAAGCTGGTCGATATTCGGCGTCTCGATCATGGTGTTACCGAGTGCCCCGATGTCGCCGTACCCTTGGTCGTCGGTCATGACGAGGATGATGTTCGGCGGGCGCGATGATTGCTGGGCCGTATCGGGCTGCGAACAGCTTGTGTTCGCCAGCAAGATCGAGGCAGCCCAGACCGTAAGGCAAGCGCGGATAATCGTTTGTCGATTCACTACTTTTGCTCCCATGTTGATCGGGTCCCGTGATCGCTGAGACGGGCTAGTCGAGGCGGGCGGCAGTCACCGCCAATCGACTCGCAGCTACGTTATCACAATGTTGCAGGAAGTGAATCCGACCCCAGTCGGTCCGTTGGCGCAACCTTTGGCGCAACCTTATACAACAGTATTACAGCGGGGGACGAGCCTGCATTTCTCGCCGCGTGGGGAGCGAAGTGCGTGAAAGGCCCGTCAGTACGAGGCGCGCGTCGTAGGGACCGGCAATCTTGCCGGTCCATCGCCGCAAAGCGGCGACGCCCAATCGTTCCGAGCAAGCGCAACGAAGCAATGGCGGGCCTGGCGCGCGCTTCGCTCCCCACGCGGCGAGAAATGCGGGTTAGAGATGATTGTCGTGCGCGGCTGCTTAGAGTACCGCCCTGAGTTCATCCGGGTTGAAATCGATGCCCGCCCGGGAGTACTCAAGCACGCCTTTGCGCCGGAGCTGGCTCATGTGCTGCGTAATGATCTCCCGAGACGTACCGACGTAGCGGGCGAGCAGCTCGTGGGTGAGCGGCATGATGTGAAGCGTCAGCGGGCCGGTTGGCGTGCCGAACTGGCCGCCGAGCCGCAGCAGCACCTTGATCAGGCGCTGGGAGATTTGGTCGATCGCCAGGCTTTCGATCCGTGTGTCGGCGTCGTAGAGTTTGGCCGCCATCACACGGAGCATCGAAGGACCCAGCTCCGGGGTGCGTAGCATCAGCTGCCCCAACTCGTCTCGGCTCCATTCCATCACGGAACACTCATCGAGCGCGACCGCTGATTCCCCGCGGTCTCGCCGGCCCATGATCGCCGACTCGCCGAAAAACGTATCGGCTGAACAGAAGTCCAGGACGGTCTCTCGCCCTGCATCTGAAATTCGGCTGAGTTTGACGGTGCCGTCGACGACCAAGAATAAGAGGTCGGCCGGGTCATCAGGGGTGTAGATTGTCTGATCTTTCTGAAAACGCTGGGTTTTGCGTCTCGGAAGGAAAGCAAGCGGGTCGTCCCAGAGGTACGGCATCACCGGGGAATTCATGACAGCGACGGACATGTTCGAACCTCCTTGGCGGCTCCCGGGGGGCTAAATCGGCGCTCCAAACCCATTTCACCGGGGTCTGCCTATCGTATATAGACGGCGCGGTTGGCGTTAGGTTTCGGCTTTCTTCAGGAGAGCAAAACGCTTGCTGCGGCGAGGCCGTTGCGGCTGGCCCGGCACAGGCGTGGACGGAAGTCCACTCTCGGGCGTAGCAGTCTACGCCCTAACGGTGGACCGGAAGTGCTGGACCCTACTGAGTCACGTCGGCTTTGGTAAATCCAACGTTGAACTTCATATTTTGCGTTGTGGCCTCGAGGGCGAACTTCCCATTCCGCAGGACTCGCTTGACGAAAGGCCAGCGGTAACCGTCAATCGTCCGGAAGTCAGAGTAAAACTCCTCCACCTGAGCCAAGCCCGTGGGCGTGTCGCCGACGAACATCTTTTTGATCACATCGCCGGTTTCCTTGTCGACAAAAAGTCGCAGCGGCATGTTGGCAACGTCATTGAGTTCGATCACTTCGCTCATCCGTCCGTCGACTTCTTCCTCGCGAAGAAAGCGGATTTGGTCGCGCGGGGGCGACTTCATGAGAAATAAGTTGGAGCGCGCTAGGTCAGCCTTGATTTGCGTCGAGGCGTCGTCGGACAGATAGCGGACATCGCCGGGAAGCATCTGCCAGGCCTTCGTGCCGTCGAAGACCACGATGATCTTGGCATTGGGGACTTGGATCTCCTGGCGAACCAGGTTGGGCGATAGAAAGAACCCTCGACTGATCAGCTCGAGTTGTTTGTCTTTCTCCTTTGGGTTGTTGGTGCGCGTCACCAAGTCAAAGGTGTAATCGCGAACAGGTTCGGCGGGTGGCCCGGCTCCGACGCGCTCGCGGGCACGCTCGTATATCTCCCACGCCCGCTCTTTGGGGTCGGGTTCATCGGCCGCGAAAACCGGCGCGGCGAAAGCGGCCGCCAGCAGGGCCAGCGACAAAACGCAGGCATTCATGCTTTTCTGCCTCATGAAGTCATTATGGGACCCCATGGGACCCCGGGGGAAGCGCTGGGAATCGGGGATTCCGCCTAGTTCGTATTTCTCATCGGGTGACGAGGCGAGGTACGGGAGCGACGCTTCGTGCCGGCACGCTTCTCACGCACCTCGCCTCGTCACCCGATGAGAAAAATGGGCTAGTACCGATATTAAGGCCAACACTCGATTGCCATCTCGGTCCCGAGGTACGATAATTGGTATGGGTGTGGCGCTCATGTCACCGCCGCGTCCGCCCCATCTTTCGGCCAGCGGGCCAGACCCGGCAAGCAAAGGGAGCTTTTTGTGAAACGAAGCGGAGGCGATGATACTCTACGGTGCTCGTTCTGTCACAAAACCCAAGAAGTCGTTGGCAAGCTGATCTCGACACCGGGCGACTACCCCAAGGCTTACATTTGCGACGAGTGCGTTGCGGTTTGCAATTCGATCCTTGAGGACGACAAGCCGGAAGCTTCCGGGCCCAATGCTTTTACCCTCCCCAAACCTCAGGAGCTGAAGGAGCGGCTGGATCAGTACGTGGTCGGCCAGCACGCGGCAAAAAAGAAACTGGCCGTCGCGGTCTATAACCATTACAAGCGCGTATTCATGAACAAGCAGCGCGGCAAAGATGACGTCGAGTTGCAGAAGTCGAACATCATGCTGATCGGCCCGACCGGCACGGGTAAGACGTTGCTGGCGCAGACTCTGGCCAGGATCCTTGATCTTCCGTTCGCCATTGCCGATGCGACGACGCTGACCGAAGCCGGGTACGTCGGCGAGGATGTAGAAAACATCATCTTGAAGTTGCTGCAATCCGCCGATGGAGATGTGCAGAGGGCGCAGCAGGGAATCATCTACATCGACGAGATCGACAAGCTGAGCCGCAAGGATGAAAATCCTTCAATCACTCGTGATGTTTCCGGCGAGGGCGTGCAGCAGGCTTTGCTGAAAATCCTCGAGGGTACGATCGCTAACGTTCCGCCGCAAGGTGGCCGCAAGCATCCTCACCAGGAGTTTACGCCGGTCGATACGACGAATATCCTTTTCATCTGCGGCGGTGCGTTCGTGGGACTGGAAAAGATCGTGGCCCAGCGCCTGGACCAGCGCGTTGTCGGCTTCCGCTCGGCGGCTGAACAGGATAGCGGCGGCGATGAGGCCGTAGCCATCGATGGAGAGAAGGGCCTGGGGTTGTTGGGAAATGTTCAACCGCAGGACTTGATCCGCCACGGCTTCATTCCCGAGTTTGTTGGCCGCTTACCGGTCAACGCGGTGCTGGGCGATCTGGACCAGAAGGCTCTCGTCGAGATCCTATCGCGCCCCAAAAATTGCCTCGTCAAGCAGTATCAAAAACTTTTCGAGTACGAAGACGTAAGTTTGGAGTTGGAGCCGGATGCACTAGAGGCAATCGCGACACTGGCGTTGGAGAGAAAGGTCGGCGCCCGCGGTCTGCGAATGATCATGGAAGAGATGATGCTCGACCTGATGTACTACCTGCCGTCCTACAAACGCGTCAAGGAATACGTCGTGACCAAGCAAATGGTCGAAGACCAAAAAATGCACTTGACGGTTCTCGACAAAGCCGGCTAGCTCGCATTTTACGCTGATCGGCTACAATCAAATTGCCAGTTTGAATACGGCTGGAGAAGCCACACACTTATGCCCCCAGCGAAGGAAAAGTCCTTGACCCAGCGACTCCCGATGATGCCGATTCGGGATGTCGTGATCTTTCCCCACATGATGACGCCGTTTGTCGTGGGCCGGGAATCCAGCGTCCGGGCTCTGGAGTACGCTTTAGAGACCGACAAGAAGATCTTCTTGGCGACGCAGCACGATGCCTCGATTGACGACCCCTCGCCGGATCAAATTTTCCAGGTCGGCACGATCGTCAACATTGTTCAAAGCCTCAAGCTGCCGGACGGCAATATCAAGGTGCTCGTCGAAGGCCTCGAGCGTGCCCGCATTTTGTCGGTCAGCCTCGATGAGGGCTTCCATCGGGCAACCGTCAAAAAAGCGATTCAGACCACCGAAGACAGCCCGCAAATCGAAGCTTTGATCGGCCGCGCGACGGCTCTGTTTGAGCAGTACGTCAAGCAAAGCCAAAACCTCAACTACGAGACCATGATCGCCGCCGTGCGGGTGGACGATCCCAGCAAGCTGGCCGATACCATTGGCGCCAACCTGCAGTTGACGATTCCTGAAAAACAGGATTTGCTTGAGATTTTCGATGCCGCCGAGCGCCTGACGCGCGTCGCGGAAGTGCTTGATATCGAGATCGAGAAGCTCAGTGTCGACCGCACGGTTCAAGGCCGCGTCAAACGGCAGATGGAGAAGGCCCAGAAAGAGTATTACCTCAACGAAAAGATCAAGGCCATCCAGAAAGAGCTGGGCCGCGGCGAGAAGAGCGAGTTCGATGAGCTGCGCGCCAAGATCGAAGAAGCGGGGATGAAGAAGGACGCCCACGAGAAGGCGATGACCGAGCTGCGGCGCCTGGAGAACATGCCGCCGATGTCGGCCGAGTCGACCGTCTCGCGCAACTACATCGACTGGTTGCTGGCCGTGCCGTGGAAGAAGAAGTCGCGTGAGATTCGGGATCTCAAGTTCGCGCAGAACGTCCTCAATACGGACCACTACGGCCTGGAGAAAATCAAGGACCGCATTCTTGAGTTCCTTGCCGTGCGCCGTCTGGTGAAGGATCCTCGCGGGTCGATTCTCTGTTTCGTGGGACCTCCCGGCGTGGGTAAGACTTCATTGGGGAAATCCGTTGCCAAGGCGACCGGGCGTAAGTTCATTCGCATGTCGCTCGGCGGCGTTCGGGATGAAGCGGAAATTCGCGGACATCGCCGGACCTACATCGGCGCCTTGCCTGGGCAGATCATGCAGATGATGAAGAAAGCGGGTACTCGTAACCCGATCTTCATGCTGGATGAGATCGACAAGATGTCGACGGACTTCCGCGGCGACCCTTCGGCGGCGCTGATGGAAGTGCTCGATCCCGAACAGAATCACATGTTCGTGGATCACTACCTTGATGTGGAATACGACCTCAGTAAGGTATTTTTCATCGCCACGGCCAATGTGCTGCACACACTGCCCCCGGCGCTGCAAGACAGGCTGGAGATTATTCGCCTCAGCGGTTACACCGAGGAGGAGAAGGTCGAGATCGCCAAGCGGCACCTGGTGAGCAAGCAGATCAGAGAGAACGGGCTGAAGGACGCAGACGTCAAGTTCAACGAAGAGGGCTTGGTTCGCCTCGTTCAGGAGTACACCCGCGAAGCCGGTGTTCGAAATCTCGAGCGCGAGCTCGGCAACATCTGCCGCAAAGTCGCCCGCAACGTTGTTTCCCGCAAGAAGGGCGCGAAGAAAGTGAAAACGGTCGTCGACAACGAGAACCTTCACGAGTTCTTGGGCGTTCCCAAATACCGCGACCTCGGCATTGAAAAGAAGAACGAGATTGGGGCGGCCGTGGGGCTGGCCTGGACCGAACTCGGCGGTCAGTTGCTCAGTATCGAAGCTACGATCATGGACGGCAAGGGAAAGCTGACCATGACCGGCAAGCTGGGCGACGTGATGCAGGAGTCGGCGCAAGCCGCGATGAGCTACATCCGTTCGCGCTCGCAGACGTTCGGGTTGCCGAGGGATTTCTATCGGCACCTCGATGTTCACATTCACATCCCGGAAGGCGCCATCCCGAAGGATGGCCCCTCGGCGGGAATCACCCTGACGACGACGCTCGTCAGTGCGCTGGCTCGCGTACCGGTTCGCGGTGATCTCGCCATGACGGGTGAGGTGACATTGCGCGGCAAGGTCTTGCCGATCGGCGGCTTGAAAGAAAAGCTATTGGCTGCTCATCGCAACGGCATCTTCGAGGCCATCATACCCAAGGAAAACGAAAAAGACTTGCCCGACATTCCCGACAATATCCGTGCGGAGATGAAAATGCATTTTGTCGAGCACATGGACCAGGTGTTGATGATAGCATTAGAAAGACCCATCGAAGGTCTGACCGCTGTTCCGCCGCCGCCCGAGACAACCCGGTCGAGCGCGGAGGAAGGTCAGAAGAAGGTAACGCACTAGCTGTCGGGTGGGCCTTGTACGCCGCGCTCCAGACGATAGATTGAGCTGGCCTAGAGTGAGTTGGCCTAGACTGTTATAGCCGCTCATGTCCGCCGAGTTTGTTGCAAGCGCACCGAACGCTTCCCAATTTCCCCGCGACGGCTTACCGGAAATTGCTTTTGTCGGCCGGAGTAATGTTGGGAAATCGAGTCTGCTGAATACGTTGCTTCGGCGCCAGAAGCGTAAGGCCGGCTCGGTGCCAATCGATCGTAAGCAGCTTGCCCAAGTCAGCCGCACCCCCGGACGCACCCGGACAATCAATTTTTACCGAATCGATCAGGCCTTCTACTTCGCCGACCTTCCGGGTTATGGGTACGCCAAGATTTCGCGGCGGATAATGGCCGAATGGCGAGAGTTAGCCGATAGCTATTTGCAAAAGCGCCCCCAACCGCGCTTGGTTGTGATGATCATTGATATACGCCACGGAGCTACGCCGCTCGATGTCCAGATGGCCGATTGGCTGCTGGCTAACGGGCAGCCCTTTCTGGCGGTCGCATCCAAGGCGGACAAGTTGAAGCCGTCTGAACGAAGAAAGATCGTGAGTTCCATCGAGAAAGATTTTCGCCCCATTCTGCCGTTCTCGTCGAAGACCGGCGAGGGCGTTGAGCCGCTCTGGGGCAGCATCCAGCAAGCTCTGACCAGCTAACTTCTAACTTCCACCGAGACACAACGGACAACATCATTCGCTGACCCGTCACCGGTTCTCAACCCAACCCACGCATTTAATTTTCCAACCTGAGGAGATCATGGCATCCCGCACAAAAGACTCATCTCGCACAAAAGACTCATCCCGCACAAAAGACTCATCCCGCGGAAATGACTCATCGCGCGGAAATGTCTCGTCTCGCGGACAAGACTCATCGCGCGGAAATGTCTCATCCCGCGGACAAGACTCATCCCGCGGACAAGACTCGTCGCGCGGACAAGACTCGTCCCGCGGGCAAGACTCACCTCGCTCGCAAGAATCACCCCGTTCACAAGACGACGCGCCGATGGTGAATCTGGCGGCTCTCAAAGAAAAAACCATTCTCGAACTCAACGATCTAGCCACTGAGCTCAAGATTGAAGGCACGGCCGGACTGCGCAAGCAGGAGCTGATTTTCCGCATTTTGCAGGGGCAAGCTGAAAAAAGCGGCCTCATTTTTTCCGAAGGCGTGCTCGAAACTCTGCCGGAGGGGTTCGGCTTCTTGCGCGCTCCGGAATATAACTATCTGCCGGGTCCTGACGACATTTACGTCTCGCCGTCCCAGATCCGGCGCTTTGATTTGCGTACCGGGGACACGATTTCCGGCCAAGTTCGGCCTCCAAAAAGCGGCGAGCGTTATTTTGCTCTGATCAAGGTCGAGGCGATTAATTTTGAGCCGCCCGAGGCATCGAAGAGCAAGATTTTCTTCGACAACCTGACGCCGCTTTATCCGGAAGGCCGCATTAAACTCGAGACAACCAAAGAGAATCCGAGCGGTCGGGTCATGGACCTGATGACCCCGATCGGCAAGGGACAGCGCGGCTTGATCGTTTCGCCGCCCCGCACCGGTAAGACCATGCTGCTGCAATCGATCGCCAACTCGGTGACGGCCAATCAGCCCGAGGTCGCGCTGATCGTGCTGCTGATTGACGAACGTCCCGAAGAAGTCACCGACATGCAGCGCTCGGTCAAAGGCGAGGTCATCAGCTCGACATTCGATGAGCCGGCCACGCGGCACGTGCAAGTGGCTGAGATGGTGATCGAAAAGGCCAAGCGCCTGGTCGAGCATAAGCGCGACGTTGTCATCTTGCTGGATTCGATCACGCGCCTGGCGCGCGCCTACAATACGATCGTTCCGCCGTCGGGTAAGATTCTTTCCGGTGGCGTCGATTCGAACGCCTTGCAGCGCCCCAAGCGCTTCTTCGGCGCCGCCCGCAACATCGAAGAGGGCGGTTCGCTCACCATCATTGCCACGGCGCTCATTGATACGGGCAGCCGCATGGACGACATTATTTTCGAAGAGTTCAAGGGTACCGGCAACTTGGAAATTCATCTCGACCGCAAGATGGTCGACAAGCGCGTCTTTCCGGCGATTGACATCAACCGCAGCGGAACCCGCAAGGAAGAGCTGCTGCTGACGCCCGAAGAGCTGAACCGTGTTTGGGTCTTGCGGCGAGTCCTGAGTCAGATGTCCCCTGTGGATACGATGGAGCTTTTGCTTAACAAAATGAGCAAGACGCGCAGCAATGCCGAGTTTCTTGCCTCGATGACGGACTAACGGCGACTTGAGCCGCGCGCGTAAGCAAGCGGTAATCCGCAAGCCAGCGCTAATCCGCAAGCCAGCGGCTATCAGCAAGTGCGCACAGCTCCAACTATTCATCAACGAACCAATCGCCATCCACCCGAATCAGCACCCACTCGACACCGATGGAAACCATCGACAAGCTCCTGGAGAATACCCGAGGAATCCTCAAGCTCAAGCCGAACTACGTCACCCGTTACTACATGGACCACGCCCGCCTGGGGCTGAGCGAAGAACCCGGGGGCACCTACAACTCCGAGATCAACCGCTGGCTCCCGGAACGCTGGATTGCCTCCACCGCCCTGGCCGCTCATTCCAACCCGGCTCCCGGCGAGGGTTTGAGCTTTCTTGACGTCCCCGGAGAGCCCATCACCTTGACGGACGCCATCGCAGCGCGGCCCGAAGCGATTCTCGGCCCCGTGCTGGCGCGCTATGCCCCGATGTTCCCGGTGCTCAACAAGATTCTCGACCCGCACTACCCGATTGTTTTTCACTTCCACGCCCGCGACGAGGACGTCAAGAATTTCCCGCAACACTTCAGAGGCCACAAACTGGGCAAGGAGGAAGCCTATTACTTTCTGCCACGCCCGAAGGGTCCCGTCCCCTACACTCATCTCGGGTTGCACGCCGGCGTCACGCGCGACGATCTGAGCCGCGCCGTGGCGAAGGGCGGCGACCACGCGCTCGAGCTTTCACCGGTCGCCGCGCAGAAGTTCGGGGAAGGAATGTATGTGCCGTCCGGAGTGCCGCACCGCCCCGGGACCGCCCTGACACTGGAGATTCAGCAGCCCTCCGACGTTTCGCTGCATCTGGACTGGTATTTCATGGGCAACAAGAAAACTCCCGAGCAAACGCACCCGGGCTTCGGCAGCATCGAGGAATCGCTACGGTTTGTTGACTTCGAGCGGGCTGCGACACCGAGTGTCATGGAGAAGAACTATCTGATCCCCGAGCTGATCGAAGAAACCCGCCAACCTGGCCAGGGCGAAGAACACTGGATCTTCCCGCCGCGAATGACCCCGAAGTTCAGTGGCAAGCGCGCCCGTGTTACCGGGACATTCGAGATGAGGGAGCCATCCCCCTACGCCCTGCTGGTCTGGAGCGGCCGCGGCCAACTCAACGGGACGCCGATCAAGGCGGGCGAGGAATTCCTAGTGACCCACCCAGCCGCCGTCATTCCCCACCACCTGAAGAGTGAAGGCAGCGAAACGCTAGAAGTCTTCAAGCTGTTCCCTCCCCACAAGTAGGCCGGTGTGCCGCGGGCTCGGCTGACAATAGGCGTGCAATATTCCTCCTGGTCGAGTATTATCTTGAAACGGGGCGGGTTTGCCCCAGACCGCTCTCACAACCGGCGAAGGAGCCACGATCCACTCGCCGAACTCGAAAGGATTCTGACAAATGAGCACCAACAACTACCCGAAACTTCACAATGCCGCCTGGCCCGGCGTGGTCGGCAAAGGACCCGATTCCGAGCCTCCGATCGATCTCGATACGATGCTCGATCTGACTGCCGCGGCCGAGGTCAACGGCACGAAGTTCGACGGCGTCGACCTGTTCCTTCATGCCCCCCACATCGACATCGATATTTCCAGCGACGAGCTGAAGGTCTGGGCCGACAAATTTCAATCGCGCAATCTCGTCATCGGTTCGGTCGTCGCTCCGGTATGGCCGCCGACCGGCGGCGGCGCGGCAATGGACCCCGGTGAAGGACGACGCATGTTCCTCGATTCGGTCGGCAAGGGTTGCCGCATCGCCCGCAAGCTGCGCGAGCTGGGAGTGCGTCCCTACGGCGTTGTTCGCATCGACTCGGCGACCGGCGTCGCGGAATGGGCCGAAGGCGATAGCGAAGCTCACAACCGCGAGATTGCCGAGACGTTCCGGCAGGCCGGCAAGATTGCCGAGGACAATGGCGAACGCCTTGCCGCCGAGGGCGAGATTTGCTGGGGCGGCATGCACAGTTGGAAAACGATGGTCCACCTGCTGGAGCTGACCGACCGCCCCAATATTGGCTTCCAGGCTGATATGGCCCATACGCTGCTCTACACGCTTGGCTACAACGCTCCCGGCGACGCCATCCTTCCGCAAGGTTTTGCCTGGGACGACCCGGCCCAGCTCGACGACGCGCTCAAGACACTGACCTCCGCTCTGCGCCCGTGGACGATCGATTTCCACGTCGCCCAGAACGACGCCACGGTCAAGGGCTCGGGCAGCCACGACAAGACGGGACGCCACTGTCTCCCGAACGACCCCAACGGCAAGCTCGACATCCCGCGCCATGCGGGCTATTGGCTGCGCGACGAGAACGGCGAGCTGACGAAAGCATGCCGTCACATTTGCTGGGACGGCTGCATGTTCCCCAACGAAGTCATGATGCAGGGTCAGACCTGGAACGACATCCTCGGCGCCATGATTTCCGTCCGGGACGCCCACGGCTGGAGCGAATAGCTTCCACCATTCCCGCCATCGGGCCATGTCCCCGCCAGTAGCGGCCGGCAATCCTGCCGGTCGATCGCCGCAAAGCGGCGAGGCTGTTGCTCCGACGTGGCGCACGCATTCTTGTGTACCGTGTCGCCGTGCTTCAACCGTCAGTTGTTGAGAACAGCACCCGGACCTCCACCCCCCTCCCCCCTATAATGCGTGTGAGTAAACAAGTATGAATGATATCTTCGATTCCGGCGACCCTTCTCTGTTGCAAATCCGCACCCGCGCTCCCGGCCCGCAAGGCTTTCTTCCGTTGACCGAAGAGACGCTGAGGTCGCGCCCGAGCGGTGACATTTTCGGCTGGACGCAAGACGCCGGCATGGGCTGGAACCCTTCCGAGCTGGGGCGCAAGGAATTCCTCATCCTGAGCACCCAGGGCGGTATTCGCGCTCCCGACGGCACCCCCATCGCGCTCGGCTACCATACCGGGCATTTCGAAGTCGGCTTGCTGATGCAGGCGGCGGCGGAGGAGTTGAAGAGCAAAGGGGCCATTCCCTTCGCGGGATTTTGCAGCGATCCCTGCGACGGACGCACCCAAGGCACGACCGGGATGATGGACAGTCTGGCCTATCGCAACGACGCCGCGCAAGTGTTTCGGCGGCTGATCCGCTCGCTGCCCACGCGGCGCGGCGTGATTGGAGTGGCCACCTGCGACAAAGGGCTGCCGGCGATGATGCTTGCACTGGCGGCCATGCACGAGCTGCCCTGCGTGCTGGTGCCGGGCGGCGTCACCTTGCCCGCCGAAGCGGCTGAAGACGCCGGCGCCGTCCAGAGCATTGGCGCCCGGTTTTCGCACGGCGAATTGAGCTTAGAGGACGCCGCTGCCCTGGGCTGCCGGGCTTGCGGATCCCCCGGCGGCGGCTGCCAGTTTCTGGGCACGGCCGCGACGTCTCAGGTCATCGGCGAAGCGCTCGGGCTGTCCCTGCCGCACTCGGCGCTGGCGCCTTCCGGACAGGACGTTTGGCGCGACATGGCGCGGCGCTCGGCTCGGGCTGTCATCGAGCTTGAGCGGCGCGGCGTAACGATGCGAGACATCGTCACCAAAGCAGCCGTGCGCAACGCGATGGTTGTCCACGCGGCCTTTGGCGGTTCGACGAACCTGTTGCTGCATCTGCCGGCGGTCGCCTATGCCGCGGGCCTTGAGAGGCCGACCGTCGAAGAATGGGCGGAGGTCAACCGCCAGGTGCCGCGCCTGGTGGATGTGCTTCCCAACGGGCCGGTGGGGCACCCGACCGTCAGGGTGTTTCTGGCGGGAGGCGTGCCGGAAGTGATGCTCCATTTGCGTCGCCTTGGGATGCTCGACACGTCCGTCCAGACTGTCAGCGGCGAGACGCTGGACGCGGTCCTCGATTGGTGGGAAACGTGTGACCGCCGCCGCATCCTGCGAGAGCAATTGACGGCTAGTGACGGGGTTGATCCCGGCGACGTCATCATGAGTCCCGAAAACGCAAGCAGCAAGGGCCTGACGAGTACGATCACGTTCTGCCGCGGCAACCTTGCCCCGGAGGGTTCGGTCGTCAAAAGCACGGCGATTGACCCCAGCGTGGTCGATGCCGACGGGGTCTACCGCAAGAGCGGTTCCGCGAAGGTGTTCTTGCGGGAAGCCGCCGCGATGGAAGCGATCAAGAGCGGCGGGATTCAACCGGGCGATGTCTTGGTGCTCATTTGCTGCGGCCCGATGGGCTCGGGGATGGAGGAGATCTTTCAGATTACGTCCGCTTTGAAATATCTGTCTTTTGGAAAGCAGGTTGCGGTGATTACCGACGCCCGCTTCTCGGGAGTATCGACTGGCGCTTGTATCGGACACGTTGGCCCGGAAGCGCTCGCCGGTGGCCCGATCGGCAAACTGATCGATGGAGATCGAGTCCAGATCGTCATCGACCGTAACAAGCTCGAAGGATCGATCGACTTGATCGGTCACGGCGGCGAAGAGTTTGGACCGGAGCGGGGCGGCGCGGTACTTGCCGGGCGCTCGCCCCGGGCTGACTTATCGCCGAATCCCGAGCTTCCCGATGACACGCGGCTGTGGGCGGCCTTGCAG
>Ga0209501_10003201_pt1 | contig 16630 bp, 15 predicted proteins | sample ArcticOcean_MG_C_4_FD_187434 | JGI IMG/M metagenome (GOLD analysis project Ga0209501, IMG submission 187434) | Marine microbial communities from western Arctic Ocean - ArcticOcean_MG_CB4_134 (SPAdes) (version 2) | ecosystem: Environmental > Aquatic > Marine > Oceanic | place: Arctic Ocean...
TGAAGAACTAGATTTCTACGATTACGTGGAGCTGGGAGAGGGAAAATACTGGTATCAATGGCGCCAGGGATACGGCTGGGATCGCGCCAGTCCCGCGATGTGCAAACGCATCGCGCAATACGAAATGAGTAACTAGGAGAGAGCGCCCATGCTTGGGAATCTTATAGCGCTCGGCGTTGCATTCCTTTTTGGGTATGGCGTTGGGTACACAGGCAAGAATAGATCGCCCGATCTGGACGATCTATGCAGACGCGCTGACGCGGCGCATAAAGCAGCAGAGGCGGCTGACGCCGCTGACGCCGAACAGGCACAACGAGAACTAGATAAAGAAGAGGAGTAACAGCTATGGAAGAGACGAATACGGACGAGCCGAAAACGCTGAATCTTAACCCGGCGCCTACGGATTCGCTGGAGCTGGACGGCGATAGTTCAATGCCCACGTTTACCGGAGATGAGCCGGAATCGAGGCAGCACGTGCCAGAGCGGTTGACGCGGGCCGGGCAGCATCTGCCAACTTTCGGAAACCCTGAACCATACATCAGGGAGAAGAAGGCAGCCAAGGCGAAGAAGACAGCCAAGGCGAAAAGGCATAAGTGTGAGCGTTGTGATCGTAATTTCGCGACGGGTCACGGGCTTTCGGTGCACAAGTACCGAATGCACTCGCCCAAGGGTAAGTCCTGGGCCAAGAAGACAGCCAAGGCGAATCGCGATACTGCTGCCGCGAAGAAGACCGCCGCGCCAAAGGTTAAGGTGTGGGGCAAGAAGCCGGCCAAGAAGCTGGCCAAAAAGCCCGACAACTCTGTCCTGGCGTTGAAGGCTATGGATGCCGCAACCGTGGCTGAGGTGGAGACGCTTGTTCTCCGGGTAGGAGACGTGGTCGTGACCAAGAGCGGCAGTCACATAGAGATCAAAATCGGCAGGTAGCCGCCCGCCAAGTCGTAAAGTTACAGGCCCGCAGGTTGATCCTGCGGGCCTGTATGCCCGTTTATTTTTGGGAGTCTGACGTCACGCGACTAACCCCGCTGTCAGATATCTCAAGGAGAAGGTCCCGTTAGTGCGCAGTTCGCTGCGTAATCTAATCGCTCAGCGAATGCTGTGCCTGGGGCCTTTTCTTTAGGTGTTGCACTATATCTAGTATCCGTGGTATTTTATGGGTAATTCTGAACTCGGAGAAGCATCGATGTATATTAAACCCCGACCTGTGGGCGCGAATCCGCCTTTAGCTTCAGATCGTCAGCCTATTTGGCGTGTGACGAGCGGGGCGGATCTTAGCTTTACTACGCGTGTAAACCTGAAGCAGGGCGCTGCCGTGACGTCAGATAACTCTCGCTTGACCTTCAAACTGGCTGAAAATAGGTTTCATTTTTCAGCAATTTGGACGGGCGAATGGTCGGACGGTATTGAAGAAGTGGACCGCCAGAATCACCCAGGGCTTATCCAGATTCGTATTCCTGATTCTGTAGGTGACAAGCTTCGCCGCGGTGCGTATAGTTTTTCGTTAGAGGTATCGGACGAGTTTGGTAAGGCGTCTGTGATCCCGGTTGTTGGCACTATGCTCGTGGAATACGAGCCGACTAGCCCACAGCACGATATCCCGTATAGCAATCAGGAGGATGAGGCGTAATGCAGGTTTCAGCAACCGAGCTTGTTGGCTTAGCCAGTCTCGTGAAGGCCGGCCGGGTTAAGCGAGAGGATGACCAAGAGAGGAAGTCCAAACCTAAGCGATTTAGCGGCGGCCCAGCGTATCCGGCGTACGATAAAGCGTTAACGACGCAATTCCGGCGCGATCCCACAGCCGCCGGGACACAACGCGCCCTTGGTACCGGGGGTTTGGGTGCCATACTCGGTGCGCTGGCCGCTCGCTTAATTTCCAATAAGCCTGCAGCTGTGGGCACAGGCGCGGCGCTCGGTGGTGTGGTGGGCGCTATTCCAGGTTTCATCTCTGGTCGCAATGAAGCGTTGAGCGATTACAGTCGCTTGCTCTTCTTGCGTCGGCGATTGCACATAAATGATCCGGGCGAACTAGAAGCGCTTCTACGGCATCCGGAACTTGCAAGTGTACGCGAAGGGAAAGCAGGGTAATGCCATTTAATCCTAAAACATTAGAGGCATTGAAGTACCTCGGCCGGACCGGCATCGGTGCAGGCGCAGGAGGTGCGATCGGTTACTCCGTCACACCGCGGGTGGCTGGTTACGAGGATGTAGAACCAGCTCGGAGGGTGTCTGCGCTTATCGACGCCGCAGTCGGTGCCTCGATCGGTGGCCTAGCTCATAGGGCGGGTGGTGTAGGTAAACTACTAACAAATATTCCGACGAAAGCTACGTTCGCTATACCTACGGCAGTAGGCGCAGGCGAAGTGGTTCCACTCGCCATAGCAACCCTGACACGTACACGGAAAGCTATGGATAATATGAGCGAGGCCGGTAAGGATATAAGCGAGGCCAGTAAGGGTATAAGCGAGGCCGGTAAGAGTTTGGCGGACAGCAGCAAGGTCACTAGTATACCCTACAACATTCAACGACTAGCCCAATCGTCGACTGCGCGTGGCGCGGGCATCGGAGCAGCCGGCGCTGGCTTAGCCGCTATTCTTTCAGGACTAAGCCGTCGTCGTTCTGAAAATGAGATCTTGAAGAATAGAGAGCGTGGCGGTATGGTTGGCGCCGATTTTCTTAAGTATCTCATTCCGGCAATGGTTGCAGGCGGAGTGGTTGGATCGCTTCACAAGAATACCTGATACAAACCGTAAGGCGAAAGATGCCTTATGTCAGAGTCCATTGTGGAATTTCTGCCTGTCGACGAGTCCTGGGACCCCTCAGTTGATTCTGTCAAACAAGCCTTCATTCGTCTCCACGAATAGGTTAATTATCGCACGTACCTGGGTATAACTAGGTGTGTAGAGCGTAGCCGTTAACCAAATAGGAGGTTTAACATGTCATCACTCAGACCAATAGACTTCGAAGAAGTCCAGTCAGCTTTGCAGCAGGCTGGCTTCACCCTGGTCGAACTGCTCGCCGTATGCGCCATTCTTGGGGCTGTGATTACGGCGATTATCTGTCTCGTTGGATGAGAGAGAAAGAATGGGACCTGCATGCGGGCCTTTCTTTTAGCCGTCAGATAAACCCGTCCTTCGATTATGCCGTCAAACGGCCTAAGGGGATGATATCGCCGGAGGAGACTGGTTCGACAAGAATCAACTGTTCCTGTTTGATGTAACGGTCCCACATGTGGCGGCTGAGTGTCCAGTAGAGGTTTTCATCCACGTTAATCCCGGATGGCAAGGGTCGCAGGTAATCCTGCGCTTTGAATTCCTGCGTCAGGGCGGCAGGGTTGAATGCCAGTTCTCGGGTGACGCGCATAGCCAGCGCTACCGATCGTTTGTTAAGGAGCACCACATCATCCATGAGGAATACAAGCGGCGGGTTTTTCGACCGCAGTAATTCTGTTGTTGGCGGCCCGTTGACAATCTCCACGCCGTACGGATTCTGTGGCTGAAACTCAGCATCTTTGTATAGTATCCGATTTAAGCTTAGGCAGAACGCCTGTACAGAACCTGCTCCCATCGCCGTATAGAACTCGTTGATCATCTCATCCATAAGTGCTTCTTCTGGCAGGTCTAGCGCAGCACACGCGATACGGTAAGCCGCGTATGCGGGTCGCCCGGTATGCCGCAGCTCACGGGTCAGTTCGCTTGGCGTATCAAAATTCAGGAGATAGCGCAGGAATTCCGGAAGGGCGGTTTGCAACTCAAGCACGTCATCTGTATGAATTGAGTTAACATCCGAAGCCCGGTAGTCGGCCGGTATCACAAAGCCGACTGTGGCTTCGCCGGCGAGTGCCGTTGCGTCGGAGCCGTCGAGCCGGGTAACAAGGTTCACGGGGCTGGTCTGCATCAGCCCAGGCAGGCGGCGAACGGACCAACTGGGGAGATACCCAATATATGGCAATGCGCCAAGCGGGGTCAGTTGTCCCAGGTGTTGTTTAGCATTATCGCCAATATACGGGACAGTCATGCTGTCAGAGAATAGTAGCTGTAAATTGTGGAGTGTTGGCGCCCAGATTCCGCTTTCTGGTTCCGCGTAGCATAAGTGAACGCGTGGTGTTTGTCTTCCCTTGAGTTGTGCGCTCTGTGAAACCAGAACGGTATAGATCAACTGACATACCCCGGCTACAAACGCGCCTATGTACATATCATCACACCCAGCTACTACCTTCCGTACAATTTCCATCGACTGTGCTGCATTGTTGTTTGGCGTCAGGCCGGCGTAGCAGTCCTGCACGCTTTGGTTCAATGTAAAGATATGCTCCTGCTCTTGCAGGGTCGGTTGCGCGGGATCGATGACAAAGTTAGGGAAGTGAACGCGCAGGTCTGGTGATAGTCCGAGCGTCTCGATCTCTTTGAGCGCCGGCACACCCTCGGCGAGCTTATTCGCAATATCCGGCCATTTGTAGTACTGGCCCCCGGCATAACACGCAATATATGGTGAGTTAGACGACTGAGTAACGAAGTGATGGGTAATGGATGATTGCAGCTTATCAGCTGATTTGAAGTCCGCCTCGGTTAACCGGCCGGAGACTATTTCGGAATCTGCATGCTTGAAACTACACTCGTAGGCCATTCCCTTTTCTGCCGTCACCACGCGGGCGTCGATGCGAATCAGTACGTTAGATAACCGGGTTTCTGCGCCCTTTACCGAAAGCCCATACATTCCGTCCGGTCGTTTGACGATACGCATGTTATTGGCCAGGATTAATTCGCTTCGTCCTTGGATATGGGCATCCGTTACTAACTGTATTGTTGTGTCGTCTGCGCTGATAGTTGCAAGTTCGCCAAGTAGTTCGTCACGTTGCTGGTCTGCGAGTTCGATTGCTTGCAGCGCCAGTACGACAACGTCTATCTGATTATCTGTCACCAGTTGCTTAATCTTACCCGCAAGCCAGCGCCCCAGTGATACGCGTTGTGCGCTCGATTCGCCGAAGCCGTGGATACTACTTTCCGGCTTAAGGGGTTGACGGCGGGTGGCCACGTACACCCGGGCTTTCTTCGGCGCATCGTGAATCGCGTTGGGGCACGTATACGCGTTCAGTCCGAACCGCAGGGAGAGCGGGTATTCAAGCGTGTCGGCAAGGATCAGTATCTTGTTCGCGCAAACTCGTGGTAGCGGGAACCGAAGTGCGCTCACGATAGGCGGGCGTGAGTTTGATTTGAATTTCCAGCTCTTAGTAAGGCGCGCTGCAGCCAGTGGGTCTTCACAGACGATAAGCCGTTCTTCCGGTGTTGCGAGGTTCTCGACAGGAAAGACACCAAGCCCAGATCGGTTGAGCCGTATGTGCTCACGGGAACCGACAGTTCCTGACTGATCGAGCTGTTGGGCAATCAGCTCTGTGATTTGCCCCTCAAAGACGTATGGGAATAAGAGGAACTGTCCTTTTCGGTAATTTGGTTTAGAGAAAATAGCGAGGCAGCGCGGGGGATCTATAGACGCAACGCGGGCCATGCTTTTGGGCAGGTACTCGGTTTTCAGGTCTAAGTTTTGGATCCGGTGGCGGAGTACGCTGCCGTTATTGCCCGTTTGCAGGTCCTGGCTGCAGCGATCCAGGTAATTCTGCACTTCCGCCTGCCCTCTATAATGGTTGAGATAGTCTTGAATTTCGCTGTCTAGAAGGGTATCTTTCAGGCAGTTGGATAGTGGCGGACGTGTAAATGCGTGAACAGCGTCTTCGATTGACAGGTCATGCAGCTTGGCGATTAGTGTTACAGCGTCCCCGTCAAATTGACACTTGCTGTGGATGCAACGGAAGTGGTACCATCCTGTAACTGGATGATGATGTATTTCCAGTGTGGGCTCATTGAGGGTCGTATGAAACGGGCAGATTTGGTATTCTGCGCCGTCTATGGCCTTGACACCAAGTTGCTTAAGAAATTTCTGCCATTGCACTTGCATATTGGTCCAACCTGAAAGATAATAGCGTTAATCATCAAAAAAGACAAGGAGAGTCCCAATGGATGTACTTCATGATAATGGGCACCGTACGTGGGTTCAGATTGGCGAAAAGCACGCAGAGCTGATTCCGGACTACGTTATGGACCACCGCCTGCAAGGTGAAAAGGAAGCTACTGAGCTTCCGAATGAATTGTTTGCTGATTCGCATCGTCGTCTCTTTCCTATTGATAGCCCTGCGGCTACCTGGTTAAGCGCGGCATATTTTTCGAAGCATGCCGCTGCCGGCGCGCTTCCGTATTCGGCTACTGAAGCTGAGCACATCAAGCATATTCTGCTTAAAGTTGCTGATGTATACGAGATTGGCGCCGACGCTGTCAAGATCAGTGATGCGATTGTTGCATCTGATCTTTCGCCCGATCCGACGGATGACGAAGTGAATAGTCACTATGGCTGGGTTATGAAGGACGCAGAGTCCGGCGACGTCGTCGCCCGCAAGTATCCAATGTTCGATTCCAGAGGGGTTGAAAAAGCAGCTGCTTACTTTGAGGAATATCGTGACCATTATCCGCATAATGTGCGAAAGACTATTGCAAGAAACATTATGCGTAAGGCTGCTTCTTTCGGGGTGGATGTAGACGGATTGCCCGCTGCTGTTCGTTGTGAGGCGGGATTTGGCATCCCACAGCGTGACGTGGTTATGGACGAGGTACTACGCCGCTCTCGCCTTACCAAAGATGCAGAGGCCTCTTTGGCTCTGGCCAATGTCAACAATATGCTGGCCGAGTTCAGCGTCAACGAGTTGGGGCCCTGTTTGGACAAGTTGGCGGAGGTATTAGATGATTTTGATAACGCAGCCGGGCTGACCCAGTATTACGGCACCAAGCTGCGTATGCCGGCCGATTTCCTTTTCGAGGTTTCGCTTAAGGAAGCCGAGAGTGTCGTGGACGACTCGATCGAACTTGGAAAGTACGTGTTCAGTGCTGAGAAGCTCGCATCCTTATCGCCGAGTGTATTCTCCGATGTGCTCGGTTCTGACTTTGTGCGGGACCTGTCGACGGATGACACATTAGATCAACAGAAAATCGCTGATGTATTGCCCACGCTGCCACGCCCGGACAAAACAGCGCTTGAAGATCATTTGATTGCGTTGTTTCATCAGTAACAGGCGTGGGAGGTTGCCGGTGCCGCGATGGCCGATGATGACTTTGCCCGTTACATACAGGCGCAAGTTAAAGCCGTCGAGGTGTTTCAACGGTCAGAATGCCTGAAGCAGGGTTCGCATGTCGATCGCAACGATGCCGCACGGCGGTGGGTTGCCTCCGGACGAGCGTCGGCATTTCGTCGCTCGTGGTATGACGAAGATAAATGCACGAGGGATAAAGATGGCGAGCGACGACACGATGAAGAGCCAGGCGCTTGAGGGCACCGAAACTACGGCAACCGTAGTCCACGCAATTGTCCGCACCCAGTATGGCGCTGAGGTATATGACTGGGACCCCAGCACAGTTTTTCTAGAACTCCGAGATGACTTTCGCGTCGAGCCTTCTTCTGAGGTGATGGATCGCTGGTCCGCGGTTCAGATTATGATGACGACCGACGGCTTCTTCAAGCGCCTTGACGCATTCATGGCTGTCTGCAACACCTTCACTACCGGCCAACCGTTTTTCCACGTATTTGACCCGGTGACGGTGGAGGAATCGGCCTGGGGCGTTACAGAGGTCGCCTTAAACAGGGAGTTGCTCCCGTTTAGCTATCCAATTAAGAAATACCTCCGTCAACTGCTTACAGCCGACGGGTATAGCAGCGATGATTTTCCGCCTGCGTTAGTTGAGGTATTTGACGCACGCCCTACGTCGGACGACATTCGAGAAGGGTTGGATGAAGCGCAGGCGTCGGCGCATAATCGCAATAACGTCGAACGATTTATTGATGAGCAGATGAAGAGTATGGTGCACCAGTTTAATGAGATACCGACGTTGTCAGATATGGACGACATGATCCTGCGTCGTGGGCTTGAAGAGTTTATGGCGAAGTAGCGGGATATAATGAAAGAAGAAATATGCAAGCGGGTACTCGCCAAGATTACGTCCGGGCGTTGGATCTTTACAGTGGCTACAGCTATAACGTTTGCTGTTATGTCTATTCGTGGGCAGCTCCCGACAGACGACGTAAAAGACCTGATGCTCCTGATTGCTACGTTCTATTTTTCACAGCGACTTGTTGAAAAGACCAACGGCAACGGGCATTCGAACGGAGCATAAACGATGCCTAACCCAGCTTCCGGAAAGCCTAAGCGTGAATACGGAGAGCCGACCGAAGGACTAAGGGGCGGCTCTCAAGCAACATTCTCGCTGCAACATCACGAGACAGCGCGTCGCCCAAACCGCCCACATTTGGACCTGCGCATCGGTACGCCGGAGACCGGTATGTATTCTTGGGCCCTACCTTCTGGCGTACTTCCAGAGCCAGGCAAGAAGCAGCTTGCTCCCCAGTCTCGAATTCACAGCATGGGGTACGGGAAATTCCAAGGGAACATTCCTGAAGGGCGCTACGGGACAGGTAAGGTGCGGCTCCAGCAGTACGGTGGTACAGAGATCACCAAAGTTACACCAACGACCGTTCACTTCACATTAACCGGGCAGCCAAATGCTCCGCGCTTTGTCCTCATCAAGACCGATGTAATTAAACCCTCTGGTCAACGTGACTGGATACTGTTAGCCAAGCCCGCCGACGGGCCAACGCGGGCACAGCGGGTACCGGCGGGCGACATGGAAGGCGCGATGGCGCAAGCAAAGACCGCAGCGGCAGAGATGTCGGCTAAGCCAACGCAGGCCGCTAAGAAGGAGCAGGCTAGCGATTTAGCAGTGGTAGGCAAGTCCGATGTACACGGTAAGGGTGTTTTGACGACAGACGAATTACGTGACGGTACGTTAATAGGACGTGCGTTCAAACAAGTAGGGTTCACGGGCGATCCAGACTCAGATTGGAGCAGGACTGAGCTTGGCGAGTATATTAATCACGCTGATACGCCTAATGCTGTTTTGAAAAAGACTACTGAGGGTGGGGATACAGCGTATGACGTGGTTCTATTAAAAACATTAGTCAAGGATGAAGAAATCACACTTGACTACAATAAGATTCCATGGGCAGGAAAACGTGATTTTACGCAGACCGCTAAGAAGGAACTGGATAAGGCAGCCGAGCCTAACGAGAAGCGCGCCACACTCGGTACGGTAATCAATCGAAAGTCGTTTCCCACAGCGCGAAAACTTCTAGCGTACCAGTTACGTAAGTTACGACAAGGCGGGGCGGCAGGTAGGAATTTAGCGGGCAGCTTGTCTAAGAATCCCGAGGCCGCTGCAGTTGGTGGGATCGGTGCTTTGATTCCAGTTCCCGCACCGACCGGTACTGCGTCTCTGGTTGCGTATTTAGCGTTGAAGAAGAAGTTGCTAACGATTATGAGTAAGACAGGGGCGGCTAAGGCGGAGAAGGAGCCGTGGCGTGTTGAAAAAAGTGATATTCACGGCAAAGGTCTTTTTGCTATACGGGACATACCTACGGGTGGGCACGTAACTCATACGGCAGATCTTGAGGATGATGAGGGTTTAGGGCGATGGGAGCTTTCTGAGGCTGCTCGTTACACTAATCATTCTCCCGACCCTAACACGCGTGCCACTTCTGACGGGCAGAAGATGACGATGGTAGCTGCGTCGCCCATCAAGAAGGGAGACGAGATCACGGTGAGCTATTTTCAGGTTGCCTCGACAACGGGGGCGGGCGCCCGGATAACGCACAAAGGAAAGCCGATGTGTTCGGTAGGCGCTGGCGAACTACGCAAGTGGGTAGGGAGCGCCCCTGAAGAGAAGCAGGCTACGATTATGAGTAAGACAGGAGCCGCAACGTTGGCAAAGGTCGCGCAGGGCGCGTGGCGCCCTACAGCAGCACAGCTATATCGTGCGGTTGCCAGCGCTGAGACTGGCGGGGAACCAGACCCATGGATACGCACGAAGTACCGTGAGGCCCCGGGCGGTTCGACAGCATACGGCCCAGTCCAACTCACCCGCACAACGGCGGAAGGGTACCAGACAAAGTACCCACAATTCTTTACAGCGCCTCAGTTGGAATACCTCAAAAAGTATAAACAGCAGGGTAAGCAGTTCGCATACCACGGGAACATGGAGGGCAAGGTGCCAGACTTCAACGCCCAGTACGATTACGGCGGGACAGGTAGTTTGACCAATGCTGCGGACAAGACAATGTATGGCGAGGTCGCACAGCGCATGCTGGCGCATCACCAGCAGACGACACCCAACACCCTTAAGGCGGTTGAAAGGTGGCGCGGCGTACCCCCTGGGAAAGACAAACGTTATTACAGGGAGGTGCAGCGATCGTTAGATGCACAGCGGGCGGCCCCCGTCGCTGTCAAGCCCGCACCACCTGTGGCTCCTATGAACGCACCACCTGCGGCTCCTATGAACGCACCACCCTTCAAAGGCGGTAGTGCTGAGTTTGAAGAGAAGCAGGCTACGATCAAGCAGGAAGAGCCACCGCCCAGCTTTGGCGCTATCGCCGCAAAGGGATTACTGGGAGGCTACCTGGTAAATAAAGGACTTCCCGCAACGGTTGGACTAAAGCGCACGTATCACGGAACGCGTTCCGATGTCATGCCAAAGATCAAACTGCGAGGACTAGACCCAGCGTACGGCGGTAGCCTTTCCGGCGGCGGCGCCGCTCTCGGGCCCGTTGGTGAGCGTTACAGACTCCGCAGTAAGGGCCGAGTCCACGTCGGACTTAAACCGATAGCCCGCGCCCATGCGGCCATAGCCTCAGCACCCGCCGCAGTCTCGCCGTTCCAGAAGCAAAGGGCTTACTTGTTTGCGCTATTGAAGGGTCTGGTAGGCGTACCCTCCGCCGGTAAAATCACATCAGTGTCGATGCCCGCTTCAGAGTTTGCATCGCGGTTTAGCGTAGATCCTGATCTTCGACCAGTTGGCTGGCGCAGCAAGAAAAAGGTAGGCCCCGAGGAGCTAGGTCGCAGAGGGTTCCTGCGTCAATTGAAACTGCGTACTCTGCTTCGAGAAGCCCGGTTGAACCCCCGCCGCTTCGCCCGGGGCGGTGCCGCTATGACGATAGGTGGTGCACTGCTGGCCAGCGCGGGTAAATCCGGCAAGACGCGGATGGACGAGGTCCCTGAAGAGAAGCAGGCTACGATCAAGCAAAAAGGCGGCAAGTGGCTCCTGTATTCGCACAAAGGTAAAGTGCTCGGTACGCACGATAGTGAAGAGAAGGCCCGCAAACAGGAGCAGGCGATCCAGATCAGTAAGCATGCGGAGCATAAGGTAGCGTTCACCCTGTGGCCGCGATGGGGTGAACGCGCTGACCGGAAAGGGCTGAAGGACATATTCTCTGCGGGCGAGGGTGTAGACACTGATGCGCGCAAAACGCTTATAGATTCTGTAATGCAGCACCGCCGTAACCCTACGGTGCCTACAGGCAGCACCGTGCTTACTCGCAGCCATATCGAAGGCGATAAGCTGTCTCCGAAAAAACTTAAGGGCATGGGCTTCCTGCCGTCGTATGTTGCGGTACCCGAGCGCGGGCAAAAGAGTTTCCGTACGTGGCGACACCCTGAGACAGAGATTCACCTGCATCAACACCCCAAGAACTGGCTGTTCCACGAGGACAAGTGGCCGTCGTTAGCCATGGCCCGTATCAAAGCGAAACGCATAGCGGCGGCCGGACCGCCCCAATCGGGGGCTCAGAAGATGCGCGCACGTTGGAACCTACTGCGTGACTCTGCATCTCATGTGACATACGAAGGCATTCCAGGTTACCTGAACTACGCCAGCGGCTCGGTGATGAACAAGCCACGATTCGCTATACCTGGCGAGCCGGTACATGCAGGATCCTCGGCGCTGGGACAGGTCAGCCGGGTAGCCGGGTTATCTGCCCTACTCGGTGGTATAACCTCTGGAGGCGATACGCACCGCTTCGCACGTAACGCTGCGCGGGTAGCCGGCACGTTTGCCGGTATTGAAGGCGGGCAGCGGCTGCACAAGGTTCTATCCGAGCGCTACGCCGCGGTACGGCACCCAGGGTTACTGTCGCTCATGATACAGTTGGGTATGCCGATCGCCGGCGCGGTAGGGGCAGACGCGATAGCTAAGCGCCTGGTACCGAAAAAAGAAGAAGAGGAAGAAACGGATAAGGTGGGGTCGATCCAGGCAAATAAGCATGCGGAGCATGTAGATCCAGATTGGTGGTGCCCCAAATGTGGTAAGAAGCTGGGTGCCACGGCCAAGTTCGCAGCCACGGACGGAGAGCATCACTACCACGCGTGGTGCCTGCCAAAAGATAAACAGAAGGCGCAGGATCAGTTGGACAAGAAGGCTGGGGACGTTATCCCGCAGAAGGTGCTACAGGCGATCTACTCCCGCAATCGTGCAGCGCTTAGTGAGTTTGGGCGGCGAGGCGCTGCACGCAAAGCAGCGATCCGTGCAGCTGAGAAGAGTCAAGTGGCGGGCACACCGCAGGAGCCGTTAAAAGACCTGTTAGCCCGGGTTAAAAAACAGATTCCGCTGGAAGCAAAGCGTGACCCACACATCATACACACCACGATTAAGGACGGACAGGTAAGAGTTGACTCGGGTCGATTTTTGGAAAAACGCGCTGGTCTGTCAGATGATCTACTGGTGTCTATTGGCATGGGCACCGGCGCGGAGGCGGTATACAAGGGACTGTCTCGTATAGATGATACCGTTAACTTTAACGATAAAACTTTCTTACGTAATTTGCGTAGGCAGATGGGCGCATCGCCTGATTTGGATATTTCGTTAGGCTCAAGCTCTTATTACGACCCTACCAAGCGTCAAATCAAAATCGAGCCGCGGACGACCTCGGGGCCAGTAACTGTTAGAAAAGGCGTGGTTGCGCACGAGCTGGGACATGCAACAGGAAAACGGTTTCCTGGCGGTTTTCACCGAGGTGGCCTCGTGAAATACTTACCGGTAATTGGATTAGTCGGTACAAGCTCACGCGACGAAAACACAGCACGCCTTAGTGCGCTCGGTGGTACGGCAATAAGTATCCCGACGGTAGGTGAAGAGATTCGCGCATCTCGGCGTGGCGCTAAAGCGTTAAAGGCGCTACAGGGTGGGAAGAAAATGAGATTCGGCGGACGTATGGGTCCGTATGCTGGGCTTATTACGTATCTTGCAGCTGCGGGGATACCACTTGCCGCTTACGGGGTTAATAAGCGGAAAGGTTATTATCGACCAGCTAAAAAATCAGCTCAGGCGATCAAAGAAGGCGCTGTAAGCCTCCAAATCGTCGCTGAGGGCCGTTCAGCTGACATTACGATGGAGATAGCGGATACCCAGGAAAAACGTGCTATGGGGCTTTCTGGGCGGTCTGAGCTGCCTCCCGGTCATGGGATGTTCTTCGACAAGGCTGGAGCCTATTGGATGAAGGATGTGGCGTTCCCCCTGGATTTGCTGTATTTAGATAAAACAGGGCAAGTTATCGAAATCCACCATATGCCTGATGATGACCCGCACACGATTTACCGCCCCGGGAATAAGGAAGCAGAGCATGCAATTGAGCTGGCTGCCGGATGGTTCGATAAGCAGGGCTTTAAGGTTGGAGACAAAGTAGTAGTGCACACAGGTGTCGAAGCACTGGACAACACGTGAGGGGGCTGATATGGTAACAGCGGTTAAATCAAGAGTAGTTGCGGCGGTTGTGAACCCGCTGTGTGATGAACGTCAAAAGATTCGTGTAGATGAGCATCTGGCGACCGGGGATACGGTTGTACAGATTCTGCACTCGGATTACCGTTGGCGTAAGCTACGCAATAAACATGTACGAGGTGAGCCATTTTGTCAGATGTGCGGGATTCGGCGGAAGCTGGAAGCCCATCATATCATTCCCTGGCACCTTGACGCGCTTCTTCGGTTTGACCAAAACAATTTAATTACGCTTTGTCGGGAGTGTCACTTTAGGTTCGGACACTTCCTTAACTGGAAGGACATGAACCCGGAGATTCGAGAATTGTGTCAGCAGGCGAAGATACTCAATTTAGAGATTGGAGAAATAGGACTATGAAGGGCATTATCCGTTTCGTGATCATTTCAGCGTTGCTGGTGCTTGGCCTGGTTGCCACACCGTTACGTGCGCAGAACAACGTATTAGCTCAGCTTGGCGCTAGCGGCGTTACCGATCAAATTCACGGCACAAATGCGACGCTGTATGCTGGCTTCCTTACCAAACTGGATTCTAGCGGACAGCTACACAGTACCCTTATTCCGCCGACTGCCGATACCGCAGTGCCGCTCGCTGAGATGATGTTTGTCGACAGCGTGAATGGCGGGGACACTAACATCTTCTTTGGTACGATTGTGCGACCCTATAAGTCCTTCGCCTACGCGGTACAGCAAGCTGAGTCTAATGACACTATCTTCGTCTTTATGCCCGGCGATTACACAGCTACCAGTATCACGAACATTAACAATATGGTGCTGATGGGCTTTGACTCAGAGCGTACAACGATGTCGGGTACGCTGCAGTTCGCTGTAGAGGAAGATGTTATAGTCACAGTAGTAAACATGGCGGTAGCAACCATTCGTCAGCAGAAGTTCCAGGCCCTAACTGTTAATCTATATGACCGCGCTAAGGTTACCAATCAGATTAATCGGCAAAACCCGACGTCTACAAACAGTTGGCTCACACTTAAGCGTGACCCTTCGATTACCCTCGCCAACCCCATCGCCACCACAAACTCTACAGAAACCCTGACTTTTAACGCCACCGACACGGGCTACACCTCTGGCGACACGAACGACTGGTGGGCGGCTATCGTCGGAGATGCACCTATCACGGTTGCCGCGGCCCTCGATCAACTGGCAACACGCCTCGTTGACGGGGCCGCGGTCGGCCAGCTCACCCGCTGGAACGGCACGAACTGGGTACCTATCGCAGCCGGCACAACCAATCAATTCTTGATTGGCGGATTAATTCCGGCGTGGGAGGATCGCATCCTGTGGCCCGGAACAAACATAGGTCAGATAGTATACTGGAACGGCACGAACTGGACGCACATAATAGCCGGCAGCTCAAATCAGGTTCTTTTTGGATCCAGCCCGGGTGACAGTAAACCGGTGTTTCGGCGCTGGGATGCGGTATATACCGCGGTAGATGTTCCGTATGCTGGATCTACTGTAGAGGTGGCGCGGATTACAGGTTCGACTAATAATACCCCGGCGGATGTAAGTACTGCCTTGGATTTCTTGTTTACTAACGCTATTCCACGCGGTACAGCTTCCGGGCAATTGGCGTATTGGAACAGCACAAATTGGATAGTTGGCCCGACTAGCGACGTGAGCCAGGTGTTGTTTGGGGGCAGCCAACCTGCATGGAGTAACATAACGCTTGTTCCAGACGGCACAGTTGTGGGACAATCTTTAGAGTGGGATACGACCAATTGGGTGGCTGTTAACAGGGAAACTTTACCCGTTGGCACGGATATAGGCGACCTCATTCATTGGAACGGTACCAACTGGGTTGAAGTTGACAAGGGTTCTGCTGTTGAGGTATTGTGGGGCGGTGTAGATCCCCAGTTTCGGTCCCCGACCTGGCTGGGTTTGGGAACGAACGATGTCATCTCGACAGGTACAGTTGACGGGCAAATGATGTATTGGAGTACAACATCGAATGCGTGGCTGCATGTACCTGCGGGTGGAACAAATGAAATTCTCATGGGCGGCGCAGTACCCCGGTGGGTATCGTCCACGAATTTTGTTACGGATACGTTGAATGGTGTTGATGTAGGTACTCGCTGGTATACAACTGGAACGACAAATGTGTGGGAGTTATTCAGCGGGGTAAATAAGATCACGCTTTTCTTTGACTAATTAAAGGAGTCGAACATGGCCGCAAGACAGAAATTCACCTTAGTAGATGATGAGACGCTGACTATGAACGTGCTTTCACCACATCGCGTGGCACGGGTCCAGGTTGTTTATCCCTCAGCTGAGACTTTCACGATTACTGTAGATTCTAAGCCGGACGGTAACACTAACGCTATCCGAGAGCTGAATGAAACAGTTACCGCTGGTACAACGCTCATATGGACTCCGGATAACCTGTGGGTTCGCCCCGACGACCAACTGATATTCACTAACACTATTTCGGACGCCGCAGAGGTTACGATCGAGTATGTGAAGGACGACGACGTCTAGGGGGCGTAATGCTTAAAAAATTGCCTATTTTTGGGCTATTATTGTTTTTATGCAGTATGCCGGTTGCCCGTGCTGCCGTCATTGTTGACGGTACCACCGCAGGCGCTGGAGCCGAGACGGACCCGAGCTGGGTAGCTGCTAGCGGTAGCGTGGTATACGTGGAAGCGGACCCGAGCTGGGTAGCTGCTAGCGGTAGCGTGGTATACGTGGAAGCGGACCCGAGCTGGGTAGCAGCAAGCGGTAGCGTGATATACGTAGAGGCCGACCCGAGCTGGGTAGCGGCTAGCGGCAGCGTGGTATATACGGAGCTCGACCCTTCCTGGATCGCGGCTAGCGGCAGCGTGGTATATACGGAGCTCGACCCTTCCTGGATCGCGGCCAGCGGCGGAGTTCGCTATACAACGGGGCTTATTTCAACTAATGCTATGGACGCTACTGCCGATGCCGCCTAT
>Ga0209501_10003202_pt1 | contig 16629 bp, 13 predicted proteins | sample ArcticOcean_MG_C_4_FD_187434 | JGI IMG/M metagenome (GOLD analysis project Ga0209501, IMG submission 187434) | Marine microbial communities from western Arctic Ocean - ArcticOcean_MG_CB4_134 (SPAdes) (version 2) | ecosystem: Environmental > Aquatic > Marine > Oceanic | place: Arctic Ocean...
TGCCGATTATCCTTATTCTATGAATGGTGAGAGTATTCGGATGACTATATCGGCAGGTATGTCTTTATATCCAACCCATTCAGAAAATATGAAAGATCTGATTGACCTTGCTGATAAAGCCATGTATAATGCGAAACAAGTAGGTGGAAATCAGATTAAAATTCACAGCAATGATGATGCATCCACTTAAAATAATTAACAAATTTCTTCTCTTACTGACCTGTTTTGCTTTTTTATCAGCGAATACCGAACAGGAAAAAGAAATAGCCTTGCATCATTTTATGCAGGGTGAATTTTTAATGAATCAGGGCAATTATGCTTTAGCTGTCCTGGAATTTCAAGATGCGATTGATTTAGACCCCAATGCAGCAACCATTCATATATCGATAGCAGATGCTTATCGCCGTTTGGGGAAAGGAAAACGAGCTAAAGACCATTTAATGATCGCTTTGGACCTTGATCCAAAAGATTTAGAAGCTCGGGAGATGCTGGGGCAACTTTATCTCGCCCAAAATAAGTTTATCGATGCTGAATTGGTCTTTAAAGAATTAAAAATACTTGATCCTGACAATCTGGATTATTTATTTACTCTGGCTGACCTTGCAAGGCTCCAAAAAAATTGGGATTTGGCAATTGATTATTATATTGAAGGGTATCAAATCAATTCCATGTCGATCAAAGGATTAGAACAGGCGCTTCAAATTGCCCTAACGTCCAGCAGTTTTGACCGGGCTGAGGAAATATGTGAATTATTATTAGAAGATGATCCTGACAATATCAAATTTCTTGAAACGATTCGAGATCTTACCCTATTCAGCCGCAAATTTGATGTGGCCTTGGACATGATCCATCGGATCGAAAATATTCAGGGAACAACTACAGAATTACTGATACAGAAAAGTGCCCTTTATGAAGAATTAAATGATCCTGAAAAGGCTTTGAATGCTATGTTTGATGCGTTTGAAATGGACAGCCTGAATGTGAATGTGTTACATCGTATCGTTTCTCTTTTATTAGATAAAGAAGAGAATGAAAAAGCTATTTTATATAACCAGCTGATTATTGATCATTTCCCTGATGATCCACGTGGATTTATTAACAATGCTGTCATGGCCTTGAGTGGAAAGAAGCCTGAAGAAGCGATTTTAGCATTAAGCCCACATTTAGATAAATTTTCTCAGGATTTCACCATGCAATATCTCCTGGGAACAGCATACTACCAATTCAAAGATTATGGGAATGCTAAAATTCATCTTACTCAAGCGTTAGCTATTTTTCCGGAATCGAGAAATACAAAACATAATCTCGCACTCATCTATGATACCACCAGCGAGTGGGATAGATCGGATAAATTATATATGGAATTAATCTCAACAGATAGCACCGATGCCCAAGCATTCAATAATTATGCCTATAGTTTGGTTGAAAGAGGGGAGGATGTGGAATTTGCCCTTGAACTTGCAATGAATGCGATTCGATTAGCACCGAAATCAGCGCCTTATTTAGACACGATCGGCTGGATCTATTTCAAAATGAATCGTTATGATGAGGCTGTAGATTTTATACGCCAATCCTTAAGCATAGACCCAGAAAATAATACCATCAAGGAACATTTGGAAGAAGTGGTAAAAGCCAAATCCAAGGAAACTATCCCGAAAATCCACCAAGTAGAGAAACAGGATTGAATGTTTCGTTACATTATTTTTTGTTGGCTTATTCTTGCAGGATGTGCTGGTTCAGGCACACAATTTTCACTCCCAGTAACTCAAAGGACTTATCATGATCTTCTGGAAGAATATATTTCCTGTACCGGAAAAGGGAAAATTGATTCACAAGGTCCTATTCACGGTGCGTTGACCTTTACATTTATATCACAGCATGACAGTTCTTTTTTGCAATTCAAAGATCCATTGGGTAGAAAGGCATTACTCATGTGGTTAACCCCACAAAATGTAACTGCTCGAAATTTGATTCATCATAAACAATATACCTATGCTCAGATCCTTGAGTTTTTTCCATTTTTACAAGTTGTGGAGCCAGAACATATAACTGAAATTTTATGGGGTGTCCAACCGGATTATGAAAAGAAATTTAATAATGCAGGAATGAGTGATGAGCAAAGTATTCACCTTAATTTTGAAAAGAACGATTTGGACAATGAATCCAATGCTCTTGTTGGTGCAACGTTTATTGATGACAATTCATTTCAGTCTGTAAAAATTCGAATTAATGGACGAACTCGAACTCAAACACATCTCAATTTGAAAAAAGTATGGAAATTATTACAAATTTAAAAATGAATGTATCAGTTGTTATTCCCGTTTTGAATGAAAAAGAATCCTTACCGGAATTAGTAAGGGAATTGGAGCATAGTCTATCCACATATTCTGCATGGGAAGTTATATTTATTGATGATGGGTCTTCCGACGGTTCAACGGAATGGATAGCGGATCTCTGTACAAAGAATTCCAATTTTAAATTGCTCCAATTCTATCGGAATTATGGGAAAGCTGCCGCTTTGTCAGAGGGCTTTAAAGTTGCTACTGGCGAATATATTATTACCATGGATGCTGATCTTCAGGATGATCCTGCAGAAATTCCTAACCTAATATCAAAATTATCTGATGGGTGGGATCTTGTTTCTGGATGGAAAAAAACGCGCCATGATCCACTAAATAAAACTCTCCCATCTAAAGTATTTAATTTTGTAACAAGATTGATGACGGGTGTGAAGATCCACGATTTCAATTGTGGATTAAAAGGATATAAGCAAGCTGTGGTAAAATCGATAGAAGTTTATGGAGGTCGCCATCGTTACATCCCCGCACTGGCAGGACAACAGAAATTCAAAATCACTGAAATTGTGGTAAATCATCGTGCAAGACAATTTGGTGAAACCAAGTATGGTGGATCCCGAATGTTTCATGGATTTTTTGATTTGATTACGATCTTATTTTTAAATCGCTATACACAACAGCCACTACACCTGTTTGGCATGTTTGGGATCGGATTTCTAAAAGTTGGATTTATTGTCGAATGTTTTGTTCTGTATTTCAAATATGCTTTGGGGGAACCCTTTTCTAAGCACATGGCATTACTTATGTTTGGTATAATGTTCATTATCATTGGGATTCAATTTTTCTCCATCGGCTTATTGGGAGAATTAATGACCAGATCCACACAAGGACAAGAAAACCGAATCCGCCGATTCATTTCAAGAGATTAACTTTCTAACATGGCTGGGCTTCCACCGATCATCAGCATTATCACGCCTTCCTACAATCGTGTTGATGAACTCAAATACTTATATAATTCACTTCAGGAACAATCTGTTGATCTGAAGCTATTTGAGTTTATTGTGTCTGATGATGGCTCAACAGATTCAACCAGTGAGACTGTAAAACACTGGCAGACAGAATCAAACTTCCCAATCAAATTTATCACCCAGGAAAACCAGGGTCCCGGTGCAGCCAGAAACCATGGTCTAGAAAACAGTGAGGGTGAATTGATCTTGTTTATTGATTCCGATTGTGAAGCTCACCCCGATTGGATCAAAACGATTTATGAAGAATACTTAAATGATTCATTTGATGCCTGCGGTGGTCCAGATGGTGCAAAGGATGATTTCACGACTTTACAAAAAGCTATTGATTTTGCCATGACCTCTTTTATTACCACTGGGGGAATGCGTGGACACAGCGAAAAAATGATGGCCAAGTTTTTCCCTCGTACACATAATATGGGAATAAAAAGATCAGTATATGAGAAAGTGGGTGGGTTTGGGGACCTGCGCCATGGACAAGATATTGAATTAAGCAATCGAATCAGAAAATCGGGTGCAAGGATCAAATTCCTAATCAATGCTGTGGTTTACCACCGTCGAAGAACATCCATAAAACAGTTTTTTAAACAAGTATTTAACTGGGGAGTAGCCCGTATTAATTTAGGAAAAATTGATCAATCCATGTTGGAACTAATCCATTTTTTACCTTCATTGGCTACCTTGGTTGGATTTAGCATTGTGGGAACCGCGATTTACCTCGATTTTCCATTAGACCAATTATTCTTACTTATTATTATTCCATTGGGATTATTATCTTTATTTGGAGCGGCCAAAAAAAATGATTTGAGAATATTCCCCTATTTATTGGTTGTGATTCCTGCTCAGATCATTGGGTATGGATTAGGTTTTATTCTGAATTTTATAAAACGATATATTTTAAACCAGGGTTCGTGGACCGGGTTTAAAAAACGATACTACGCTTAATGAAAAAAGTTTTAATTATAACATATTATTGGCCACCCAGTGGCGGCCCCGGGGTGCAACGAGTATTAAAATTTTGCAAATATTTGCGAAAATTTGGTTGGGAACCTATAGTCTTGACAACAAAAGATGGTGACTTTCCTGTAGAGGATCTTTCCTTTTACAATGATACTAAAACTATAGATGTTCATTTTGCAAATTCATTATCTTTTCATAAAATTTACAATTGGATAACAGGCAACAAAACAATCCCTACATACCAGTTAAGTTCATCAAGCAAAGATAATAAAATGGTCCAATTATTTCGATGGATTAGAAATAATTTAATTGTACCTGATGGACGAATTGGATGGTATCCCAATGCGGTAAAAGTAGGCAGTGATTTAATAAAACAAAATAATATCAGAGTAATTTTTTCTTCTGCTCCTCCTTATACTGTTCATCTAATTGGAAGGACACTTTCAAAAAAATATAAAATCCCATGGATTGCAGATTTTAGAGATCCTTGGACTGATAGATTTTATAATTATGAGAATAAAAGATTATGGATCACAAGGATGATTGATAGTCATTTAGAGAATAAAGTGATAAATGATGCGACCGCATTAACAACAGTTAGCAAAACTATATCAAAATCTTACAAAAAATTATTTCATGTGATACATAATGGATATGATGAAGATGATTTTACTGCCATAAACAAAATAAAAAATAATGCTGTAGTTATTCGGTATATAGGTACAATGACCAAATCTCAGTACCCATCAATTTTTTTTGAGTCCATTAATGAGTTGAATTTGAATAAGAAAAAATATCAAATTGAATTAATTGGCAATATTCACCCTGATATAAAATACGACATAGAGATCAAGAAATATGATAATTTTATAAAAATAAAACCCTACATACCACATAAGGAAGCTATTAAAGAAATGTGTGAGTCTAGATTTTTGTTATTAGTAATTCCTAATACGCAGAAAAATATGGGGATAGTTACTGGTAAATTATTTGAATATATAAGGTCTGGAAGTAAGATATTGATGATAGGCCCCATAGACTCTGATGCTGCCAAAATTATACATGAAACAAATTCAGGATATTGTTTTGATTATAATGATATGAGTAACCTGGGAACAATATTATCAAATAAAAAGATTTTGAATTCGATTGATTATTCACATTATAGTAGAGTAAGTCTTACAAAAGAATTAGTAGGTATCTTCAATAAAACTATTAAAGGTTCAACTAATATTAATGTATAGAACCAAATGTTCATAATTATATATAAAAGGTCCATCTTATTATTAACATAATATTAAATCGGAACAACGGTTTTCAGTGGATAGATAATGGCTCGGCCTATATTAAAGGCTATTTTTTTCTTTCTAATCAGAATAACAATTTTGGTAAGGAAAGAATACTATCTTATTTATCAGCCGTAAGAGATACTCATGATTTTATTGGAAAGTTAAGAAACCTTAACGGAAACTATTCGATAATTGTAAAGAATATTAATAAAACTTATATAGCAGTAGATAGAGTAAGAAGTATTCCACTATTTTTTTCTATTCTTGATAATGAATTTTATATTAGTGATTCAATAGATTCAATGAAAAAAATGACTGGTATTAATAAAATTAATAAATGGTCTAGTATTGAATTTGAACAAACAGGATATGTAACACTTTCTAATACTCTGTACGATAATATTTATCAGGTTCAGGCAGGTGAATGTATAGTAATCGACCACTCTCAAAATCAAATGAATTTTAATAGATATCGGTATTATGATTTTTTACATAAAGTTGGGTCAACTTATAAGATTGGAGAACTCTTTTCTTTAATGGATTACTCAATAAATAATGTATTTCGCAGGCTGGATCAATCTACAAAAAATAAAACACTTGTTGTTCCTCTGAGTGGTGGCCTTGATTCTCGTCTAATTATTTCTAATATTCATAAAATTGGTAGAAAAAATGTTTTATGTTTTTTTTATGGCAGAAAAAATAGTAGAGAGGAGCTTGTTAGTAAATCTATTGCACGGGAGCTTTCTTATAATTGGGTTAGTGTAGAGTATACCAAAAAGAAATGGAACGAATGTTTTAATGATGGATCATTTGCTAAATATTTTAGATATGCAGGGAATGGTTCATCACTACCGCATATCCAAGATTTCTTAGCTATAAAAGAACTAAAAAATAGATCATTATTGCCAGAGAATTCTGTATTTATCCCTGGGCATACGGGTGATTTTATATCTGGTGGACATATTCCAAATATGCATAATTTATCAAATATAAATAAAGAATCATTAGTCAATTCTATTATTGATAAACATTACATATTATGGATAATTAAGAATTACCCACATTTTTCCATTATAAATAAATATATTACATCTAGAGTAAAGCATGCTTTAAAATCACATGATATCATTTCAAAAAATGATTTAGCAAATATTTTTGAAAATTGGGAATGGAAAGAGCGTCAGTCAAAATTTATTATAAATAGTTGTAGGGTATATGAATTCTATGGTTTTGAATGGAGGCTCCCCTTATGGGATTTAGAGTTCATTAACTATTGGTCTAGAATTCCTCTTGAAATGCGTGAAAACAAAAAATTATATAAAGAATACTTATTGAACTCAAATTATAAAAATTTATTCTCTGATTTTAATTATAAAAACTTTGAGAAAAATAATTTTAAGAGTTTCTTTAAAAAAACTTCTATTGCAAAATATTTACTAAGCATTTATAACCGATATTATGCGTATTATCATTTCAGTTACAACGGTATGGTGAAATTTTCTCAACTTCTATCAATTTATCGGTTCCGATATAATATTAATTCTATCATGATTGTTTATTACCTCAAGATGCTTAATAAAGATAAATGATTAACTCAATCTCATTTAACACAAATGTATAAAAAGCATTGAATTCAAAACTTATAAAAAAAGAGATTTGAAATATTATTTAAAAAGTGGCGTTTTCGGTAAATATTTATCGATGTTGTATAAAAGTTTCTATTTTTATCGCAAATTTCAATATTTAGATATTGTAGGATATAAAGATCTAATTTTTAAATATCGTAATCTTTACAACATCAACTCCATATTAGCGATAAAATATCTTAAAACATTAGAAACTGAATGATGATTAATTCTGCTTCATTTGTTGCTAATGTAGTACGCATTACCTCAGGGAGTTTTTTTGGGCAACTAATACTGGTTATTTCTTCGCCATTAATTACAAGAATATATGATCCTGAGATTTTCGGAACTTTTGCTATATACAACGCTATTGTACGATTGATCAGTGCAATCTCCCCTCTTAGATATGAAATGGCGGTAGTAATAGCCCAAAAAAATAGAGACGCAAAACATCTTGCTTTAATTGCTCTATCATTTGTTTTTATTACTGTATTTTTAGTCTATCAAATACCAACACTAGTAAAATATTTTAATTATTTTTCTGATTCAACAGAACTAATTAATACATATCCATTAATTATTTGTACTGGTATCCTCATCTGGGGAATTATCAATATATTAATGTCAATAGAAACCAGGTATAGCTATTTCTCAAATGTTGCTGTATTTAAATTTATTAAACCAGTAACTACCTCATTGTTTCATATTTTTTATGGCCTGCTTGTAAAGTCAACAGCAATTGGATTATTTGTTGGAGATATTTTTGGATCATTACTAGGTTTAATATATTTGGGTTTTAAAATGTTTAAAAGGTATAGCACCAAGACTATCAGTGATTTAAAATTATCTCGAACACTTTACTTATTAAAAAGATATAAAAATTTTCCACTTTTTGGGACTTGGACAGTTTTAGTTAATTCACTAATGCTTCAAGTTCCAGTTTTAATACTCTCTAATTATTATTCAGCAAATGTTATTGGATATTTTGCATTATCGAACCGTTTATTGCAGATGCCGATGGCATTATTCAATTCAGGGGTTAGTCAAGTTTTCTTAAAAAATGCTTCAGGAAATAAATCTTCTCTTGATATCAGCGTTTTAGTATTAAAAACTTTGTCTCGATTAATTATGATAGGTGCTTTTCCTTGTATTCTTATTGCCATTATTGGTCAAGATCTTTTTACTTTAATGTTTGGAAGTCAATGGAGCGAGGCTGGGCAGTACACTCAAATATTATCATTGTGGTGGTTTTCTGCATTTTTGATTCAGCCATTAAGCCATTTGGTTAATGTGTTAGAAAAACAGAAGCAAGGATTGATAATCAACCTAGCAAGATTAATCATTAGGCTTGGGACGCTAGTATATTCTGCCATACTGTTTAACGATATTTTCGTTACTTTAATTTTGTATTCTATAGCAGGTTTTATTTCAAATATTCTTTATTTATTTTGGTTATTGAAGCTATCTAAATGTTCTATTCTCTCAGCTTTGAACAGCTTCTTAAAGTATGCTTTTTTGTCTTTAGTATTTTCTTTACCATTAATAATATCTATCAAGGTTCTGGGTTTAACAGCAATAGGGAAAATAGTTTTTTCATTTTTACTATTCGTCCTATATATTTTATTTATTTTCTACACCGATAAAGGTCTTAGGTTGCTATTCTATAATTCTACAAAATATGGTAAAAAATTATAATCAAATGAGATGTAAAAATCCCATTATAATTGGTGGTTCTGGTAGTAGTGGTAGTACACTATTAGCAACAATTCTAAACAGACATTCAGATATAGCAATCGGTCCTGAATTATCATTATTTAATAAGCCTGTAATTTATAATGAATCCTATAGTAGCTTTACAAGAAACCTTAACCGATACATCAAGAAAGGTGTCAGTACAGATGGTTGGTTCCCATATTTGAATACTTTCAGAGAGTTAGAAAAGTTTGGATGGGATGATAAAGAACTAATAGAAATGGCATTGAGTTGTGATAACATCATTGAATTTATTGATTTATTTTTTAAAATATTTTTAGATAAAAATAATAAAAAAATTTGGGGAGAGAAGACACCATCTAACTCATATTATTTTGATTCATTCTTGAATTTATATCCTAAAGCACGCATAATTCACATTGTAAGAGATATGAAAGATGTAATTTCATCTTTTAAAAAGCGTGGAATGAATTCTTATGATGCATCAATGCTTTGGCTGTATAACACATCAATGGCTTTGAGATTAAACCAAAGAGTTAATTACTATGAACTCTCGTACGAAGATTTAGTATTAAACCCAGAGATTACATTAAGAAGCTTGTGTGAATTTTTAAAAATTAGTTTTAAAAAAGAGATGCTGAGTACATCTAATGAAGATAATCTGAGTAAAATTAAATCATGGGGTAATAATCCATCTGGACAAATCCGATCAGACTCTATTGGTAAGAACAGAAAAATTCTTAGTCCTTATGATTATTTCGTATTTGAGCGTATAAGAATCAGTAATGCACACAAAAATAAGTTTAAACTCAAACTTAGTTCGATAAGATCTGTAAACGATTTGTTAGGATATGAACAAGGATTAGTTAAGTATTCTATTCTTACCAAATTATTCTATTGGCTGAAATTATTAATTTCAGTTGTGAAAGATAGAATTATAAGAATAGTAATTATGATATGGATTGATAATAAAATACATTCATTTCCGGGTAGTATAAAGATGTTAGGTGATTTAAATGAAGATTGATAAAACACTTTTTGTAGTTCCACTATTTTGCCTCATCTTCCTTTGGCAAATGGTAATTGATAATAAGACTCCTTTAGCCAGTGATTCTATTGCCCATGCCCCAATTCGTCAATGGGTAGAGACAACTCAAGAGTCATCAGATGATTTTCCTCATTGGTTCCCAAATCTTTTTTCTGGAATGCCAACATATGGTGGTTACATATATAATCCAGGGGACCCCACTAGATCTATTCTAAATCTTTTCTTTTTTAATCGTGGTATCAAGATCTGGTTCTATTTGACTTTGGGTGGATTGGGACTGTTTTATTTTTTAAGACAGTTAAATGTTTCAATTCTGGCATCGGTTTTTTCTGGCATTGTTTCTTGTTTAACGCCTTATGCATTTGGATTGATCAATGCCGGTCACATGAATAAGATCTATGCCATGGCTTTTATTCCCTGGGTGTTAATGGCTGCATTTCAGGTGATCCGAAAACCAACCCTAAAATCTGTTCTATTTTTGTCCTTAGTCACGGCATTCCAATTATGGGTGAATCACCCACAAATTGTCTATTACACCTGGATGGTTATTGGCTTTTACTTGGTCTGGACAACGGGATTTTCTATAAAAGAAAAATTATTTTCAGCCAAGGTTAGTGGGAAACAGATCAGCGGTATCTTAGTAGGGCTGTTTCTTGCGTTATTGATGGTTTCTGATCCATATATAGATATTTATGAGTTTCAGAAACATTCCACCCGTGGTGCAAAATCAATCCTTGATCAAACAGGGCAAACAGAATCCGGGACAGATTGGAATTATGCCACACAATGGTCGTTTCATCCGAAGGAAACTATTTCTTTCCTTTTTCCTTATCATTATGGATTGCAAAATTTTTCCACTCGAGATTTGAAATCAGCGGCTTATTGGGGCTTCATGCCTTTCACCCAATCCACCCATTATCTCGGGTTGGTAGCCATTATTTTAGCCATTTTAGGTGCTTTACTTAAAAAGCCTGATAAAAATAGTTTATTTTTCTGGATCACAACTATTTTGGTCTTAGTCACTGGATTTGGATCATTTTTCCCAATATTATTTAAGCCATTTTTCTCGATTCTCCCTTTTTTCTCTAAATTCAGAATTCCATCAATGATCTATGTTTTACTGGCGGTAACCATCCCAATCCTTGCTGCATTTGGATTTGATTCATTAATGGAAAGAGTCGAGGAAAAAGATTCTTTTAAAAAAGTACTTTACGTAGCAGGCGGCATAGCAGGTTTGTCCGTTTTATTCCTGATGATAGGAGAATCTATTTTTTCTTTTAGTGTAGCAAAAGATGCGAGATACAGCCCTACTATCCTGTCACAATTGCAAAAGGTCAGATTTGAACTTTTCCAAAAAGGGTTATTATTAGCTTTAGCTGTGAGTTTAGGTTCCTTAGGACTGATTTGGGGCATTATTCACAAAAAAATAAATAAAGAAATTTTTGGTTTCCTGATAATTGGTTTGGCAGTGTTCGACATCTGGATTGTCAATGTTGAATTCCTACATTTAAAACCATCAAAAAATATGGATATTTTATTTCAAGAGGATTTGATTGTGAAATATCTTAAGAATGATAAAGACCATTTCAGGGTCTTTCCTGCTGATGAATTGAATTCCAATAAATACAGTTACTGGAATATTGAAAGCATTGGTGGCTATAGACCAATTAAACTCAGGAATTACCAGGATCTTATGGATGCAAAAGGATTCAGCCGCCCTCATATTTTGGATATGCTGAATGTGAAATATGTCCTAACTCGCAAAAAGATAAACAATCCTAACTTTATCCCTTTGAAAGATGTATCCGGGATTTTTCGGAATATAAATGTGCTTCCTAAAGCATGGATCGTGGGAAATGTAAAATCAGTTGAAACGCAGCGAGAGTCATTAATGGAAACTCTATTAAATGGGTTTGACCCTTCCAATACTGCAATTATTTATAAATATCAAGGTGAGTCATTGGAAGGAATGGCATCCGGGCAAGTTGATGTCATTTCACGGACAGAGAACAAGATAAACATTATGTCTCAATCCGAAACGGGAGGGTTGCTTGTCCTGTCCGAGATCTATTATAAACCGGGTTGGCGCGCATATGTGAATGGGGAAGAAACACCTGTTTATCAAACAAATCATATATTGAGATCTATTTACGTTCCTTCCGGTGAACATCAAATTGAATTTCGGTATGATGATTCATCATGGAAACAGACACGTATCGTCTCCAGAGTTTCTTTTCTGGCTATCCTCTTTGGATTTGGATTCATTTTGTGGAAAGAAAAATAAAATTGATAATTACTTCACTAGAAAATTTCTAAAATGAATCTTTATAAACATACAGGGAATATAAAAGCAGGACTTTTCATTCTTGGGATTGCACTGATCATTGGCCTCCTTACTTATACCCAATCTCTAGTTACAGAACTGCGGAATGACAATCGTCAGATCGTCCGGCTCTATGCGGAGATCATAGCAAATATTGTCCAGGATGACAATGATGCGAATTTGGATTTTGTTTTCGAAAATATTATCCAAAAAGTAAAATTTCCACTGATCCAGACAAGCCCAGACCATCACCCGCAAATGTGGAAAAACTTGCCTAAGTCTGCCAATACTCAGAGCAAAAGAGAACGGTTGATGAAAACAATGGACAAATTAAATGAACCAATTCCATTGATATACAATGATGCTAATATTGGGGAAATTATATTTGGATATCTCCATTATGGTGACTCTAGAATCGTTGGAAAATTGCAATTGTGGACCTATTTCGAGATTGTCGCTATAGCAATATTCATATTCCTGGGGTTTACAGGTTTTTCTTTTATTAGGAACAATGAGAAACGGCACATTTGGGTAGGAATGGCACGGGAAACGGCCCATCAATTAGGGACGCCCGTTTCAGCTCTTATGGGTTGGGTGGATTGGTTGAAAGAACATCCAGAAAAAACGGAAGAATTGATTCCTGAAATGGAAGCAGATATATTACGTTTGGAACAAATTGGACGTCGTTTCAGTAAGATGGGTTCCAAACCGGAGATGGAAGAATTTGATCTTTCGGAGCGTGTGGAACGTGTAGTGAATTATCTGATGAAACGGATGCCTTCCCTGGGGAAAAAAGTGGAACTCATTAATGATATTCAACCGGGTATTTCTATCAAAGCAAATGGCTCTCTTTTGGCCTGGTCTATTGAGAATATTATTCGAAACGGGATTGATGCTATTGATAGGGAAGACGGTAAAGTGACAGTTTCACTCCGAAAAGATGAAAATGCGATTAAGATCCAAATTCAAGATAACGGAAAAGGAATTCCGAAAAAAGATTGGCGAAATATTTTTCGGCCGGGATTTAGTACAAAACGGACAGGTTGGGGATTGGGTTTGTCTCTTTCAACCAGAATCGTAGAAGAGATTCACTCAGGGCGACTCCATGTTATTGAATCATCTCCTAACAATGGAACGATTATTGAAATATCACTTTAGTTCAATATAAAATTCACTCAATTCACCAGATTAACAATTTTATAATCTTAATCTACATCCAATACCAAGATGCGTTTTTTGCAGATCACGAATGAAAAAATAAAGAATAACTGAATAAAACTCTTTTTTCTCATTAGTGGCCCCACATGAAGTGTGGAACAAAATAAATCCAAAATCAAATCATTGAACTCGTTGGGTTATTCTCATAGAAAAGGTAATTTCCGCACCAATTAATTAAGGAAATACAGTGGATTTTTTATACGCAGCATCACAACCGGGGCAAGGTGGAGGCGGACTTGCCGCATTTTTGCCATTCATCGTCATTATGTTCATCATTTATTTTTTGATGATTCGACCCCAAACCAAACGCCAGAAAGAAAAGGGCACCATGCGGGATGAATTAAAAAAAGGAGATAAAATCATAACCATGGGTGGTATTTATGGTACTGTTCAAGGATTTAAGGAAAAAGGCCATCAAGCCATTATTAAGATTGATAATAACACAAATATTACAATCAACAAGACTGCCGTTGCCGGTTTAGCTGGAAAAATAAAAGATACAGAATTAGAACAAACCTAATGGCCGTCAAGAAGATTGTTCATTATGGGGATCCGATCCTACGTAAGAAATGTGATTCGTTTAAATATTTTTCCAACATAGACGATCTGCTAAATGACATGTTTGATTCCATGTATGAAGCGGAAGGTATCGGTTTAGCAGCGAACCAGATTGGCCTGAACATGAATCTTTTCATTATTGACATAACCCATACAGAAGAAGCCGAAAGCCCTCACGTATTTATCAATAGTGAAATGATCTCCAAGTATGGCGACGAAGGTGTTTATCAGGAAGGATGTTTATCTTTACCCGGAATATCTTTAGATGTTTTACGGCCGGAAAATGTCACCTTGAAATATCAAACCCCGGATGAAGAATGGCATGAAGATGAATTTGATGGGTTGTTGTCTCGAGCTATTCAGCATGAGACTGATCATTTGAATGGTATTTACATTATAGATCGGGTGAGTGAAATTGAAAAAATTCAGTATCAGACGGAATTGAAAGAATTAGAAAAAATATCCAAGAAGCGTCATAAAGTTCAGTCTGGCAAAAAGGGGTTTGTCCTTTAATCATTTATTTCAGTTTTGCATGGGTGTGACCTGATGCGCGTCGTCTTTATGGGAAATCCCCAATTTGCTCTCCCTACTTTAACAGCTCTCTTATCTAGCCAGCATGATGTTGTGGGTATTGTATCCAATCCGCCTAAACCCATGGGTCGTGGTCGTAAATTGAAATCCACTGCTATTGGTCAATTTGCGAAAGAAAATGATTTGAATCTCCTTCAATCGTTAACACTAAAATCTGATGAACTTCATAATCAATTATCCGTATTGAATCCGGATATTTTTGTGGTAGTGGCTTTTCAAATTTTACCGAAATCATTGATTGATCTGCCAAAATTTGGCGCTTTGAATCTCCATGCATCCTTATTGCCGAAATATCGTGGCGCAGGGCCGATCCAATGGTCACTTATGAATGGCGATAAAACAAGCGGTATCACGGTTTTTCAAATTATGCCAAGTGTTGATACAGGAGATATATTATTACAGGAAAAAATGGATATTCTTCCTTATGATAATATGTTGACACTGGGAACCAGGCTTAGCACAATTGGAGCAAATTTGGTTGTAAATGCATTAGATGGCATTGAGGCAGGTTCTCTACAACCAATTATTCAGAATAATAATCATGCAACTAAGGCACCAAAAATTACAAAAGAGATGACAATTATAAATTGGTCCTGGGCTGCAGTTAAGATACATAATTGGGTCCGGGGTTTATCACCTCATCCGGGGATGTCAACCACTTGGAAAGGTAAACGAATGCGTATTTTTAGTACTCGTGTTGTGGATGAAGGTGTTATTTTAGGAGATGGAATAGTATTTAAGGCTGATTTTGAAGAAATATTCGTAGATACGGGTGAACATTTATTAGCTTTCTCCGAAATTCAGTTAGAAGGAAAAAAACGAATGAGTGTGTCTGATTTCATGAAGGGAAACAACATCCAAATAGGAGATAAATTGGGCGAATGAGACAGGATGCCCGTTTTTTATCTGTAAAGATCCTGAACCGATTCGAAAAAAAGAATGAACAATTGGTTATGTCACGGAACCAGGTTTTTTCTAGTTTTAAACCTGAATCTATAGATAAATCCCGAGCCATGGTTTTGACAAATGAAGTCATCAGGCTTAGAGACCGCTTGGATCTTATGATTGAAGATGTCTCCGGACGAAAAATCAAGCGCTTGGATCCGTCATTGCTTTCCATTTTACGAGTTGGGTTTTATGAGATTATTTATGATGAATCCATCCCAGATTATGCTGCGGTAGATTCCTTGGTTAACTTGACAAAGGCTGTTTTAAGCCGGAAAGCATCTAAACTAACCAATGCGGTGTTGAGGAACTTAATCAGGTACAGGGATAAAGATTCAAATTGGGATGAGTCGTTAAAGAAAAGGTCAAAATGGGTTTCATTGCCGATCTGGCTCCAAAAAAGGTGGAAATATCAATTTGGTGAAAGTGGTTTTTTTGCATTAGTTAATTGCATTAATCAAAATCCGAAAATATTTGTCAGAGTTGATTTGACCAAAAATGTTGCGGATGATGCAAAGGAATCACTCCTTGAATCGGGAATTGAAGTAGAAAATTATTCCGATTCATTTTTAAAGATTTTGACCGGTTCCGGAAAAATATTTTCTACAGATCTTTTTCAATCTGGGCAAGTTTCAATCCAGAATCCAGCGGCAGGTGCCATTGTGGAATTTTTAGACCCGTTGAAAGGTGAGATTGTTTTGGATGTCTGTGCTGCACCAGGAACCAAATCACTTTTTATTGCAGAAAGAGTGGGAGAAAAGGGAAGAGTTTTGGCATCAGATATGGATCAATTAAGAGCGAACCGTGGGAAAAGTGATCTGGCTCGGCATGGACACAAAAATATTGAATGGAGTGTGAAGGATGCTACTCAGGATAATTTTCCCATGGTTGATAAAATATTGATTGATGCACCTTGTACGGGAACAGGAGTGATCGGCCGCAAACCGGATATCCGTTGGCGACGAAAACCGAAAGATATTTCTGATATGGCAACTTTACAAATGAAGCTTTTGAAGCATATGTCCCAATTTTTGAAT
>Ga0209501_10003203_pt1 | contig 16626 bp, 15 predicted proteins | sample ArcticOcean_MG_C_4_FD_187434 | JGI IMG/M metagenome (GOLD analysis project Ga0209501, IMG submission 187434) | Marine microbial communities from western Arctic Ocean - ArcticOcean_MG_CB4_134 (SPAdes) (version 2) | ecosystem: Environmental > Aquatic > Marine > Oceanic | place: Arctic Ocean...
TACACAAGATGGATTGTACCAACATTTTAAAGCAATATCAGAATCAGTATCTATCCCTTGTATTTTATATAATGTACCTAGTAGAACAAGTCTAAACATGACTGATGAAACAACAATTAAATTAAGCAAATTAGATAATATAGTAGGCATAAAAGAAGCTAGTAATGATTTAGATCAGATCACTAGGATAATTAATAACACTTCTGATGATTTCAAAGTTTGGAGTGGTAATGACAATGAAACTTTATATATTATGTCTGCAGGTGGATACGGGATTGTTAGTGTTGCTGGCCACATAGTCAGCTCTCAAATCAAGCAAATGATTGCATATTTATTAGAAGGTAATATCGAACTTGCCGGAAATGAGCATAGAAGATTATTAGAATTATTCAATATTATTTTTATAGTCACGAATCCTATTCCAATAAGATACTATGTCAAAAAATCAGGATTCGATATTGGGTCACCTAGATTACCTATGACAGAGCCCGATGCTGAAACAAAATTCATACTAGATAAATCTTTAGAAAAATACAACTCAGATTTGAAAAATACTTAATCTAAAAATATGGCCTGCTCTCTCTTAGGCCCGGTCGAAATAATCTTTAGAGGTACTTCTATATATTTCTCAATATATTCTATATATTGACGAGCCTCATATGGTAATTCACTTAACTTAGTACATCCAACAGTTGATTTATTCCATGGTTTAAATTCTTTTAGTACAGGAGTTGATTTTTCTAAACTAAAAATATCTGAAGACATAAGATTAGTTGTGTTACCATCAATCTCATAATTTTCAACTATATTTAATTCACTAATATTGTCTAGGCAATCTATTCTAGTTAAGATCCATGAATTGAAACCATTTATTCTAGCACTATATTTTGCTGCCACTGCATCAAACCATCCTAACCTTCTAGGCCTTCCTGTTGTAGTTCCGTATTCTTGAGCAATTTCTCTAAGTTTATCTGCCACAGGACCTTCTATTTCACTAGGGAAAGGACCAGATCCTACTCTACTAGTATAAGCCTTATATATCCCAATAACTTTATCAATTTGGAAAGGATTAACTCCTAGTCCAGTTTGAACTCCTCCGATAGAAGCATTAGATGAAGTAACAAAAGGATACGTGCCGTGATCCAAGTCTAGTAAAGATCCTTGAGCACCTTCGGCTAAAATATTTTTTCCACTTAATAGAGCTTGCTGAATTTCATTCTCTACAGGTCCAATATATTTCCTTAGTACACTAAAGTATTTATCACAAAAATTTATTATATCTTTAACATTATGAGAAGTGCCTCCATAAGCTTCGATTATAACATTTGCATGTTGTACAGCTTGCGTTATTCTATCAGTGATATAATCATTCTCTTTATTGTGTAAAAAATCCCCAGCTCTGATTCCAATCCTGGAAGCCTTATCTGAGTATGCGGGGCCTACTCCTCTGCCTGTAGTTCCAATAGAATCTTTTCCTCTAGATTTTTCAACCAAATGGTCAATATCAATATGATAAGGAAGGATTAGATGAGCTTTTTCGCTAATCATAAAACGGCCTTCAATATCAATACCCGATTTTATTAAAGAATCAATCTCTTCAACCAATACTTTTGGGTCAATTACAACTCCATTCCCTATAAAATTTCTTGAATTAGAGTTAAACATTCCAGACGGAAGAAGATGAAAGAAAAAAGTTCCATGCTCATTTATAACTGTATGCCCAGCATTATTTCCACCAGAAAATCTAGATATAATATCATAATCACTTGCTATAAGATCAATGATTTTACCCTTACCTTCATCACCCCATTGAGCGCCAAGGACTACACTAACTGACATTATGTCTCCATATTAATAAAACTTTATTAATATATCAAAAGTTAGAGCAGTATTAAAGAACTATATTTCTTAAGTTACTTTTTATTTCTGTAGTTTCTTCTATATTTAGTATTTCGTTGTTTATAACTATTATTATATCTAGGTTTATTATTCATCCATAATTCAGAAAAATAATTGGGGAACAATTGAATTAGTGCATCAGATTCGTCGGCTAATTGTTTTGACAAATTAGATGAAAAAGCAACAACTTGAACATATTTACCTAATTCTTTTATTGCTTTAACTGCATACGTGTAATCGCCATCACCACTAACAATTATTCCGATATCATATCGATCATCCCATGCATACTTCAACATGTCTGTGGCAAGCATAATATCAACACCTTTTTCAACAGTGGTTTCTCCTCTTTGTTTAGAATCTCCTAATCTGACTTCGTATTTAGGTTTGTTATTTAATGTACTAAGAAAAGTTTTATGCGAAGCATATGCTTTCGGATTAATATCTTCATCTCTTTCCGCATTATAATAATAAGTTCTATATAATTGTTTGTTATTTGATAATTTTTCTGAAAATTTTTCAAAATCCAAATCAGATCTTTTACAATTTTCTTCTAAACTGTGATAAAGGTTACTACCATCTATAAATATGGCTACTCTCTCACTTTTTCTACTAAATCTAAAAAGATTTTTAATTTTAAATATTTTAACACCTCCGGTATAAATGAATTTAAATAATTTTTATCACTATTTTTAGCTATTTATCTAGCGTTCTATAGTTTTATATTTTGTTATATTTTATTATACTCTTTTGATCAATTTATATTTTAGGCAATGTAGCTCAGGGGTTAGAGCGAGCGCTTCATAAGCGTTAGGCCGGAGGTTCAAATCCTCCCATTGCCACCAAAATTCAATTTTAATGTCATCAAAAAATAATAAAAAAACAAAAAAAAAGCAAATTTTAAAAAATAATAAAAAAATTGATTTATGTTACAAAATTACTGGTGGTAAAGAATTATATGATTTAATTGATCTGTTATTTAGGTAATAACAACCTTTAAATAATGATAATGATTTCTTATAATATAAACCCAAGTATGTGCTCGTAGCTCAATTGGATAGAGCGCAGCCTTGCGAAGGCTGAGGTTGTGGGTTCAAGTCCCACCGGGCGCGAGAAAAATATTTAGGGCGATTAGCTCAGTTGGTTAGAGCGCCTGCTTTACACGCAGGAAGTCGGGGGTTCGAGTCCCTCATCGCCCACCACTCTCTTTTTATATTCAAACCCCCCTATTTTTCTCATTTGAATATAAGATATTCTATTGTTATTATGTAACTCTTTAATCTAAAAATGGACATATATATGCCTAAAGATAAAATCAAATGGGGAATTATAGGTATAGGCGCAATGGGGGCAGCCCATGCACAAACTCTTATTTCTAATTTGGTAGAGAATGCAGAGCTTCAAGCAATATGCGATATTGATATTAAATGTAAAAATAAATTTCCTGATATCAAATTTTTTACAAACAGCAATGATTTTTTTAATGATAAAAATATTGATGCTGTACTTATAGCAACTCCACATACAACACATGTTCCCCTTGGAATTCAATCATTAAAAAGTGAAAAACATACTTTGGTTGAAAAACCTTTAGCCGTTACAGCAAAAAAATGTTTAGAATTAATTAATATTGCAAATTCTTGTAATGTTTCTTTTGGTGTAATGTTAAATCAGCGTACAAATCCAATATATAAAACACTAAAACAAATGATTACTGATAATGAATTAGGAGAAATTCATAGAATACAATGGACAATAACTGATTGGTTTAGAAGTAATTATTACTATAGTACTTCCAATTGGAGAGCTAGCTGGGAAGGAGAAGGAGGCGGGGTACTAATTAATCAAAGTATTCATCAATTAGATTTGTGGCAGTGGCTCTTTGGTATGCCAGATAGTGTTCATGCTCATATCAATCTCGGCCGTTTTCATAATATAGAAGTAGAAGATGATGTGACTTCCTTATTTAAATACTCTAATGGTTCTCATGGTTTATTTATCACCACTACAGGAGAAGCTCCCGGTGTAAATAGGTTAGAAGTAGCATCAGACAATGGATTAATGATTATTGAAAATAACAAGATGATATGGAATAAAAATGAAATATCTTCTACAGAATATTTGAAAAGATCAAAAACACCTATGGAAAAACCTAATATCAAAATTGAAGAATTAAAATTTGAAGATATTAATTTTAATTTAGAACGTAAAAATATTATTCAAAATTTTTCAAATCAAATCTTGGGAATAGAAAAATTGTTCGTAGACGGAAAAGAGGGAATCTATTCAGTGGAACTTATGAACGCGATGATTTTTTCTGGACTAAATAAAATTGAAGTAAATATTCCTATAAATAGCGAAAAATATGAAAAAAAACTTGATGAAATGATAGTTAGAAATCTAGCAAACGATAGAGATTAATATGAAAAAATTAAAAATCGCAGCTATGGGTATTGAGCACAGGCATATTTTCGGACAAATTGCAGGAATGTTAGATGTAGGTTGTGAATTCGTAGGATGGTGGACTGAAAATGATAACAAAATTTCTAATGATTTAGAAAAAAAATTTCCCGATATTTCAAGAGTAAAAGATAAATATGTTCTGTTAAACAATCCTGATATTGATTTAATTTTAATAGCTGACATACCTTCAAAACGAGCCAGTTTGGCTATTGAATGCATGAATGCAGGTAAGGATGTTATGCTAGATAAACCAGGTTGTACAAATTTGGAACAGTTACAAGAAATAAAAAGTACAATAGATAAAACAAAACAAATATTTTCAATTGATTTTTCTGAAAGATTTGAAGTCCCAAGTGTCCATATGGCATCAAATTTAATTAAAAATGGGGAAATTGGGAAAGTGGTTCAGACAATAGGTTTTGGTCCACACCGATTAAATATCGATACTAGACCAGAATGGTTTTTTGATGATGAGTTAAATGGAGGAATATTATGTGATATTGCCTCTCATCAAATTGATCAATTTTTATTTTTCACCGAATCCAACTCAGCTGAAATAATTAGTTCAAGTATTGGTAATTTTTCAAATCCTGATAAGACAAAAATGCAAGACTTTGGTGAAATTTTAATACATGGAGACCATGGACAAGGTTATATTCGTGTAGATTGGTATACTCCTGATGCATTACCAAATTGGGGGGATGGAAGATTAACAATTTTGGGTACAGAAGGATATATTGAACTTAGAAAATATGTTGACATTGCTGGAAGAGAAGGAACTGATCATCTTTTTTTAGTGAATAAACAAAGATGTGAATATATAGATGCATCAAAACAGCCACTTACTTATTTTAAAAACTTAATGAATGACGTTTTTAATCGTACTGAAACTGCAATGAAACATGACCATTGTTTAGAAGTTATGAGACTTGCAATCAATGCACAAAATTCGGCAAAACGTTTAGGTAATTTAAAATTTATTTAATAATCCTAGCCATATAAAAGTATAAAGTTTTGATAAAAAACTTTAGTTAGTATCAAGAATAAGTTTCCAAATCTTCTTAAAAACATCCCTAAATGTACGTACATGTAATTCCAAAAGGAATTTGTATGTATATTGATGAGATGTTATAGTCAACAAATGCTAACTCGAACTTGATTAGCAACTTCAAACTTACAATACAATGATTTAAATTTTATAATCGGCAATTGTAAACACAAAAAATATTTAATTTCAGATAAGTAGGTACAGATATGGTTAAAAGAATTATGGTTGATATGTCAGCTACTGTAATTCATCATGGGCATATACGATTGTTAAAAAAAGCTTCTGCATACGGAAGAGTAATTGTCGGATTAACAACTGATGATGAAATCATTAACAATAAAGGATTCCAATCAGAATTGGAATTTGAATATCGTAAAGAAATACTTGAATCTATTAAGTATGTAGATGAAGTTATTTCTGTCCCTTGGCTATTAGATGAGAATGTTATGGAACAATACAATATTGATTTCTTAGTGCATGGAACTGATAATTTTAATCTTATTTCTAAAGATAAGCTCAAAATTTTTCCACGAACTGAAGGTATAAGTAGTTCTATAATGCGTCAGAGTTCACTTCGAGCTATCTCTCAGATAAATAATAATAACAAACTAATGCTTACTCCGGGACCTGCAGTAGTTTTACATGAGAATTTGCAGTATTTAAAGCCTCTATTTGGAAGAGGAGATGACGAATATACAAAAATGTCAGAGGGTGTTATAAACTGGATTAAACAAATAAGTGGGCAAGATGAGGTGGTTGCAATGCAAGGGTCAGCGACTTTAGGATTAGAACTAGCCGCACACACTTTCGTTTCTGGCAAAATTTTATTAGTTTCCACTGGTTACTATAGTGATAGATTGCAAAAACTATTGCCAAAGGATTGTTCGGTAACTATTTGTGAATACAAGGATATTGAAAAAATAAGAGGAAATTTTGATTGGGTTTTGTGTGCTTATACTGAAACCTCCGTAGCATTTAAATTAGATTTACAAAGTGTTAGGAATAAGGCCGATGAATGCGGTGCAAAATTATATGTAGATGCTACAGGATCAATTGGATTAGAAGAGAATCACCAATTAGCTGATGTAATGGCATTTAGTTCTTGTAAGGGATTGTTTGGCTTAACTGGAGCAAGTTTTGTTGCGTACAAATCTAATTTAAATCCTAAAAATCTAGATACATTTTATTTCAATCTAAACACTCAAAAAAACAAAATGACTACTGGACCTTATCATGCTATTGCATCCCTTTATGGAGTTATTAAAATTCATGATATCCTCAAGCAACGTGTAATTAATAGCAAGAACGCTATTTTAGAAAAATATAAAGGTATTGTGGAGAATAAAAACCAACCGCTACTTTGTACGTATTTAGATGGTGAAGTTGTTCCAAATGATAATAATATTATTTTATATTCTCCTCGTTCAAAATTAAGCGGCTCAGTTATTTGCCACTTTGGTGAAATTCATCATGATGTTGTTAATATTGACCAAAGAATTGAAGTGATATGAGAATAAAAATTGGCAGAGATTTTTTAATTATATTTACCAACTTAATTTATTAGAGGTCGAAAATGTTAGATACAGGGGATACATTAGAAAAACTTAATTTAATTGATATTAATGGTCAATCATTTGATATTGCAAATTACAAAGGGAAAAAACTTGCGATTTATTTTTGGGCTTCTTGGTGAAATTGTAGAACTCAATTGCCTGGATGGCAATCATTAGCACAAAAAGCTGAAGAAAAAAACATTCAATTGATAAATGTATCTCTTGATTTTCAAGGCCCTGAAAAAGTCATTCCCTATTTAGACGAATACGGTGTGAAAATTAAAACATTCATTGATGTAGATAATTCTTCTGGTTTGTTATTTGGTTTCAAAGTTGTTCCAAATTTACTTATTTTCGATGAAGATTTAATATTGAAATTCAAATGTATAGCCAATATTAATATTCTCAAACATGAGCATAAACTTTCAGTAGAAAATTGGTTAGATACCGGAGACTTAGAATCGTTAAATAATATTAATTCCAAGCCAATAAGTATACCTGCCAAAGAATCTGTAAATGTTTTGAGAGAAGGAAACCAAATCCTCCAAGCCGGTCAAGGTGATGCAAAACAATTATTGAAAAATATGGTTTCAGATGATCCTGAAAATTTTATATTTAGAAAACAATATTGGGCTATTAATAATCCAGAAAAATTTTATTCGGGCAAAATCGACACTGCTTGGCAGAGAAAAAAATTAGATAATAATGAAGATTAATATTAAATTCAATTAAAGTATTAAAACCAATGGAAGTAGATTTAATTATTAAAAATACAAAATGTGTAGGATTGAATGAGTTTAAAGAATTTAAAACTCCGGTAAGTAAATCTATTGTAATCAATAATGGTGAGATAATTGATATCAATGATAATTTATCATCAATATATATATCAAAGAAAACAATTGATGGATCTAACACTGTTACATTTCCTGGATTTGTAAATAGTCATACTCATGTATCTCCAACTCCAATCTTAAAAGGATTTACTGAAGATAAAGTTGATGGGTTTTATGGCTTGGCTTTACCAATGGAAAAACAATTAAATGAAAAAAACACCTACCTTACAGCTAAGTTAGGAATAGCAGAAGCCGTGAAGGGAGGGTATACAACTATTAATGATATTTGGCATTATCCGTGGTCAATAGCGCAAGCTGCTAAAGAGGTTGGAATAAGAGCTGTATTATCAAACAAATTAAAAGATACAGATTTATCAAAAATACAATTTTTTAAATATGAACGTGATGATCACGAAGGTCAGACAAAATTAAAAGATTCAGAAAATTTCATTTCTAAATGGCATAATACAAATAATGGATTGATAACATGTAGGATCGGAATACATGCTCCAGATACTCTTTCTAATAAGTTAATTAAACAAGCAAAAGAAATGGCTGATCATTTACAATTAGGAATACATATGCACATGGGGCAAACGGCTACAGAAAATAAATATATGAATACAGAATACAATATGGGTTCTGTTGAATATCTAAATTCTTTTAATTTTTTTGATAATACAAATGTTATTGGAGCTCACTGCAATTTCGTTACAGACAAAGAGAAAGATATACTTTCTAAAAACGATTTCACTGTAGCTCATTGCCCGGTAATCGGAGCCAAAAGAAGCCACTATGCAAATATCTCAAGTTATGAAAAGAGAGGTGTCAAAGTAGGATTAGGCACAGACTGGTTAACTTTTGATGCTTTTGAAAATATTAGGGCAAGTATATATTTCCACAGGTTATCTACAAATAATGTTGAATCCGCAAATGCTATTGATGCTGTAAAAAAATCCACAATTATTCCTGCGGAAAGTCTTGGATTAAAAAAATCGATAGGGTCTATAGATATCGGTAAAAAAGCCGACTTAAATATAATAAATACAGCTGATTTACATTTTGGAGGTATAACTAAATATCACGATTTGCTTAGTTTAGTAATTTATAACGCTACTGCAAAAGATATAAAATATTCAATTATCCAAGGAAAAATAATATCTGAAAACAATATAATCAACACAATATCAGAATCGGAAACTTTAAAAGATGCCGAATTAGAAATATCTAAAATATGGACAAAACATTTCAATAAAACTGAATAAAATCATTTTGTTTTGTGAACTGTTTTCATGAGAAAGAATACGATTTCGAAAGAAAATAAATCGATTAGCAAATATCTCATTGAATTCAAATCATAAGTAAACATATAATTGTAGTTTAATCTCTTTACAAGAAAACGTGAATAATAGAACAATCAATTCTAAAGTAGTAATTATTGGTGCAGGAATAGCTGGACTATGTACAAGTTTCTATCTAGCAAAGCAAAATATTCCTCATATAATTATAGAAAGAGGAGAGGTTGCTAATACCTGGATTAATGAAAGATGGGATAGCTTTCATTTAGTGAATCCAAATTGGGCTATTAAGATACCAGAATTCGGATTTGGAACTGAAACTTTTCCTTCTGATAATGCAGATGGATTTTTAAATAAATCTGAAACAGTTAAGTACGTTAAATCTTTTGCGAAATATATTGGTACTAATATTCTTACTAATGAAAACGTAAATTCCCTCACTAAAGAAGGAGATGATTTTATTATCAATACATCTAAAAGAACTATTAAATCAAATAAAGTCATAATCGCATCAGGAGCCTTTGGGAATGCGTATATACCTAATATAAATTCAGAATTAAATAATAATATTTTGCAAATCCATTCAACAGAGTTCAAAAATAGTAGCAAATTACCCAAAGGTGGAGTATTAGTTGTAGGATCAGGACAGTCAGGTGCTCAAATTGCTGAAGAATTGATAGAAGATGGAAGAGAAGTTTGGTTAGCAGTCAGTAAATGCGGGAGAAGACCCAGAGAGTATAGAGGTAAAGACTCGTCTTGGTGGAATTATGAAATGGGGTCATTTGATAAAACTGTTGATGATACTCCTGTTGAACAAAGATGGACATGTAGTCCTCATACTTCTGGAAGTAAAGGGGGGCATGATATTAATTTGATTAACCTTGTAGAACATGGGTTGAATTTATGTGGAACAGTAGATAATTGTGGGTTTGGAGAAATTTTATTCAAAGACAATCTATACCAAAATCTAAAATTTTCAGATGACCATGCAATCAATTGGGCCAAGAAAGTTGATGATTATATTTCAAAAAATAACTTGAAATTTCCATTCGAAAAAATAATTAGAGATAAAAGAATAGAAAAATTTAAAACAAAAATTAACAAAAAAATTTCAGCACCTCAAGATATCAAAAGCATCATATGGTCAACCGGATTCAGATACAATTATGATTGGATCAATTTAAATATCACAAATGAAAAGGGTCATCCAATTCAAAAAAGAGGGGTGACTGAATATGATGGATTATATTTTATGGGGCTTCAGTGGATGCATTCATCAAAATCCGCGCAATTTGTTGGCGTAGCTGAAGACGCTGAATTTATAGTTGAAGATATAGTATTAAAAAATAGAAAAAGAAATCAGTGAATAAAATATATAAATTAGCTAAAAAAATAAACACTGCAAAAACCGAGGGTGGAGTAATAAAACTCGAAGAAACTGATGTGATCAAGTCAATAAAGGAAGCTTATGAATTTCAAGATATTGTGGCTGAGATATCTAATATGAATAGATGTGGATGGAAAGTAGGTGCTACGAGTTATAAAGCTCAAAAAGAACTAAATACGAAAGAACCAGTGATTGGACCTGTATTTAAAGAATATATTTTCAATAGTCCTGCTAATTTCTCTGTCTTTTCTGATCAAAATACTAGCGTAGAATGCGAATTTGCATTTAAGTTTAAAAAGGATCTTCCATTCAAAAAAGATAAATATAATTTAAAAGAAATATTATCAGCAATAGATTGTTTAGTACCTGTAATAGAAATAATAGGAAGTAGATATAAATCAGGTTTCAAAAATATTGGGGCAATAAAATTAATCACTGATATGGTAGTACATATTGCTTTAATAATAGGAAATGAAATCAATAAATGGGAAAACATTGACTTAAACAAACAAAATATAACACTTTATAAAAATGGAACTAAAATAGTTAACGGTAATAGTTCTGAAGTTCTTGGTTCTCCTTTCAATGTAGTTGAATGGGCAGTTAATCATCTTTCATCGCGAAGAAAATCTATTAACAAAGGAGATATAATTTCAACAGGAACATGTACTGGTATTGTCCCAATATTTACTGGTGACAAAATACTAGCAGATTTCAATGAAATAGGTGTCGTAGAATTAAATATCTCTTAAGTTTAATAATATTTATCATTTGTTTTTGAGGCAATAATTTTCACTTTGAATATTTTTGTTATTTATATATTGAAAATCATAACAATTAGTTGAAGACCCCCTATATTTCAAACTCAATTTGTATCAAAACACAAAAAGCAATATAGTGTACTTAAGGATTTAAAATGTCAGAAAAACATCAAGTTACAAATAAATGGAAAAATTATGAAAGATATTATCATTATGCTCCATTAATACATTTTCAAAATATCGTACACAAAGATAAATTTATCAAACCTGGGGAATCTAAAGTTTCTGAAAATACAAACCAAAAAAGAGAAAGTGTTGTATGGCTTTTCAGGGACAAAATTAATGATAGTAATATCAATAACGTTCCAGAAATGCTAATGATACCAAGTGTTCTCGGCAAGCAACATGACAGACCTAAAACTCAGGTTGAATTTGCGTTAATGTTACCCAAAGACGGCAAATTACAAAGAGCAGATATATTCTATAAAGAACAAAAAGCAGATATAAGCTGGATAAGAACTTTAGAAAATCTAGGTGGAATGAAATATGATCAACAATGGATATATAAAAATATTATTCCTTTAAGTTTTTGTATAGGATTTAGATTCTTGTTTAGTTTCATAGATAACGAAGAAACAAGATGGGTGAATGCTTGGTATAAACATAATAGTAATTCTATCAAACCATATGGTAAGGAGAAACAAGTTCTAATAAACAAACAATGGCATGAAAAAGGAATAAGGTTTTAAACATGGATGACTATTATATAAATACATTTGCAGCGTAAGTTACAATAAAATCATGTTGTGAAAAACTCATGAATTTCTCTCTGAATACAAAGTAGTAATATTGTAAAAATAAACAATTAAAATCCTCATGATAAAAGTAAATAAATTTAAGAATGGGTTAATAATTCATCCCGGATTATCAAAAGAAATTGGACATAATATTCAAGGGCCTTCTTTGATAAAAGCTCCTGATTGGTTGCCAAACATTCTAGGTAAATATTATTTGTATTATGCAGATCACAAAGGTGATCATATTAAATTAGCATACTCAGATTATTTACTTGGCCCCTGGAAAATTCTGCATGGAGGAACTTTACAATTACAAGAATCAAAGTTTTTAACAAAGAAACCCAAAATACCTAATAATTTTAAAGCAGAAGAATTAGGGATAAGCCAACCAGGCGGATATAATCCTGTCGAATCCCAAAAAGAATTTATACCAGATAGAATTGATGATATGACTATTCCACATATTGCCTCTCCAGATGTTCATGTAGATGAAAAAAATAAAAAAATAATTATGTATTATCACGGATTAGAAAAATTTGGATTCCAACAAACAAGAGTTAGTACTTCTAATGATGGAATCAAATTCGAAGCTCAACCTCTGATTGTAGGGAAGTCATATTTCAGGCGATTTGAATTTAATAATAAAAAATACGGGATGTCAATGCCAGGAATTTTTTATGAAAATTGTGGGAATATTTCAGAATATAAAGAAATAACCAAATTGTTTGATTCCAAAATGAGACATTCTGCTCTGATAGTAATAAAGGATTTATTGTATGTTTTTTATTCACAAGTTGGAGACATACCTGAAAGAATATATTTATCCACAATAGAAATAAATAATCCAATTAATAAATGGAAAGTATCTAACCCTATAGAAATTATCAGACCTGAATATGAATGGGAGGGAGGAAATTTACCTCTTGAAAAATCCTCTAGAAGTGCAATAAACATTCCTGTTAACCAATTAAGAGATCCTGCTATATACAAAGAAAATGATACGTTATACCTTTTGTATTCTATAAAAGGAGAAAATGGTATTGGAATCTGTACTTTAGAAATTAAATAGTTGATGTATTATATTATGCATACACGCTAAATTAAACAAATAGAATTTAACAATGGATAATATAAATAATAATTCAGATTTAATAATATACGGAATAAACCCCGTAAAAGAAGCTTTGTCAAATGGTAATGTGATTCAAATACATATATCAGAAAATTTCGCTAAAAATAAAAGAGTTATTGAAATTATTAAAGCTGCAGAAAATAATAATAAACCTATTGAAATAATTGACAATAATACTTTTAAAAATAAATTTGGGTTCAACCATGGACAAACTATTGCAGCAAAAATATCGTTGAATTTTAATTTGCACATAGAAGATATAATTAATACAGAGCCTGGAAAAAATTCCAACATCCTAATTATAGACAAAGTACAAGATCCTAGAAATCTAGGAGCTTTAATTCGGTCTGCAGAATCAGCGGGATTTGATGGGATTATTATTTCGAGTAATAATTCAGCAAAAATAAATTCAACAGTTGCAGAGAGTTCTTCGGGAGCAATTTCACATATACCTTTAATAACTAATCAAAATATAAACCAATTAATAAAAAAACTAAAAGATTATAATTATTGGGTCGTAGGACTAGATATGGATGGAGACAAGGAATATAAAAATTATGATTTCACAGGAAATGTTGCATTAGTAATTGGAAATGAAGGTTCTGGAATTTCTAAACTTACCAAATCCCTTTGCGATCAAATTTACAAAATTACAATGTACGGAAAAACTGAATCTTTAAATGTTTCTGTAGCTGCAGGTATAATGATGTTTCAAATGAAATTCTAAAGGAAGGTTTGTATGGAAAGATATCCAATAAATTTACATGAATATGAAGAATTAGCAAAAAAAGTATTACCTCATAATATATGGGATTACATAGAAGCAGGAAGAGGTGACGAAGTCACTCTGAAAAGAAATAATGAAATATTTAATGAAGTATTTCTACGTCCAAATAAAATGTTAGATATATCTACTATAAAACTTCAAACAACTATATTAGGAGAAAAAACTTCTTTCCCTCTCATGATTGCTCCTGCTGGAGGTCATACTTTCTGTGACGAAGAAGGAGAATTAGCTACTATTAGAGCCGCAAAAAATGAAGATGTAATCGCTGGAGTGGGAACAAATTCGTCTTTCACAATCGAGGATATTTCTAACGTAACAGATAAACCATTATGGTTTCAAATTTATCACTTAACAAAAGAGATAGATGAAATGTTAATCAAACGAGCAGAGAAAAGCGGGTATAAAGTAATCGTTCTAACAGTTGATGGCCCTGTTCCTGGAATGGATCATTTAAGACCAAAAGAAAGAGATATTAGAAATGCATTTGTAAACCCTGTTAATACTGAAAGAGTAAATTTAATTGGTGAAATAGCAGGATTAGGTTATAAAAAAGGAGATAAAGAAGTACAGCTTGGTGGATTGAATCCTGGGGAACAATTATTATGGGAAGATATAGAGTGGTTTAAATCAATAACAAACCTTCCAATCGTAATTAAAGGACTCCAATCAGCGCATGATGCAAAAAAAGCAGTAAGTTGTGGCGTTGATGGAATTGTAGTTAGTAATCATGGTGCCAGAGGTGTAGATACTCTTTTGCCTAGTCTGCAATCATTGCCTGAAGTTATAGAAGCTGTTGATGGAAAATGCGAAGTATATCTTGATGGTGGAATCAGAAGAGGTGCTGACATTTTAAAAGCTCTAGCTTTTGGTGCTAAAGGAGTAATGATTGGTAGGCCATTTTATTGGGGGTTAGCAGTAGGCGGTGAAAATGGCGTGATAGATGTTATCAAAATATTAAAAGAAGAACTAGAACAAGCAATGAAATATTGTGGTGTAACTGATGTTGATAATGTAGACTCAAATTTACTATCATATAGTTTTAGTTAACTTAAAGGATTTTTATGAATTTCGGAAATTACAAAATCAACAATCCAGACTCATTTGAAACACCAGAATATTTGATATTTGAAGATGTATTAGAACATAATCTCAAAACAATTTTAGAAATGGTAAAAGATTCTTCACGATTAATACCTCATGCTAAAACACATAAATCAAAAGAGATTTTGAACTTGCAAATTTCAAGAGGGATAAAAAGGCATAAAACTTCTACTTTAGAAGAATTGGAAACGCTTGCAGAATGCTCTCCTGATGAATTGATTTTAGCTTATCCAATATCTTCAAAAATTAAAGCTGAACGTTTAGGAAAGATTATCAAAAAATTCAGTCACATTAAATTTAGCGCTATAATTGGTACTGTTTACCATTTGGATTTGTTATCAAGTATTGAAGGATTAGATGGAGTATATATAGACTTGGATACTGGAATGCACAGGACTGGGATTGATGTTGATGAATCTGATCCATTATTAGAACAGCTTTTTAATTCTTCAAATATTAAATTCAAAGGTATACATGGGTATGATGGGCATTTAGTTGGATACACAGAAATTGAAGAAAAGCATGAGATCGTAAATGAAAGTATAAATATTATTGAAAAATTTAGGGAAAAAATATCTAAATTCTCAAGTGATACAAATTATGACATAATTGTTGGTGGATCTTGGTCATTTCAATACTATTTAGATAAAACTGATTATAAGGTTTCACCTGGAACATGGATATATTGGGATTCAAATAATATTCGACAACCAGATTTAAATTTTAAAGTAGCTGGTCTAATTTTAGGACAAGTTATCGATGAAGATAAAATCAGAAACACTGTCACAGTTGATATCGGAGCAAAGTCAATTTCTTGTGACCCTCCTACACCAGAGAGATTTACCATAGAAGGTAAACCTAACGCTAAATTACTCGCTCAAAACGAGGAACACGGTGTTATAGAATTAAATGGTGAAAATTTGAAAGTAGGTGATTACATTCTTGGATCCCCAGGGCACGCATGTACAGTTCCTCCAAAATATCCTCATGCACTTAAAATAAATTCGATTGGCGAAATATCAGGTAAAATTACTACAGATGCAAGAGATAGAAAATAATTAAACTATTTGTTTTCATTCATAAATTTTTTAACAAAGTCTTTATGCTCTTTTGATTGCCTAGATTTAGAAAAAATCTCATTTTCAATAGAGAAAACATCGTCATAATTTTTGATGTAATTATTATAAATCATATCTTTTATCACTCTATTATGCCAATCAGAATTAGTTGCAATATCTTCGCTTAATTTCAATGATTCTGAATATAATTCATCTGAATTAAAACTTTGAGAAACCAATCCGATTTTAGCGGCTTCTTTTCCACTTATAAATTTTCCAGTCAACATCAATTCCGATGATCTACTAATTCCTATCATATCTGATAATCTTCTAGTACTTCCAAATTCAGGAGTTAAACCAATTTTTACAAATCTGAATGAAATTTTTGCAATATGGGAAGCGACTCTGATATCTGAATATAAAAACAATGTTATCCCCATTCCCACTGCAAATCCATTAATTGAAGCAATAATTGGTTTAGACCTTATAAATAAATTTACTAATTC
>Ga0209501_10003208_pt1 | contig 16615 bp, 3 predicted proteins | sample ArcticOcean_MG_C_4_FD_187434 | JGI IMG/M metagenome (GOLD analysis project Ga0209501, IMG submission 187434) | Marine microbial communities from western Arctic Ocean - ArcticOcean_MG_CB4_134 (SPAdes) (version 2) | ecosystem: Environmental > Aquatic > Marine > Oceanic | place: Arctic Ocean...
AACAAGTAACGGATATCTTAAGAGACTGGCAAAGACCTAATATTGATGCTGAGAGTATGAATGAATTCTTAGCATGGGTTACATGGTATAAACAGCGTTACGCGCCCTTATTTGGTACAAATTCTGCTGAAACAATAACAGGTCAAAATGGAATTGCAAAATCAATAACAAGTGATTTATTAATTAACTGGACTGCTATTGTTTCTGCGCATGAAAAAGTAAATCAAAGCGGTAGTGTCCCTGACGAAATGCTCCTTGAAGGAAATGCATTTATACAAGCTCCTAAACCGTATACGGTTAGAATTAATATACTATCAAAAGGAGCAGATGGTACAGGGACCCCCGCAACAGTAGAGCTGCAATTAGAGGAAGCTTCGTGGAATATCCTTAAAAAATCAAAATTAATTAATAATTTTCTAGGAGAGGTAACAGACTCAGCTGATGGTAAAGAAAAGGTAATTGAGGTACATGCTGGAGGTTGGTGGGATTTAAAAGATGCACTACTTAATCCAGACATGTTAGGAGTAGAAGGAGCTGAAGTAGCTGCTTTAGGAAAAATTTACTCTAGGCTAAATGGAGCAGTTGAAGAAAAAAATCCTTATAATCCAAGAGAAGATGAGATGCCCGCACTGTCACAACAGTTAATTAAAACGGGAATTGCTTGGTCATATGACCCAATAACAAAAAGACCCGAGCTTATTGATACGATGCCATGGATAGGTCCTTCGCCCGCGTCACTTCGTTGGATTCCTAAAGATCCTAATAATCCTACAGGACGTGGTGCATGGGATATAGATGAAGAAAGTGAGATACAAGTAGGCAAGTCATTATCAGAAGGTGTTCCTGCCTCTGTTCGTCCGTGGTTGACAGCTGTTCTAGACTCAGGTGGGGACATGAGTGTAATTGAAGGTGCCCTACCCGAAGAACTACGCAATTTAGACGCAGCAGGAATGACAGCACTTAACCCTACTCAACGAAGCATAATCAAAACAAAGAATGTTGTAAAGCATTGGGTAGGCTTTTTATTAGGACAAGCTCGATTAGCAAGTGACCCTAAGTACGCAAAACAACCTGTCAGTATTCCTATGGGGTTTGGTGTTCCCCCCTTAACTGTTTCTGGGTTCGATATTAATTTTCCTAACTTTGTCCCATCTTCAGCAGGGGGAAGTGATTATGGTTTAGGTGCAAGAGCAGCCGCTGCATTAGGTGCAGATAAAGTACTCCAAGCTGGTGGTAGTTGGTATGACCAGTGGAACAAAACTGAAGAGTATAGTCAAATTGGTGCAGAAGGTAGACAAGGTAATTTTCCTCCGTTGTACTTTACTGACAAAGGAGTACCAACAGTAGACGGTACAAAAGTAATGAGTAAGAGTCAACTTTTAGCAGAGATCATTGAAAGTATTAAACCAGAAAATGCAAAGCCAATGCCTTCTAACCCAGATCAATCTCCAGATCAAGCTCCTGTTACAACAGGACCTGGTTCTTCTGAAGGACTTAAATATAGTTCTTCTGCATTTTTATCTAGAGACTACGACCAAGATGGTAACGTGATTGGTTATTGGGATGTATCTCCAGATAATCTAGCTGTTTGGATTAATACAAATGCTGCCGGAGATATTCTTTCAAGAAATCCCGGAACGAGTGATCGAGCTGCTCGATTACGTTGGCTAGAGAAATATGGGACAGAAGAAGAAAAAGCGTTGTGGGACGCGAACTATCCTACGGAAGATCAAGAAAACTTAAATGGTATTCTTTCTACAATGAAAGGATTTCAAACATCAGCACAAGCAGAGATAGCACGTCTTTTAAAACTTCCAAAAGAGGTTGATATAAATGGTAATGAGATAGATCCTGTTCCTAGTTGGATGTACGATCAAGCTGCAGGTGATTTTTCTACGACGGCGAATGGTAGGGATCTACTAGCTAGAAAAGCTGCAGTAGAGCAAATTATACCGGAAGAACCCAATCATGTTCCTTCAAAAGATGCCCCTCCCAGTGAGACTGCTGAAGAGAAAGAGCTTCGACTAGCAAAAGAGTCTAAGGATGCAGCAGATGTAACAGCTGCAGATTTGCTAAGAGATAAAAAAATCAAAGATGATTTGGAAACCGCTAGGCTAGCTGAGAAACAAAGACTAGAGGATTTGGCCGACCAACCCTCTACAGACAAGACACCTGATAAAAAGAAGCCTTTATATACGCAACCTTTTACAGGTGATGCAGATAAAAATCCTTTAGGAGTAGGCATGGGAGCTCCTGATGACAGTGCTGCTACTACAAGTGTTATTACAGGGTCCTCCTCACCTGAGAACCCACTAGGAGTAGGTATGGGAGCTGGTAGTACTAAACCAGCAGCTGCTACTAGTTCTACTAGTGAAGAACAATGGACACAGTATTTAGAAGATACCGGGCAACAAGGAGCAACAGGAACTGCAGCAGCATCCGCTTATCAGTCATTCCAAAGTCAGAAATTATATGATAAAGAGTACGGGGGAACTGGAGCTACTGATACTCAAACCTCTACATATACGACTGCCGCAGAAAAAAGTGCGAACGATAAAGCAGCCTTTGAAGATTATGAGACAGCTACAAAAGGAGATACAAATCCATGGAAGTCAGCTAAAGATGAGACTGGTACGTGGGGTTTAAAACCGAAAGTAAAACCTAAAAAAGGAACTATAGCTGAAGGAACAGGCGAACTCTAATGTCAATAAAAGAAATTGATGATATTTTAAAAAAACTAGGTACTGGAGAAGCTAACGAAGAAGATTCACGCAGGATGATGGATACAATTCGTAGAACGTCTCCATCCGAATCAGTTAATATTGCAGACATGGTTTATGGAACAGAATCTGTAGGAGCATTGCCGGCAGATGGAGAAGAACCCTCAGTTGAAGAACCTACATCACTTACACCTCCTATAGCACCTCCTTCGTTAAAACGAGAAAGGCCAACTCCAGAATCCGACGCTCCAGATATGTACGATAGTACTGGTATAAATGAGGTAGTTGAAGATGAAGTAACTGCTTCAATGGAGCGCATTGGTAGTAATTTTACTAGCTACACAAGAAATTCTGATTTTGAAATAGGGGGTAATTTTCACAACCTCCTTGAAGGTACCAGAAATGCGTACACAGATCCGATAGCACGAAGAACTTGGGCTAGAGAAACTTCAGAAAGGTCTTCTAAAGAAATCGTTCAACAGATGGCTAAAGAGTCATACGAGTTTTTAGCGGATGATGTAAAAGCGCAGTATATAGGTATTGTGACTGGTGAAATGACGAAGCTAAATAATAGTGAAGCTACTTATTTTATTAAGAGTCGTTTAGGTACTCCTGAAGGTGAAGCTGAAATTTTCTCAGCTATGTTAGATTACACAATAAACGAGCCAACGGCTAGTAAAGATCTAAAACAGTTCTATCGACAATGGGAACTTATTAAAGATAAAGCAGAGCAACAAACTACAGAAGAGCCTTTTAAAATTCCTAAAGACCTTTCTAATATTGAACCTAGATTTGCAGAAGCACTAGATAGACAGGCAAATAGTGCGGTTAGTCAATTAGGTAATATTCGTTCTGCTTTTTCTATATATATTAGTGATGAGAATATAAGCTTATCTAAGGTACCTTTTTATAGAGCGAAGACTTTAAATTTAGTTGCAGACGCTTTTAGTAAAATTGATAATGAAGCTATTCTAGACGAAAATGAAATACTGGAAACTCGTAAAGAAGTACTTCGTTCTCTACAAGATTATGGTTCAAAAGAAGAAAACTTCTACTTGTTATCAATTGAACCTGGAGACCTCGCAGCAATGAAACGCTACGGAGGTTTAAGAGATCTATCTACTGAAACATTTTTGCAAGCATTAATGGTTACACCAGCTGATCTAAGGACTTATGATGAAGGTCATAGAGGTCTTTCTACAGTTGGATCAAAAAGAGTATTGAATAAAGCAAATCAAACATGGACGTACTTAGGGTTAAGTAGAGCACAACAAGCTTCTATGCGAAGAGTTATTGTAGAAGGATCCCAAACAGGTATTTCTAACTCGATTGCACAAGTAGCCAAAGCAGGGGATGAATTAGTTGCAGATGAAACAGCCATACTAACTTACATTGCAGAACTACGTACTGATGCATTGAACAGAGGAAACCCATGGCCTCCTGCAACAGCTTTAGAAATCCCTTCACAACTTATAACGGATAATGTGACAAATGAGTTTCTAATGTCACAAGGAGCAGAACCCGTAGATCGACGAGGCTGGGCCAAGAAAGGATTAAGTGCAGTATTCGGAGTAGGTGGAGATGCCGTAGGTGGCTTGATGGCTGCGGATGAATACATAATTGATGGTATAGCTGAGAACGTTTTACAAGATGCAGACTATGATGCATCTCAGTGGGGTATAGAAGATGACCCATACAAACAAGCAGAGCGTGAGGCACTAGGTATAATCTTTGGGGGTATCGTTGGACATACTGCTGCAGATTATGATAAATGGGCTGCTAATCAAAGACGATCTGGAAATGAAACGATGGCATTGTTCTTCGATGCTATGAGTGTTATGAACGCAGGTGAAGCAAAAATACTTGGTGGAATATATATAGGTACTGGGGGTACTATTGATGTCGCGTCAATAGGTGCTTCAAAACTATGGAATCAAAATTTAAAGACTGGAGTGGGAAGACTTCTGCCAGAAAAAGCAAGAAAAAGATTAGAACTAGAAGGAAGTCTGATTACTTTTGAACAAATAGCATATACTGTAGAAAAAGGTATTTCACACCAGTTAATTCCCGGAGTAGGATCACAATCTTGGATAGAAGAGTTTCCTGAGTTAAAAGATAAAGGACCTTTTGAAGTATACAGTGTTCTACGAAATAACATGACACACCCTGATTCTAAGCCAGGCGGTAAAATTCGTAGAGACCTAGTTTCTATATATCGTGAACTACAAGTAGCTGGTGAATCCACTTTTAATGATAGACAAGAATTAGAAGACGCTATTGGTGGAATACTCTCTTACGAGCAAGACCCTGAAGATGGTATGTTTAGACTAAAAAACGCAGAAGAGTTTATTGCAATTTATAATATAAGAAATGAAAATGGTGACCGTGAGTACAGTATAGGTGAAGCACTTGATGAATCCATAGGAATGGGAGAACGTATGCGGGCAGGATTTGCCTTCGGTACGTTCAATCTATTTGATGTATTTGGGGGTGCCGCTGGTAAAGTATCCAAAGCAGGATTTAGTGCAATAAAGGCAGCGCCGAGGTTAAAGAGGGTAGGTTCAGTTTCTAACCAAATAGTACAGTACCTAGGTGATGCGACAACGCTTGATTTAACTGATACAAAAAAAGCAGAGTCTTATGTCAGTGCACTTCGAGAGAGAGCTGCTGCAATAAAAAATATCAAGGATCTAGAACTAGATGAAATAAGCGTAGTTGCCCCTAAAGTCAGTAGTCTTCAAGAAACTAAAAGAGCAATTAAAGCAGTAGTAGATGTACCTAAAGCGATATTCCGTGATCCCACAGTAGCTCAAGGAGCGGACATTGCAAAACCACTTCAAGCACAAAAAGGGATAGATAAACTACAAGAAGTTAAAGAAGGGGCTACACTTCAAATTAAAGGTAAACAGGTTCCTCTAGTAACTGAGACTGTTAAAGGAGTAACCGGATTTGGACGTAGGTTTTCAGACAATCTGCAAGGAAGATTGACTGTAGATAAAGGAGCTCTTCCTGCTAAATTAACTGAGTTAGAAGATGAATTAAAAATGTTAGAGGATGCTGCAGACTTAATAGAAGACGGTATTCGCTTTAGTCAATCCTCTGTCGATGTTTCAAGATTTGACGATATTGGTAATGCGGTATTACGTGCAGATCAATACATTGATACTGGCGGTGGTATTAAAGATTTTTTTAAGATTACTAAGGCATTAGGTAGAAGTGAGGCACTTCAAGATTTTGATGTACTTAAATGGAAACAAACTGGAAAGTATGGTGAGCATGATTTAGTACACTTACAGACAGATGGGTTTGATGGTAAGCCTCTTTTGGATAGAGGATTTGAAGCAACTAGATGGCTTAGAAATAAAGCGTTTAGTGCTACAACAGAAGGTGCAGCAAGAGACCGAATTATATCTAACGTGTACACTACTATGAACGAACTCGGTTCTATGCTCGGAAGTCTTGGACCTCGATTTAATAAAACACTTTCAGATGAACATGCTGACATAGTATTTTCTTTTCTAAAAGAACTACAACTTGCAGGTAAAGCGGACGACCCAATGGCCTACTTGCTATTCCTTCAAAAGAATAAAATTTCAGGTACGTTACACGCAGAAACAGCAAAATCTCTTGACATTCTTAAAGATATTGACTTAAGTAAAATTGAAAGCCTAAAGTCACAATTAGGTCCTTCCGAATTAAACCCAAAGGGACTACACCCTCAAGAGTGGTGGGCTAAGTTTAACGAAGAAATAAAGGCACAGTCACAAGAAGTTATGTTAAAAAGATATAACTTAACAGAAGAACAAGGTGCTGCACTTGGACTACAAAATGCAATCAATAGTTTTACATCTAAATTATTCTTAGAAAGACCTGCGTTTGCTATGAGAAACTGGGTTACAAACAAATCTCTAATGGCGATAGATGGAATGAACGTAGGAGAGATGTTTTTACGTAGTGACGCGCATCACCAAAACGTATGGGGTGATGTTGAATTTGCAGCTAAAGGGTTCTCTTCTGCAGCACTAGGAGCTGACGTAACAAACCTCCTTCCTATTCGAGGACAATCAAAGGCATGGGGAATTGCAACTGGTAGTCATAACGAAGCAGTACTAAAAAAGAAAGGTTGGAGACGTGCACTCAGACGAACTCAGGGTGGAGGTATACCCCTAATCGGCGGTGGCGTTCCCTTTATATTTGCAAGAGAACTTTCAGGTTATGCAGAAGCTGTTGACCGAATGAAGATTATGGATGTAGCAGGAGCAAGATGGTACAAACAACTTGCATCAGAACAGCAAATTACAAATTTAGTTCAACAGTATGCACCAGACGCTTATAGAATCCTGCAAGAGGGTGATGGTCTTTTATGGAAAACTGTTCTAGAAGCAATACAAGATCCTAACATACTAGACTTAAATGATGTGTTAAATATTGTAGAAGGAGCTACTGATCAAGCAGGTGTCTATCTTGAACTAAGAAACAGTGCTGGTCAATTTCTTAGAGAGCTAGGATTTGATGAGATTAGTTTAGCAGGGACCAGTAAAGCAGACGAAATTGTAGATAGAATACTTAACAATCCTAACTTAATTAACCCTAGTCCAAACGGTAAAGGACCATTAGCAGCTGGATATGGTTTACTTGATAGTCTTGATGAAGAAATTTATAAGTTACTAGAAGACTTACGCCCTCAAGCAATTACAGCCGGGTTTGATGTATCTAGAAATACTAACCCTAGTGTTATGCGTAAATCTCGGTATCCTACATTTAAGACAACGGAACTGGAAATGAGAATACCACAAGAGCTTCCTGCAGTAAGAGGGGTTCCGGAAGAAGAAGCAGCTAGATATAATTTTCCTTCAATTGCGTTTACTCCAGATGAATTAGAAAGAGACCTTTTCTCTAATACTATGGAACTTTGGGATGAACTATTTGATAGCATAAAAACGTACATGTTTACAGGAGAAGGTCCATTAAGACCTGAACAAATTAAAACTGCACATGACCTTACAAACCAAATAGTTCTTGAAGTTGTAAAACCACTTAGAGCAATAGAAGAACAAAAGAATCTGCTTCTTACAATAATGCAAGATAAAGAAACATACAAATCTGTCCAGTACGGTTTCGTTGAAAACTTAATGAAGACTGGTAAGGTTCCTCAAGAAGAAATCTTAGCATGGGTTTCTCCTACATCTAAGACAAGTTTTAGTAAGGCTCTTTCTGAAAGTGATGAACAACTTGCATACAATACTTTAGAAAGTTTAATACGAGAAAATGAAGAACTCATTAGTAAAGATATGCAGTTTCTTGATAATGTAAACTTAGGTGAAGATGGTTTGCAAGCAAGGGAAGATGGAGAAATTGCTAGAAGAATTTTAAGTGAAATTAGATCAGATTCTTTAAAACAAAGAAGAAGAATAAATGTAAAAAACAAGGGAGATATTGTCTACCCTATAAAAGAAAATTTAAATAAAAGAATACAACACTTAAGAACAACTAATTTAGATACAAGTACTCGTGAAGGGATTATGTACGAAACGATCATAGATATACTAGCTAACGATGGGGGAACTAGAAATCTAGATGCTGCTTATATCCGTAGAACTTTCTTTGGTAAAAAAGCTAAGACAGTCTTTTCAAATACTGATGTAGAGATCGCGCTACAAAAAGCTATAGATAATGGAGATGTCTTTAAACCCACTAAGGCAAACAAAAAAACTAAAGGACTTGAAGTTAGGCGAACTAAGTTTAAAGGTGAAGCATGGAAGCCAATGGATGCTGCTACACTTGAAGCAAAGACACAAGAACTTGGTGAAGCTATGAACAGAATGGCTGACCGTGTTATTGAAAGAAAGTTTGTAAAAGAAGATCACTTAGGGAAGCTTAGGTTGTTTGCAGATGATCTAGCAAAAGATTCTAGACAGCTAATACAAGATGTAAAAGATGACGCAGCAAAGTTTTTGAATGATCAAACAATGAAGCCCAAACAAAGAGGGGCGTTTTCTGTTAAAGCTGCAAAAGAAGCAAGAGAAAATTTTATTGAAAGTGTTATTACTAGAACGCAAAGTAAAGGTGGTCTTGAAGGAGAAGGTTCTTATGTAGAAAATAGTGTAACAAAACTTAATGAACTTCTAGAAGAAATTGGCTTAGAGCCAAAGACAATGGACTTAAGGCGTAAACGTAACCAACAAACTATGGGTGGACTAAGTGCGGAAGATTACACTCCTAGAACATTCCCTAGTAAAGCAGATGAAAATGGACAAAGTGTTTGGCATGACCAGTCACAACATGCGTATGACCGAATTATGCTAGAAAAAGCTCCTCTATACGCTTTCTTAAAACGATGGTCACTTAAAGTTCAATCTGATTTAAGAAGTGATGGTGCTCGTTTTGTTAAAGGAGAACTCCCAGAAGATAGCACTGCTCAATTTATAAATAATATTAGTAGCATAACTGAAGCACAAGGTCGTGCGTGGAATGGTTCTTATGTAGATGCTGAACTAGATGCAGATGCACTTGGTGAATTTTATGACGAGTTAGAAAAAATAGACCCAATGCACAAAACACAAGAGTTTGAGATTGGTAAAGACATAAGACATAGAGGACTTCCTCGAAGAAACAATTGGGAAGATATACGTGAAAATGCGTTTAACTTAGAAAACCGAGTCAATCTTGGGACAGTTATTTCAGGTAATACTGAAGGAGGTAAACGAACTGCCTCTGTTCCAATAATGCGGATGGTTGTTCCTAGAGGACTAACTGAAGATGTAGCTCGTTCTAGATCGTTTAGCCCTGCTCAAAGAGCAAAAGCTCGTTCAGCTGGTTCTTACGTAGATGGTGACGCTACGTACCAATGGATATTAAGAGACCCTATTACAAAGGGTGGAAAAGGAGACATTTCATTCACAGGAAATGAAGCAGTACTCCCAATGAATTACGGTATGGACCCACAAGTACGAACTGATGGCACAATACTAAAGAATGTTCCACCACAAGGAGTTCATGGAAGAGTTCCTATGCAGTTGGCCCCTGAAGGTTACGTTCCCCTTATTACTGACGATTCTTGGAATGTTAATGGAGAAGGACTCAATAAATTAGCTGTCTTTATAAAAAAGGGAGCTAGTGAAAAAGAAATTGAAGAAGGTATAAAAAAATTAGCTGCTTATAGAGATCGTCTTGGGGCTGATTCAGCAGCTGTTGGATGGAAGCTTAGACAAGAATCTCGTGGTACACAAAATTGGACAGGGTTCCAAGCATCATGGTCAGGTTCATCTGGAATGAGCAATAATCCTTTGATGACTCCAGCATATGCTAAGGCTCAATTAGATGAAGTTATACAAGAAGTAGCTGATCTTTCTAATAAAAAATCAAATACTTTCAAAGAACTTAAAAAACAATTCAATAAGAAAACAGCTGGAAACTCTTTTGAGTACGAAGTAGCTGTTCGTAGAAGATCTTTGAAACAACTTGCTAGTTATATGACAGACCAGTGGGATAAAGGATGGCCTATATATGGAAAGCCTGACACATCTAGAAGTGACCTTCTTGAACTATTTGTAAAAGAACAAAAAGTATTTGAACGTGCTAGATCCCAACAGCGTATTCGTGGTGGTGGTATGTTAGGAGAGCAAAATGATCCTTTCTCTGTATCATCTTTTTACAATAACAATAAACTGCTTAGTGAAGATGAAGCCGTTAAGATTACGAAAGCTTTAGATATACTACAAGTAGAAACAAATCTTCTAAAGAGAACTGCTATGAAACTAGCGGCTGCTAATGCTGATTGGATTCTACATGATTATAATAACACAAGTAACCTTGACTATTTAATTAGATGGATTGGTCCTTGGCACATTTGGCAGACACGTACAGCGGGTAAAATGGCTGCAAGTGTGATGGAAAATCCAAAGTTATTAGGTAGAGTTTCTCAGTATATGCAATCTTTAAGAGAAATAAATAGAGACTTAGATACATCTAGATATACCTCTCATGATATTCCAGTTGGACAAGCATTACAGCCTTTCTTTGGAATGTCTAAATCACTAGGGGCAGATCCGGGCGGTTGGGTTTCTACTGCAGAACATTACAGCGAAGGGGCGACTCTAAATGTTGATGCAGTCATGTTTTGGAATGATATGTTTGATTACTACCCTTCAGGTTCAGACCGTTTACGAGCTGGAGAAGATCCATTAGACCATACAGATGAGTACACTTTAACAGGAAAAGTCTTTAATGCGTACAGTGGTCTTGCTAAATTACCTACTAACCCAGCACTACAGGCAGCGTTAGTAGCGACAGGGCAGTATGGTGATGATGTAGATAAATTAGAAAAGATAGTTGGAAGTTATACTAGACCAATGGATACTCTGTTGGGACTTACAGCCAACTTAACAGGTGCACACCACCGTACTCAAGTTATACGAACTAATAGAGACATACGAGAAATAGACTATGGATATATGAACGCTGCACACAGTGCTATATTATCTAATACTACTACAGAGATTGACGAAGATGGAAATGAAATTTCAGTACAATCTCCAGACCCTAACCCAGAAACAAATGAGAAGCTACGTTTTATACTCATGGCATGGGATATATGGAGTAGGAAAAAGAAAGATAACTTTATAAACATACCATTACTTCGTATGCTAGGAGAAAATGGCAATAGTATCTTCGGACATGAAATGAGTGATGTTGATAAGGCTATTGATCCATTAACAGGGGAAGAGTTTAGTGCTAAGACTCTTGCTTCAATACACGCAGATATTGTTAGGGAGTCAAGTTCTCGAAGAGCCCTTCAAGATACATCCTCTATGCTTCTTGGATTTGCTTTTAAACCGGGAAAAGACTTCGCTATAGATCCTAAAACAGGAGATAAAGTGTACGCTGCAGATATGATGAATGGGTACTATGACATAGTTCGTAGGCGTGATTTAACTGAGGAAGAAAAATCTAGAAGGTATAAAGCGTTCTTTGAGGGAACCCCTTGGGCAAGAAACTGGTTAAATAATAAGAAGTTACAACATAACACTATTAATAGAGCACAAGCGCAGAGCATGGCTATGGCGGGGTTTGAAAATATTCGGAGTATCTATGACGAAGAAGTTGCAAGTATAGAAGGTGAAAGAATACCAATCCCTGCAGAACGAGATGGAAGTCCAGGAAATTTATGGGAAATGGCTGGACTTGAAGGAGAAGGTCCTCAAGAAAACGAAGTGTTCTTTAAAGATTTATCGGTAGCTAATATTAAAAAGAATAAAGCTAGTCAAGAATTAAAAGAACGTATCTTTGAAGCTACAGGAATAAACACAGGATTAAATGACAAAAAATATGGAGATATAGACCCTAACTTTGTTATGGACAAAAAGACTTTTGGTAGTACACAATTATGGCAACAATTAATGAGGGAAAAACTCATTAAAGATGATTGGTTTATGACGCTATTTGCAGACAATCCTATGGCAGGTGTTCAAAAAGTTGAAGATGTACTAGATGAATTATTTAAAGATGGTGTATACCGTAGTATTAAACGGGAAGATGTTGAAGAAGTATTAAAACAAATTAGTGATGAAAAGTTTGAAAAGAGTGGACAAAGGTACAACCCAGAGTTTATAAGTGTAGATATGTTTAACGCTTGGCAACTCGAAACCTTTGTAGAAGTTATGAGAGAAGACAGACGCAAGACAGCTCCTGCTTTATTCTCAGAAGAGTTTGAAGCACGAGATGACTTCCGTGTTGGAGGAACTAACGTCATAAAATGGAAAGAGTACTTTGCCGCTTTAGAAGAGTGGGAAACAACTATGGAAGCGCGGGACCCAGAACAATACAGACTGTACAAAATATACGAAGCGTCTAATGCTAACTTAGATTCTATGGTTGATAAAGCTATTGAAAACGTTATGCGTGGAATACAGGTAGAAATTAATGGATACTTTCAAGCTGGGCATATTAAAGATGCTACAGCACTATCTAGCGCAGTACAAGCAAAGATGGATGCATGGAAACCACCTACTGTTGAGGATGTAATGGAGTGGTTAGAAACCAATGAACAAGGTAAAGTTTGGAGAGAACGTCAAGAGTACTCTCAAAATGAAATCAAAACAGCGATATCTGCCCGACTAGATACAACTGCAGGAATTACTTTTCAAGATATGAAGAGTGGAGCTTGGGATGAAAAAATTACTAGACTTAGCACACAGTTTAATAGGGATGTTCCATTTGATGAGCAGTACCACTTTTGGGCCCCGAATCAATCTAGAGTTATAAAAGATGCAGAGAGTCTAGATGAGTTTAAAGAAGCTTATGAAGTACATAAGATGCTTGGTGTTGAAAGGCAGTTAGGACAGTATCTTACATTAGATACAAACAACACTCAACACAGGCATTATATTAAATACTTTAAAACAAATCCAGACCAGTACTTATCGCTGCTTAAATCAAAAGCTACCCTGATAGAAAAAAAGGACTATGAAGGGGCAGCACTTATTCAAGAGTCTATTGATGAACTAAATGGAGGAGGCCATCTACAAGGGATTCTAGGAAGAGAAGAAGAAGGGCTAAATCAACCTAGCCTTAGTGATGTAGATACACCCGCTAAAATTATTGGTAAGCCAACAACAGGGTACCCTTCCCTTGGAAGTGATCCTGTAAACATAGGTAGAAAATACTTAATGTATGATCTTCCTAGACACCCTATACTCTCTACAGAAGCAGAGAATATTAAAGCATCTCTTGCATCAAGGTACTATAGAGGAACACAAGACTTATTACCTTCTAACTTTATATTTGAAACATTCGCAAGAAATGGTGTGTCTGATATATCCCAAATTAAAGATATGTGGGAGACGTTATACCCACGGTTACTTACTGTGTACGGAGCAGCTACACTAAGTAATCTACGCGCTATTAATACTTTACTTGGATTAACAGGAGCAAATGGTATCGCACCTGAAACCGCAAAGATAGCTTCTTTTCAATACATAGATGCGTTAGCTGCTTTAGTAGGTCATGCTACTGGTAGAGATTCAGAACCACAATCAAAGACAAGAGTCTCCCTACCTAAGAGTAAATGGAGAAATCCATCTTCAAATACAAGAACTGCGTCACCAACTACATCTGGTGTAGGGGGTCTTCCACAGTGGGATGAAGTCTCTAAGCACATTAACATGGTGTTCCATGACCCCGACTTTGAAACCGCACTTACAGAGATGTTTGTAACTCCTTCAAAGAAACTTAGTAGGAATCATGAACGAATGTTACGTGCTATGTTTAGAACATTCCCTGTAGGGTCCGGTTACTCATTTGAACAGTGGGTACAAGCTTTGAAGTTAATGTACACAACTAAAGAAATGTTGGGGCTAGGTAGTTCAAACTACAATTCTTATGGGGGCCGTTCCCCCACATTCAAGTACCCATCTAAGACACCTAGATTTGCACGGTATAGAGATTAGTACTTGCAAAAACTTGACAATAATGCTATAATAGAATGGAATGGAGGATTAGTATGACTAACGAAACAGAGGGTATTATAGAGCAGTCTACGGACTCACTCGAAGATGACCCAAATCTGTCATCAGGAAACATGCAAACCAAAATAGCAGAATTAGAAGCTGAGAAAAAAGACTTGAACTCAAGAGTGGGCGACATGGCTCGTAAGATGGGGGAACAAGAACGTGACCTTGAAGGTAAATACCAAGAGTGGTACACGGGATTGCAATCCTATTATGACGAACAAATTAAAGCCAAAGATGGAGCTATAAATACTCTTGAACAACGATTAATCGAAGCAGATGACACAGAAGGAGCCAAGTTGGTTCTGGAAGAGAGACAACAACGTGAAGCAGCACTAGCTAAATCTGAAACAGATAGGAGAGAACAGTCTCAAAAAAGACAACAAGTTCTTTCTCAGACAATTCAGCAAGCAGTAACTACTTTCACGAGTGTAGATCCTAGTGCATTATCTTCTGCTGCAACTCCGCAAGAGGTTTGGCAATTAGCTGGTGACTTAAATAAAAAAGCGCAAGATTCACAACTTGATGAGCGTTTAACTTCTCTAAAAGAAGAGTTACTTTCAGCTGTTAAGCCCTCGCGAGAAGCAGAAGTTCCTGCACAAGAAGAAGCATCCCGTACTCCGGGATCTTCGCGGGGTTCCGAAACTGCCTCAACGAGTAGGCGCGATGGCAGTAATGCCAATGCAGAGCTAAATCAAATGGAGGAAGCTTTACTTAAAGCTCGAAAGGATAGGAAACTCGCAACGGCTGTTGCGCTTCAAGGACAGATACACTCTCTAAAGAGACAACTAGGGCTTCAATAGTAAAATAATATTGGAGGACTACCCGAATGGTAGGAGTAAATAGGGCTGCTGATGGTGCAGCTGGTGGGATGAGGACTATCTTTGATAGTGCTTATACACAAAAATTAAACGTATCGGATTTTATCGACGCAATTGATCCGAGAGATATTCCACTTTTATCCATGCTTGGAATGGGTTCAGAAGCAGGTACTGCAGTAGCAGGTGCTGATTCATTGGCATTCCCATGCCTTAACCCAACTCATACATGGCAGAGTGATTCATTAATTCCGTCACAAGCATCACTAACAGCCGCAGACACAAGTGATCCCTTTACAACAATAGCTGTTGGCACAGTTGCCATCAACTACTTTAACGTAGGTGATCTTGTTGAGTTGCAAGGCACATATGGTGAAATAAAAACAATTAGCAGTTCAGGTGGTACATTCGTAATTGAAGGCGTTGAAGGTTCAACTACACCAGCAACTCAAGTACTTCCGTTGACAGTATATAATCTCGGTTCCATGCGAAACGATGGTGATGTATTCTCGAATGTGTACTCAACAACTGATCTTACAAGTGCTCACAACTACACTCAGATTTTCCATGATGCAGTATCAGTTTCTGGTACTTCAGAGGCAACTGAGAAGTATGGTATCACTAATGAGTTCGACCGAGAGTTTGCTAAGAAGTTCCAAGAAATAGTAATCAAGCTTGAACGAGCTGCTCACTATGGACTTGCAAATGCACTACCTGCTACAGGTGGACCGGGAACTGACAAGACAAACAACCGACGAATGGGTGGGTTATTCTCATACATCCGTAATGACGCTACTGCAAACTTGAAAGATGCTGCCTCAGCTAAATTGACTGAGAAACTTCTTGTAGATTGTCTACAAGATATTTGGGATGATGGTGGAAACCCAGACACGATTCTAGTAAACGCAACACAGAAACGACAACTCTCTTCTTTCGCTAGCCCGTATGTACGGACTGACCGAATGGAAAGTGCACTCGGTGTGATTGTTGGTACTTACGAATCAGAGTTTGGTAGTTTAGATATTGTTCTTGACCGATATGTTAAGCCAGCTGACTTACTTATTCTTTCAAGAGAATACATAGGTATTGGTGCACTTAAGGGTAACGGCAACGACCGTTCATTCTTCACTACACCAGTCCCAGTAGACGGCGACCGACAGATTGCTGCCATTACTGGTGAGTACACAATGGAAGTACGAAACGCGACGAAGGCTCACGGCTGGATTCACACGTTAAGTACAACCTTAAGTTAAAGAAGGAGGTGATATAAATGGGTAACACTGCAGAATCATTTAGGTTCTTTGGTCATACTATGCCCAAAGTTGATGATCACTTTCGACTACCGATAACAGTACATATTCCCGGAAACTTAGCGCAAGATGAAGGCTATAGTGATCTCACCACTGGTGTGGTCGCTGCTTTCTCTGCTCCTGCTTCTGGATATATAGATATGTATGACTGGTACGTTGGAACCCAAGATGGGGGAACGGATACAGTAATACGGCTTACTAACGCAACCACTGCTGCATACTCTACGCTAACACTAGCGGCTGGAGTAGACGGAGCTTTT
>Ga0209501_10003213_pt1 | contig 16595 bp, 16 predicted proteins | sample ArcticOcean_MG_C_4_FD_187434 | JGI IMG/M metagenome (GOLD analysis project Ga0209501, IMG submission 187434) | Marine microbial communities from western Arctic Ocean - ArcticOcean_MG_CB4_134 (SPAdes) (version 2) | ecosystem: Environmental > Aquatic > Marine > Oceanic | place: Arctic Ocean...
TCCACCATCTGCAATACTATAACTAAAAGCTCCTGTACTACTAGAGGTTGCACTTAAAGTAAAGTCTGGATCTCCAAAAGTTTTGGTGATATCTCCAAAAGTGATGGTTATATCTGATTTACATGCTTCTCCCCAATTAGGTAAAAAATCAGAATTATCATTTATTGGTGAATTATAAGAAAAATCAGTAGGAGAGGATGAAATTCCTTCCACACATAAACCAGACATATCTTGATTAAATGACAGTGCATTTTTAAACATCTGATTCATAGAGGTCACACTAGATGTATCCCAACCTCCAATATCTTGATTAAAGGCGGGGTTGTTATAAAACATCTGATTCATGTTTTCAACACTAGATACATCCCAATCTCCAATATCCTGATTAAAATCATCAGCATCTTTAAACATTTGAAACATACCGGTTACATTAGAGGTGTCCCAATTTCCAATGTCTTGATTGAATTTCTTGGCAAATTCAAACATTTGCTGCATAACAGTTACATTAGAGGTGTCCCAATTTCCGATGTCTTGATTGAATTTTTCAGCTTTCCAAAACATTAAACTCATATCAGTTACATTAGAGGTATTCCAATTAAGTGGAGTATTAGATTCACCGGAAGGAGCCCCATTATTAAAATTTGTGACATCATAAAACATTCCAGACATGTTTGTTACATTTGAAGTATTCCAATCACTAAGGTCTTGATTAAATTTTTTAGTGCTTCTAAACATCAATTCCATATTTGTAACGCTAGAAACATCCCAATCACCAAGATCCTGATTAAAATATTTCAGACTAAAAAACATCTCTTGCATATTTGTAACGCTAGAAACATCCCAATCACCAATATCCTGATTAAAATCATCAGCATTTTTAAACATTTCTTGCATGTTTATTACATTTGAAACATCCCAATCACCAATATCTTGATTAAAATCCCAAGCTCTCCAAAACATTCGATAGGTATTGGTAACATTGGACATATCCCAACTACCAATATCTTGATTAAAAGTTCTAAAACTATTCGAGAACATTTGACTCATATCAGTCACGGGCGAAGTACAACAAACCGATAAGTCATCTCCATTATTTCTTTTTTGTATTAAAAGAGCTCTATCAACCGCTATATAAGTAACTCCATCAACTATTCCTGTATCTCCAGCACTTGCAAGTGGACATTTAATTGTTTCTCCATTTCCATCCAACGAAAAAGTTTGTCCATAAGCATTCAATGCGATTAACTGAATCAAACAAAAAAGAATAATATTTTTAGTTTTTTTCATCTTTTTCAGTTTTTTCTTTTTTTATCTTTTCTAGATTGATTCTTATCATAATCTCATGAGTAGAACTTTTAATTGCATCAGCTTTTAAACCATTTATAAACTCATAACCATAACCCCACTGAAAACCTTTTTTACTATAAAAAGTGGTATAAACAGCTATGCTTTTATTGTTTGAAAAACCTGTCCCAATGGAAAATTGATCTTTATAAAGCATTGAAATATTTGCTATAAATAAATTAGGATTTTTAGAAAAAACATTAAATGTCAATGCTGAATTTAAATTGAAAGAATCGTTTATTTTTATATCTGATCCTCCTGTCAAATGTAAAAAGGACCTGTCAGTTGCAGAGGTTTCCCAATCAGTATTGTTTTCAAATCGCTTATTACTAAATATGCTTGGTATACTAACACCAACAAAATACTTTGGTGCTTTATAATGAATACCAAATCCAAGAATAGGTGTAAAGTAACTACTCACTGTAGAAAGAGCAGGGTTATATTCATTGAATATTCTTGGTAGAGCTGTTAAGTCAATATTATTATAAAATCCACCAGCTTTTATTCCTAAAAAAAGAAATCTACTTTCATCTAATTGTAACTGATAATTGTAATCTACATTAATAAAAGTTTTATTTTCAATAAAAATTTTATCATTTTTTATGGACAGACCCAAATTTACATTTTTTCTTTTGGGTAAATGATACATTAAAAAACTGGTTCTTGGAGCCCCTTCTATATTTATCCATTGAGACCTTGTGTTTAACGAAACTAATGAACCCTCAACTCCAGTATATGCAGGATTAAAAACACTCCAGTTTGACTTGTTAAATGTAATTCGGTAATCTTGAGCTTGTGAAATACAGCACAAAAAAAATATAAAAATATTTTTTAAATCCATATCTAAAGAAATAAAAAATTAAAGTGTTATTTAAAACAAAATGTTAAAATTAGTACTATAAATTTAATCAATATATATTTAAGTTTAACTGATAAGAAAATTGTTTAGTATATTTAAAAAAAAAATCATGAAAAATCTTTTGTTTCTTTTAATATTTTCCACTTCTATTTTTTCCTACTCACAAACCGTAAATGGCATTCCTATTGGTGAATTAGATGCTAAATACATTAGAATTAATTCTGTCGCTAAACTTTTGAAGCCATTTCAAGTAAAAGTTTATCTTGATTATGGACAAATATCAAGAATAAAGGATATTAAGAAAGGAAAAGTTATGGATGATGATGGAAAAATGTACGTTTTTAATGGTACTATGGGGATTGTTAACTTACTAGTTGATAATGGGTATATAGTTGCACATGTTTATAATTCAAAAGACAATTCTGTCAATTATATTATGGAAAAAATAGATTAATTATAACTAATATATTATTTGATAATAAAAACTATATCTATGAAAAAACTATTACTTTTTTTATTAATCATTCCTTTTTCATTAACATCTCAAGAGCTTGTAAAGGATATTTACGGATATAGTAAGATTTATGAAGTCAAGGATAAATCACAAGATGAAATTCATAAATTAGTTAAAGAGTGGATTGGAAAAAATTTTAAATCTCCTGAGGAAATAACTTTGTATGATGATAAAGACAAAATTATTATTCAAAATAAATTCAAAATGAGCCCAAGGATTCTTCAAACAGCTCAAAATACAACTTCAAATTATAGAGTTTCAGGTAAAATGATATTTTCTATAGTTGATAATAAATTTAAATTAGAGATGCATTTAGAGGATCTCTATTCTTTTGATGGAAAAAAAGGAGATCCGAATACACATTGGGAAATCCCTAGTAATCAAATAGATGAAGGGTTTATTAAAAATTTATTATTTGGTGGTTATTTAAATGTGAAGCACTTTAGCGGTCTTTTTAAGATGGAACAGAAAACGGATAAAAAGTCAAAGAAGGCAACTAAATATGTTGCCAAGGAAATAAAAAAAGGTGTTTATTTTAAACGAATTAAAAAAGTTGCAGCAGATTTAAATGCTGAGGTTAGCTCTGTTTACAATTCCGTTGAAGAACATTTTAAAAATGTTGTTAAAGAAGATTGGTAGTAACTAGAAGTTAGTTTTATTAGTTTCCTAAGTAATATATTATTAGTCCACCTATAATAAATCCTTCAATAAAACAAATCCAAAGCAATCCATAATCTGATACTTTAAATTCTTTTTGGAACCATTTTATAAACTTTTTATGATAATCAAACATAACAAAATAATTATTTTTCTTTTTTAAAAAGATATCTGGTTACAAAAACTCCATTATTGTCTTTATCACCATTTGATTCTACTGCTGAAGAAACGAAAAACAAATCCCAGCCCTCTTCAGGTATTTCATTTAATTTAGATCTTACCATTACATCATTTGTTGCAATATTATTTATTAAAAATAACAAATTTAAATTCAAATCTAAAATTTCCTACTAGTTAGTTAAATTAGTATCAGTTTATACCATATATTTTATTTAAAAAAAGTATCATTTTATGAAAGTAAGACCTGCCAGAGAAGAAGAAATTCAAATATTATTAAAGTTTGAACAAGAACTAGTTGAATTTGAAAGACCTTTTGATTCAACATTAAAAAAGGGTAAAATTAGCTATTATGATATTAGAAGTAGAATTAATGATAAAGATTCTCAAGTTTTAGTAGCTGAAATTAATGATGAAATAGTTGGTTCTGGATTTGGAGATATAGTCAAGGCTAAGCCTTTTTTAAAACATGAATACATTACGAGTCTTGGTTTTTTTTATGTGAAAGAGGAATATAGATCGATAGGAGTAAATAAGATGATATTAAAAGAATTAATAAAATGGTCAAAAAAAAGAGGTATTTCTGAAATGAAACTTAATGTTTATGATAAAAATATAAATGCAAAATCTGTATATTTAAAATATGGATTTGAGCCGAATTTATTAGAAATGAGGTTAAAAATATAGCACAAAAATATTTAATCAAGTTCTTAAAATCCTATCTTTAATAAAAAATTTTCAATGGCATTTATTGCAATTGTAGTAGGAATTATCTTGTTGATTAAGGGAGGTGATTGGTTAATGAGATCGGCTGTTTCTTTATCATTAAAATTAGATATTCCAAAAATAGTTATTGGTATGACAGTCGTATCTTTTGCAACTTCAGCCCCAGAGCTCATTGTAAGCATTAGAGCTGCTTTACTTGGATATCCGGACTTAGCTCTTGGAAATGTGATTGGCTCCAATATTGCTAACCTTGGTCTTGTTTTGGCTATAACTATAATTATATCTCCAATAACTGTTAATTCTAATTTTTATAAGACTGATTGGCCAATGATGATTTCAGCCACAATCTTATTTTTCATTTTTATATTTTTTGATCAGAAATTGTCTTCATTAGAAGGAGTGGTAATGTTTATTCTGCTAATTTGTTTTCTTTTGTATTTAATTTTTTTCCAAAAGGAAACTGTTTTTGATGAGATTTCTGAAAATGATAATATTTTAACCTATACACAAATAATTTACTACTTGATTGTTGGAGGTTTTAGTCTTTGGCTTGGTTCAGAAACACTAATTAAGGGAGCTGTTGCTTTAGCAGTAGATAACGGCGTTTCAGAACGAATAATTAGTATAAGTATAATTTCTATAGGAACAAGTATTCCCGAGCTTTCTGCTTCGATTATAGCAATAATTAATAAAGAAAAAGCTATTTCAATTGGAAATCTAATAGGGTCAAATATTTTTAATTTATTAGCTGTATTAGGAATTACTTCAATTATTGCTCCTATTAATGTAGTTGATATGGGACTTATTGATAATGATATTTGGTGGATGATAGGAATTTCATTTTTTATTCTACCATTAGTTTTTATTTTTAAAAGAAATCAATTGAGTAGGATTGAGGGTTTAATATTATTAACTGTTTATTCCATGTTTATTTATCTTTTAATCTTCGGATAAAAAAACACCCTAAATTAACTAATTTAGGGTGTTAACAGGAAAATATAATTTAAATTATATTTTTGCAGATTTAACAGTTTTTACAATTCTTGATGCAATTTTATAAGGATCTCCATTTGAAGCAGGTCGTCTGTCTTCTAACCATCCTTTCCATCCATTTTCAACAGTTCCAATTGGAATTCGAATAGATGCACCTCTATCAGAAATTCCATAGTTAAAGTCATTTATAGAGGCTGTTTCATGAAGCCCTGTTAGTCTTTGTTCATTATATTGTCCGTAGACTGCTATATGTTCTTTTGTTACAGGTCTAAATGCCTCACATATCTTTTCATAGGTTGCTTGATCACCACATGTCCTTAATATTGAATTTGAAAAATTTGCATGCATTCCAGACCCATTCCAGTCACCTTTTACGGGTTTTGGATGATATTCTATATAATAGCCATATTGTTCTGTAAGTCGATCTAGTAGATATCTTGCTATCCATATCTCATCTCCTGCATTTTTTGCTCCTTTAGCAAATAATTGAAACTCCCATTGACCGCTGGCAACTTCTTGATTTATTCCTTCAAAGTTCAATCCTGCATCTATACAAAGATCAGCGTGCTCATCAACAAATTCTCTACCATGTGTGTTTTTCCCACCTACTGAACAATAATATAACCCTTGAGGTCCAGGGTAACCTCCTACAGGAAACCCTAACGGAAGTTGAGTTTCTGTATCCATTATAAAATATTCTTGTTCAAAACCAAACCAAAAATCATTATCATTATCATCAATTGTAGCTCTTGCGTTAGATTCATGAGGTGATCCATCAGCATTTAAGACCTCAGTCATTACCAGAAATCCATTAACCCTCATTGGGTCCGGATAGACAGCTACGGGTTTTAATAAACAATCCGATGACCCTCCCTCTGCTTGTTTTGTAGAGGATCCGTCAAAAGACCAAATAGGACAGTCTGATAATTTACCGTTAAAATTTTCTATCACTTTTGTTTTGCTTCGGAGATTAGATGTAGGGAGATAACCATCTAGCCAAATGTACTCAAGTTTTGATTTGCTCATTATTTATATGTTTTATTAAAAATTAAAAGTAATAATTTATTAAAATTACACCCCTTTTATTAGGGGTCAAAATATGATATGTGAATAAATTTTTACGAATACCCTTATTTTTGTAGGGTTAAATTATTGATTTGTTAATAGCTAAGTGAATCTGCTCTCTTAATTTTAAAAAAACTTTATATTTGATTTCTAAATTAATTTAAAATTAAATACTTTGAAACATTCTGATATTTTTGGTACTAGTGTTTTTAATGAAAATAATTTTAAACAATACCTAAATAAGGAATCCTTTAATAGTCTAATTGAAGCTATAGATAAAGGAAATAAAATTTCTAGGGCATTGGCAGATCAGTTAGCAGCGGCTTTGAAATCCTGGGCTCTTTCAAAAGGAGTTACTCATTATTCTCATTGGTTTCAACCTCTTACAGGAACAACTGCTGAAAAACATGATGCTTTCTTTGATATAACCAATGAAGGGTTTCCTTTTGAAAAATTTGATGGAGCTCAGCTTGTGCAACAAGAACCAGATGCTTCAAGCTTTCCTAGCGGAGGAATAAGAAATACTTTTGAAGCTAGAGGATATACCGCTTGGGACCCAACTTCTCCCGCGTTTATTTTTGATACTACTTTATGTATTCCTACAATTTTCGTATCATATACAGGAGAGGCTTTAGACTATAAAACTCCTTTATTAAAATCAATTGCATCTCTCGATAATGCTGCTACCTCCGTAAGTAAGTATTTTGATAAAAACGTATCTAAAGTATATCCAACTTTAGGTTGGGAACAAGAATATTTTTTAATTGATAAGTCATTAATTGACTCTAGACCTGACTTAAAACTCACTGGTAGAACTTTGTTAGGTCATGGATCTTCTAGAGGTCAACAGTTAAGTGATCATTATTTTGGATCAATTCCAACTCGTGTTTTAGAGTTTATGAAAGAACTTGAATATGAGTGTTTGAGGTTAGGGATTCCTGTTAAAACAAGACACAATGAAGTTGCTCCAAGTCAGTTTGAATTGGCGCCAATTTACGAAGAAGTTAATTTGTCAGTTGATCACAACTCTCTATTAATGGATATAATGTATAAGGTTGCTTATAAACATGATTTAGAAGTTCTATTTCATGAAAAACCATTTGATGGCATAAATGGCTCTGGAAAACATAATAATTGGTCTTTAGCAACAAATACTGGTGTTAATCTGCTTAGTCCTGGGAAAACCCCTATGAGTAATTTGCAATTTTTAACATTTTTTATCAATACTATTTCTGCTGTTTTAGAACATGAAGAACTTTTAAGGGCTGCAATTGCAAGTGCTAGCAATGATTTGAGGTTGGGCGCAAATGAGGCTCCTCCAGCTATTATATCTGTTTTCATAGGTGAACAATTAACCAAAGTGATAGAAGATTTGGAAAATGTTTCTAAAGGAAAGCTTTCTCCAGAAGAAAAAACAGATCTTAAACTAAATGTTATCGGAAAAATTCCTGAAATTTTATTAGATAATACTGATAGAAATAGAACGTCACCATTTGCTTTTACTGGAAATAAATTTGAATTTAGAGCCGTGGGCTCTAAAGCAAATTGTGCTAAACCTATGACATTTTTAAATGCTATGGTGGCAGAAAAATTAATTTCATTTAAGGGTAAAGTAGATAGTCTTGTGGCTAATAAAAAAATGAAGAAAGATGATGCCATTTTTAATGTTTTAAGAGATCAGATAAAGGAAATAAAGCCAATTTTATTTGAAGGAGATGGTTACTCAAATACTTGGATTAAGGAAGCAAAAAAGAGAAAGCTTAGTCATAACAAATCTACTCCAGAGGCCTTATCTGCATATCTTTTTAAAAAGAGTATTAATCTTTTTTCTTCATTAGATATTTTATCACAAAGAGAAATTGAAGCTAGATATATAGTGGATCTTCAAGAGTATACTATGCGAATTCAGATTGAAGCTAGAACGCTTGGAGATATTTCTCGGAATCATATTATACCAACTGCAATAAATTATCAAAATACATTAATTGAAAATGTTAAAGGTCTCAAAGAAATTTATGGAAATGATTTTAAAAAATATGCGATAGAACAAATATCTATAATTGAAAGAATATCTGGACATGTGGCTGCTATTAATTCTGGAGTAAATTCTATGATATCTTCAAGAAAGAAAGCGAATAAAATTAATGATCATCACAAAAAAGCTATTGAATATTGCAAGAAAGTTCTAACTAAAATGGATCCTATTAGATATCATTGTGATAAACTTGAATTATTAGTAGATAATACCCTTTGGCCATTAGCAAAGTATAGGGAGTTATTATTTAGCTGTTGAATAAGTAATCAAATTCTTTTAAGTTAAAAATAGACCATATAATATGGGGTCATTTTCAATACTTAAAGTATTTTTGTTATAATTTTAGCTTTTATGTCAAGTAACAGATATAAACTTCGTGGTGTTTCAGCTCAAAAAGAGGATGTCCACAATGCTATTAAAAATATAGATAAAGGATTATTCCCTAATGCTTTTTGTAAAATTATACCTGATTACTTATCAGGTAGTAAAGATCATTGTATTGTAATGCATGCCGATGGAGCTGGCACAAAATCTTCTTTAGCTTATTTATATTGGAAGGAAACAGGTGATTTATCTGTTTGGAAAGGAATCGCCCAAGATTCGCTAATAATGAATATTGATGATCTTTTGTGTGTTGGTGCAACCGATAATATTTTACTTTCTTCAACTATAGGAAGAAACAAAAACAGAATTCCTGGGGAGGTCATTTCAGTAATTATAAATGGAACTCAAGAACTTATTGAAGACCTCAGAAAATATAATATTAATATTTTTTCAACTGGTGGAGAAACGGCTGATGTTGGAGATTTAGTTAAAACTATTATAGTTGATTCAACCATTACTGCACGAATGAAAAGAGAAGACGTGATTGAAAATTCTAATATCCGTTCTGGAGATGTTATTATAGGCTTAGAGTCATACGGTTTAGCTACATACGAAAACACTTATAATGGTGGAATGGGAAGTAATGGTTTAACTTCTGCTAGGCACGATGTCTTTGCAAAATATTTAGCTGATAAATACCCTGAAAGCTTTGACAGCAGTGTTCCTTCGTCTTTGATATATTCTGGAAATAAAAAATTAACTGATTTTGTTGAAGGTCTTGATTTAGATATAGGAAAATTAGTTTTATCTCCAACAAGAACTTATGCCCCGATTGTTCAGCAGGTTTTTGAAGAAGTTGGAAGAAAGAATATTCATGGAATGGTTCATTGCAGTGGAGGAGCTCAAACTAAAATCCTCCAATTTATTGATAAGCTACATGTTATTAAAGATAATTTTTTCCCAGTACCTCCATTATTTGAGATAATTCAAAGTGAATCTGGAACTTCTGGAAAAGAAATGTACCAGGTTTTTAATATGGGACATAGATTGGAGTTTTATGTAGACAACTCGATTGCAGAAGAAATTATATCCATATCTAAAAAATTTAATGTAGCAGCTCAGGTTATTGGAAGAGTAGAGTCTGCTCAATCTAAAAAACTTACTCTTAAAACACCTCAAGGTATTTTTATCTATTAATTATATCGTAATTTCGCTATAATAGTAACCAGAATGATAGATAAATTAAATATTATTAAACAGCGATTTGATGAGATCTCAGATCTAATAATTCAACCCGATATTATCTTAGATCAGAAGAAATATATTCAAATAAATAAAGAATATAAAGATCTTAAGATAATTATGGATCAGGGAGATATTTATATGTCTTTAATTGCTAATATAGATGAAGCAGAAAAAATCTTAGAAGAAGAGGCTGATTCTGAAATGATAGAAATGGCCAAAATTCAAATTGAAGAAGCCAAAATTCAACTTCCTGAATTAGAAGAAAAAATTAAATTTTTATTAATACCTAAAGATCCAGAGGATTCAAAGAACGCGGTTGTAGAAATTCGAGCAGGAACTGGAGGAGATGAAGCTAGTATTTTTGCAGGGGATTTATACCGAATGTATTTGAAATATTGTCAAGATCAAGGATGGAAAACTAGTTTAGTTGATTCAAGTGAAGGAACTGCCGGTGGTTTTAAAGAAATTATTTTTGAAGTATTAGGAGAAGAGGTTTATGGAACTTTAAAATATGAATCTGGAGTACATAGAGTTCAGCGAGTTCCACAAACTGAAACCCAGGGAAGAGTTCACACATCTGCCTCAACAGTTATGGTTTTGCCAGAAGCTGAAGAGTTTGATGTTGAGATTGATATGAATGAAGTTAGAATTGATTATTTCTGTTCATCGGGGCCTGGAGGTCAGTCTGTAAATACTACATATTCGGCTGTCCGATTAACTCATGAGCCAACAGGTATTGTAGCTCAATGCCAAGATCAAAAATCTCAACATAAAAATAAAGACAAGGCTTTAAAAGTATTAAGATCAAGACTTTATGAGTTGGAATTAAGAAAAAAACTAGAAGCAGATTCTGAAAAAAGAAGTAGTTTAGTTTCTTCGGGAGATAGATCAGCTAAAATAAGAACATATAACTACCCACAAGGTAGAGTAACTGATCATCGAATAGGACTGACATTATACGATCTTCAAAATATAATTAATGGTGATATTTCAAAACTCATTAATGAGTTGCAACTTCATCAGAACACTCAAAAATTAAAAGCCTCCGCAGAACTTATATGAACCAAGAAGTAATTTTTGAACAAATTAAAGAAAAGCGTTCTTTTTTGTGCGTTGGCTTGGATGTTGATTTAGATAAAATACCAAAACACTTATTGTCTGACGCTGATCCTATTTTTTCTTTTTGCAAAGCAATTATTGATTCCACTGAAAGTTACGCAATAGCTTATAAGCCAAATATTGCTTTTTTTGAATCTTACGGATCAAAAGGATGGAAATCTCTAGAAAGAGTTTCTAATTATTTATCATCAAATTACCCTAATATTTTTACTATTGCGGATGCTAAAAGAGCAGATATAGGTAACACTGCATCACACTATGCTAAGGCTTTTTTTGAAAATCTTTCTTTTGACTCAATAACACTTTCTCCATATATGGGTAAAGATACTATTGAGCCATTTTTAAATTTTAAAAATAAATATGCAATCTTATTAGCGTTAACATCTAATGAAGGCGCTGAAGATTTTCAGTTTTTTGGAAGTCCTGAAACACCTTTATACGAAAGGGTTATTCAGGTTTCTAAAACATGGAAGAACTCTGAAAGAATTATGTATGTAGTTGGAGCTACTAAAGTAAATTATTTAAAGAAAATAAGAAAAATTATACCTGATTCATTTCTTTTAATTCCTGGTGTAGGAGCTCAAGGAGGGAGTCTAAGAGAAGTAGCTTTTACTGGTATGAATGATAAATGTGGTTTAATTGTTAATTCGTCACGTCAAATTTTATATGCAAATAAGGGATTAGGTTTTGATATATCAGCCAAAAATGAAGCAAAAAAACTTCAAAAGATTATGGAGGATGAATTAATAAAAAAGGGAATTCTTTAAATGCTCCATTATAAAACACATAGGAATAATAAAATAAATTCTCCTTGGATAACATTTATTCATGGAGCAGGGGGGAGTTCTTCTATTTGGTTCAAACAAATTCGATTTTTTTCAAAATATTTTAACTTATTACTAATTGATTTAAGGGGTCATGGTAATTCTAAAAGTTTAATTGTAAATCCTTTTCAACCTAAGTATACTTTCAAGGTTATTACTGAAGATATAATTGAAGTATTAAATAATGAAAAAATAAAAAAAGCTCATTTTGTTGGAATTTCATTAGGAACAATACTTATAAGAAAACTAGCCGAAATCTCACCTGAAAGAATTTTAACAATGATAATGGCTGGGGCAATTATAAAATTGAATTTCCGATCAAGAGCAATGATGTATTTTGGAAATTGGACAAAATCATTTTTACCTTATATGTTAATATATAAGATCTTTGCTTGGATTGTGATGCCTAATTCTAATCATAAAGAGTCACGTCTATTATTCGTTAGAGAAGCAAGAAAGCTCTATAAAAAAGAATTTTTAAGATGGTATAAATTGACAACAGAAATTATACCTCTATTGAAAATTTTTAGACAAGTTGAAGTGAAAATTCCTACTTTATACATAATGGGTGCCCAAGACTATTTGTTTCTTACCCCAGTCAGGAAACTGGTTTCTCAGCATAATCATTCAAATCTAATTGTTTTACCAGAATGCGGTCATTTAGTTAATGTTGAACGACCAGAATTATTTAACAAAGGCATGTTGTCATTTATTCAGAAAGGCTAGTAATTTAAAATTAATTACCTGGTTGTTTTATAATGTACCCTTCTTTTTCTTTAGCATCACTAACACTTTTTTCAACTTCTTTTAAGAGTTGTTTAGAATCATAGATAACACCATTGCTAATTGTGTATTTAACTCCTCCAACCCTAACTATTTTATTATCTTCGTTAAGTTTTATAGCTCCTGTACCGTATAAAACCTTTAGGTTTTTTAATGGATTTTCTTCAATAAGAATTAAATCTGCTTGTTTTCCAATTTCTATGGATCCTATTTTTTGATCCATTCCTAAAGCTTCAGCCCCATTTAGAGTTGCGGATCTAATAACTTCAAGAGGATGAAAGCCTGCTTCGCGAAGCAGCTCTAGCTCCCTAACATATGCAAATCCATATAGTTGATAAATAAATCCTGAATCTGAACCTGTAGTTACTCTTCCTCCTCGATTTTTATATTCATTTACAAAAGTCATCCATAATTGAAAGTTATTTTTCCATGTAACTTCCTGTTCAGTTCCCCAGAAATGCCAATATGACCCATGAGAAATTTTACTTGGCTCATAAAATTTCCATAATGAAGGAAGAGTGTATTTTTCATGCCATTCCGCTCTTCTTGCTCGATGTAAATCTCTGCTAGCCTCGTATATATTAAAAGTAGGGTCTAGAGTAAAATCTAAATTTATTAATTCATTCATAACAGAATTCCAGTGATCTGAGTAGGGTGGGGCAGCTTGTTCCCATAGTTTTCCTGCTTCTTCAAATCTATGTTGTTCATTTTGGTAATTATAATCTAAAGGATAGTTTTGAATTGTTCTATCCTCAAATAATGCTTCTGGTAATCCATACCAATGTTCCATTGAAGTTAAGCCAGCTCTTGCAGAATGAAGAACATTCCATCTTGCAACGCTCATTTGTGAATGATGACATGCAGAGCCTAAACCTAGTTTTTTATTTTCATTTAATGCCGCTTTCATGATTTTTGGATCTGCTCCAAAAAATTTAATTCCATCAGCACCATTTTTTTTATTTTGTTGAACCCAACTAATTGCCTCCTCCGGAGAATTAATGCCATTTATACTTCCTTGACCAAAAGATGTATATGTAACTATTCTTGGAGCAATTATTTCATTTTTTTTGGCTCTTGTTTTTAAATCCAGCGTGTAATCGATACCTCTTCCACTGGGTTCTCTAACTGTAGTTATTCCATGAGCTAGCCAAAGTTTAAAAACGTAGTCCCAATCAGCTCCCTGGGACTTACCTCCAATATGCCCATGCATATCTATGAATCCAGGTAATAGATACATTCCTGAAGCATCAATTTCCTTACCGTTTTTTTTTAGCTTTGGACGTCTACTCTGATTTATTTCTATTCCTGGATAACCAACAGTTTTAATTTGTACAATTTTATCTTGTTCAATAACCAAATCTATTGGACCTATAGGTGGAGCTCCATTCCCATTGATAAGGATTGCTCCTCTAATGATTAGTTGAGAAAACGGACCTTCTGATAATTTTTGAGATGATAAATGAGTTGTGTTAAAGATTAATAAAAAAAGAAATAGAAGATTTTTCATTTTAATTTTTTCTTTTAAAGATAGAAAAAACCCCCAGTTAGAAAAACTGAGGGTCAAAAACCAAATAGATTAATCTTTACGTATATAAACCTAGAATGAATAAATGGCTGCTATAACAAATGAGGCTAAATTATCAGATACACCTGAATTATCTGCAAATATTTTTTCAGATGCACTATCAATTCGTATTTCTGGCTTGAGTATCATATTGCCAGATGTATAACTTCCGGTTAGAGTTATTGAAGTGTTATCAGCATCTCCTGAAGCATTTCCAAAAACCCCTGTAAAATCTTTTTCGTCAGAGAATATTTCACCTCTTAATCCAAGACTGAATGAGTCAGATAATGTTAATTGAGGGTATAGCGCTATTCCTGAAAAACCTCCATCCGGAGTGTCATTGGATGCTGAAGTAGCATTGATTCCAAAAAAGAAAGATTCCGATAAATTAAATCCACCTGTATAATCAATTTGGCTATATCCTTTACCACCTAGATAGTTGATGTATTGGCCACTAAAACTAAATTGAACTCCTAGCATATATGTGTCATCTGGATTACTTTCAGTAGCATCTGTAGGATTTAAAACACCTATCATTAAAGAGCTGTTTTCTGATAGAGTAAAATCTGCTTTAATACCTGTGTGAGAAAATGGCCCATAAGAGAACATATATGAAGTAGAATAATTGAAATTCGCTGCAGGTGAAATAACCTCATAACCTAAAAAAGTATTAAAATTACCCATAGTAATTGTTGTTTTTTCACCAACATTTAAATAAGCATACATTTGATTGATTATACTGCTTGAATTTCCGACAGACCCAAAAACAGCATCTGCTCCTCTAGGACCATATACTAGATCTGCAACAAAACCAGACTTTTCTCCTTCATATGCAAGAATAATATTTGCCATACCTAGGGAAAATCCAGGGAGGTTAGCAAAAGATGTTCCTGGAGCTGCATCAAAATTATTTGAGAAATTGTGGCGCATGTATGTGTCAACTGAACCTGAAACACTAAATGTAGGAGTTTCTTCTTCCTCGACCTCTTGAGCATAGCTATAGTTAAACATAGCTGATATTAATAAAATTTGAGTTATATTTTTAAGATTTATCATAATTGTAATTTATATTTTTTAATTATTCGTAGGCTTGCATTCCGTGTTCTGAAAGATCTAGGCCTTTTGCTTCTTCTTCTTTTTCAACCCTTAAACCGATAGTTAATTTAATTGTAAAAAAGATTATGAAAGCAGATATTATACAGAATACAGCTACAATTAATATAGATTTTAATTGAATCATAAACTGCCCTAATCCTGCCATTTCACCAAATATTCCAACTGCAAGTGTTCCCCAGATTCCGCAAATCAAGTGAACAGAAACAGCTCCAACAGGATCATCTAGTTTTAATTTATCAATAAAAGCTACACTAAGTACAATGATTATTCCTGCAATTAATCCAATCCATACAGCATCTGTTGGGCTCATTTGGTCAGCACCAGCAGTAATTCCTACTAAACCTCCTAATATTCCATTCATATACATGGTTAGGTCGTATTTTTTATATAAAATGTTAGCAAATATTGCAGATGATATTCCTCCTGCAGCAGCAGCGATACATGTGGTTACAAGTGTAAGGGATGTTAGAGTCGGGTCGGCTGATAAAACAGAACCTCCATTAAAACCAAACCAACCTAACCAAAGTATTAATACTCCTGCAGCAGCAAGTGGAATATTTGAAGCAGGTAGAACTCTTGGTTTTCCGTTTTCATCAAATTTCCCTATTCGGGCGCCAAGTAGATAAATACCTACTAATGCTCCCCATCCGCCAACAGAATGAACTAATGTTGATCCGGCAAAATCATAAAAGCCCATAGCGTCTAGGAATCCACCTCCCCATTTCCATGATCCTACAATTGGATAGACTAAGCCTACATAGAGTATAGTAAAAAGCATGAATGATGTTAATTTGATTCTACCAGCTACTGCACCTGACACAATTGTGGCAGCAGTTGCAGCAAACATTCCTTGAAAAAGGAAATCTGTCCACCATGTGTATCCACCATCAGCATATCCAAAACCCATTCCTCCTTCAGGAGCTGTAATTCCAAATCCAGCAAATTTTAAAATTCCAGCGGATCCTTCTTCAAATCCTGGATACATTAAGTTGAAACCGCCTAATGCGTAGATTAGGAGGCCTGCTGTGATAACAAAAAAGTTTTTAAATAGTATGTTTACTGTATTTTTTTTTTGAGTCAGACCTATTTCAAGAAAAGAAAAGCCTAAGTGCATAAAAAAGACTAAGGCAGTACAGACCATCATCCATACGTTATTTACAGTTAAAATTGTTGTTTCCATTGTTTAATAATTTTAATATATAATTGTTTTAGTTTAGTGAGTTTCCACCTTTTTCCCCAGTTCTAATTCT
>Ga0209501_10003217_pt1 | contig 16576 bp, 11 predicted proteins | sample ArcticOcean_MG_C_4_FD_187434 | JGI IMG/M metagenome (GOLD analysis project Ga0209501, IMG submission 187434) | Marine microbial communities from western Arctic Ocean - ArcticOcean_MG_CB4_134 (SPAdes) (version 2) | ecosystem: Environmental > Aquatic > Marine > Oceanic | place: Arctic Ocean...
GGGAAGCTACGGGATGAATTACTAAACGGCGAGATCTTTTATTCGCTCGAAGGAGGTCGAGATACTTACAGAACAATGGCGAAGGGAGTACAACACGATCCGACCGCACAGTTCACTCGGATACCGGACACCGGCACCGGAAACAATCAGGTTGAAGGAGGCCGTCGGACTAACATAACGAGTGGTACAGGTTTTTGGGGCAGGTCACTATCCGTATTCGCCGTTCGTATCTTTACCGCTGTGTTGCCTCACCAGGTATTAGAATGAACTTATAGCGATTTGAGTTAGCCGAACGAATATTGGAGCCGTATGCGCATACTAGTTTCGGGTGGTTCTGGGATGGTCGGTAATGAACTGATCAATACTCTTGCTTACGATGGACATCAGGTTGTCCAGCTCGTAAGGCGTCCGGTGAATACCGAGGCTCGTATTTCCGAGTTCACGTGGGACCCTGACCACGGTGCGTTCGATTCACGAATGCTGGGTCGAATCGATGCCGCTATTCATCTCGGTGGTGTGTCGATAGCAGGCGGACGCTGGAGTTCGGAACGCAAACTCCTCATCAGGGAAAGTCGTGTTCGTTCCACTCGTCTTTTATCGCAGGCTCTGGCAGGCTTGAACGATCCTCCTTCTGTATTCATTGTGGCTTCGGCTGTCGGTTTTTACGGTAATCGAGGAGAGGAACCACTCACTGAGGAATCGCCTTCAGGGGAGGGATTTCTTGCTGATACTGCCGTTCGATGGGAATCGGCTGCCGACACGGCCCGAGAAGCTGGAATACGAGTTGTTAATGCTCGCTTCGGCCTAATAATGTCTCGCAAAGGAGGGTTGCTAAGCAGGGTCAAAATCCCGTTCCAATCCGCCCTCGGGGGCAAACTTGGCAGCGGACGTCAGTGGTGGCCGTGGATTTCTCTGCCCGACGTTGTAAACGGTCTTTTTTTTCTGATTGGAAAAGAGGAACTGTCGGGTCCGGTGAACTTCACTGCTCCTACACCAGTGCGAAACGAAGAGTTCACGAAACTGATGGCGAAGACTCTCTCACGTCCGGCGTGGTTCCACGTTCCTTCGCCAATGATCAAGTTTGTTTTCGGTGAAATGGGCAATGAAACCATGCTCTACAGCCAACGAGCGTTTCCCGAAAAACTACAGGCCGTAGGGTTCGAATGGCTGTTCGAAAATTTGGAAGATGTTCTGCACGAAGAGCTTGTAGCGGCACGTTCCGATAGGTGGGGCGGCAGTTCGTAGCGTTGAGGGTATTGGGTGTAGCGATTATCGCCTCGCTTGTTCCATTCCTGAGCCCCGATTTTCATCGGGATAAACTACGTCATCGGAGCCGAAGGATCTGGGGAGGGACGCGCTGAAAGCTGTGGCTGGCGAAACCACTTCACCGTCACCCCACAGAAGGTCCCTCCACAAGGGTCGGGGATTTTTGCTAGCACGAACGATCCAGCCAGCCCTACGATTCCACCCTCAATCTAACCTTCTTCCCAGTAAGAAGGGATTCTGTCTCGCACATCCCCTTAACGCGAAAACCGGGAAGCTTGTTCGCTTCCCGGTTCATCATTTCTATCATCGGCAGTTGGCGACTAAGCTTCGGCCATCATCTCGCGCAGCACGTAAGGCAGCAGCCCGCCGTTGCTGTAGTACTCATTCTCGATCGTAGTGTCGATTCGAACTAGAGTCTCAAACTCGGTAACCTTGCCATCCGTTGAAGTGGCGGTCACTGTAATCGTCGAACCGGGTTCAACTGAGTTGGCGACACCCGGAATATCGAAAGTTTCCGTACCATCAAGACCCAGCGAATCGGCACTGTCACCGTTCGTGAACACAAGAGGCAGAACGCCCATGCCGATCAGGTTCGAACGGTGAATTCGCTCGAAGCTTTCGGCAATCGCGGCTCGAACACCGAGAAGCATCGGCCCCTTAGCAGCCCAGTCTCGTGAGCTACCAGTTCCGTACTCTTTACCGGCGAGAACGATCAGCGGAACGCCCTCTTCCCGGTACTTCTCAGACGCTTCGTATATTCGCATCTGCTCGCCATCTGGGAGGTGAACCGTCCAGTCGCCTTCCATATCGGGAGTCAACTTGTTGCGCAGCCTGATATTTCCGAATGTACCGCGCACCATCACATCGTGATTACCTCGACGTGAGCCGTATGAGTTGAACTCTCGTCGTGGAACATCGCTACCAACAAGGAACTGCCCTGCTGGCGCACTTGGCGGAATCGAACCTGCTGGCGAAATGTGATCGGTAGTGACCGAATCGCCGAATCCCACTAGCACTCGGGCACCGGTGATTTCCGATCGAACGGCCGGCACGTCGCCAAAGTCATCGAAATACGGTGGCTCCTGAATGTAGCTTGACTCTCGGTCCCAGTTGAAGTTCATTCCGCTCGGCGCAGGAAGTGCCTGCCATTCGTCCGAGCCATCGTAAACCGGTGCGTACTGTTCCTTGAACATATTGGCAGTGAGCGATTCGGCGATCGTTTCGGCAATATCTGCCTGTGACGGCCAGATGTCCTTCAAGAACACATCTTCGCCCTGCTGATCCTGCCCAATAGCTTCATGAATGAGATCGGTATCGACCCGCCCGGCGATTGAATAGGCAACAACGAGCACTGGCGATGCAAGATAGTTGGCCTTCACCTGCGGGTGAATTCGACCCTCAAAGTTTCGGTTTCCGCTAACTACTGCAGCGGCGGTTAGATCGTGATCGTTCACCGCATCAGCCACCTGCTGAGGAAGCGGACCCGAGTTACCAATACACGTTGTGCAGCCATAGCCGACGGTGTTGAATCCGAGAGCATCGAGATCTTCATTTAGCCCTGCTGCTTCAAGATAGCGAGTTACGACCGTTGATCCGGGTGCAAGACTCGTCTTCACCCACGGCTTGCTCGTCAGACCACGCTTGCGGGCGTTTCGTGCGAGTAATCCGGCGCCAACCATCACCGAGGGGTTCGAAGTGTTCGTGCAACTGGTGATAGCCGCGATAACGACTGAGCCGTCGCCGATAGCGCCCGAATTACCTTCGACTTCAATGTCGTGCTTATCATCTGTAGCATCTGCAAACGATGTGCTGAAGTTTGGGTTCACTTCATCGAGAGCAAGTCGATCCTGCGGTCGCTTCGGACCCGCCATCGCTGGGATGGTGGTGGCAAGATCGTACTCAAGTGAAACGGTGTACTCGGGGTCGCTAGAAGGATCGTAGAAGAACGAGTTCACTTTTGCGTACTTCTCTGTACGCTCGACAACCGCATCGTCTCGACCGGTATCTCGCAAGTACTTCAGCGTCTGATCGTCGATCGGGAAGAATCCACAGGTTGCACCATATTCGGGAGCCATGTTTGCGATAGTGGCTCGATCTGCCAATGGCAGGGTTTCAAGCGCAGGGCCGTAGAACTCAACGAACTTTTCTACAACGCCTTCTTTACGAAGCAGTTCGACGATGCTCAGTACGAGGTCGGTTGCAGTTGCACCTTCCGGCAGGCTTCCACTAAGTCGCACACCAACCACTTCAGGCACGACCATGTAGTAAGGCTGGCCGAGCATAACAGCCTCGGCTTCGATTCCGCCTACGCCCCAACCAAGCACGCCCAAACCGTTCACCATCGTGGTGTGGGAGTCGGTGCCAATGCATGTGTCGGGGAAGACAACTTTGCTGCCATCGGAGTTTTCTTCTTCGAGGACTACCTCTGCCAGGAACTCGAGGTTCACCTGGTGAACAATTCCAGCTCCGGGCGGAATGATTTTGAAATTATCGAATGCGCCTTGTGCCCATTTGAGTAGCTCATAGCGTTCAGTGTTTCGTTCGAACTCACGTTCGATGTTCATCGCAAGCGCACCGGCGTTCGAGAAGTAGTCGACCTGCACCGAGTGGTCGATAACCATGTCGGAACGAACGATCGGGTTGATGATCGAAGAATCTCCCCCGGCGTTCGTCACGGCGTCTCGCATTGCGGCGATATCGACAACTACTGGAACCCCAGTGAAGTCTTGCAGCACCACCCGACCCGGCATGTAAGGAAATTCCTTGACGGGCTTGGCATCGGGTCGCCACGAAGCGACAAGCTTTACGTGATCGTCGGTTGCAGGTCCGCCGTCGGCTTTACGCAGGGCATTTTCCAGCAGCACCCTGATCGTATACGGGGTTTTGGCGATATCCAACAGCCCAGCGTCTTCTAACACCGATATGGCGTAGTAGTTGACCGTGCCCTTTGCGGTTTCGAATGATCGCTTGGCGTCGAAAGAAGTTGATTCAGGTGACATATTTCGTTTGCTGCTCTTACCGAAAGGTTCCAATAGTTCGAACTTGCTGGGCCGAAGTGCTTTGCGAACAGGGCGAATAACGCCCCAAGCCGAACAATTCGGGTAACCACTCTATCAGTGGCAATAGCGAATTCTGAGCAACATCGCCCCCCAACAGGCTGCTAGCATCCACGCTTCGCAACTAAAGACTCAGGCCAAATGACAAACACGTCCACAACAAAAACTGATCCACGAATCGCCCTGGTGCGTCGAACACCGTTCTTCTATGGATGGGCAATTGTTGTAGCTGCGGGTTCGACGGTGTTTGTTCGAAACGCCGCCGCCACCCTGACAATCGCAGTTTTCGTATTCCCGATGAGCGAAGATTTAGGCTGGAGCCGAACGCTGATCGTTGGTGCGGCTGCAGCTGCGGGCGTCGTGTCGATGTTCGTGTCACCGCTTGCAGGTTGGATTCTCCAGCGTTGGGGTGCGAGGGTGTTGATGGCCACTTCGGTGATTCTGCTGGGCGCCGTGATTCTGTCGCTTCGTTGGACCACCAGTCCGATCACCTTCTATCTGCTGTTCGGCACCGGAAGACTGATGTTCCAGGCACCTTTGCAAATCGGTGGCTCAACCGCTGTCGCGCAATGGTTCGTACGCCTGCGAGGTCGCTCATCCTCAATGCTCGGTGTTTCGCATTCGCTGGGAATGGGACTGTTCCCTCTGTTCGCCCAGTTTTTTATGAACGCGAATAACGGCGACTGGCGCATGGCGTGGTTCTGGATGGGGATCAGCGTTTGGGTGATAGCCCTGCCGCTCACGCTGCTCGTATTTGTAAACAAGCCAGAAGACGTTGGCCTGCTGCCCGATGGCGACGCGCCTGTATCGGACTCTTCTGGTGTCGGCGATTCATCGCAAGACTCAACTTCTGGTAAAACGGCAGCTGAAAAAGAAGAGCAGTGGACACTTAAAGAGGCGATGCGGACGCCTGCCCTGTGGACTCTGGCTTTAGTCGGAGGACTGGTATTTTTCATTCACACCGGCGTCAATATTCACCAGGCTGCGTTCTTGCGCGACCACGGCATCAGCGCATCGATCGCGGCGTCTGCTCTTACAGTGATGGCTCTGGGTACTGCCATTGGCAGCATCATGTGGGGATACCTGCTTGATCGTTTGCCAGTGAAAGTTGTCTACTCTTCAACGGCGGCCTGGCTCGGCAGTATGGCGTTGCTGTTCCTGCTCGTCGATTCAGAAGTGATGGCGTTCACGGTAGCTCTGTTGTTCGGCATCGGCCTTGGTGGATTACTCGTGGTTCCGCCAGTTGCAATGGCTCACTACTTTGGGCGAAATTCACTAGGTGCCATTCGAGGTGCCACAGAACCATTTGTTAGCGGTGGTCAAGCACTGGGAGCGATCGGGGCTGGGCTGATATTCGACTACTCGGGTTCGTACTCGGCTACGTTCCCCACGTTCACAGTTGCGGCTATCTTGGCAATCATCCTGCTGATCTTCACCCGACGGCCCAAAAAGAAGACCGCCTAGCTGGTTGCGAATATGCGATCTGGCAGCTAGTCTCGCCTCGAAAGTGAAAGGCAAAGGTATCCCGATTGATCAACGGCGTTCTTCATCCCAAAAACGTAGTCGCACAGCTCGTACAGCAGCGCGTTTCGCACTACGTCACGCTTCCTGATTCCGAAACTGCGCACATGTACGAAGCATTGATGGCCGAACCATCGATCACAGTAGTACCGGTAGCCCGTGAAGGTGAAGCCATTCCCGTGGCGGCAGGACTGTTCGTCGCTGGCCAAAACCCGGTGATATCGATTCAGAACGCAGGACTGTATGAAGCCGGAGACGCGCTTCGGGGGCTGGCACTGGGAATCGGACTACCGTTGGTGATGTTCATCGGCTACAGGGGTCACAACCGCAAGGGCGATACTCCTGACAGCGCAGCAACGTTCTTGGAGCCATTCCTGCACATGTGGCGGGTCGATTATTTCGTGGTTGAATCGGACGACGATCTCGATTTAGTTCCATTGGCATTCGAACGGGCAGCCAAGACGAACCAGCCCTTCGCCGTTGCCATAGGCACTGAATATGCGAAAGGTGACGAGTAATGATTACCTACGCAGATGCTTGCCGAGTTATCAATGATTCTCGTGGCGAAGCAGTCAGTGTCACGACGATGACCCAGACGAAGTACTGGAATCAGATATCTACCGAACCTGATCTGGACGTTGGTATTGCTAACGCAATGTCGAAAGCTTCGTCGGTCGCACTTGGAGTGGCGCTTGGCGATACTGATCGGTCGGTACTATGCCTCGACTCAGACGGCTCGTTGCTGATGAACTTTGGGACACTGGCGACCATCGCCGGTATGGCTCCTAAAAACCTGTATCACTTCGTGTTCAACAACGGCATTTATTCGATAACAGGCGGTCAGCCGCTTCCGACAGCGGGGGTCGAATACGCCAAGGCCGCCGAAGCTTGCGGATACGCCTCGGCACACTGTTTCAACGATATCGAATCGCTTGACAGCGCCCTGCCCGATATTCTTTCGAGCGACGGCCCAGTGCTGATTGAACTCATCGTTAAGGGCGAACCGCAATCCGAGGGCGTTGACCAAACTTGGGACTCGAACGCAGGATTGCCGAATCAGTTGCGGGCACTCAGGAAGAGACTAACCGGGACCGATGACTGGGGACCTGGCGGGCCTTACATTTAGGTCGGCCTAGTAGACGTCCAATATCATCTGAATGACCAGCCAACGAGCGTTACTTGGTGTCTTCTCTGTCGGCGCGTTTTCGACGCTTCGGTCGTGCTCTTGCGACTATCAACCCGAACAATCCGGCTGCAGCTAACAGGTAGTCGGCTCCTGCAATCACGCCGCCAACGGCTTCTTCGGGTCCGCTCGGCACGTTGCAGCCGAACACCGTGAGCGCCGGTTCAGGAGCCAGGGAAGGATCTTCTTCCCCATCTACAGCTTCGTCGCCATCCAGTTCATCGTCAGCTCGCATTGCAGCTACCGTTGCAGCAATATCGTCGTTGGTCAGTTCTTCATCTTCAGCCGGATCCTCAGGATCGGCTTCTGCATCTGGATTCGCATCGTCAGCAGTGTCATCTGTATCGCTGGCACTGTCATCGTCTACGAGGGTTTCCGGGTCTGGTTCCTCTGCAACAACATCATCTACGGGAGCCGCTGGAGGAGCCTGTTCAGGATCTGCAGTGTCGGTTGGTGCTTCAGTTTCTGGCACCACATTGGATCCGGAGTTTCCTGAATCTGCTGGAGCATCGGGGGAAGATACAGGTTCGGCGACCACAGGTACTTCTGGTGCAGATTCAGCTGGTGGCTCAGTGTCGGCCGGTACTTCGCTCGGAACAGCTGTGGCCGGTGTTGAATCTCCCGAATCGGTGGGATTTTCCGCCGGAGGAGCTTCAATCGTAGGTACGACGACTGGCGTTTCGGTCGGAACCGGCGTTGCAGTTGGGGGCGGTGCGTCGACGTTAAATACTCTGAAAACAGGGTTCGACGTGTTGCCCGCGTCATCACGCCCAGTGATTTCGAGGGTGTGCTCGGTATTGCTTAGATCGCCAGGTTGGTAAGACCATGTAGCGGCCGATGAAGGCATGAACTCAGAAGTTACATCTTGACCATCGAGCTTTGCGCTGATGATCGTCACGCCAGAATGCGTGTCGCCAGAATATTCACCGATTTCAGCAGCGAAACTCACTGTAATCATTGGGCGTGGAACGATCGATACTTCACGATCGCCAGGAAGCACAATTGGCGTTTTGATCACGGTATCGAGATCGAACTGAATTGCGCCTTCGGGATAGCCAGCTGCTTCCACGGCTACGCCACCACGGGCAAAGTTTCCAGCTTTATCGAAACCTGCGGCCTCAACGTTCTTCACGCCGTCTCCCGCTGCTGATCCAGTGAAAGTTGTGCCATCGACAACAATCGTCCACTTATTCGTGTCGACTGGTTGAGCAGAACCAAAGGTCACACCATTGATCGTCACAGTTGGGTCCGCAGCGAGCGTTTCGACAGTCGACACATTTATCGTCAGAAGACCGTTCGTTATCGCTGTATCGGTCGATACGGCCAGCCTCGGTCCAAGCTTGTCGATCGGCATAATCTCTTTGAGTCGCGACGGGAACTCGGTGAGATCAGATACAGCACCAGCCCTGATCGTTATCAGCTTGGCGGTAGTGGGAATATCTTCGAAGGTCAGGTATACGGTGTTGGCGTACGAATTTTCGTCATCTTCGGTTAGATCAGGGTCTTCGAACATCACAGCCGAAATCGCTGCCTGGCCATTGATAATAAAGCGAGTTTCGTCGATCAGCGATTCTTTGATCGGCTCCGACCACTTGATCCGCACGCTGTTCAGCACGTTGTCGACTATAGTTTCGGAGGTTTCGTCGTACGCTCCACCGAGCACAAGTTCGACCACGCTCGGCGGTGCCGTGTCGACCGTGTATTTGTGGAACTGGTCACCGGCTGTCGCCTCGGAATCAGATTGGCGAACGTTTGAAGCACGGTCAGTTGCTGTCACGTACCAGTTCACAAGCCCATCGGGGCTAATTGCCGGCAGTAGCGCTACTGCGTTCCAGCCCTGATTGATTTTGGTTGATTCAGCGGCAGAAGCCGTAATAATCTCGCCGGGTTCGTCAAATATTTCGTCTCGATCAACATCGACATGGAACTTGATTTGGTCTAATTCAACACCGGCTGCGGCATCGGTCACAACCACTCTTACCCAGGCCGTTGTGTTGCTTGTTGAGCTCAGGTGAATCGGTGAAGTGATCGAAACCGATGGCTTCGTTGCGTCGATCACCACTGCTTCGCTTATGAGTTTCGCTGGGCTGGCATCGGCATATTCGAGAGTAACGGTGTCGCCTTCGGCAACTTTGATGATGGGTCGAGTTGTTGAAGTGGCGTCGTCCGCACCTGTCGAAACGGTAGCTTCGCCTGTCTTGAACGTTGCGACAAAGCTGTGCGAAGTCGGGGTTGTTTCTTCCAGGCTCAGAGTGAATCCAGCAGGATCGGATGCCGTTCTCAGCGTGATCGAAGTGGTGTCTTTGTGTTCACTTCGGTAGGTGACAGTGAAATTTTCGGTACTTGCTACATTTTGCGAATGGGTTGTCTGGAACGTTCCGGATTTTTTGTTCACCCATTGAACCACCGCATTTGTAGTACTGATCTGCAAATCTGCTGCAGTAATGCTGCCATCGGCGTTGAAGTCACCTACGTGGGTGTTCGACAACTTGAAAACGGTACTGGAGCCGGCATTGCCGACCGGGAGTTCGTACAAGTTACCGGTCGAATCGGTTGCTTCGAACTCTCGCAGAACCGTTACATTCAAATCAGGGTCGAAAACCGTTGCAGTTACCGTCGAATCGAGGTCGGTATACACCGGCGTTGCGTTGAGTGTTCCGATTTGCGATGCGAACACGGTGTTCAGATCACCTGCAGGCGCGATAAATCCCATTGCGGCAATTACTACTGCAATGAGAAGAATTTTTGAGCGTCTAGCGATGACGTGGAGGCCGGTTCCGAGTGCCAGGACTGTTCCCATAACCTGAGATTATCCACGATTACGGAATTGGGCATGTGTGCCATGAACACCGGACCCGTGTGCGCCTACGCACATACGAGTGAGTAGTACGCTGCCATGCCGATTCGAGCCTATTGGCTAAATGGGTAGTTTGTCTGCCAGATTTCAGAGCAGCGGGAGGATCACGTGAGATGGGCGGATTGCATCTCGGAATATGCGATTATGGGCGATTATTCCGCTCGATTCCAGGGCATTATTTTTTCCGGTTTGCCAGTTGCGATCCCATCTTGGGAAGCTGCTGCTCGCAACGGTAACTCTCAGGCGGTGCCCTTTCTGGAATACGTGGCTTGTGGCCCACAGGTCGATTTCGAATTCTTCTGGCTTGTGCGGCACGAGCGCATTTGGCTTTTCGAACGAATCTCTGAATCTTCCTCTTAGAATCCCGTCACAAACGAGCATCGATGTGCCGTCGGGGTGAACGTCGGTGATTCTTACAATCCAGTCGGTGTCCATCGCGGATGACGATGCATGGAGTATGGCCTTCACTGGTCCCGTTACATCGAGGGGTCGTTCTAGGACTTCGGTTGTGTAGGTGAGTACTTTGTCTTCGTAGCCACGTTGGTCTCTCGGGCCATTGTTGTCGCCCAGATGACCTCCGCCAAACGATCTGACTGGGTTTTCGGGGTCGGAATCGTATTCGTCGAAAACCTCGCCAAACGCTTCTGGTTTGGTGGGGTTCAGTGTTCCGTCGTTCAACGAATTCGCCGAGTTAGATTTGCCGTCTGATAGATAGAACGGTGTGTAGTTGATTGCTTCGGGCGGCCATTCGTTGAATTCACGCCATTGGTTGATACCCATGGCGAAGAGTTTGACCGGCTTGTCGGAATCGACTCCGTTGTTTTCGTCTTTTAACCAGTGGTCGAACCAGCGTAGGCGTGTCGTCATCCAGCCTAGAATCGCTTGCTCGCCGAAGTCGACTTCGCCTGCTGTTCTTAGATCGGCTGGGTTTGGGATGTGAACCCACGGGCCAATCGTCATGCGTTGTGCGTTTCGTGCCTCTGGCGTCGCAGCATTGGCACGCATTCCAGCGTAGCTTCTGATCGTGCCGTTCAAGAAGCAGTCGAACCAACTACCGAAATGATGGACTGGAACGTTGACTTTATTGTGCGATCTGGCGTTGCTAAATTCTTCCCAGAAATCGTCATGATTCGGGTGGTTCATCCAGTCGCTAAACCAGGTGTGCAAATCATCGACTGGAAGCAGTGGGGATATTGGCGTGTTTTCGAGCCATTCCAGATAGCTAGCAGAAGCTTTTTTTACGCGATATTCAACCTCGTCTTCATTTCCGTCACGCGCCAATTTCCTGGCGTTTGTGGCGGTGTGTTTGAGGGTCCACATAGTGTTGAAACCGTGCTCGAATGCGCCGCCTCTGTAGACCCACTCATCGTAGTAGTCGGATGACGTTTGTCGGGAGAATTGGGCTTTTAAATGAGGGGGTTGTGTCGACAGCATTCGGTACTGGGTTGCACCTGAATATGAACCGCCAATGGTACCGATTTTACCGTTCGACCACGATTGTTCAGCTGCCCATTCAACGGTGTCGTAACCGTCTTGTTTTTCGCCGTCGCCATCGTCTCTAAACGGGTAGAATTCACCGTCCGATGCGAAGCGTCCACGGACGTCCTGAATGACTGTTACGTAGCCGCGCTCAGCGTAGAATTCACCGGCCTTTTGATTCGATTCTGATGACGTCCCCTTGTTGTAGGGTGTGCGCTCGAGTAGCACCGGAAACTCGCCGCTTGCATCGGGTCGCCAGACGTCGGCGCGAAGTATCGTTCCGTCCCGCATTGGGACTTCTAAATCACGCTCGATTATTACCGCGTATCCGTCCTCAGATTCGACCATAAATTACCTTCGCATCCGTGCAGGATAAATCCCATCACATGGATAATCATGCGCCCTCCAGAAATCCCGCCACTGGCGGTGGCTAGAGGGCTGCTCCGCCGTCTACTGTGATCATTGATCCGGTGATCATCGCTGCATCATCGGTCGCTGCGAACATAAACGCATTCGCAATATCTTCTGGCTGCTGTAATCGACCCAACGGCGTGCCACTCAGGCGACGTTCGAAATTCTCAGGATTATCGATGCTGGTCTCCCAGCTGTTTGGGCTATGCTCGTTGTTGCCACGAATGAACGGGGTATCGACGTGACCGGGCGATATGATCACGCAGCGAATATTGTCTTTGGCGAACGAATGGGCGGCCGATCGGGTGAGACCCACCATCGCCATCTTCTGGGCAGCGTATCCCGGACTTCCACCGCCGGGTCGAATCGACGCCAGCGATCCCATGTTCAGAATCACACCTACACCAGCCCTGCGCATCGATGGCACAACTGCCTGAATGCCCAGAAATGACCCGTTGAGGCCGACTTCCATGATGAGGCGGAACTGCTCTTCGGTCTGCTCCTCAAAACCAACCCTGAAGTTCGCTCCAGCGTTATTGCACAGCAGGCTCACCGGTCCCAGCTCGGATTCAGTTCGGGTCACCACTTCGGCCCAGGCATCGGCACTTCGCACGTCGAGTTCGACGGCTATCGCACTTCCGCCCGCCTTCGTGATCTCGGCTGCAACCGACTCGGCGGCTTCTAAACGATTGTCGGCCACGCACACCGCCGATCCCTCCGCAGCGAACAGGCGTGCCTGCGCACCGCCCATTCCGCCACCACCGCCGGTGATGATCGCCACTTTGCCTTGCAGGCGTCCATTTGGGCCTTTGAGTCGTCCGTTTGGTTCAGTTTTTGCCATATTGATTACCCCAGCACCAATCCGCCATCGGCCTGCCGCGACGATTCACCGGTGCCACTGTCGTAGGGATGCTTCAGCATTTCCTCGACGTTGATATCGATGCCCAGACCCGGTGCTTCCGACGGGATGAAATATCCGTTTTTTAGTTCAGATACGTTCGAAACGATGTCTTCCTTGAACGTGCCCGCTTCGGGAGAGAATTCGTTTACATCCCAGTTCGGAGTTGCCGTGGCGATGTGAGTGTTGGCCATGTTGGCGATCGGACCCAGGAAGTGATGTGGTGCCATTTTGATGTGGAAGCTTTCGGCCACCGCAGCGATTTTCTTCACGTGAGTGAACCCGCCAGCGAGCCCGATATCTGGCTTCAGGAAGCTCACTCCGGGAAGCGTGCAGTACTCACGGAACTCCCACAACGTGTTGTTCCGCTCACCGACGGCAAGTGGAATGTTGACTTTGTCGCCAACGCCACCCATCGACATCACAGAGTCGGGAGCGATGGGGTCTTCATAGAAGTACGGTAAAAACCGTTCGATCTGTTGAGCGAAAACGACCGATGATCCGGGGAACATGTTGCGGTGAATTTCGATTCCAATGTCGAAATCCCAGCCGACCTCTTCTCGCACCGCTTCGACTATCGCAGTGTTCTGACGAATCAGATCACCATGCGCCAGCTCGCCCCAGTTGTTCGGGAACGGTGTCATTTTAAGTGCAGTGTAGCCGTCGTTCTTGGCCATCCGAGCAGCTTTGGCGAAGCTTTCAGGGCTCGATAGCGGACCCGAGTAGCCGTACGAACCAAGCAAGACCATTGCTCGAACCTTGTCACGTACTTTGCCGCCGAGAAGATCCCATACCGGCGCGCCGAGCCGTTTGCCCTTGATGTCCCAGAGCGCAATGTCTATGGCGCTAAGAACAGCCGTTATCGCCGGACTGCGGAACGAATATTTGCGATATGCCGTGTTCCATATGCGGTCGACATCACGGGGATCAAGCCCTCGAATGTCGTCCTCAATCCGGTGCGCAATAACCTCGGTGGCATCGGCGTAACTCCAGAAGTTTCCTTCACCAACACCATAGGTGCCATCGTCGCAGGTGACCCTCACGGTCAACCACTTCGACACCAGCCAAGTTTCAATCTTCTCGATTTTCATATTGATATTCCGTCTATCTGGCCTCCTCTCCTTGGGGAGAGGATTGAGGTGAGGGAGAAATGTCGGCGTAAGAAATCATCGTTCAAATAAGAAAATATTCAGCTTCGAACGTAGTTTTATGACTCCGGATTTCCCCCTCAACCTAACCTTCTCCCTAGGGAGAAGGTATTGAATTTGTCCGCTCTCGACCTACCTAATGCAATCCATACAAGCTTGTGTCGGTCACCGTTTCGATTAGCGACTGGATGTAGCCGTTTGCGTACGCCTTTGCTCGGTGGCCGTATGCCGTGTCGCCAATGGTCATCGGGACGTGGTCGTCCATGAAGAAGCCATCGAATCCGTTCTCAGCGTAGATTCGCATAGCCCGGTACATGTCGACGTGACCCTTGTTTACGAACGTTTCGTGGAACTTCGGCACGGTGCCCGCCACGTTGCGGAAGTGCACATAAAGCACCCGTTCACGCTTCACGAAATACTCGATCATGTCGTAGATGCTTTCGCCGTTGTCCTGATCGGCACCGGCCATCTGCGAGAACGATCCCTGACAAAGCAGAATCGAGTTGTACGGACTGTCGACAATGTCGATCAACCGTTTGTAGTTCTCGAAGTTGAACACCAACTGTGGAACGCCACCGATTTCTTCCATCGGAGGATCAACCGGGTGAATTCCAAGCTTCACACCGTACTTTTCAGCAACTGGCGTCGCTTCCTTGACCCACGTTTCGAGACATTCCCATGCTCGGTCCAACGACAGATCCCAGTCGATAACGCTAGGCCAGTTCTCGACTTCGGCGTCGTAGGCGGTGCCAAGCGCACCCATGCCGATATCGACGTGACCCGTGCGGTAGAACCGCGGATATCGCCAGCTCATTGTGTACATAGGAATACCGGCGTTACCGATGTTCTTGATCGTTTCGAGCATGTTCGATAGCTGTTCATCAAAGCGAGGTCCGCCAGCGATCATGTGATGTCGCATGTCGATCGGCGTGTTCTCGATGGCGGTTAAATCCAGCCCCCACTCGTTGACGCCGTTCTTCAGCCCAACCAGATCGTTCAGTTCCCAGATACCGTTTCGCACTGCCACCGGGGGAGTGTTCAGCACAACGTCCTGCACACCAAGCTGCGCCATGAAGCGCAGGGCTTCCCTGTTTGCGGAGCTGTTGAGGCCCATTCCGATCCTCATTAGTTGGCTCCTTTCGTGACTTTGCTCATATCGACCGGGCCGCCATAGGCGACCTCTTTTTTGACCGATTCGATCACCCCGGCGATGTAGCCCTGAGCGAATAAACGAGAGCGGTAGCCGCCCAGATTTCCTGGGAAGTCGGTGTCATCGACCATCAATGGGCAATGATCGTCGATGAAGTTTCCGGTGAATCCGGCGTCACGATACGTGCGCATCGCCTTCTTCATGTCGACATAGCCGGTGTTGATGAACTCCTCGTTGAACGCGGGAGCCTTGCCGCTGACGTTGCGGAAGTGAACGTAAAGAATTTTGTTTCGCTTACCGAAGTAGTCAATCATTTCGTAAATATCTTCGCCGGGCATTTCTGAGAATGTTCCCTGGCAGAACTCGATAGCGTTGTAGTCGGAGTCAACGATTTCGGTGAGTCGCTTGAACGCTGCGAAGTTGCGGAAGAGTCCGGGTACGCCACCACGCTGAGCCACTGGCGGGTCTTCGGGATGAATGCCGCAACGCATGCCAACTTCTTCAGCAACGGGGGTTACAGCCTTGATCCAGTACTCAAGGGCGTCCCACATGGTGTCTTCGTCCATGTCTTCGCCGAACGTCGAAGGACGTCGTGAATTCTCCCATTCGTAGTTGTAGCCGGTGCCCATCGCGCCACCACGAACCATCGTTGGCTGCGCCCTGCCCCAGCTGTTCGGCATCCAGTTATAGCCGTAGATCGGAATTCCAGCACGGCCCATGTCGCGAACCTGAATGAGCAGATCTTCGATTAGTTCATCCTGTTTGGGACCACCAAATATCACATCGTGATAGTCGAGACTTGGAGAAAAACCGCCCTCAATGGCAGCAAGTTTCAGACCGTATGATTCGATCTTCATCCGCATCGCCACGTAGTCCTGATACTTCATATGGCCACTGCCGGCGCCACCGTAAACCAGAACATTTTTGATGCCGTATTGCGCCGCCGTTTGCAGTACCTCTTCACCCGCTGGGTGGAAGATCGCAACCATAGGTTCCATGTGTAAATTCCTCGAACGTGCCGTGAAATCTTTGTTTCGATCGCATCGACCTCATCTTTCTTATAGCTCAGATGCAGGAATGTAGCACCGAATGGGTGGGTGGAGCGAGTAAACACCTAATGATTTTGCAAGTAAAAGGCGCATATCTCTTAACTGAAAACCGGGCGACTGAATAGCCGCCCGGTTTCACAGATTTCACGTGAGGAAGTAAGCCTAACCGCCCGACATGAATTCGGGATTTACTTTGATCACAGCAAATTCGGCACCCTGTGGATCTTTCATGATTGCGAATCGTCCGGGCGGAATGTCCATTGGCGGAACAATCACCGAAGCACCGGTAGAAGTAGCCTTCTCAAACGCAGCGTCGCAATCATCCACATTAAAGTAAACCAACCACGGGTTCGCCAGCTCGGGCATCTGCTCCATCCGCTGAATCACGCCAGCCACCGGAGCGCCGTCGACTATCATCATTGCGTAGCCACCCATAGCCGGGTCGGCGTGAAACGTGACCCCCAAAACGGTCTCGAAAAACGCCTTCGACTTATCTGACCTGCCCCCCTCAAACGTGTCCATCTGAAAGATCAGATAATAGACATATTGAAGGTAGTC
>Ga0209501_10003219_pt1 | contig 16573 bp, 9 predicted proteins | sample ArcticOcean_MG_C_4_FD_187434 | JGI IMG/M metagenome (GOLD analysis project Ga0209501, IMG submission 187434) | Marine microbial communities from western Arctic Ocean - ArcticOcean_MG_CB4_134 (SPAdes) (version 2) | ecosystem: Environmental > Aquatic > Marine > Oceanic | place: Arctic Ocean...
GGCCGTTGTCTTCTTCGCGGCGGGTTTCTTGGCCGTCGCTTTTTTCGCGGCGGGTTTCTTGGCCGTCGCTTTCTTCGTGGTCGCTTTCTTTGCGCTTGTCTTCTTTGCGGGCGCGGGTTTGGGGGAGGCTTTCACCTCCACGATGTTCAAGTCGATCGTTGGAGTCTTGGGGGAATCCGTCGGCATGGGCGGCGTGTGGGTTGTCGCCGGAGCTCGTGATGGCGCTTCGTACTGATAGACCGGCGGATTGTACGCGGAGCGTTCAGAACCAAGACGCGGAAGGGGGATAGGCAACGCATCAGCGAGCATGTTGTACACGCCGGAAACGCCACGGCTGACTCGTTCCAGCCGCTTGGCGGTGGAGAGTGCCCCTTCTACGCCCAGTGTGATGGCCCTGCTGGCAAAGTCTTTCAAATCGATAGCCATGACTGCTACTTTCCTCCCCCGTAGACGGGTCCATTGGATGCTCCTTATTAGTGCGCGTTTCCCTTCGGGTCAAGCGACATTCTCCTTCATCGTTCGCCCACGTTTTCCCAGTGGGTCGACTGGGAAGAGTTGGCTTTTGGTTTTGTGTCCGTACAATGGGGGTATGCGATTTGGGATCCCGGAAGTAGCACGAGCGAAAACCATGAAAGCTGCCGGCTTTCCTTGGCGTCCTCGTGTGGGCGACTGGTATGTCAGTTACACCGGCCACTGTGATTTGGTGCGGACTCACGATCAAGCACTCCTCCTCGGGGGCAACGGGAGTGTGTTCTTGCCGACTTGGGAGGACTGTCGTTCTTGGCTCGATCGGCATGGTTGGAGGGACCCCGAGGTGGACGACGATCACGACGGAACGATCCGTCTTCATGTGACGCACAAGTCTGGAGTGGTTAAACGAGCGGTGGGTCATTCGGACCTCGATTGCCTTTACCGAATCATTCTCCAGGTGCTGGTGGGCAAAAAGATCGATTGACCTGGTTTTGAATCTAGCTACCATGCAGCCTCCCGAGAGGGGACCGTGAGGAGGTTGTTGTGGAGAAATTAGTGGAGAGCATGTTGTTGGAATTGGGTGAGGATCCAACACGCGAAGGACTCCAAAACACGCCCGAGCGCGTAGCTCGTTCTATGCGCTTTCTTACCAGTGGGTACACACAGTCCGTGGATGAGGTCATTGGGCAGGGGATCTTCATGGAAGCCCATGACGAAATGGTGATTTGCCGAGACATCGACTTCTTTTCGCTGTGTGAGCATCACATGCTTCCTTTTTTCGGCAAGTGTCACATCGCCTACATTCCAAACGGACATGTCGTGGGCCTGAGCAAATTGGGCCGCATCGTGGATGTGTTTGCGCGTCGTCTTCAACTGCAGGAACGCCTTAATCGTCAAATCGCAGAGGTGATCAGCGACCGCTTGAAGCCGCAGGGCGTGGCGGTTGTGATGGAGGCCACTCACTTGTGCATGGTCATGCGTGGTGTTCAAAAGCAGAACTCCATGACCGTGACGAGTTCCATGCTGGGGGTCTTCGAAGAACAGCACCGAACACGACAAGAGTTCATGAACCTAATCGGCGTCAATCGCTGACGAATGGTGTTCGCCGGACTTCGAAAAGCGGGGAGACCGTTCAAGGGGTGAATACGAAACTACGGGACCGTCGTGCCACTTCTCTCTTGTCCATGATTTTCATTGCGGCGTGTGGTTCGAATTCAACGGATGTTGACGTTCCGCCGCCCCCAAACGACACGGTTGAGGCGAGGACGCCACCGTCCCAACCCATTATCGATCCATTCTTCGGCCCCGAACGCACGCTCTTTGACTGTACCCATCCCGGCGTCCCAGTCGATCGCCGCGCTTCGTCTCCATGGGGATGTGTACTCGATGTGGATTGCACGGCTCCCCTGGTTGTGGGTCACCGCGGTGCCGGGGGTCAGTATGCGTCCATTGCGCCTGAGAACTCTCGGGCCGCTCTCAGGGCGGCTCTGTGGATGGGCGTGGATGGGGTCGAAGTTGATGTTCGTCACACCCTCGATGATCAATTGGTCGTTATCCATGACAGCACGGTGGATCGCACGACGGATGGAACCGGAACGGTCGATTCCATGACTATGGGCGAGGTCACGGCGTTGCACCTCAACACCGTCAATGACTTGGGCGACACGATTTTGGGAGATTTCAGCTGTGAGACGGTGCCTACCCTGGCGGAGGTGTTTGCGCTGACGAAAGATCGGGTCTTCATCGATTTGGATACCAAAACGGATCGTATCGATTTGGTCGTGGATGCGATCGTTTCGGCCGGCCTCGAGGACCAAGTGTTTGTATCGGTTGGCGATGTGAACCGGGCCATCGAAGCGCGCGCATTGAACAGCAACATCCGGGTGCAGATACGTCCGGATACGGTGGAAGAATTGGCCGAACAGAGGGCATTGTTTCCTCTGCGGCCCCCCGAAATCGTCGAGGTCCCATTCTTGTCACTCATCGAATTCATTTTGCCGACACAGGAGATGGGAGCCGCCTTGTTCGCGGACGTGTGGGAGCACGATATTCAAGTCCAATTCGCGGTTGAGACGGTTGACATCTATCTGGAGTCCTTCGCGAAGGGTGCCAAGATTATTCAGTCAGAATTTCCTGGCGCTGCCCTCCACGCGCTGGACCGTCTCTAGGGTTTAATCGCGTGGTGCCTCGAATCATTTTGGCATGCTTCTATTTCGGTGTGACCATGAAATGGTGAGGAAGAAACGACGAGAAGTGCTCTCTGTCCGTTGTGATGTCTCTCTGGCGCGGATATACTGAATGGTTGAAACCGTCATAACGGCGGCTCGGCGGTTTGTACCATGCTGAAGCTGGCGGACATAATGAATAGCATTCGATCTTACCACCCGAATGCTGATATCGACCTTATCAAAAGGGCTTACGTATTTGCGTCCACAAGCCATGAAGGTCAAGTCCGTAAATCTGGAGAGGCCTACATTACCCATCCACTGGCGGTTGCGAAGCTCATCACCGAGATGAAGTTGGATACGACCGCTGTGTGTGCTGCGTTACTGCATGACACGGTAGAAGACACCGCTGCGACCATTCCAGCCATCGAAGCTCTGTTTACCAAGGAAATTGCCAATTTGGTGGATGGGGTTACGAAACTGGGCAAGTTGCGGTTTCAGAACAAACACGATCGACAGGCCGAGAGCTTCCGAAAAATGCTGATCGCCATGAGCCAGGACATTCGAGTCATCCTGGTCAAGCTGGCGGACCGATTACACAACATGCGTACTCTGTCGCATATGAAGGAGGAGAAAGCAGTCGGGATTGCTCAGGAAACCATGGACATCTACGCACCGCTCGCCAATCGTCTGGGTATTCAGTGGATGAAGATCGAGTTGGAAGATTTGTCGTTTCGCCACCTGAACCCCGAGGCGTACCAATTCTTGCGGGAGCGGGTTAATCAAACCAAAGCGCAGCGTGAACAGTACATCGACGAGGTGTTGGCTTTACTCAAGACGAGCCTGGAAGAGTTGAACATTAAGGCGGAGATCTCGGGTCGGCCCAAGCATTTCAAAAGCATTCATCGGAAGATGCAAGATCAGGAGATCCCCTTCGAGCAGGTCTACGACGCCCTCGCTTTTCGAATCTTAGTCGATGATGTGAAGAGCTGTTACGAGGCGCTGGGCGCGATCCACACCATGTGGAAGCCAATCCCTGGTCGGTTCAAAGACTATATTGCGTTACCCAAGGCCAATCGATACCAGTCTCTCCACACCGCAGTGTTGGGCCCTCGCGCGCAACGAATGGAAGTGCAGATTCGTTCCCAGGAAATGCACTTGATTGCGGAACAAGGCATCGCCGCCCACTGGAAGTACAAGGAGAGCGGTCCGATCAAATCGGATGATGAGCAGAAGTTTGCGTGGATACGACAACTTTTGGAGTGGCATCGAGAGTTGGACGACCCCACCGATTTCCTCGACAGCATCAAGGTCGATCTCTTTGGTGAAGAGGTCTATGTCTTCACGCCCAAAGGAGATTTGAAAGTTCTCCCGAGAGGATCGACGCCCATTGACTTCGCGTTCGCCATTCACTCGGAAGTGGGGCATCGCTGCTCGGGGGCTAAGGTCAATGGCCTCATGGTGCCATTAAGCCATCAACTCCACAGTGGGGACACCTGCAATATCATCACCCGCACGGAGCAGACCCCCAGTTTGGATTGGCTCAAGATCGTCAAGACGGCGCGGGCCCGAACCCGGATCCGCTTGCATGTGCGTCAGGAGCAGCGTGCACGGAGCCAGATCGTCGGTCGCGAGGTGTTGGACAAGGCGCTTAGACGCTACAAACGTAGCGCTAACAAAGAAGTACGCTCGGGTCGCCTGGAGAAAATCGCACAGGAACAGTTCTCGGTGAACTCTCCCGATGATCTCTTTGTGCTCTTGGGCTACGGCAAGGTTCGGGCAGAGACCGTGCTCAAATACATCATTCCTGACGAGGAAACCAACAAGGCCAAAGAGGAACAATCACCACCCAAGAACGAGGGCCGCATTTCGAAGATGATTCGGGGATTCGTCGGCGGAAAGACCGGAGTGAGCGTGGCGGGACTGGACGATGTGGTTGTCCGCTTTTCAAAGTGTTGCAACCCTGTCCCCGGGGACGCGATCTCGGGTTTTGTGACGCGCGGTCGAGGCGTAGCCATCCACACCCGTGACTGTGCTCATATCTTGAATGCGGATCCTGATCGACGAATCGAAACCTATTGGGATCACAAGGTTAAACACAATCACCCCATCTCTCTGTCGGTGATCACGGTGAACAAACCCGGCTTGTTGGCCAGCATGTCTCAGGTGTTTTCAGAACATGGTGTCAACATCACGCAGGCGAATTGCCAAGCCAATGATGAAACGAAAGCGACCAACACATTCGAGGTGCTGATCGAGAGCGCGGACCAACTTCGAAACGTCATGCGCGCGATTGAGCGGATCAAGGGGGTCCATTCGGTCCAACGTATGCGGAAATAAGCAGTGATCGCCCGGCATTGGAACGTTGTAACAATCGGGCAATTCAGTCGTGTTCTGCTTGACGTGCTATTGCGACCAGAATAGTAACATTGTCCATGTCTTCAAATCCCATTGTCCGTGACCGGCTAAGATGCGCCTTGGAATCATTTCGGCAGGGTCACTTCATCTTGTTGTTGGATGACACGAAACAAGAGCAAACAGGGGCGCTGGTGTGTGCCGCGAGCGCCGCCAATTCGGATCGTGTTAATTTTCTGGCAACTCATGCACGAGGATTGATTTGTTTGGCCCTCTCCGCAGAGCGTGTTGATGAACTGGGGTTGCGTCGGATGGGAAGCGACGGACAGACGGACAAGTCCGCTTCGTATACCGTGTCTATTGAGGCCGCCACCGGGGTTTCTACGGGCATCAGTGCTGCGGATCGGGCGCGCACCATTGCAGTGGCTATCGATGAGAACAGCGGGCCTGATGACGTGGTTAGCCCCGGTCATTTGTTTCCGGTTCGAGTACCACCGGGTGGGGTCTTGGCGGTACCCTCCGTGGTCGCCGCCGCCTTGGATTTGGCCGGGTTGGCCGAATGCGGCAATGCGACGAGCGTGTACAGCCAGATGCTGGCGGAGAATGGAGAGCTCGCCAACAGCGAAGAGTTGCGGTCGTTTGCCGAGCGACACGATGTACCCATCGTCCTCATGACGAGTGTGGTTCGGATGCGGATGGAGCAAGAATGTCTGGTGGAGCGCCTCGAATTGTTTACGGTGCCCACTCAATTCGGTGATGTGGAGGTCAGCCTCTGGACCAATATCATGGATGGCAATCATCATGTGTTGGTTGGGCACGGCACCCCCAACCCCGGAAACGATCAACCCGCTCCTGTTGTGCGAATGCATAGTCAGTGTTTAACGGGGGACGCCTTCGGCAGTAAGCGCTGTGATTGTGGCGAGCAGTTGGCAATGGCGCTGAGCCGGTTCCGTGAAGAACCCAATGCTGCTATTCTCTACCTCCGTCAGGAGGGGAGGGGGATTGGGCTGGTCAACAAGTTGAAAGCCTATGCCCTCCAGGATCTGGGCCGAGATACGGTCGAAGCCAATCTGGAGTTGGGATTTGCGCCGGATGATAGAGACTATGGAATTGGTGCTCAAATCTTGTTGGCGGCGGGATACGAGCGGGTGCGTCTGATGACCAACAATCCCATGAAACTTGCGGACATGCAGGCGTTTGGTATCCACGTTGAAGAGCGGATTCCGATGCCATCACAGCCAAACGATGCCAATCGAAACTATTTAGAGGTCAAACGAGACAAACTGGGGCATCTATTGGACCACCTGTAACTCAGGGCGTCCATGGAGCCAGAAGGGATGGTTGCGAGGAAGACCGCAGATCCCGAAGGGAAGAAAACAGTGTTTGAACGCGTAGCAGTGCTGAATCGTGGAGAAGCAGCCGTTCGTTTCATTCGGGCGTCGCGCGCATGGTCTCGAATACACGACACGCCGCTGGATGTGGTGGCCTTTTACACCACACCCGATCGAGCGGCACCTTTTGTGCGGATGGCCAATTCTTCCGTCTGTTTGGGAGAGCCGCTGGTAGCCACTCCAGACGGTGGGCGCCGTTCGGCATATTTGGACGTTGAACGAGTGATTGCGCTCACACTGGAGAGTGGAGCGACCGCCATTTGGCCGGGCTGGGGATTCTTGGCAGAGAGTCCTGAGTTGGCCGACGCCTGCGTCCAGGCGGGCATCACCTTTATCGGACCCTCTGCGCAAGCCATGCGCCTCCTGGGCGACAAGATCGAAGCCAAGAAGTTGGCCGAGCAACATGGTGTACCGGTGAGCCCTTGGTCGGGAGGTCTTGTGGCCGATCCCGCCCAAGCCGCCGAGCACGCCGAGCGCATCGGTTATCCCGTCCTGCTGAAGGCTACAGCCGGAGGCGGCGGACGGGGCATTCGGATTGTGCACGAACGTAGTGAACTGGAGGAGGCCTTTAAGTCGGCGACGTCGGAAGCCGGGGCCGCCTTCGGCAACGCTGGCTTGCTCGTCGAAGCATTTGTGCCGGTGGCACGGCATGTCGAGGTGCAGGTGGTAGCGGACCAGCAAGGGACTGTGTGGGCCCTGGGCACGCGCGACTGCTCTATGCAGCGCCGCAATCAGAAAGTCATTGAGGAAGCACCGGCACCGGATCTGTTGCCTGAGATTGAAGCCGCACTGTGTGATGCCGCCATCACGGTGGCTAAGGTCTCCAAGTACGAGGGTGTCGGAACCGCCGAGTTTTTACTCGAACCCGATGGTACTCAGTTTTTCTTCTTGGAGATGAACACACGCTTGCAGGTGGAACACACGGTGACCGAGTGCGTGTACGGCTATGATTTGGTTCTGAGCCAGATCGACATTGCTCGTGGAGAAGCCCTCCCCGCCGATGGACCTCCGGCTCCACGAGGTGTGGCGATCCAAGCTCGACTCAATGCGGAAGATCCCGACGCTGGCTTCACGCCGAGTGCGGGGGAAATCGCGCGATTTGATGCGCCACATGGTCCGGGTATCCGTGTGGATTCGGGATTCATGGCAGGGGACTGCGTCCCCACCGAGTTTGATTCCAACATTGCCAAGATCATCGCCACTGGGGATAGCCGGGGAGAGGCGTTCGCCCGACTCGCGACGTCACTCACCGATTGTGTCGTCGCGATTGCAGGTGGACCGACAAATCGCGCTTTGCTTCTTGAACTTCTGAGCCACTCCGAATTTCGAGAGGGCGCCGTGACTACACGGTGGCTCGACCAATATTTACAGACGCGACCGGACGCGTGGTCGCGACCTCATCTCAATATTGCACTGGCAGCAGCCGCCATCGGAGATCGGGTTCGTGCGCGTCGCGGCAAGAACCTCAATTTCTTCGCAACGGCCCATAAAGGGTTGCCACGTCGTGTATCCGAACCTTCGGAGAAGTCATTCCGATATCTTTTAAAGAACATCCCGATCAGTGTGACTGTCGCCACCATGGGGCCTTCTTGGTATCGATTGGTCTGCGGGGCCGAGATGCTCGACGTGCGTGCCGAGACCACTGGACTGCGTACGATCATCTTGGAGGCTGAGGGCACACGATATTCGGTGAGCCGAATTGGTACCCCGACTGCTGTGTATGTGGAAGTGGCGGGGGTATCTCATCGCTTTGACCGAACGTCGGATGGGCGCGTGCTTGCGTCCATACCGGCAGCAGTGACCCAAGTGCATGTGAAGCCTGGCGATCGTGTGGAGCCGGGCGACCGTGTGATCACGCTCGAAGTCATGAAAATGGAAACGGCCGTCGATTCGCTCGTGGGCGGAATAGTTGAAGAGGTCCATGTGGACAGTGCTAGCCGCGTGGCGGCTGGTGATTTGTTGGTGACGATCAAAGGGGAAGAAGGAGCCGATGGGGAGGTTAGCGCCAATGACCGACCGGCTATTTTCTCCACGTCGCGTGACAAAGAGATGTCGGCCGGCGAAGCCGTGCGAATCGTACAAATGGGGTTGCTGGGCTATGACGCAACGGACGAAGAGATCGTCAGTGCGTCGGACTTTCTGAAACAAGCAGAAGAGCTACCTTCACGCCGTCGTTTGTTTGGCTTATTGCGCTCTTGGATGATTCAAGAGAGCCTCTTCCAGAGCGGTCCATACGACGATGGTTGCAATGAAGCGGGAGAATCGTCTGCCGAACAGCTCGCTCGTTTCATTCGCCATCCCAACGATGAGTTTGATGATTATTCAGAGAGCGTGGAGACCCAAATTCGGGCGTTTTTGGCGATGCATGGTGTAATTAACATTCGTCGGAGCTTTGCGCTGGAAAGCGCGATTGTTCGCCTTTTCCAGGCCCAGCATGCATTTAAGCGGTCCCAGCGGATTTTGCTCTCGGTCTTGGCGGCCTTGTCTCGAACTGAAGACGACGCAGAGGGACCCGCAGAGGAATCGTCACGACGCGTTATCTTGGAACAAGTGGCCAAGTTGGCGGTGCAACGCAATCGACGTCTCGGGCAGGCTGCGCTCGAACCCATGTATCTCTTGTGTGATCAACCGCGCTATCGCTTATCAATGCGGCGCTTGAGCGCGGAAGCTACCCAGTACCTCACGCAGATGGTCGATTCGGACGCTACCGAGGAGGCTCGTGAAGCGGCTCGGATGTCGCTGTCCGACATGCCACTGCCGATCCTGTTGGGCTTGTTTCCGGAGGTGATCTCCGAGCCGGTTCACCGTCAGCAATCGCTTCTCAACACGGTGTTGGATCGGATCTACGATCACGTGGGGGCTGCCCACAAGTTGAGGTTGGAGGGTTTGGTCGCGACAAAAATGGATTTGTCCGATGGAACGACGCCAGTGGGCATCTTTGTTCCAGCCCCCGATGCCTTGAAGGATGTTTTGACGGCTTTGCCAGACGGGAAAGTCGTGGACCTTGTGCTGGGGTATGTACCGGAGACCGATGATCTTGAAGCGTCCGTGGCGACCGTTCAAAACTGCGAGCGAGTGAGCTTTGTTTGGGGTGGTGGGGACGACGGACTGCGTTCTCGCACCTACCAGTTGGGCGGCGATGTGCCTGAGGAAGTGACCTTGCATCGTGACTTGCATCCAGCCCGTGCCGTGGCTTTGGAGGTCGATCGGTTGGAGGCATTTGACCTGACGCGCTTGCCGGCTCCAGGCGGTCTTTTCTTGGCGCTGGCGAAGGCGAAAGATGGCTCGGGTGACGAGCGATTATTTGCCATCGGCGAAGTGGAACGTTTTGACCCGGAGTTTGATCAAGACGGTGAGCACGTGCGACTGCCTTCGTTCGAAAAGACCTTCCTGGAAGCATTGCATGCCATGCGATTGGGTCTAGAGCTTTATAATGGCCAGGGCAAGCACGTATGGAATCGACTCACGATCTTCATGCGGCCAACGGTGTGCTTGACGCGCCAACAGATCGAGAGCTTTGCCCATCGCCTGGGACCACCCACGTTGGGCCTCAGTCTGGAGAAAGTCGTGGTACGTGCGCCCATTGCCCATCCTGACCAGCCGGAGAAAGAACCGGTGGATTCCATTGTCGAGTGGCAGAATCCGACGGGTCGTGGCCCAGTGCTCTCTTTTGCCTTGCCCAGACAGCGCCCCATTCGTGTGCTGTCGGAATACGAGCGACGTGTGGTGGAAGCCCGGCGCCGAGGCTTGTTTTACCCCTATGAGTTGATTCGGTCATTGGTCTCGGATCCCGGTTCGGGTGGTTTTGCGGAAGGTGAGTTTGAAGAACTGACCCTTAATCCTGCCGGGGATGAGCTTGTGTCGGTTTACAAGCGTCCCTACGGGCAAAACGAGGCGAATTTGGTGGTGGGTCGAATCACCAACCGAACGAAACGTCACCCGGAAGGCCTATCACGCATTCTGGTGGTCGGTGATCCCACGCGAACGATGGGATCGTTGGCCGAACCGGAGTGCCAGCGCATCATCTTGGCGCTCGACCTGTGTGAACAACTAGGAATTCCTCTGGAGTGGGTGCCGATTTCGTCGGGCGCGCGCATCTCGTTCGACTCGGGCACGGAGAATCTGGACTGGACGGCCCGGGTGCTCAAACGACTCATCGAGTTCACCCAAGCCGGTGGTGTGGTCAACATTATTGTGGACGGAACGTGTGTGGGCGCCCAGTCGTACTGGAACTCGGAAGCCACCATGCTTCAGCACTGTCGAGGCACCCTGATCATGACTGGGCAGGGCTGCATGTTGTTGACCGGTCGAAAGGCCTTGGAGTATTCCGGATCCGTGGCCGCGGCCACCAATCAAGGCATTGGTGGGCTGAAGGACATCATGGGTCCCAATGGGCAGGCACAATATTCGGCGCCCAATCTCCGCGAAGCCTATTTGCTCTTGTTTCAACACTATGATTTGACCCATGTGATGCCGGGCGAGAAGTACACACGGGGTATCAGCACGTCCGATTCGGCCGATCGCGACGTGACGGAATCCGTGTACAATGGAGCTGAAGGCTTTCAGACTGTTGGCGAGATATTCTCGGACGAGACGAATCCCGGGCGGAAGCGCCCCTTTGCGATTCGTGAAGTGATGAAGGCTGTCTTGGACCAAGATGTGGAACCGATCGAGCGTTGGGGAGCTTGGGAAGGGGCGGAGACTGCCGCTGTCTTTCATGGTCAATTGGGCGGTCAACCCGTGTGTGCTGTGGGTATCGAATCCATGCCCGTGCGGCGAAAAGGTGAACCGCCGGCCGATGGTCCGGACACATGGACCAGCGGCACGCTATTTCCCCAGTCGTCCAGAAAGGTCGCTCGCGCCATCAACGCGGCCAGCGGTGTCTGCCCGATTGTGGTGTTTGCCAATTTGTCTGGCTTTGATGGATCGCCCGAGTCTCTCCGTCAGTGGCAACTGGAATATGGCGCTGAGATCGGTCGCGGTGTTGTTAACTTCAAGGGACCAATCCTTTTTTGTGTGATCGGTCGATACCATGGCGGGGCCTACGTTGTTTTCTCTCAGACGCTCAACAGCAGCCTTGAGTCGGTTGCGCTCGAAGGCACATTCGCGAGCGTGATCGGTGGCGGCCCGGCGGCTGCAGTGGTGTTCCCTGGGTTGGTTCGTCGACGAACCCGAGAACATCCAAGGGTGAAAGAGGAATTGACTCGTTTGGAGAAGGCAACAGCGCGCAAGCGAGCAGCTTGTCAGGCTCGCTATGACACCGTGTACCGAGAAGTCGAGGCGAGCATCCAGAGGGACGTCGCCAATGAGTTTGATGCCATTCATACGGTGGAGCGAGCCCGGGACGTCGGTTCGCTGTCGGACGTTTTGAACGCATCGACGCTCCGATCCTATCTGTGTTCACAGCTTCAAAAGAAAGTACAGGCGTACGTAGCCGGTTGATGTCGGGGGAAGAAGCCCTACTTAATCACGCGTAAGTGTCCTACGCGCCGTTCCGTGGGTTCGTCACTGGGCTCGGCCTGGGGAGTTCGATCTTGGACGGATCGAATGGTCGGTTCCGGCACGAGCTCGGACGATTGAGCGGCCCGCTCGACCTCTTGAAGCAGCTCGGCGGGAATGTCCATCGCCCAAACGCGAGATTCGCCGGTGTCAGTGTGGGTCATGGCGAATACGGCCGGCCAGGGGATCACGCAGAAATGATCGACACCGCCGAACGACAAGCTGGCCGTGATACCCGTTCCGTTGATCACAAATGCATCCAGGTTGAATCGGTAACTGAAGTTGAGGCGGAGATGTGCGTCGTCTTGAAATTGCGGTGGCACATCGACGCCCTCCGCACGTGCGTCCAGATGGACCATCGTCAAGCCCTTGTCCAACATGTCCAGAAGGGCCGACTCTTTGTCCTGGGAACGGGATTCATTGGTCATAGTGATTAATCGCCTCCAGTTCAGTCTTGCGAATACCGCGTTTCGCTTTCAGTCGTCAACTTTCTTGGTCAACCATTCGCATCGCGCGAGCCAATCTTGGATGGTGGTCTTGTGCCCTTCGTGCACCGCAGCGGCCAGGGCTTTCTCCAGGGCTGGGCGTGCCTCTGAGGGTCTTTTGAGGAGTACCAGTAGGCGTCCCTTCTGGAAGAGCGTTTCGCGGTGGACGCGGCGTAGTGACAGGCCTTTTCCCAACGCTCTCTCGAACGCAACCAGGGCGGCGGAATATCGGCCGATACGAAGCCAGCGCCTCGCCATTAAATACTCCACAAGTGCGGGTCGCTCTTCCGTCGGGATTCCGGCCAGCACATCAATGACTTCAGGGTCATTGAGTTTTTGATTGAGCAGCGAATCTCGGACCGCCTTCGCGGCTCGCAAATCGGTCCATTGGAGTGCGGCGAGTCGAATATCCAATGCCCGTTTGCTGCCCTCCGAGAGCGGGGCATCCGAGAGTGACTCATATCCGCTCTTGGCTCCTTGGCGATCGTCCTGCAACCACTGGAGGTCGGCGAGACGAATCTGTGCGTGTGCGCGCATCACGTTGTTGGTTTCGGAGTCGATGACCTTTTGATAGGTCCGAGCAGCTTCGTCCCAAGCGGACGTCAGCATAATTGCGTTTCCAAGGTGCCAAAGATGTCCCGGGTTGTCGGGATCGACGCCCACAATTTTCCGTCGCAACCCAAGGGCCTGACAATATTCTTGCGCTTTGGTTGCTTCATTGGCTTGGTTGGCCCAGCGTGCCGTCTCCAGTGCACAAACCCGACCAAAGAGGCTTGGTGAGTCGTATCGAAAACGGGCCAAGCGTTTGTCTTCATCACGAAGGGGCACCTGGGTTCGATCGGCCAGAAAGGTGTGCCAGCGCCCCTCCAGTTCCTGCACGCTCGTGCCATAGGTACCTTCCACATCACCGCTCTCATAGACCTGGCGAAAACGCTCAACACCGTGGGTGTCCAACAGGTAACGCAGAAAAGAACCAGCGACGGTATAGGCTTGTCCTGCGTGGGTACTGAGAAATCCTGTGGCTCCCAGGATGCGCTCAATGGGGGGAGCCAACTCCAACTCGACCAACGCAGCGCTCCATTGGTGAGGGGTTAGGCGGCCGCGGGACCAGGTACAGGCTTCCGCGAACCCTTCGACGAGGCCCATGTTGGGCAGGACGCCGTAGCGCGCCGGGAGTTTTAGAAGCCCTGTCGAGATACTGGCACCAAACACGTGAGCGAGCTCGTGCTTGAGCACTGGTGCTCCGGGCATCAGGGCGTTGAGATGCACCTCTCCGTTCCAGGGTTTTGCGATGTACGTCCGATCGGCACCCATGAGGCCACGTTTTTGCTCCGGTGTGTCGTATAGGAAGCTTCGGATCTTGTCTGGGTGCTCGACGCCGAGCAGAGCGCGAAGCTGCTCATAGCGAAATTCGTGATCATCGGCCAACGCCTCAATGTGTTGGGCTACCAGGCCACCGGTGGTGTAGTGGAGCACAAAGTGCGCCGTCTCCAGTCGCCCCCCGAGCGCTTGGATCACGTCGTCTCGTGAGATTTCAAAACCACTTTGTCCTTTGGTGGTGAAGAGGCCAAGTGCGAGGAGTCCGGCGAGTCCCGGTATCCACCACCGGGTCCACGGCCGACGGTGCAGTACCCAAGTGTGGCAGCCCACAAGAATCAAGAGCACGAGGGCGGCCGTGTAACATCGATAGACCGTGTATGTGCCGCCGATTCGAATGACCTCGTCGTAAATGGCGCCACTGAAGAAGCCCGCAAAGCCGTTGTAGGCAAAAATCGGTGGGTGGTAATAGACGTGGGCCACATCCCACGCGATGGATCCCATCCACCAGAGCACAAAGAGCCATGTCGCCCAGCGCCGGTTCGTCAGTGTGGCGCAGAGCAGTCCGGCTACCGCCGCATAGAGGCTGCCCATCAGGGGTCCCATGGCATAGAAGCCTAGCCCCAGCGGGATGTCGCAATTCTGAATGATGGTGGCGCTGAGCAGCACGATGACCAGCGGAATCAGCGCGAGCGATAACGCGCCCATCAGGAGGTGACCAATGTGGTGCCATGTCCCTCCCCAGGATGCGTCGGTCGCCATGCGGGTGCTGATGATGCCCACCACGAGCGTGAGCGGTATGGCCACAGCAAACGCGAAAAAGTAGTTGAGTAGATTGAACTGCGGCAGGAGCATCACGGCAACGCTGAACAGGGCGATGAATCCCGCGGCCCATCGCCATCGCCGTTGCTGAACGATCGCTTTAACCGCGTCCATATTCTGGATCAGTGAGTCGAGTTGGACGGTGGGTTGGGCAGGTCGTGGATCAGTGGCAGCGACGTGGGTTTGACCTCATTCATCGCCCCGGTGCGGTAGCCTTGCAGATCCAGGGCCACGTAGGCGAACCCTTGGGCTTTCATGTGCGCCACAACCGCGTCCCGCAATTTGGGCTCCAGCAAGCGCGGCAGCTCGTTCGGGGCCACTTCAATCCGCACAATCGTGTCGTGGAAGCGGCAGCGAAATTGGTGAAACCCATGCTCGCGCAAGAACGCTTCGCATCGAGCGATCCGTCCCAAGCGAGTTTCGTCGATGGACGTTCCATAAGGGAATCGCGATCCCAAGCAGGCAAATGCGGCCTTTTTCGCCGTGCGGAGTCCCAGCCCTTCGCTGGCCGCCCGCACATCGTCTTTGGTCATCTTGGCGTCCATGAGTGGGGAACGGACGGCGTGTTCGGCTGCGGCCCGACGGCCGGGACGATAATCGCCCAGGTCATCCAGGTTGCATCCGTCGATCACGACAGCCAGATCGTGTTTGGCTCGGTAGATCTCGCACAAATCATAGAGTTCCGTTTTGCAGAAATAGCAGCGATCGCTTCCATTTTGTCGATAGCCCTCTTTTTGGAGCTCGTTGGAGTCGATGAGCAGGTGTTTGACGTGCAGATCCGCCGCGAGCGCTTTGGCGTCGTCCAACTCGGCCGTGGGCAGGGTGGGTGACACAGCCGTGAACGCGACGCATCGGTCCCCGAGTACATCCGCGGCTACCGCGAGCAGGTAGGTGGAGTCGACTCCACCGCTAAAGGCGACCAGCACGGAGCCCATGTCGGCCAGGGCCCCACGCAACGTTTCAATCTGTTGTTCTAAGGACATGGTTGAGGAGTGTATCAGGGGTTAGCGCGTCATGTCGACGAAGACTCGCGCTGTTTTACCGGCTTTGACGGTAAATCCACGAGATTTGGATTTGCTGCCTTGTTTGAATTTGGCTCGGTAGCGTCCGGATTGCAATTTGAGTTTGCACGGGGTTGTGCAACTTTTCCCACGCACGGACACTTTTGCCCATGGCTTTGCGTTAAAAGATGCAAAGCCAGGCCCTGTGGGCTCTTTTGGTTTTGGCTTGAGGGTGTATTCCTTGCGGTAGCGACTGGTCGTCAGCTTAATGGTTTCCTTCACGGTGAGATGCCCCTCGAGTTTCACGGAAATCCGCACATCGTCTCCGATGGCGTAGCCTCGCACACTGTAATTGCCGGGGGTGGTGGGCGGTTGCGGTTGTTCGTTGACGAAGAGGGCGGCCTCGGGGGGCACTACGATGGCTTCAAAGATTACGGTCTGATCCACGGGCTCTGGCTTCTTCTCGAGGACGACTGAGACGGTCTGGCCATCCCGACGAATGGAGAACGCTTTAACCTTTTGCAGATAGTCCGGGTGGTTGAACACAGCCTCACCCTGGTCCCCCACTGTGGCTTGGACCTTCAGCGTTCCCGTCCCCGATTTCCCCAGCACTTCGATGGTCGCCGAGGGAGGCGTCGCCCTGAATGTGATTAGGACTTCTTTCGGCGTTTCAGGCTTTTCTTTCCGGAGTCGCACTTTGAAAGTTTGCTTTGCTTTCTTGACCTCCACGGTACGGTCCCGGGGCGTGTATCCGGCTTTTTCAAAGCCCGCCTCCACCTCCTCGCCGATGAAGGTGTCTAGGGTCAGTTCGCCCGTTTCTGATCTGTCTTCCACGGTGATCGTGGCGTCCGATGGGGTGACCCGAAAGGTGATCTGAGCGGATTGCTTAGCCGTTGTGTTTGTTTCATTTTCCTTTTTGGAAGAGAGGTGTGGCCAGGCGAAAAAACCGCCCACACCGAGGGCGATTATTACGGCAAGGAGTGTGAGGATAAGGCCTGTTTTACTACCCGATTTGGCCTGGGCCGGAGTGCTCGGCGCCTGAGCGCTTAAGTCTGGAGCGGCGAGCG
>Ga0209501_10003221_pt1 | contig 16568 bp, 8 predicted proteins | sample ArcticOcean_MG_C_4_FD_187434 | JGI IMG/M metagenome (GOLD analysis project Ga0209501, IMG submission 187434) | Marine microbial communities from western Arctic Ocean - ArcticOcean_MG_CB4_134 (SPAdes) (version 2) | ecosystem: Environmental > Aquatic > Marine > Oceanic | place: Arctic Ocean...
CGGTCCGTCAGGGTCGGGCTGCTCGAACGCGTCGCGGAGCTGTTTGTCGGTCGTGCCCTTGATGAGCAGCGGAACGATTCGATGTCCGTCCGCCGGACTCTTCGTCTTCACCGCGTACCGCAGTTCCCGCCGCACCCACTTCGACTCAACCGCGGCCGGGCTGAGCACTCCGACGACATGATCGGCCTGATCGATGAGTCGCTTGATCGTGTCGGCGAGTTCGTCACCCGGTCGGGCATCCGTCCGGTCAACAAGCACCTTCCAATGACCGTCGTTGAGACGGCGCTGGAGAGCCTCAACGAACTCAAGGTCATCCGACGAATGCGACAGGAAAACGGTGCGAAGTGAGTCGGCGCTCATGCCTGGCAGTATGTCTCGACATGAACAGCGAAGCAAATCCGTTCACGGACGCCCTTGCGACACTAAGTTACCGCACGATGCTTAGCTATTTTCGGCCGCTCGCCTCAATGCCAGGCAACCTCAGGATGACGGTGATTCCGATCAGGCCCAGGCCGGTGATCGCCATGCTGGCGAGTGTTGATGGCGAGGCAAACCAGATCGTGAGACTCAGGACGACAACGACCGTCACAAGCGCCTGCAGACGGACATTGAGTCGGATTCCGTGGTGTTCCTGCCAGTCCCGCAGAATTGGCCCTAGAAAACGCGACCGCAACAGTGCGGCATTCAACCGTGGTGAAGACCGGGCAAGAAAGAAGCTGGCGAGTAACAGGAAAGGTGTGGTGGGCAACACGGGCAGGATGGCTCCGGCAGCTCCCAGCACAACAAACACACCCGACAACACAAGGAACAGGATCCGTCGTGGCCCGGTCACTGGTTTTCTGGGGCTATCGGACAAGGGTCTCGTCACTTCTTTCTTTAACGGTGTCGGTTTTCTTTAACGGTGTCGGTCACAGCCATGCGTGAAATGTGGGTTGAAGTATCCCTTCACACGACCGGTTCCCCTCGACTGGCAGGCCGTAACCCCTTACGTCAGCGCATGATACCGCATGGCAATGCATCCGCATCTTGTCGTGCCCCAAAGCTTAGGCTAGTATCGGGGATTCTGTACGTATCGGCTCCAGGCTCGGGTAATTTCGTGTCGGGAACTGGCGTCGGATTCCGATGTCTCATTAGCGGATACTCACCTGCGATCCGGTACCGTCTGGATCGCTTCAGGATGACTCTGGCCAACAGGTGAAACATGAAGCTGAATTGCCCCTCGCGTGCAGCCTGCACCATGGTGCTCGGAACGGTTCTTCTGGTTGCAACCACGATTTTCGCTCAGCAGCTTGCGAGCCCATCCGTGGACGACTCAGCCACAGCCCGGCTCGTCTGCAACATGATCAGCCGCTACCACATTGGGCATGGCAAGGTGAATGACGAGGTTTCCAGTCAGCTACTTGATGGATTCATCGAATCGCTGGACCCTCAAAAGCTGTACTTTCACAAGAGCGACATCGACAGCTTCGGGAAAAACCGCAAGGACCTGGACGACCAGTTGCTCGAAGGCAATATCGACTTTGCCTACACCGTGTTCAACAAGTTCGTCAAACGCGTTGATGAGCGTGTTGAGTACGCACACGACCTGGCCGACCTGTCGCCCGACTTCACAATCGATGAAGAGATGGTGACGGACTACGACACGGTGGGATTCGCCGCCGATGTTGATGAACTCAACGAACGCTGGCGCAAGCGAGTCAAGTACGACATGCTCACGCTGAAACTTGACGACAAGGACATCGACGAAACTCGGGATCGCGTCCACAAGCGCTACAACACAGTGCTGCGATCGATCCATTCGACCGAGTCGCCAGAAGTGCTGGAGATGTATCTGTCCGCCATGACTCACAGCTTCGATCCGCATTCGAGCTATCTGTCGCCGCAGTCGATGGAAGAGTTTCGGATCATGATGAAGCTCAGCCTGGACGGCATTGGTGCGGCACTTCGCAGCGAAGATGGTCAGACGATTGTCGTATCGATCGTCAAAGGTGGCGCCGCAGAAAAAGACGGTCGCCTGGGCGTGGGCGACAAGATCACGGCGGTCGCACAGGAAGTTGGCGACTTTGTCGACATCGTCGAAATGAAGCTCAGCAAAGTCGTCCGCCTGATCCGTGGCAAACGTGGCTCGAAGGTGCGTCTGCAGGTTGCCAAAGCCGAATCGGGCGAGACAGTCACCTACGACTTGATCCGCCAGAAGATCGAGCTGAAAGAGTCAGCCGTCAAAGGCGAGGTCATCGAGACCACCGATCGCACCGGCCGCAAAGGCCGGATTGGCGTGATCAATGTTCCGTCGTTCTACCGGGATTTCGCCGGTGCCGAGCAGGGATTGGAGGACTTCAAGAGCACGTCCCGCGATCTGCAGAAGGTGCTGGTTGACTTTCGACGCGACGGCAACGTTGACGCAATCGTTCTCGACCTGCGCTACAACGGCGGTGGAGCACTGAGTGAAGCGATTGAAGCCACTGGCCTGTTTATCGATCAGGGGCCGGTCGTGCAGGTCAAAGAGCCGGGCAGCAAGGTCCGTGTTTACAGCGACGACATTGAAGGCGCGTTTAACGAGCCGCTGATCGTCGTGTGCAATCGCATGTCCGCCTCGGCATCAGAGATCCTGGCAGGTGCCATCAAGGACTACCGTCGCGGTATCGTGGTGGGTGATATCACAACGCACGGCAAAGGCACCGTGCAGAACGTGATGCCAGTCAGCCCGCAGATGTTCCAGTTCTTCAATCGTAAAGACCGTGGAGCCCTGAAGCTGACCATCAATCAGTTCTACCGCGTCAACGGCGACAGTACTCAGACGGCGGGCGTGAAGTCGGACGTCGTGCTGCCGTCAATTCTGGATCACATGGACATCGGCGAAAGCTCGCTCGACAACGCCCTGGAATTCGACCAGATCGCGGCGGCTGATTTTGATGCCGTTGCTTATGTCAACGCGGACCTGGTCAAGCATCTGCAGAGCGCGAGCAGCGATCGAGTTTCGCAGGCAGCAGACTTCCAGAAGGTTAAGACGAACATCAGTGAGTACATGGAACGGAAGAACCGCAAGACGGTCACGTTGAACGAAGAAAAGCTGCGAGAGGAACGAAAGAAAGATAAGGAAGACACCGATGACGAGGAAAAAGATGACGAAGAAGAGGCCGAAGTATTTCCGGTGTCAGCGTACAATGACGAGTTGTTGAACATCGCGCTCGACTATGTCGAGCACCTCCGATCAGCGAAAACAGCTCAGCGTTAGATGATCGGCACTCCCTCAATGTGATGAATCTCAGCCCCGCGTTTCACGCGGGGCTGTTTTTTTGGTTTGGTCATGAATTCGCCAGCTCCGGGTTTACCGAGAAGGAAGCGGCCGTTCCTGACTCGTGTTCGCAACCTGAGCCTGCCGTTGCTGGCGCGCGACTTGCGCGAGCAGTCAGCGCAGCCGCGAACGTACCTGCTGCGAGTCGTCTACGCTGTGGCATTCTTTACTGTCGTTTTCTGGCACGTAAACGAGGTCTTCTCGTTCCTGCAATCGGGAATGACTGCCATGGACCTCGGTCGAGGATACGAGATCTTCGACAAGCTGATCCTGTGGCAACTCGCGGGGATCTACGTAGTCATGCCGGTCATCTGCGCTGGTTCAATCGCCGGTGAAACAGAACGGGATACGCTGTCCCTTCTCCTGACCACGAATCTCGATCCTCGCACAATTCTGCTGGAAAAGTTGTGCAGCCGGGCCTGCGCAATGCTGAGCCTCGCACTGATGTCTCTGCCGTTGCTGGCGTATGCGTATTCGCTCGGTGGCATCCGCACGGACCAGTTCATCGGTGCTGTGGTGCTGTTGACGACCACAACGCTACATGTTGGCTCCTTCACTCTGCTGTGCTCGGCATGGTGTAGCTCGACATCGTCGGCACTCGTTACGACGTTGATCATTGGTGCGCCGGCGATTGGTCTGACCATGCCGGTGGTTGTGCCAGCGGCGATGACGTCGGCGCCAGGCGGCATCTGGGCGATGAGCGCGTTGATTCAACTGTTCTTTACATGGATCTTCCTGCGTTTGTCTCGCGCGATTCTCAAGGAGCGCGGGGCGATGCCGCATCGCAGTGTGATGCTGGAGTTCCTGCGAGCGATCGACCGAGTTTTTAAGGACTTGAATGACAGCCTGTTTCGCGGCGTCACGGTGGCACGAGACGACGTGCCGCTGCCGCAAACTCAACCAATCGTCTGGCGGGGACGTTACCGGCGGTCGCTGGGCACGTTACGTTATCAGGTGCGACTATTGCTGTTCATCGAGATTCCAATCGTCGTCCTGGGCCTGATGGCGCACGCTGAATCACTTGGCCCCGGTCGTTTTGGTGGTATCACGTTAAGTCTTCGAACCGTAGCCATCGGCGGACTCTGGCTGGTGGCGATCACCGTTCTCGGCACAACGGCTGCCGGGCTGATACCGTCTGAACGAAGTCGTCAGACCTTCGATGCTCTGTTGGTGTCTCCGCTTTCCGGCCGTGAGATCGTTCTGCAGTACATGGCGGGGCTGCGTCGCACGATCCTGGCGCTGGTCGTTCCATTCGTGACGATATTCTGCGTTCCACTGACCTGCCCTGGTTCATGGCTCGACGCACTTCTGTACCTGGTCGGATCGCTGACGTCGCTGGCCGTGCTGTTACCGTTAATCCTGTGGACATCGATGCTGATCGGATTGCGCAGCCGTTCTCAGGTTCGAGCAGTGCTGACATCAACACTCTACCTGCTGGCGTGGGCCGTCCTTCCACTGGCGATCTATGGCATAATCACGAGCAGATGGAACGCGCTGGCGGTGGTTGTGCTCAGTCCGACATCCATCGTTCTGCCTCTCGGCCTTGAGCAGTATCCGGTGATCGCCTGGGAGATTGTGGTCCTCGGATGCTTGGTGTACGGCTCACTCGCGTGGCTCGTTCGGAAACACTGCCTCGATCAGGCCGATGCTTTACTCGGCCGCAGTGACGGAGCTGAACCGCAGGAAGGATGCATTCATGCGTAGGCCGGAACAAGCTCCGCGCAGTTCCGGCAGCCACACTTGAAAGCTGCCGGAGGGGAAGGACGGGTCAATTTCTCTTGTGTCGCTTGCTAAACTTTACGAAGCATCAAGAGCGAAAGGTGATGGCAACCGCATTTCACCCTTTAACACTCCCTGTTCAACATTCGACAATTCACCTTCCATGAAAAACGCCATCATCATTTGTCTGTCTGCCGCTTTTGTGCCGGTGACTGCTGCTGCGAATGAAACAACCTTCGAAGCGCAGATTCAGCCTTTGATGCAGAAGTTCTGTGTGCGTTGCCACAACGTAGACAAAATGACGTCTGGCATTCGGGTCGATCAGCTGAATGGTGCCCTTGAGGACAAGCAACTGTTCCTGTGGAAGGACATCCTGAAGCAGGTCGCTGACGAAGCCATGCCCCCCGAAGACGAACCGCAGCCGACGGCGGAGCAGCGCCGCCTGCTCGTCGAGTGGATCAGTCAGGCATTAATCGCGGCCCGGACTCGCAACTCACAGAAGAATGGCTCCGTTCGTCGACTGACGGTCGCGCAATACCGCAACACACTCAGGGACCTGCTGGGTCTGGAGGATGACCTGACCGACGTGCTGCCGCGCGACGGAATATCACGCGACGGGTTCGTCAACAACGGGCAGACGATGCAGTTGTCACCATTGCTTGTCGAGGCGTACTTCGATGTCGCGGAGAAGGCTCTCGACCTGTGCATTGTTGATGAGCAGACAAAGCCAGCGATTCAGAATTTCCGGATGGACCTGGGAGCGGCGATCAATCCCGAGCCGAGTCCAGACAACCTGATCCTGGGAGCACTCAGCCGGCTGCTCAAGAACGACGACTTCACGGTAACTGAGCTGGCACCGGTGAAGTTATTTGAATTCGACCCGTTCTTCATGCGAACGAAGTACCGGTTTATTGAAGGCTACCAGGGCAACGCGACCGTGCGGGGCTGGAGAGAATACGACAGCATCTACCACTCAGTCTTCGCCTGCGTAAGAGGCACTGACGGATACCCGAAAGGCAGTGCCTGGCAAACCGTTTCGGACGGGCTCTTGCTGCGACCGGCCATTCCAAGCGCCGAGTTGTTTCAGGTGGAGAGTACCTACGGGCCAAAAGCGAATTTCAAAATCTCTCTGCGCGAGCTGCCTGATCATGGGCGTTTTCGAGTCACCGTCAGGGCAGCTCGCTACGACGACGGCTTGCTGCTTGATCCGGGAGCGAAAAGCCTGCCCGAACCGACTCCAGGAGCAGTGACCGCGCGGAATTCGACACAGCCCCAAACAGTCAATATCGAACAGGCAGGAATCTACCAGGCCGATATTCACCTCACGCCCGCAGATTCCGTCGCTCCCGATCCGTCGAAACTACAGGACGGACTGGTTGGGGCCTGGATGTTCGATGACAACGGCACGGGCGAAGGGGGAGAAGAGAAACTCGTCGGGCGAGTGGTTCGGGGTGCGAGCTTTGTGGAGTCACCCGTCGGCAAGAAAGCCGCGTTGTTCGATGGGAAAACGGGTGCTGTCGTCGTTCCACGCCACAAGTCCATGAACGTTGCCGATGGAGAGTTTACGGTTGCGGCGTGGATTCATCCGCGGGAATTGCGACAGGCGGGGATCGTTTGCCTGGGACGTTACAACTACGTTCACGGGTGGTACTTCGACATGCCCAACGGCAACGGAGTGCTACGAATTGAAACGATGGACCCCAACAATCAACCGAACGGAACGGTTCAGTCAAAGCCGGGAGTGATTCGAAACAACACATGGCAACACGTTGCCGCGGTCGTTCGACGTGGTGACAACAACACTCGGCTGTATGTCAACGGCTTCGAAGTCGCGGTGGGCACGGTCAAGCCACAGAATCTGGATAACTCGACGACGGACCTGCACATTGGTCGCATCGAGAGGGCGAATCTCTTCAAGGGTGAAATCGACAACGTCTACATCTATCGCCGAGCTCTCGACATCGCGGAGATCAAAGCTCTACTCCAGCCGGGCTCGCAGTTTGTCCGGCCACCACCTGTCGAGAAGGGTAAGAACCTGACGCTCACTCTGGGTGAGCGACAGTTCTCAGGGGCTCTTTCCCAGTCCGCCTTCCTAGCCGTACGACTGCCCCCCGGCCCGCTCAGCGTGACTACTCAATATGCTGGCACGACTGCGGTGGATCGAGTGGTCTTCACTCGTTTGCAGGACACGCACGACATCGCACAGCAATTCTCGTCCTTCGAACAACGCTCACCGCGAATTGGTGTACATGTCGGATTGCGTCGTGATTGTGGAAGCACATTGACTCAAGTGGGAGACGTGCAGACTGTCTCGTCTGATCAGTTGCGAAAGTTTGTCTTCGAGGGGGCCATCAGCAATTTTCCCAGTCCGGATGTTGAAAAAGACAACGTCAACTATCTGGCTGGCATCCGTGAAATCGGTGTGCGAAGCGAATACACGGATGGCCGCGAGATGCCCCGGTTGCTCATTCGTTCGGTCGAGTTCGAAGGACCGTTCTACGAATCCTGGCCGCCCGCAACACACCGCAACATTTTTATCGAGTCGGATCACAAAGATGATCCACCAGCCTATGCGCGAGAAATCATCTCGTCCTTCGCATCGCGAGCCTTCCGCCGACCGATTACTGAAACGGAAGAAGCTGCACTCTTCGCGGTCTTTGAAACATCGTTTGGCGAGGACAGTGATTTTCGCCGTGGCATCCGGGACGCCCTGCTGGTGGCGCTGACATCGCCGCAGTTCGTGTTCCTGATCGAGAACAGCGCAAGTCCGGACGCCGAGCCGATTGATGCTTACGAGCTGGCCTCGAAGTTGTCGTACTTCCTTTGGAACGCAGGTCCAGACGGCAAACTGCTGGAACTTGCGGCGGAAAATACGCTGCACAAGTCGCTCGATTTGCAAATCAAACGCATGATCCGAGACCCTCAGTTTCAGCAATTTGCCGGGGAGTTCGCCTCGCAGTGGTTGAGTCTCGACAAGTTCGACGTCGTCGAGATCGACCGGAAGCGGTACCCGAAACTGACACGCGACACCAGGACGCAATTACGCCGCGAGCCTGTGCAGTTCCTGCAGTATCTGATGAGGAACAATTTGCCGCTGAGGAACCTGGTGCAATCAGATTTCATCGTGGCGAACGAGGTCGTCGCCAGCTACTACGGCCTGGCGGATCGGACGGAGAGTGGATTCGCGTTTCTCCCCGTGGCACACGAGAACAGCAATTTGGGTGGCCTGCTCACTCAGGCCGGAATCCTGGCGGGGCTGTCCGACGGCCGAGAATCTAACCCGGTCAAACGGGGTGCCTGGCTGGCTCGCAAGATCATTGCGGAGCCGCCGGACGATCCGCCTCCCAATGTTCCGGCATTGCCGGAAGACGACTCGAAACTGACACTGCGTGAGAAGCTCGAGCGCCATCGGAATCAGCCGGGATGTGCCAAGTGCCACGCTGGCATCGACCCCTGGGGGGTCCCTTTTGAGCAGTTTGACGCTGGCGGACTGTTCAAGACTGGTGCCAGCGTAGACGCGCGGTCGACACTTCCTGACGAAACTGAGGTTGCAGGTCTGAACGAATTGAAGACCTATCTGGCGAATGACCGAATCGATCAAGTGGCATTTAGCTTCTTGAGGCATCTGGCTACATACGCCGCCGGACGCAGCCTGACCTACAACGAGATTGAGTTCCTCAAGGAAGACGGGATACGATTGAAGCCTGATGGCTACCGGATGCAGGACATGATTCGGTTCGTCATTCAGAGTGACATATTCCTTGAGAAGTAACGTCGACCGAATTTCTCTCAACCTGGACATAACTATGGCCACTCCAGTTCAACTCGATCGTCGTGCCGTGCTCAGGGGAATAGCCGGAGCCACGCTGGCTTTGCCGGTGCTGGACGCCATGGGAGCGGATGTCGCCGAGCAGTCGCCGCGGCGGTTCTGTGCTCTTTACACCGCGAACGGGATGTCCCTGCCGAATCAGAAACATGGGATCGCAGACTGGAACTGGTTTCCGTCGGCTGAGAAAGATGGCAAGTTCGTCTTCAGCAATTCCACGGAACCGTTGAGTTCATACCGTGAACAACTGAGCTTCATGGGTGGCCTGTATCACCCGAGTGGCCCCAAGGCCGACCCGCACACTTGTTCGGACATGTGGCTGACCGGTGCACCGCTGCATGACCCGAAACCCGGTACGTACAACTCGGTGGGCCTCGACCAGGTCATTGCCCTGCATACAAAACAGCACTGTCGCCAGCCGTCGCTCATTCTGTCGATTGATGCGGGCACCGGGTTCCTGTCGCGGACGGGAACGATTTCCTACAGCCTGGAAGGAAAGCCGATCCCGGCGGAGAACAACCCCCGTCGCGTTTTTGATCGTCTGTTCCGTGGCGACCGGGTATCGCTGGAATCGAAACGCGACAAACTGAATCGGCGCATCCGGCTGGTCGATGCGGTTCTCGATGGCGCGCGTTCGCTGAATAAGAAGCTTGGTCGATCGGACCGGGAAAAGATGGATCAGTACCTGACTTCACTGAACGAAGTTGAATCGCGTCTGATCGCTTCGGAGAAGTGGATCGATATCCCGATCAAGAAACAGGACTACTCGCATCTCGATCTGGATGTCACATCGGAAGGCGAACCGGCCGAGTACTACCGCAACATGTTCGATCTGATCGCACTGGCGTTCGATGCCGACATCACACGTTCCGTCGCCTTCATGCTGAATCGCGAAGACGGCATGGGGATCAGCGATACGTTCCCGCTGAAACTCGGCATGAAGCGAACGCACCACAGCCTGTCACATGCAGGCGACAAAGACGGACAGCTTGAGTTCGCGAAATACGATCGATTCCTGAGCGAGCAACTGGCGTACTTCTTCGGGCAACTGCGGGAATACAAAGACACGACGGGCACAGTTCTGGACAACAGCATCGTGTTGTTCGGCAGCGGTGCGAGTACCACGCACTATCCGAAGAATCTTCCGACACTGATCGCGGGCGGTGCCAACATGGGTCTCAAACACGGTGCTTACTGGCGCGACGGTGACACGCAACTGTCCGATGTTTACCTCAGCATTCTGAGGTCGATGGGCATCGAGACCCAGTCGTTCTCAGACAGCACGGGTGTACTTCGCGATTCGATCTTCTCCGCCGTCTAGAATGCGGCGAATGTCTGGCGAATGTAACGGGCCGCGCGGGATGCGGCGGATCGCCAGTCGCATGAGACTCGAGCGCGGCCCGGTGAATACAGGGCAACCGGGGCGTCCGGTCCGTCGAGCCTGACGCGGACTTCGTAGGACACGTCGTCAGGTCGTAACTCTCCGGATTTGGGATCGGTCGGCGCAAGTCCGGCGGCGACGATCTCGCGTGGGATGGATGCCGCGTCCGTTTGCGCGATCTCGGTGACCTGCCCGGTGCGGGTTGCTCCCGGCGCGGACTGAAACTGCAATTCGACGGGCTGTCCCACTTCAAGAAAATCGATCGAGTTCTGCTCGACAATAAGAGTGGCTTCCAGTTCAGACGGGTTGCCCACGTAACAGAACAACGTTCGCTCCTCGAGGAAGGCGTTTCTGTTCTGCGGGTCCAGCGGCGTTCCGGTCCAGTACCTGGGTGCGGTGTCTCCCGCCGGAGCGTCGGGGATGTTGGGTGGAGCGAGCACAATCCCGTCGACGGGGCTCGTCAGTTTCAGACGCTGATACTCGCGGGCGTTGCGTCCCAGCCGCTCCTGTGCACTCTTCAGGGCGATGCGGGCCGCTGGCAACTGGAAACGGGTTGCTGGATCGGATCCGCGACGCGCCTCCAGGTTCTTCAAGTGCAGCGTTCGCTCATCGACTTCGGCGATCAGCCGATCTCGATCCAGCTCCAGTGATTCGTTGACCAGCCTCCCAACCGGCTCTCCTCGGCTGATGGGACTGCCCGCCGGGATCGCCATTTCGACTCGACCCGGCGCGGTTACGAAGACCGCGGACGCATCGGCCGGCGTGGTCACGAACGGAGCCGCCACTTCGAGCGGAAACGGGACAAGACTCAACGCGATCGTTGCCGTCAGCACTCCAGCGATGCCCAGCAACGAACGGCGGCGGTCTTCGGGATGGGACTTCAAAGCAGATCGCGTTCGCATAACAAGTCTCACGACAGGGATCAGCAGGGCTCCCGCGATGACCGGCAGCGCGAGCAGATCAGACACAACTTCCAGGTGCCACGACGCAAACAACTCATGCAGAAACCAGAGGATTGCGAAGATCACAAACAGGCGATACACGGCCGAAGCGATTCCATACGTGACCAGAAACCAGGCGCGTGCGTCGAGGCGAAGTTCGTCGTCGGGCGTGCTGATTCCCAGAACCAGTCGCTCGAGCAGGGAATGCACGACCTGCCGTGATTGTCCGCCAAGATTCGGGATGTTGACCTGGTCTGCGAGGACGTGATACCCGTCGTATCTAAGCAGTGGGTTCCCGTTCAACAGCACTGTGTTGACCGAGCAGACAAGCATCACGTTGAGGAAAAAGGAGTTCAGCCAACCGGGGACACTGATCCACCACAGCAGCATGCAGGTGGCAGCAAGCACAATTTCGACTGCGATCCCGGCGGCCGAAATGGCGATGCGGGAACGGCGACGAGACAACATCCAAGCGTCGGTGACGTCGCAGTAGAGTACCGGCATGAAGACCAGCAGCATGAATCCAAGTTCGTGACACTCGCCGCCGAGTTGACGGCATGTCAAAGCATGGCCGAGTTCATGCAGCATTTTGATCAGCACGATTGCGATCAGCAGCGAGAGCATGTTGTGTGGACCGGCCAGTGTTTGCAGTGCCGGCAGGCGTAACAGCAGTTGGTCGAACTGCAGGATGGCCAGCAACAGCCCCGTCATCGCCAGCAGTCCCAGACCTGCCAGAACCACCGGCGTGGCTACCAGGCTGGCAAACGGTCGCAGTGCGTTCAACAGGCGCTTCGGATCCATGCCACGGAATCGAATAGCCAGAATGCCAGTTACGGACGCAACGCGACGGCTGGTTTTCTCACGTTCCGCTCGCTGAATGAACCGCTGACCGCTGCCGGGTCGGTCACTCACCGCCAGTCCGGATTCGCTCAGCATGCTTAGGAATAACTGCAGACTCTCGACCGTCAGATTCTCACCGGGAAACTTCCGTTCGCATGTGCGAATCAGGCTGCCAATCGTCGCGGAGCCGTCGAGTAACTTGAGCAATGCATACTCAGGGTTGCGCAGGCGGAAGTAGCGCAGCGACAGGGGGTCCTTAACCGTCCAGCCATCCTCGCCATCGGCCCGGACCGCGGTGGCTTCCAGGTCCGGACGCATCCGCAGCCGGACCTGAAGATCGTCCGGTGACGTCATGTCTTTGGCCGCGACGGGTTTGGTTGCGAGTTCGTTCATGGGGAATTGATTGGGCAGCTACAGGATTCCAATTGGTGCCCGTCCTACCGTCCGTCCATCGAGATCGTCATCTCGGCTTTCATGCCGGGACGCAGGACAAATTTCGGGTTTTCGACTTCTGCCCAGACTCGGACCTGGCCGTTAACGGGATCGATCTCCGGACTGACGAACGTGACCTCCCCCTGAAATGTCATGGGACGCTGACCCGTTCTACGAACAGTGATTTCGGCTGGTGTGCCACGGAGGTTTCCGCTGATCAGGTCGGCCTTCACAAAGCCCTCGGCCCGGAGTCGGTCCAGTCGCACAAGTCGCATCACTCGTGTCCCAGGCTCGACCCATTCTCCAGCGTGACGGAAAACTTCGGCCACAACGCCACGTAACGGGGCGCGGACCTGACGTTTCGCGAGTGCCAGCTTCGACAGTTCGAGCGTGCGCTGTTCAATGTCGCGAGTGATGGTTGCCAGCGTCACGTTGCGGCGCGCCTGCTCGACTTCAAGCCTGATCCGTTCAACAGTCTGTTGCTGCTCTGCCGTGGCCGCCTGCTCCATCTTCTCTTTGAGCTGAGCAATCGCCCGGTCGACAAGTGCCTGATCGGTTTCCAGTTTGCTGCGATCGAGAATGACCTGTAGTCGTTCGATTTCCGCCAGCGAGATGCTCCCGGCAAACGCGGCGCGCTTACGCTGTGCCCGTTCAAGGTCTGCGCTGGATGCGTCACGAGTTCTGGTTGCGAGACGCACGGAAATGTCTTCTTTGGCCTGACGGGCTGCGATGCTGTGACTCAGCTCGGTGCGTCGCAGCAGTTGTTCGGCTTCGCGAACGCGCGCTTCGGTCGATGCCACGGGCAACTCGTTGTCCGCCTGCTGCTCGGCAAACGCCAGCTTCAGTTTCGAGTAGTCGACGGCCAGCCGAGCTTCCTCATCATCGAGCTGCGCAACAATATCTCCGGCTTCGACACTGTCTCCGGCCCGAACCTTGAGTTCGGTCAGCATCCCGGCGTCGCGGGCAGACAGCTCTGCCTGATCGAGCACTCGAATGATCACGGAGTCGACGGGGACCTGGTTAGATGTCTGCGCGAATCCAGCAGATGGTCCGGCCAGCAGCAGACTCCACATAATGATGCAGCGGTGCATGATGTTCTCCACTTCAGTAATCGGCCGGTCGGACCAGTTGGTTGGTTTTGCCCGTTTCAACGCTGGCGACGGCGTGCTCCAGCTAAAACAGAATGTATGTCTGAACGAACTCGATGACTTCGCGGAACAGGACGTAACCCAGCGGTTTCGAGCCGCAACCGATGCTGGCAATCACACTTGATCCAGGCCGCAGCAGGTCTCGGTCGGTTTGCTTCAGCGGGACAATCGCCAGCGACGACAGGTTTCCCGTTTCATCCAGATCGGTGGCCTGACTGATCGAACCGAGCGACTCCTGCCATGTCTGACTCGGCGACGTACGGAAGAGAAATCGAACGGTAAGTGGCTCGTCGGAGTCCTGTGCTGCTGCCAGCACGTGCCGCACCGATCGATCCGGGACTCGCAGCTCCAGTTGCCATGCCCCTTTCGGCTGATTCACCGAAAGCAATAACTGCCCGCGCTGTACAGGTCTCCCCTCAAGGTCGACCACCAGATGGCGACGAAATACCTCGCCGTCGATCGGTGCGCAGACCGTCAACGAGTTAATCCGCCGCTCGACAATCGCCCGTTGGCTCTCCAGACTCGCGATCCGTTGGCGGAGCTCTTCGGCTTCGGCGGTGAGTTGCCCCTGCGAGACATCTCTGAGATTCCGGTTGGCATAATCCACTCGTGCCGCCTCGGTCGCGGCCAGTCGTGCGGTCGCCGTGCTGATCTCACCGACAATACGTTTCTCTTCCAGGTCCATGTCCGGATTGTGGAGTTGCAACAACGGATCGCCCGCTTCGACAGTCGCCTCGTTTGTGACGAGGAGGCTGGTGATGACTCCATCATCAGGTGCGAAGACGCGTCGTCTTTGAATCGGCTGAACCTGACCCAGCGCCTTGATCTCGAAGTCAGCGGGAAACACACACAGCATCAGGAGCAGGGTTGCAACGATTCCCACGGTCCACAGCGAACGTCGCGACCGGATCGTCTCGCGAAAAGTCGTGATGTAACCGGACAGACTGCGTTGTTCGTACGCGGCCGCATTGGCAAACGCCTGTGACGCGTGCGTCATGGTTTCGGGAATCGGATCGGAGCCTGACTGCACAGAGGCGTCCGGGACCGCCGCAGTGAATTTCTCGAAGATGATCGCCCCACAGCATGCTTCCCAGCTCTGTGGATCGGGGCCGAGGATTTCCCAGCGGACACTGCACGCACCTGTCTGTGTCAGAAAATCGGACACGGCCTCACGGACGTCGTCCGCAGCCGTCTGTGCGTCGCACCAGCCAGGCGGATTCCCCACCGACCGAACGCGTCTGACGAACTGTTCCAGCGCCCGGGCAGCGTCGGATCGTTCGTTAACATTCGTCACTCCGGTCGCCGCCAGAAGTTGGACATGAGCAGCACGAACTTGCAGTACGCTGATCCGATCGACCCCGCAGATCGGGGCCGCGTCGTTCGCAAAGATCGTCGCGATGTGGTCGGATCGAAGCGTCTGGTGCAGAGCACTCGCCAGTTCGGCGGTCCTGTTTGCGAGTTCGATCTGCTGACCGAGCACTCCCAGCAGCCGGGCTCTGTGGTATTCGGCGAAGATTCCGCTGAAGACGACGAGAATGTCGTCGATACCGGCCGGTATCGATGCGTCGGCGGAAAAGCGAACTTCCAGCAGCAGCCGATGACGGGGATCGATGTCGCGTCCCGCGAACACACACGCGGCACCCTGAGGCCCCGAACGACGCTCCGGCGCAGCGCCGGCACACACCGTGGCAATGTTCTCGCTGGAAGCAGGGCAGGTACCTGCATGACCGGTGGCGTGCAGGACCGAGCATTCCGTTCCCCGCACCAGCCAGACCGCACCACCCGTCGCATTCAGCAACTCGACCAGCCCGTTCAGTCCCTCCGCGTGAAACACGGGAGGTTCCGTCTCCGGATACGTGAGCTGCTCGATCTGCGTCAGCAGGTTGTCGATGCGGTCGAGCGCAGAACGTTCCAGGCTGGGAGCAGACTGGTTCATAGGTGGTTCCGGCTGACCTGGCGTGGACGAAGTTGTGCTGGTCTCACTGAGGAATATCGTCGTTTGGGCACAGTTCCAGCATCCCGTCGGACCCGAGCCAGACAGACGGTGACCATATCAGCCCTGTTGTTCGCTGGATTTGTCATTGTCGTAAAGGTCATTCACGGCGAGCTCGGAGCAGTCACTACAGCCGATTCTTTCGCTACAACGACTTCAATCGGCAAATTTGCTGCAATCTGCAGATCGCGATGCCGATGACAAAGACATTGTCCGTGTTAACAGAACGGTGTTCAGAGCTTGCGCTCCATGACGAGTGACGGGCTTGCTATGCACACTCCTGATGGGCGTCCGATGCGTCGTGCGTCGGTGTTACTGGCATGGACCCGCAACGCAGAACCAGGCTTGGGGGGCAGGCAAGGATGCTGTCGTTCCTGAAAACGCTTTGTATTACACACGGGACCCAGGTCTGCCTGTTCCTGACATTCGGCATCTGCGGATGCGCGAGTCCGGAGACGTGGAAAGAGACCGTCGCGCACGACACGTCGCAAATCGATGCCGTGTCGTGGCAGGTTGACAACCCGCAACCGGCGGTGTCGCAGGAGGCGTGGGAGCAGGCGCCTGCAACGACGCGCACGCTTCGCGATCGGGAAAGCATCGAATACGAAGATGTCACCCTGCAAAGTATTCTGGCGACTGCGATGGAGCAGTCGGAAGTACTGCGTGAACTCGGCGGAACGCTTCTACGAAATCCGAACGGCATCCGATCCAGCTACCTCACTGGGCTCCAGGAAACTGACCCGCGATTCGGCTCGGAAGCCGCGTTGAGTGCTTTCGATGCGCGTTTTGATGTGGATGCGTTCTTCAACAACACCGACCGAATTTTCAACAACGCATTCTTCGCTGGCGGTGTCAACGCGTTCCGGCAGGACGAACACGACTACCTGATGCAGTTGTCCAAGCCGACGGCGACCGGAGCTGTCTTTGCATTGCGAAACGTCACGAACTACGACGCGAATAATGCCCCGGGTAACACGTTCAACAGTGCCTGGG
>Ga0209501_10003222_pt1 | contig 16566 bp, 3 predicted proteins | sample ArcticOcean_MG_C_4_FD_187434 | JGI IMG/M metagenome (GOLD analysis project Ga0209501, IMG submission 187434) | Marine microbial communities from western Arctic Ocean - ArcticOcean_MG_CB4_134 (SPAdes) (version 2) | ecosystem: Environmental > Aquatic > Marine > Oceanic | place: Arctic Ocean...
TGCGGTTCTGGAGTAAAACTGATCTCCCAGATACCATTATTCTGGCCGCCAGACAATACCCTTCCGTCTAGGGGATGGACCACGACTTGGTTGACCGCCAGCAAGGGCAGCCCCACATTTACGGCAGTCCACTCCTGACCACTGTCTTTAGAGCGAAATACCCCCCCGGTGGACGTAGCGGCGTAGAGAAGCTGTTCACTACGGCCGACAAAACGCGGATCGACTGCGATGTCGAGTATTTTTAAATGCTCGCCCAAACCGTCGTTTAACGGCGCCCAATTTTGGCCACCGTCTACACTGTGCAATATGCCTCCTCCAAAATTGCCCACCACGATGAGATCTGGACTCTCCTCGGAAGGATAGATCGTGCGCACGCTCTGCCCTTGCAGCGCAGCGCCCAAAATGCGCCAATTGGCACCTGCGTCCGAACTTACAAAGAGTCCCGTTGCCGTACCGGCGTATACTGTCTGTGCATCGTGGGGAGAAGCAACCAAAGTGAAGACAATAGCTTCGGACAAAGTAACATCTTCACTTGCGGACCAATTTGCCCCACCGTCGGTGCTAGAAAATACTCCGCGGCCAAAGGTGCCGGCGTATACATTGTCGGCATTGCCGTCGACGGTTACCGCTAACACTCCCGTGCCAGCCCCTTCCAAACGGTTCCAAGTAATGCCCCCGTCCGTGCTACCAAAAAGGCCGATGCTGGTACCGGCGTACAGCCGATCACCATCTTGCGGATCAACGCCTAGGCTCAGTATATTGCGGCCTTGCAATTCGGCCCCCAGATTTTGCCAAGTGCGCCCATCGTCGGTGCTGCGGTGAAAACCGTCTACCGCTCCAGCATAGAGGACCTCGCTTACCTGCGGGTGGATATGCACTGCATTGACCGCGACCGACGGTTGGTCAGCCATAGAAGTCCATTCATTATTGCCGGCAACAGCGCTACCCCACAGCCAACACAAACCCAGCGCCAGCAACTGAAATGCTCGTTTTATTGTCGTTATACGCCCTCTCATGATATGCAAATTACTCTATCTTGACTGGCCGTTTATCAAAGTAAATTTGAGGCAGTGTCGTTCTTTTCCATCAAAAAATTCGCAAAAGTAGATGCCGTTGGCCTGGCGTTTTCCGGCGACGTTGCGCCCATCCCACAGCGCCGTCCATAAGCCTGCGCTCTGGACCTCGTCCACTAACATCCTGACCGGCTGCCCCATGATATTAAAGAGCCGCAATTGCACCCGGTTTTGTCTCTCTAACTCGTAGACAAAACGCGTCGAGCCTTGAGCTGGGTTGAAGGGATTGGGATAATTTTCAAATTTGGCCACCAGCCGCAACAATTCGGGAGAGACGGTGCCCAACCGAAACAAACCTGTTTCGTCCACCGTGGCTGCCAATGTCCCTGTCTGCTCGTCAAAACGCGCCAGCAAGGGCTCCCAGATTGAGCCGTTCCAACGCAGCACCCCTAGGTCTGCCGGCGGATTGGGGCCAACCAAAAAGCTTATCGTTATCGGATGATCCAAGGCAGCTTCGCGAGCCAGGCGCACATCGTAGACCGGCTGGTCTTCGTGGCCAGGGGGCGCTTCCCCCTCTGCTAGGCGGTAAATCAACGCCAGGCGCCCGGCACCGGCTGCACCGCTGGGCACATTAACCCCCAATTGCAAATCGCTATAGGTCAATTGGCCGCCGACTTGGTCCATCCAATACAGTGCCAAGGCTGCGTTGCGCTTACCTTCATTGCCCGCTTCATCAACACCCCGCACCTCGACATTGGCAAATTGTGCACCAGCCATATCGGGTACCTGATACACCGCAACAAAAGTCCCGTCACCCCTATCTTGCACCTCGACCGACATGCCGTTGACCTCTACTTGCGGCGCTCCTAGCAACGGCTCGCTGGGGATAATTTCTATTTCCACCAATTCGCTGAAAACGGGATGACGACCGATCTCAAGAGTAAATTCTGGTAAAGTTAAGTCTTCCAATACAAAAATTTGCAAGGTCTCCATTACCTCGTTACCATCCGGATCGCGCGCCGTCAAAATCACTTGGCGACTACCACCCTGACCGATGGGGACGGTGACCAGAAGTTGGCGATCTACCACCCGTGCACTGATCCCGGGTTCGACGCTAACTTCCCACCGAATCTGCGCGTCCGGCGTGTCCGGGTCGGTGACATACGCATCCAAGCCTAGGATGCGTTGTTCGAGACCGTTGGCCGCTACTAGCGGATTGGGCAATGGACTGATGACGGGCGCTTCACCGCTGGCCAATACCGTTGCATCAAAAGCCCCCAAAGTGATATTGCCAGCCACATCCTCTACCAGGAGCTGGATTTCTCGACGCCCGGGCGCAGCGTTAGCCGCATCCAGGGTAAGCTCGCGGGTAGCGCTGGCAAAGGTCAACTGCAGATCGCCGCCGCCGCTTACTTGCCACTGCAATACTTCCGGGGCGTCGTCATCAACCACAAAATTATCTAGTGCCAGTGTGAGGCTCTCTCCCTGACGCACCACCACGCTGCCGAAGTCGAGAATTTGCGGGGTCAATCCCCTGCTCCTAACAAAAACCCGGACCCTGGCCGTGCGCCAGCGCAAGGTTTGATCTGTAGCAGTAAAAGTCAAAGTTTCGATGCCGACAAAATCTCTGCTTTTGGCTCTGATCAGCACTTGCGTACTGGCCAAATCGATCTCTACATCGAGGGCCAGCGGCGGCGCGACTTGCCATATCAGAGCCGGTTGCGAGTCACGGGGCAACACAAAGTTGCTAAGGATTAGGGTATTGTCCTCTGCGCCGGCAAAAAATTCGATATCCGGCATGATATCGAGACTGAAGATCGGCGGCAAGCCCACATTTATCAGGACACTTTCCACTTGCCCATTGGTGTCTGCTACCTGCAAGATAACCTGGACAGAAGCAGTCGGAGTGCCGGCGCTATCTGTCCGTTTTAATACTAACTCGTGGGTGACCGGATCAATCTGCGCTTCGACGCCATCAACCCCAACTACCGTCCACAAGAGCTCGGAATCTCTGTCTTCGTCGTCAAAAGCGAAATCGTCCAAATCGATACGCTCCTGATCGCCCAGCGCATCGAGCACCACATCAGCGACTGGCCGCAGAACGGGCGCTCCCCCGGAATTGGCGACCAATATGGCAAGCGAGCGGCTATCCGTGTTGACATTGGGGTCGGCCACCGTTAGCACAACTTCGGCAACACCGACCTGCCCGTCAGCGGCACTGAGACTCAACATTCTACTGGCGGGATCAAAGACGCTGTCGATGCCGTCTGAAACTTCGATAGTCCAGTTCATTTCTTGTGCTTCGTTGTCCGGATCGATGACCAGATTATCCAATGCCAGGACTACTGTGTCGCCACCAGCTAACAATCCCACTTTGCCTATATCCAGAATCTCGGGCCCCAGTGGATCGACCGCCGTCAGGATCTCAACGACCACCTGCTCACTAGCTTCATTGCCCTCTTGATCGCGTGCTGTTAGACGCACAGACGCCGCCCCGGCAAATCCCGATGTACCGCTGACGCTCAATACCCCATTGGATACCGTGGCAGTAAGAACGCTGTCGGCATCGGTGCTCCATTGCAGCGCCTCCAAAGGACCGTCATCCTGTACAAAGAGATTGAGGTCGAGGGAGCCGATCGAGCCGCCGCGGAAACGCAAAGACGGCAATGGGTCTATTTCGGGTTTGATGCTCTGACCCGGGGCTAGAACCACAGCTACCTGGCGCGTACTATCAGAAGCTCCAGCCAAATCGCTAACCACAAAGCGCACCACACCGCGACCGGCCACATCGCCGTGAATAACCAATTCGTCGTTTTCTACCTCGGCCCACACGCCCCCTTCGAACGGCTCGAAGGCCAGGCGCAAATTGCCCACCTCGTCGTCCTTGTCCTGCACCAATTGATCTAGGGGGATGCGCACCGGTTCTCCATTCTCCGTCGGATAAACAGGCGGGATGCGCTTAGCCACCGGCGCATCGTTGACCGGCGACACCAATACCAATGTGCTAACCGTATCGGTATGTCCATGCTCGTCGCGCACGGTAAACAAAACATGCTCCTTCCCGGACCAATCGGGGTCAGCAGTAAAAGATGCGATGCGCGACCCCTCGGCGACTTCTACCTGAACCATAACTGCGCCTGTGACCGACCAAGTCTGCGAAGTGCGCTGCAGATCGTCTAGATCTTCGACAAAGGCGTCTAGATCGTGTTCGCTATTGCTGCCGTCCTCCAAAAAGACGACCGTATCGGGAAAAGCGCTAATCTTGGGCCTTGAGCGCACTTCTATGTCGATGATATCTTCAGCCGGGTTTTCGCTCAGAGCGCCAGCAGTAAAACGCATCTGGCGGCGGCCCACCAACCCTGCTTCGGCCCGCATGGTGACCTGGCGGGTCTCTGGATCGATAGAGGTTGGAATTTCACTCAAAATGGAATGCGTCCACAACACTTCCCCCACTTCCTGGTCAATAAACTCGTCCAGATCTAAAACGATCTGCTGCTCGCCCTCAATAAGCACCACGTCGGGCAAGGGCAGTATGCGAAATCCCGTTATGCGCACGCTGAAAAGCCCCAAAGGCTCACTAAAGCGTTGTTCGACGCCCGGCGCCGCAGAGGTAACAAAATGGGATGAATGGTCGTGGCCGCGTTCTTCGATGCGGATCTCGGCTGCATCGCCGCTGGGTCGCCGCGTTATTGCCAGGGAGAAACGCGCAGCTATCCCCAGTCCACTGGTCGTACTGCGTTGCGCACTGGCCGCTTCGGCATAACTGAGGAAGGCTTCTTCTTCGATCACCTCAAATTGGTTGACCAGGACGATCCCCCCCAGATAATCCGCCTGCGCAAAAGGCAAGAGTTGGCCGTCTGCATCCACTCCGGCTTCCACTAGGCTGAATATCGTAGGGTCGTACGAAATAAAGAGTGCATAACCACTCAACTCGTCGGTGCCGGCGTCGAGGAGAATTTCCAAGTTTAGGGTATCGCCCAATTCCGCAGCAAACGGGCTTACTGCGCCGTTCTCATGCCGCAGTTCAACAGTGGCAGCAGTAGCCAGAATTGGAGTCAGCAATAGCAGAGCTAATATGTAGATAGAACGTAGCATACTCACCTGAGCAATATCATGCGTTTTACCCATTGCCCCCCTCCAGCGCGCAAGCGATAGAGATAGACCCCGCTACCTACGGGCCGTCCATTCCTATCCAGGCCGTCCCACGTCATGCGATACGGTCCGGGGGCTAGCGGCGCATTCCACAGCGTTGCCACCTGTTGCCCCAGGATATTAAAAATTTCCAATTGCACTGGTTGCACCTGCCGCCCTGCAAAAGCCGGCACAGCAAAGGGAATGGCCGTCTCCGGATTGAAGGGGTTGGGATAGTTTTGTTGCAAATCAAAAGCTTGTGGCAAACCAGGACTTTTACCCAAAATGCGCACATCCACGGCGCGGTGTTGTTGATCCAATAGAGCAACAGACTGTAAAAGCGGCTGCGCCGGGTGATCACTCAGCGCCTGTAACCTGCTTTTAACCAAGGCATCCTCGCCGCTAAAGTCGCGCTCCCGCCCCACCTGGGTCGCCGCCAGGCGCACCCCCCCGTCCCTGCTCCTATGCAGCGCCAACACCTGACTGCTTGCCGCACCAATGTCGACCAGGCGCCACTGGCGCGGATCGTAAGTCAGATCCATTTCATAAGCGCGCACACCTGCCAGTCCCGTTCCCAGCACTGCAAGTTCTACTTCCTGACCGGCGACAATGGTCTCGGCATCCAAAGAGATCTGCAATTGCGCCTGCTGCTGGTCCCGTGCCGCCGCTTTGTATACCGGACGCGGTCCATCGGCGCGAAAATTGGCGCCGACCAAAGTCAAGTCGGCGATACCAACCTCGCCGTCGCCGCTGATATCGGCGCGCGCGTTTTGAACTTCTCCACCCTCTACGGGCAAAAAGAAAGCGCCGATGAAATCCCAATCGGCCAGAGTTACTTCGTTATCGGGGCTGGTTTGGCCATCTAATTCGGTATAACCGGCTACATCCCCACCCAACATCAAACTGTCGGCTGCAACGCCTGTACTGGTGGGACGGACGTCGGTCAATGTTAATCCGTCGTGCAATTCCAATGCCGGCACCCAGGCGTCGAGATAACCATCTAAGTGGGCGTATAAGTCAACTCTGCCGGTAGGCACCTGCTCGAGGGTGAAGCTACCGTCCTCCCCCAACGCAACCTGCACCCCTTCGCGCTCCAGATCCTCGTCGTTGGCCGCTGCAAAAACCCTGTCTTGCAGCACCGTGTAACTGCCCCATTGGCGCAGAGAAAAATCGACGATGGAACTTATATTGGCGCGGCCCTCCAAGGCGATGCGACCACTCAAAATAGCCTTGCCCGCTACCTGATTCACTTCTACCAGAGTCCCTTGCAGCGGTATGAGGACAGGCTGCCCGTCGTGCAATAGACTCGACACTCTGCCATTGACCTCATCTACTTCCAATTCTATGACACTAATCCCAACCTCTGCCAGAGTGAGTAATTCCATACTAGCGAGGATGTGCTGTCCATCGAGATTGGCAATCTGTGGTGCGGTCGGATCGAAATAGTCGAATATCAGATGTACTACATCTTCTCCCTCTACGACTTCAACTTTATTGATAAAAATCTGTGTACTGCTGAATCCATCCCCCGCAAAGAAGGGTTGTATTCCCTCTATTGCATCGTCCTGGTCAACCACGGCAAAAGCTGTCTGCGGCAGTTTTAGGCGCAGGGAAACCTGGTCGACACTCTGGCCGCCGACATCGATGACCAGATCGAACTGCTGGCGCACACCGCCGGTGCCAATGCTCAGTATTTCGGGCAGCAGGCGAATACTCTGCGCTGCGCTCTCCTCCGCCATATTGCGGACCAGGATCCGACCCGGAGTACGCCAAACCAAACTAGTGCCATCGAAGCGCCCGCTCTGGCTTATGGCTAGGTAGACGAAATAATCCCCGTCTCCAAAAGTAGCGCTGCTATCCACCGTAGTTGTAATATGATTGACGCTTACATCAAAATGGTCGACGTCGCTGTCTTCGCTCAAATCTAACAAGGAGTCGACGGGGGCCGCGGCGCGGCCATCGGTCGAATTGACCACATACGCCGTGCCCGCCGCCACCGCGGCGTAATTAGCGGTGGTTCCATGGTCTTCCTCACTGAGCAAAATGCGGATGCGGGCATCGTCGTCCAGATCCATATCTTCCCAAGCCACCCGACCGCTGCCTCCAGGCCCCACCGAAATATCCGCTACCGGTTGCAGCGGCAAAAGCGTGGCATCGTGCACAAAGTTGACGCGCGAGCCGGCATCATTGAGGCTGCGTCCGTGCATTTGCACCAAGCGGCGGGCGTTGTCATCTTCGATAATGCCATAGATATAATAGACTTTTCCAGCCTCGGGTATGCGCCCACCTTCCTGCATCAAAGTCCACAAATCCCAGGCGTACAGGTTATCCTGCCGCAAGTCAGGATCTTCGAGCAGGTCCGCGACGATGAGGAAAGCCTCTCCCCCCAACCCTGCCAATAATTCGTCGGCGCCGGACAGTACCGTATAGCAGTCACAACCCGGTTCTCGAGTCGCGGGCTTCTCGCTATAATACAGCGCAATACGCGCATTATCGTCGATGTCTTCATCGCCCCTGAAACCGTTTCTCCCCCAGGTCAGGGTGAGAAAACGCTGGGGACGCAAACCACCCGTGGAGACGTTAGTAGCCCCGGAGCGCACCTTGTCATCAAGGACGTCTAGGCGCAAGAGGGGCGAGTGTTGTACCCGCACCTGATCTTCGCTGCGCTGCAGATCCTGATCCAGATTGTCACTAACAACAGCATAGATGTAATAATTGCCGGCCGGCACGATCTGCGGTTCGAGAATATCCCAGGTAAACGTTTGCTCCGCCGTCTGCAACCCGCTGCCATCGCCTATCTGGGTGGCCCGAGCTAACTCGATCACTGTGCCGTCGACCTGCACATCTTCGAGCAACAATTGCGCATCTTCACTGTAGAACAGATGCACATTGGCTGTATCGTCGTGGTCGATTACGGCAAATTCGATCTGCGTGCTTTGCCTGCCTTCGCCAGTAATTTCTCCCTGCCCATTAAAAAACTCGCCGGAGTCTAGAGTGATAGCCCCATCCAGGATTTTCAATTCGCTTATTTGCGGTTGGTGGCGCAAGAAAATGCCGCGGCTGCGCGCCAGCGGAATACGCCCGGTCACCTTGGCCGTAACATAGAAGAAATACGTCCCTAACGGCACATCGCGCAGTAACATGCGCACGGTGAGCCCTTCGTCTTGCCGTTCGGTTTCCCGATAGACACTGTCCTCGCCGACCAATACTTCGAAAGCCGTTTCGCTGTCTACTGCCTGCAAACCCGGATTGGGCGACAGGAAAAATCTGTACACCATATCGTTGTTATCGTCGCCGTCTTTGCCCGGCAATAGATTGCTAGAAGTCCCCACGCCGTTGTCAAAGACCAGATCGGGCAATTGCAATGCCAATGCCTGCGGAACATCCGGGTACCAGGTTCCCAACGCGGTGGTCGCCGTATCCAGCACGCCCACCAGCGCAGTCCCCAAAGACACCAAATTCATAGATGCCCTCGCATCAAACTGTATGATTGGAACAAAGGTCAGGCTCGGCCCTTCCCCCGGCGTAATCGTCAGCGAGTTCGGATCGTTAAAGCGGATCTGGCCATACTCGCCGGAAAAGGTAAGTTCCTCTAGTTGTGGGAAAGGTTTGATCGAAATGGGGAACTGCAGATAAATCTTCCCTCCTGCCGCCGCCGCCTGCAGACTGCCGACAACAATGCGGTCGAGGGTTGAAAGGGGCGAAATAAAAAATTCGGGAGTTTCCTCGCCCACGGGTTCGTACATGACTCGTACTTCGTCGCTGAATTCCTCATCTATATCCGTATCCGCCAGCACAATCCCCTCGGGCAGGGCCACACTTACGGTGGAATCCGCCGGCGCATCGTCTTGCTCAAGCGTGATGACCAATTGCTGCCAGTAAATGCCGTCGCCAATCTCTCCCACAGGTATGCGGGTCAGTTCAAGCGGCAAAATCTCGGCCGTTTGGGCCGCACCGATGCTCGGCAATAGCGCAATGAGAAATTGTAGGCTCCACTTTTTCAACATAAGTTCTCTACACCAACGTCTGGCCAATGCCTCTTAATTGAATTTTACTTCCCCTATTAAGGAAAATATTTCCGCACCCATTGGTATCGCACTCACCTAATTGCCGCTGGCAAGAAGGTGGGGGATCTGACTTATGGAGAGAGGACTCCCCCATAGCACTTCTCCATCTTACATTCTTTATCGACATAATGGGTCTCGTTTGGACTTTAATAGAGCAAACAGCGTTCCAGATTATCATCACCGCATCTCTGCCCCCTATCCTGCTCGTGAATTCCAGCGCCTATTAGGAATAATAAGTTATATATAAACAATAGGTTATATATAATTAAAATAAAAAAACCTCGACTCGATGAGCGGAGGCCTTACATTTTTACGAGCTTGCGGTCTCACCGGCTCAACGAAGCAACATGATCTTGCCCACCTGACGCTGACTTCCCGTCTTCAACTGGTAGAAATAGGCCCCACTGCCGACCTCAAACCCCTCTTGGTGGCGGCCATCCCACCACGCGGTCCAATAACCAGCCCCCTGCTCTTCTTGGACCAACGTGCGCACTTTGTGCCCGCGCAGATCATATATATCCAATTGCACCGTCCCCCTCTCAGCTACTCTATAACGCAGCGCCACGGCGGCATTAAAGGGATTGGGATAGGCCAGAAGATCGGCTACAACCGGTACTGCTGGTTCGGCACTTTCACCCACCTTAAATACGCCTGGCTCCTGCAGCAAAGCGTATAATATGCCCTCTTCTGAATTGGCAAAGGTCGGCAATTCTTCCCAGCGACCTTCTCTTTCCCGCAGGATACCGCCGCCTCCAGATGGGTCTATTTCTTGGGATAGAGACAATTCTGCGGGCCATTTAAGTGACTCCCGCGGCCAGAAATCGACCTCGTATCCTACTCCTCTTGCACTTAAGACCACCAGTAATTGCTGCGCTAGCGAGGCAAAGCGCAGATTCAAATAACCATCTTCACTAATAATGACCCCAGCGCCCGACGCTAGGTGCCCAACGACCAGACGCATTGTCGCCTGCCCCTCATTGCCGGCCACATCCCGGCCTTGCACCCTCACCTCTAGCAGGCCATCTAAGGCTGCGATATAACGCGCCAGATAGAGGTCCTGCTGTTTTTCTAGCGGCACGTCCTGACCATTTATTGCAAATAACGGGACAGCCCCCAGCGCTTCGTCGCTGCGCACAATAAATTCAATATTTCTGCCGGCCAGGGGGCGGCGTTCGACGACCAATTGCGGCGGCTGTAAATCACTCTGCAAGACCTCTACGAGCAGATCTTGCTCAACCGCATTGCCTTCGAGGTCCTGGACGCGGATGTGAACAATCGCAGTACCCGCATTGCCACTCAGGCGCAAAAGCGATCCCTCTAAATCTACCTCCACACCAGCACTCCACGCTTGCCAGTCCAGCTCTTCGAAGTCCGAATCCGGGTCCTCTACCAGGTCGCCCAATTCCAATTCCAAGACCTCGGCAGACATAAATTCGAGCCGTTCGGGCAGTGACAATATCGGTGGTAACAACTGCGGCGCGAATTCCTCAAGAGCCAATTCATCCGCTGGCACCGCTTCTCCATCTTCTATATCACCCTCTGTTATTCCTCCATCCTCTTCGACGATCACTATGTACATGGTCGTTTCCACGGCGTTGCCAAGCAGCGGCGTAGCCTCCAACACCAGTGAAAAGCTAACGTCCCCCCAAATGTGCAAACGCCGTGTGGCCGTATCTATGCTCGCGGTCCCTGTGCCCGAAATTTGAATCTCCCAGCGTATGCCCTCTAAGCCGATGTCTCCTTCTAGATAGTCGTCCAATACGATGGAAGAATCGACAATCCCTGCAGCCAAGAGCAAATTGGGTAACGGTTTTATAATTAGCAGCGGAAAGCGGAGATTGATCTTCAATAAAACCCGGACTTCTTGTCCCCCTCGACGGGCTACAATTTCTACTATTTCCCTGCCGGCATGGGCTCCGATCGCATCTAAATGTAAACGTCCCGAATCCTCATCGATCCGCACGGCAAGCCCTCCACTATTGCCAATACTCCACTCCACTCCACTGCCATTGCCGTCTGCCAACAAACTTTCCATAACAAGCGATGAATCCACCGTCCCAGCGAACATCTCGTACTCCGATGGTTCGACCAATTGCAAAGCAGGCGCTGGCAACTCTGTTTGCGGGGGGACCGAGATATCTTCGTCGCTCAGTGGCGCGCTTGCGTTTTCTTTTTCATCTACAGGTATTGGCAGTGCTTCGATTTCTAGGTCCAGGACGACACTGGCCGTATTGCCCATTTCATCTGTGGCAGTAAATAAGAGCACCTCTTTGCCCTGTCTGCCTTTAGCCGCCTCGATCCAAACTTGGCGATCTTTGTCGATGACCACTTCGACCTGTATAACCCCGGCTACAGACCACAGCAACTTTTCCGGATCCCCGCGCAGCACGTAGTCATCCAGCGCAAAAGTATAACTCCCCCCCTCTGTTACTGCCGCCGGCGGAAAAGCAGCCAGGGCTAATGCCACTCCTTGTTCGACAACCGTAATTTCTAGCACCTGGTTGACCGTCCGTCCGCGCCCGTCCGTGACGCTGAGCAATAAAACTTCCCGCCCGGTGAAACCATTGGCCGGAGTCAACACTAAGTCACCCTCAGCACTAATCGTTGCAGCAACCGAACTCGTCCCCTCTACTTTCCATACCACCTCTTCACCATCCTCTACCTCGACATAATCGCGCAATGCCAGCGAATAAGCTGCCCCTACTTCTATATCCACGGTGGGCAAGTCCGCCAAAACCAGAGCTGGCTCGGCCTCTACAACCGAATTTTCAGCCTCCGCAACGAGATTTTCCTCAATTGGGTTTTCTATATCTGGCGGATCGTCTAATTGGTTTTCATCGACTTGATCCTCTGGCTCTTCACTTCCAATATCTGCGCTCGGCGGCAGGACGTCGGCATCTTCAGAATTTTCCGTTGTCGTCCCGACCTCCTCTCCATTGTCGAGGGAATCCTGAGACAAAACGGCTTCATCCGCCAATTCGTCAGGCCCTGCTTCACTCTCGAGTGGCACGGTGATGGCAGGGGGCTCTTCGGTAATTTCTGGCAATTCTAATGGGTCATTTTCCAAGTCACTAATGGGCAGTGTCTCTTCATTGTCTTCGGTAATAATACTACTATCGCCGGCTCCTACTGATACAGGTATCGTTTCCTCTATTGCTATATCTACTTCATCTTCTATTGCAACCCCTTCCGCCATCTCTCCCGACTCAACTTCAATTATATCTTCTGAAACGACTTCTACCACTTCACTGGTCGCTTCCCCCACTTCTTCTACTCTATCTTCTGAGACAGCCTCCTCCACTTCTTCTACTCTATCTTCTGAGACAGCCTCCTCCACTTCTTCTACTATATCTTCTGAGACAGCCTCCTCCACTTCTTCTACTATATCTTCTAAAATATCCTCTACCACTTCTTCTACTCTATCTTCTGAGACAGCCTCCTCCACTTCTTCTACTACCACTATATCCGTCTCTACCTCAATTTCTACTTCTAACACTTCCTCTGCCACACCGTCTCCACCTACCTCATCACTTAGAGGCGGTCCCACTTGCTCTTGCTCGTCCACTACAAGATTTTCGACAACGACTGTAATAATTGCACTCGCTAGTTCTCCTTCTGGATCGCGCACTTCCAGAAGCACGTTTCCCTGCCCCTCCTTGAGGCCGTGAAACAAAAGCCGTTCTTCCCATACTTCCACCGCCACGACCTGGTCTCCCACCACCACCACCTGCAGGTCTTGCAGAGCATGATCGACATCTTGTATCAATTCGTGCAGCAAAGGTCCTACTGTAGCGCTGTCGACGCCGACATATACTATCTCGACAGGGGCAATGACCGGACTATCGTTAATAGGCTCGACCAACAGTACTATCACCGCACTATCCGTCCAACCCGACTCATGCGAGAGCACAACCTGGTATTCTTCTTGCCCCCACCAATCGAGCGGTGCTTGGATGACTAACTCGCCATTTGACATCGCTGCGGGCACAGTGCTCCCTCCAAAAACGACCCAGGAGAATTCTGTTGCATCCAATCCGTCGGCCAGCAAACTCCCCAGGTCGAAGTGCATTTGGCCGGCATCCTCCTCCACCGTCCACTGGCTGTCGCCTTGCCATATCTGTAGCGGTTCGACAACAACACCAAAAGTGCCTTGCCACGTTCGCCCGTCCTCTGCGCTAGCAAGGTAAGCAATGGATCCAGCGCCCGAGACAAATAGGTTGCTGTGCACCACCAGTGTCTGCCCCTGCAGCTCCAGCTCCAGCAATTGTGGCGGGTCTACAGCAAATTCCCACGCTAATTTGGGCGCGCTGCCCTCGTCATTCAAATAATATTGACTTAAATCGACAGCCGCTGCCGCACCGGCCACCAGCGCCATCTCGGGCAAAGGCAATAAACCGTCTCCCGAAATCTCCAACTCGAGCGGCGTGCCCTCCACCTGAAAAGACTGCGCTACGCCCGGCTCCTGCAATACCGTATAAGCAGACCGACGCCGACCGGCAGTATCTAGACGAATCCAACCGCCCTCCTGGGCCGGGTAGCCAATGACCCTCACTTTGAATGTGGCCAGCACGCCGCGTTCAGCGGCGATAATGCGCCCACCATCACCCCCCTGTCCCGTCACCGCTACATAATTGAGCTGGAAGCCGCGCCAACGATTGCCCTGCACCACACCCACCGTATCGCCGGCCGTCGAATTTTCGTACACCTGGCCGGGCAAAACCTGCCCCTGCTTAAACGGCACCGTCTCACCGGCCTCCAATACCTCATCGGGCTGCAGCGAAAAAACCTGATCGTCAAATGAAATAAAAGCGCTCGCCGAAGTTATCTCGCGCCCGCGCGACTCGAGCACTACGGCAACTTCCACGATATCGCCGATCTCGGCCTGCGTCACAGCCTCCAATTGCAGCAAGGCATCCTGCCCCTGCACTGCACCGCAGGCGAGGCCTGCCAGCAACACGCTGGTCAATAAGCTAGCGCGCATGGATGTCCAAATTTCTGGTGAAGGTGAAATGACAAATGTCTTGAGCGAGATCAACGCACTAACATCATCTTGCGCGTGGCGCTAAAGCTGCCGCTGCGCAAGCGCGCAAAGTAGGTCCCCGAAGCGACCTGATGCCCCTTATTGTCCCTTCCATCCCAGGTGATATTATGCACTCCGGCGCTCAGGTTTTGAGCGACTAACACCCGCACCACCTGTCCCCCTAGGTCGAAGACTTTGAGAGACACCTGACCTGATTGCGGCAAAGTGAAACGCATAGCCGTTTGTGGATTAAAAGGATTGGGGAAATTGGGGGATAGTTGGTAATGCTGCGGCAAAAGCCCTTGGTGCTCGGGTGACGTCACCTTATGGGTTTCATCGACCAGTTCAACTGCGGACAGTTGTAGATAGGCTTGTAGCGCATCTGTTTCCGAGGACGTTAGAAAACGCAAACGCGCCAGTCGTCCCTCACCCGACACCCCCGCTTGCGGTCCCATCAAGGCGCCGGCGAGGGCCAATTCTCCTGCGCCCGAACGCTGGGCGAATACGGCGGGCATCCCGGCAAACACCTCGCTGCCGTCGTTGCCCTCCAATGTCATCAACGCGGCATCGTAGTTCAATTTAAAACCAAAAGCTCGCATCGCCTCCAGATGCCGCCCTACCACATCGACAACTAACTCGCCAGTTGTTCCCCACTGCGGCACCAGGGCGATTGTGGACCTAGTCGCGCTCTTTTCATGCGGAACCGCTTTAAACACCGGCTGCACTCCGGCCTGCCCAAAATTGGCGGCAACGACATTCAAATCGCTGACCCAAACCAGGCTATCGCCGTCTATGTCCGCTAACCGACCTACGTGGCTGGGACTGGTCGCTTTGCCAAAATGTGTCACCACAAAGTCGACGTCCAATTGGTCTATTTCATTGTCGGGGATGCTGGTCCCACTAGTATCGACATAGCCAGTGACATCGCCAGCTATGAGAAACTCCCCGTCCGTTATGCCATCATCTCTAAAAGTCGGATTGATGTCGGTGAACTGATCGCCTGGATTGACTCGCAGACCGAGATATTGCCCGTCTAGAAAACGGTCTACGTGAATCGCCAGATGATAATCGCCCGTGGGCACCTGAGTGAGAGTGAAACTACCATCGGTGCCCGTCGTATCCTGGATACCCACCACCGTCGTATCGCCATCGTTGGTGGCCAGGAAAAGCGAATCGGTTATGGCCAAGAACTGATTGCGGTCGCGCAGCGACAAGGTCACCAGAGTCTGGTGGTTGGTCCTGCCCTGTAATTGAATCCGACCCGAAATAGTGGCGCGCTCGAGTATCTGGACGCGGCCGACTTCCTGCGAGGCCATTGCGGTCAGGGTCTCGCCGTCTAGGTAGAACGCCGTCTGGCGCACGCCAAAATGGTCGATGTCCAAAACGGTGCTGCCAAGGATATCTTTAGAAACCAGCTCTATCGTCGCCAATACTGCGTCCCCATCAAAGCGCCCCGACCCGGCTTGTTCAAAATAAACCAGGTCCAAAAGCCACTTGCCGGCAGTTGTGCTGTCGGCCCCAGCTTTTAAAGTGTCCACCAGTGTCAGGCCCGACAAGGTGCTATCCACAGCAAAGGGTTGGATCCCAGCTTTTGCCGTATCCTGGTCCACTACCCGCAGATATGTTGTATCAAGACTGGCAAAAAGGGAGATCAAGTCGACATTCTTACCGTCGGTGTTGGGACGTATTTCGACCAATGCGGTATCGCCACTAACCATGAGCTGGAAATCGGCCGGCACCAATTCTATGGTTGGCCTCACCAGCCCCTCGGCGCCGTCTGCCCCCAAGGCGTTAATCGTGACTAGACCGGGCGCCTGCAGCGCCCGACTAGTCGACACCGGCGGATTGGATCGACTGGGATCGATGACAATGTAGGCGTAATAACTGCCTTCCACTAGGGGAGTGGCCGTGCCCTTTAGATCTCTAACCAGCCTGGCTGGCCGCACAGCGAAACGGGAATCTACATCTTCGTCGAGCGGCGTGGCAGCGGCCAGGCTGCCGTCGCTGGATGTAGCCATCCAGTCTGTAGTTGTATCTGCCACTATATCAGCGTAGGTGGTCTCTCCCCCCAAAACCAGCCCGGCGTCTTGTCGGGTCAACAAAATCCAGATGTGGGCGTTATCGTCCACATCATTGCTCAACCAGCTTACCTCAAAGCTCTTCCTGCCGTCCACCTGTCGCGGATCCAGCGGATCGTTTATGCGCAAATGAGAATCGTGAGTAAATACGAGCTGGCGCGGCGACCCAACTTCGTCCTCCCAGCGCACCACCCGTTGGGTACTATCGGCCGTGGTAATGCCGTAGATATAGTAGGGCACAGCGGCCAGCGGTCCAC
>Ga0209501_10003227_pt1 | contig 16548 bp, 16 predicted proteins | sample ArcticOcean_MG_C_4_FD_187434 | JGI IMG/M metagenome (GOLD analysis project Ga0209501, IMG submission 187434) | Marine microbial communities from western Arctic Ocean - ArcticOcean_MG_CB4_134 (SPAdes) (version 2) | ecosystem: Environmental > Aquatic > Marine > Oceanic | place: Arctic Ocean...
ACAAATATAGACAAGACTAATACAGCGACGCACTCGAAAAAAATAATTCAACTAATAAGAAATAATATCAAATTTAAGAACATAATAATGTCGGATGACATATCCATGAAAAGCCTAAAAAGTTCAATTGAAGTTAATACTTTGAGGGCTTTTAATGCGGGTTGTGATATAGTTCTTCATTGCAATGGTAACATTAAGGAAATGAGTGATGTTGCGATTAACTCGCCCTTAATAAGTAAGTTTATAATTAAAAAAACATCACAATTTTATAAGATTATAAGTTAATATTTAGAATGACTATTACCGATTCTAATAATTTTAATGTTGATCTTGAAAACTATCAGGGCCCCTTAGATGTTCTATTAGATTTAGCTAAAGCACAAAAAGTAGATCTAGAAAATATTTCTATAACATTATTGGCAGATCAATTTCATGATTTTATTACAAACGAAAAAAATCTTAATTTAGAGACTGCATCAGAATATTTATTAATGGCAACCTGGTTAACTTATCTAAAATCTAAACTTTTATTACCTGGAAATCCTGAGGAAGAATTTAAATTATTAGAAGTTGCCGAACAATTAAAATTACAATTAAAAAAATTAGAATTAATACGCCTTCTTTCAGATCAAATGTTAAAAAGAAAAAGATTAGGTAGAGAAATCCGTTTAAGAGGAATTAAAGGAAATATTCGATCGATTTATAGTACTGAGTATAAATTAAACCTTTATGAGTTGTTGAAAACATATTCTGGTATTATCATGACAAAAGACTTCCAAAGAATGAATATATCCAAACTACCAGTGTTTACTACAGAGGATGGTATAAAGCGTATTAGAGAATTTTTTGGTAAATTGATGGATTGGAAGAATATTAACGATTTAATCCCCAAAAATTTTAAAGATGGCATGAAATATAAAAAAACAGGCAAAGCTGGAATTTTTGCTGGATCTCTTGAGCTTGTTAAAGAAGGCAATATTACAATAAAACAAGAAAACTTATTTGATGAATTATATGTTAAGGAGATTAAGTGACTAAAATTAATAAAGATTTAAAAACCAATATTGTAAAATTTTCAAAAAAATTAAATGATGGTGAAAGAGAAGTTGAAGCTATTGTCTTTGCTGCATTAGAGCCTCTTGATATAGACACAATAGAGTCTAAAATTTCTAAAAAAATTAATGTTTTAAAAACTTTAGAAAAACTTCAAATAGAATATTCCACAAGAGGTATTAATTTAGTCTGCATTTCAAAAAGATGGTCATTCAGAACTTCTGAAAATTTATCAAACTTGATGTCACAAGAAAAAACTGTTGAAAAAAAACTATCTAGAGCAGCCATTGAAACGCTTGCTATTATTGTTTATCACCAACCCGTAACTAGAGCGGAGATTGAAGAAATTAGGGGTGTAGCTTTTGGAACTAATACACTTGATATATTAATGGAATTGAATTGGGTTAAACCTCAAGAACGTAAAGATGTTCCGGGCAAACCAATTCAGTATGGAACTACAGTTGATTTTTTAAGTCATTTTAGTCTTCAAAAATTATCAGATTTACCAACTGTTGATGAATTAGGATCGGCTGGCTTAATCGATAGTGCCAATATAAATAATGCAATATTTGGTACAGGTAAATTTTACAAAGAAAAAAAAGAAGAAAAGAAAGAAGACATCTATGAAAATATAGATGAAATGCTAGGTGGAACACTTAGTCCTGAGGAAGAAAAATAAAAAGTTACTTTAAAATTAAATCTAAAAGGAGTATAAATTTATATGAGCATTGGAATTTGGCAAATAGCAATAGTAGTTATCTTAGTTGTCCTTTTATTTGGTAGAGGTAAAATCTCTAGTTTAATGGGTGATGTAGCTAAAGGTATCAAAAGTTTTAAAAAAGGTATGGCAACAGATATAACGGATGAGCCAGAACCTAAAAACGTTTCTGAAAATAATACAGATGTAACGGATGAGCAAGAACCTAAAAACGTTTCTGAAAATAATCAAGACATCAAAGACAAAGAATAAATTAAATGCCCACTATTGGCTGGTTTGAGATTTTACTGGTAGTAGCTGTAGCAATAATTGTTATAGGTCCTAAAGACTTCCCATTTATGTTGAAAAAAGTTGGATCCTGGATCGGTACAACTAAAAGATATATTAGTAATATACAAAGTGAAGTAGCTGACCTTGATATTGGTTCTAACGAAATTGAAAAACCCGTAGAAGAAAAAAAAGATAATGACAAAGTCTGAAAATGAAGGTGGCTTTATAAGTCACTTAACAGAACTTAGAAAAAGGTTAATTCATTCTTTTATTCTTTTATTCATTTTTTTTATTGGGTGTTATTTTTTTTCAGAACATCTTTATGGTTTTCTAGTTGAACCATTTGCTAAAGCAGTAAATGACAGTGGAACTGATAGAAGATTAATTTTTACTGCTTTACAGGAAACATTTTTAACATACTTAAAAGTTTCTTTTTTTGCAGCATTCTTTGTTACCTGTCCTTATATATTAGTACAAATATGGAAATTTATTGCACCAGGACTTTATAAACATGAAAAAATTGCAATCGTTCCTTATTTAGTTTTAACACCTATATTATTTTTTTTAGGAGGCATGCTTGTCTATTATTTAATAATGCCACTAGCCATAAAGTTTTTTCTTTCTTTCGAAAGTACAGGTGCTTCAACTGGGTTACCCATTCAATTAGAAGCAAAAGTGAGTGAATATCTTTCACTTGTAATGAAATTAATTTTTGCATTCGGAATAAGCTTTCAGCTACCAGTTGTTCTTAGCTTATTGGCTAGGGTAGGTATAGTTGATGCTAAATTCCTTAAAGAAAAAAGAAAATATGTTGTTGTAATGATTTTTGCAGCAGCAGCACTATTAACACCACCTGATCCCATAACTCAAATTGGCCTAGCAATACCATTATTGATTTTATATGAATTATCTATATTTTCTGTAAAAATTATTGAAAAGAAAAATAAAAAAGATGCATAATATTAAAGAAATTAGAAATGATATTGGGGCCTTTAAAGAAGCTTTAGATAAAAGATACCTAGATATTGATGTGGATAAAATTTTATCCTTAGATGAAAGTAATAGAAAGTTTATCCAACAAAGAGAAATACTTGAAAAAGAAAAAAAAGATATTTCAAAATCAAAAGATAAAACACTTTTTGAAAAATCTAAAAACATTTCTACTGAGATTGAAAAAATTAACAACTTACAAGCAGTTGTTAGGGAACAGTTAGAAACTATTTTATCATCAATTCCAAATATACCTTATTCAGATGTGCCCATCGGTAAAGATGAAAACTCAAATATAGAAATTTCAAAATCAGGAACAATACCTAACTTTACATTTAAACCTAAGTCCCATTATGAATTGGGTGAAAATTTAGAAATGTTAGATTTTGATCTTGCAACAAAAACAACGGGGTCTAGATTTGTCTTTGTAAAAGATAAATTGGCTTTATTAGAAAGAGCACTATCAAATTTTATGCTCGATACACACGTTAACATTAATGGTTATAAAGAAATTTCACCCCCATTGATTGCCACAGATTCAACCATGTTTGGAACTGGTCAATTACCAAAATTTGATAATGACCAATTTGAACTCAAACTTGACGACTCTAGTGATAGGAAATTTTTAATTCCTACGGCTGAAGTAATTTTAACCAATATAGTTAAAGACCAAATTGTTGATAAAAAAAATCTTCCAATGAGAATGGTTGCCTCAACTCCTTGTTTTAGAAAAGAAGCCGGAAGTTACGGTAAAGATACTAAAGGGATGATCAGACAACACCAATTTTACAAAGTTGAAATGGTGAGCATAGTTGAGGCTGAAAAGTGCTTACCTGAACTTGATAGAATGACTGATTGTGCCACTAAAATATTAGATTTACTAAAACTTCCTTATAGAAAAATTGTTTTGTGTACTGGGGACATGGGCTTTAGTGCTGAAAAAACTTTTGATATTGAGGTATGGCTTCCATCTGAGGATAAATATAGAGAAATTTCAAGCTGTTCTTCATGTGGTTCTTTTCAAGCTAGAAGAATGAAGGCTAGATATAAAAATGATAAAAAAGAAACGGTTCTTGTTGGAACACTAAATGGTAGTGGTTTAGCGGTTGGTAGAACGTTGGTTGCTATATTGGAAAATTATCAACAGGAAGATGGCTCTATTATTGTGCCTGAGGTTTTAAGGCCTTACATGAATAATATTGAGAAAATCAATAAGATTTAAAGTTGTTTTAATTTAATAGATGTTGTAAGTAAGTATTCACTTTAATTAAGGAGAAACATGAATTCAGGAATAGGACAATTTATACCATTAATTTTAATTTTTGTTATTTTTTACTTTTTTTTAATAAGACCTCAACAAAAGAAAGTTAAAGAGCATAAAGCCATGGTAGAAAACTTATCAAGAGGCGACAAGGTTGTAACGTCTGCTGGTATTATTGGTACAGTTGAAAGAATTATTGATAATGAAAAAGTTGAAGTACAAATTGCTGACAACGTTAAAGTTGAAATTATCAAATCTACAGGTATCCAAGGGCTACTTAACACTCCAGAAGTAAAAAAATAACATTTTACTAAAGTGTTATACTTTTCTAAATTAAGAATTACCTTAGTTTCTTTAGTAACACTTTTTTTTATTTTTATTGCTGCATCTAATTTTCAAGATTCTGAAGATAGCTTTATATCAAAAAAGATAAATCTAGGTTTAGATTTACAAGGTGGCTCATATCTACTACTTGAAATTGATAATGGACCTGTTGAAATCCAAAAATTACAAAACACAACTACCGTCATTAGGAATTTTCTAAAAGATAAGAAAATAAACTTTAATGACTTAAGAATAGAAAATAAAAAAATAATATTTAATGTATCCAAAGACAATGCTGAATTAGTTGAAAATTTTTTTCTAGATAAAGAAAGTGAAATTAACCCATACTATAACCAATATAAATCTCATCAATTTGATTTAGAAATACAAGAGAGTGAATTTATATTAGAACTTTCTAAATATGGACTTATTGAAATTAAAACATCTTCACAAGATCAGGCCCTTGAAATAGTTAGAAGAAGAGTTGATGAGGTTGGTACTAATGAACCGAATATAATAAAAAGAGGTAATAATAGAATTCTTGTGGAACTTCCTGGGCTGGATGATCCTATGCGAATAAAATCACTTTTAGGTAAAACTGCAAATTTAACATTTAGGTTTGTTACTCAAAATAGTAATGACACTTTTGGTACTGAAATGCTTCAATTTGAAGATGGCACTAATGAAGCGATGGTAAGTAAAAGAATAATTTTAAATGGTGAGAATTTATTAGATGCTCAACCACAAATGAATAACCAAACAAATGAAACAGTGGTATCATTCACCCTTGATAGGGTGGGTGCAAAAAGATTTGGTAAAGCAACTAGTACAGGAGTAGGTAAACAGTTAGCAATTGTTTTAGACGGAAAAATTGTTAGTGCACCAACTATTCAGAGTGTAATAGCAAGTGGAAATGGCCAGATTAGCGGTAATTTTACATTTCAATCAGCAACAGATTTAGCTTTACTACTAAGATCAGGAGCTTTACCAGCACCACTTAACATAATCGAGGAAAGAACAGTAGGTCCTGACCTTGGTCAAGACTCAATTAATGCTGGTGTTATTGCTCTTATGATTGGTTTCTTGTTGGTAATTATGTTTATGTTTTTTAAATACAAAATATTCGGATTGATAGCCAATATAACATTATTAGTTAATCTATTTTTTTTAATAGGTATTTTGACATTATTTGAAGCAACATTAACACTTCCAGGTATAGCAGGTATTATTTTAACAGTTGGTATGGCTGTTGATGCGAACGTATTAATTTTTGAAAGAATTAAAGAAGAATGTAAAAAAGAAAAAAATAACATAATAGCTTTTGACACCGGTTACGTTAAATCAAAAACGGCAATTATAGATGCAAATATAACAACATTAATTGCTGCTGTCATTTTATTCTTTATGGGATCTGGCCCTGTTAAAGGTTTCTCCGTGACTTTAGCTGTTGGAATTTTCACTACACTATTTTCAGTATATTTTATAGCAAGAATGCTTACGGGTCTTTACGTAGTTAGAAATAAAGAGAAAGTTAAACTAATATAAATGATTAATTTTAACAAATTTTATAAACTATTTAACCTTATATCTTTAAGTCTAGTTATAATATCCATTCTATTGTTATTTTTTAAAGGCCTTAATTTTGGCGTAGATTTTAAGGGTGGAACTCTTATTGAATTAAGATCTGATGATAAAAATATTAATGTTACTTCATTAAGAAGCTCATTTAGTAAAATGAATTTAGGGGACTTCAATGTTAAAAAATTTGGTAATGAAAATGACTTTTTAATTAAAATTGAGAAGAAAGACACAAGCGCAAATGCTATTGAGATTATTAAAAAAGAATTAACATCCTCAATAGGCGGGTCTTTTAACTTTAGAAGAGTAGAAAATGTTGGTCCAAAAGTTAGTGCTGAATTATTAAAATCTGGGGTTATAGCCATTGCGCTATCTTTGGTTGCGATGTTATTTTATATATGGATAAGATTTGAATGGCAATTTAGCTTAGGTGCAATTTTAGCTTTATTTCACGATGTTGTTATTACTTTGGGTCTTTTCTCACTGTTCAATTTAGAGATTAACTTATCAATAGTCGCTGCTGTTTTAACGATAGTTGGTTATTCTATGAACGATACAGTAGTTATTTATGACAGAGTTAGGGAAAATCTTCGAAAATTTTCAGATATCAAAATTTTTGAACTTACAAATATCTCTATCAACGAAACTCTCTCTAGAACTATAATAACATCTGTCACTACATTACTTGCTTTAGTTTCAATTTATTTATTTGGTGGGGAAATATTAAAAGGTTTCTCTTTAGCCATGATAATGGGTGTTGTATTTGGAACCTATTCTTCAATATATATCGCTAATCCAATTCTAGTAAAACTTAGAGTTTCACAAAAAACAATCCTAAAAGAAAATACCGAGTAGATTTAATAAAGGTTCTGTGCTGCTACCATCGAAAGTAACATTGGTAGAGATAAAAGTGTATTAGTTCTCGAAAATAACATTGCTGTTCTAGCTGATTTTGCTTTAACATCAGGTTCACATTCAACAATACCTAAGGCTCTTTTTTGATTTGGCCAAATTATAAACCAAACATTGAATGCCATATACAAACCAAGCCACATGCCAATACCGATAGCTGTGCTTTTTCCACCGCCCGTACCAATACCTAACGTCATAGCTTCATGAGCATAACCATTTAAGTAGGCTAAAGTTAAACCTGAAATTACTGTTAGTAGTGCTGCCCATCTAAAGTAAAATAGTGCAGCAGGTGCAATAACTTTACCTATAGCAGGTTTTTGCTCGTCAGGAATTTTTGACATGTTAGGAATTTGAACAAAGTTAAAATACCAAAGTAAACCTATCCACATGATGGCAACAGTTACATGAATTAATCTTGTTAACCAACTCCAAAAAATTGTATCAAAATCAAAACCACCATTAGCATAAAATAATCCTAAAAAAAGAATTACAGCTAAACCTAGAGATGCGTGAATTGTTTTGGGTAGTGATGATAGTAAATTTCCCATGATTCTAAATACTATACACTAAAAATATTTAATCTTTAAATTATTTCTTGAATCTTTTCTCAAGCATGGGTTTCAAATATTCACCTGTATAGCTACCTTTAACTTTTATTATTTCTTCTGGTTTACCCTCTGCTATGATGTTTCCACCTTTAACACCACCATCAGGACCCATATCAACAATATAATCAGCCGTTTTAATTACATCTAGATTGTGCTCAATTACAACAACAGTATTTCCGAGCGCCACAAAAGTATGTAATATTTCTAATAATTTTTTAATATCATGTTGATGTAATCCTGTTGTTGGTTCATCTAGAATATACATCGTCCTACCAGTTGATCTTTTAGATAATTCTTTAGCCAGTTTAATACGTTGGGCTTCTCCACCAGAAAGTGTTGTAGCTTGTTGTCCTATTTTTATGTAACCAAGGCCCACTTTTTTTAATGTCAATAATTTTGTTTTAATATTAGAAATATTTTCAAAATATTCACATCCTTCATCAACAGACATATCCAATACATCTGCTATGCTTTTTCCTTTAAACTTAATTTCAAGTGTTTCTCTGTTATATCGAGTACCTTTGCATTCATCACATTGTATATAAACATCAGGCAAGAAGTGCATCTCGTATGTAATTACACCATCCCCCTCACAAGCTTCACACCTTCCGCCTTTAACATTAAATGAAAATCTACCTGGTTTATATCCTCTTGTTTTTGATTCAGGTAAGGCTGTAAACCAGTCTCTAATAGGGCCAAAAGCACCCGTATATGTTGCTGGATTTGATCTTGGTGTTCTACCAATAGGAGATTGATCTATATCAATAATTTTATCTATTAATTCTACACCTTTATAACTTTTAAATTCTTTAGGAATTTTTCTTGCTTTGTTATTTAAAGTTAAATTAAGTGCATGATATAATGTTTGAAGTATTAAAGTTGATTTTCCACTACCAGAAACACCCGTTACACAAGTAAAGCTTCCAATCGGAATTTTAAGATTTACGTTATTTAAATTATTTCCACTTGCACCATTTATTTCTACAAATCTACCATTTTTAGCAAGCCTTCTAGTTCTTGGTATTGCTATATACTTTTTATGAGACAGGTATTGGCCGGTAATACTATTTTTATTTTTTAATATGTCTTTATAAGTTCCTTGAGCAATTATTTCACCGCCATTAGTTCCGGCTTCAGGTCCAAGATCTATTATGTGGTCAGCATTTTCCATGGTCTCCGTGTCATGCTCTACGACAATGACTGTATTTCCTAAATCTCTTAGTCTTTTTAAGGCATCAATAAGTTTAATATTATCTTTTTGATGTAACCCTATAGATGGTTCGTCTAGAACATATATTACACCTGTTAATCCTGATCCAATTTGTGATGCAAGTCTAATTCTTTGAGCTTCACCACCTGATAAAGTGCCAGATTCTCTTGATAATGTTAGATAATCCAAACCAACGTTAAGAAGAAAATTCAGTCTTTCATTAATTTCTTTTAATATGTGTTCAGCAATTTTAAACTGTCTTTTATCAAGATTTTGCTCTAAATTTTTAAACCAGTTAGCAGCATCCAGAATAGATTTTTTCGTTACATCACTTATATTTTGATCGTCAATTTTAACACATAGAGCTTCTTCTTTTAATCTATTACCGTTACATCCTTCACAGGCAGAATCTGATTGATACTCTGCTATAGCCTCTCTTTTCCACTCACTATCAGATTCTAAAAATCTTCTTTCAAGGTTATTTACAACACCTTCAAATGTTTTTTTATGTGAATATTTTTCATAACCATCATCATAAGTAAATTTAATTTCCTCTTCATCTGAGCCAAATAAAATCACATCTTTAATTTTTTTTGGTAATTTTTTCCATTTTTCATCTAGAGAAAAACCATAATGTTTAGCAATTGATGCTAGTGTCTGGGCGTAGTATAAAGTTGTTGATTTAGCCCAAGGTTCAATAGCACCATCTCCAACGCTTTTTTTCTCATCTGGTACTACTAAATTTGGATCTACATTTAATTTTATACCTATTCCCTCACACTCAGCGCATGCACCATATGGACTATTAAAAGAAAAAAGCCTAGGTTCTATCTCCTCAATTGTAAAACCACTTTCAGGACAAGCAAACTTTATAGAATAAATTAATTTTTCAATTTTTCTAAATTTTTGAGGTAAAGTTTCATCTTCGTATTCAACAAATACTAAACCGTTTGATAAATTAACAGCTGTTTCAATACTTTCAGCAAGCCTATTTCCTAGATTTGAATTTAATACAATTCTGTCAATTAAAACTGAAATATCATGTTTAATTTTCTTGTCTAATTCTGGAGCTTTTTCGATATCATAAAGAATTTCATCAATTTTAATTTTTCTAAAACCTCTTCTTTTGTAGCTTAAAATATCTTTTCTATATTCACCCTTACGACCCCTAACTACTGGAGCGTAAATATAAATTGTAGATTTTTTTGGTAATTTTTTTATTAAATCAACAATCTGTGTAATTGTTTGTGAGGTTATTGGTTTTCCAGTGAATGGTGAGTAGGGTATACCAGCTCTTGCGTAAAGAACCCTCATGTAATCATAAATTTCTGTTACTGTAGCAACAGTTGATCTTGGGTTTTTAGATGTATTTTTTTGTTCTATTGCTATAGCTGGACTCAATCCTTCGATAAGATCAACGTTTGGTTTTTTCATTTTATCTAAAAATTGACGTGCATAAGCTGATAAACTTTCAACATATCTTCTTTGTCCCTCAGCATAGATGGTATCAAATGCTAATGAAGATTTTCCTGAACCAGAAACACCAGTAATTACAACAAATTGATCTTTCGGTATTTCGACCGAAACATTCTTTAAATTATGTTCTTTAGCACCCTTGATAACTATCTTTTTGATCATAATTTTAGTTGCTTTAAATTAATAAAATTAATATTGAGTTTATATTGTGATATAATAATTAATAAATAAATAAACACGTATAAATATTATGGCTGGAAGTTTAAATAAAGTATTATTAATTGGGCGTTTAGGCGCAGATCCTGAAATCAAACAAATGGTAAATGGCAAAAGTGTTGCCAGACTAAGTTTAGCTACAAGCCAATCTTGGAAAGATAAAACTACTGGTGAAAAAAAAGAAAAAACAGAATGGCACCGTATAGTTGTATTCAATGATGGTTTAGTAAATGTTGTTCAGCAATATTTAAAAAAAGGTGCACAAATTTATGTTGAAGGTCAAATAACTACCAGAAAATGGAAAGACGAACAATCTGGCCTAGACAAATACTCAACAGAAATTGTAATTCAAGGATATAATTCTTCACTTACCATGTTGGGTGGCGGAAATACAGGTGGTGGTGGTATTCAAAAAGATAACACTCAAACACCTGCTAATAATTTTGAAGATAGTCCCCAAGCTTCAAATGATATGGATGATGAAATTCCATTCTAGTTTCTATGAAAGATACAGAAATTCCTAAAGATAAGAATATTAAACTCATTTCAATGCATGACGAGATGAGTGCGTCTTACTTATCTTATGCTATGAGTGTAATTGTTAGTAGAGCGCTTCCTGACGTAAGAGATGGGTTGAAACCTGTTCATAGAAGAATATTATTTGCCATGTATAAAGGTGGTTATGATTGGTCAAAACAATTTAGAAAATCTGCAAGAATAGTTGGTGACGTTATTGGTAAATATCACCCACACGGTGACCAATCTGTTTATGATGCCCTTGTTAGAATGGTTCAAGATTTTTCAATGAGTTTACCATTAGTTCAAGGCCAAGGTAACTTTGGATCTATAGATGGCGATCCTGCTGCTGCGATGAGGTACACTGAAACTAGATTGGCTAAAGTTTCTCAATATCTAATTGATGATATTGAAAAAAATACAGTTACATACAAAAGTAACTACGATGAAACAGAAAAAGAACCCACTGTTTTGCCTGCACAATATCCTAACTTACTGGTTAATGGAGCTGGTGGTATCGCTGTTGGAATGGCAACAAGTATTCCTCCACATAACTTAGGAGAAATTATAGATGGGACTTTGGCTTTAATTGAAAACAAAGACCTTAAGATTAAAGATTTAATGAAGCATATACCTGGTCCGGATTTTCCAACAGGCGGCGTTATAATTGGAAAAGATATTATTAAAGCAGGTTATAATGTGGGTAGAGGATCCTTTAAGATTAGAGGTGAAATTAGTGTTGAGACGCAAAAAAATGGAAGAGAAAGGCTGGTTATTACTTCAGTACCATACCAGGTAAATAAATCAGTTTTAAATGAAAGAATTGCGCAACTGGTAAGAGAGAAAAAAATTGAAGGTATTAAAGATATAAGAGATGAGTCTAATAGAGAGGGTATTAGAGTGGCTATTGATTTAAGAAATGGTGTTGAGCCCGAAACTATTAAAAGACAACTTTATAAAAACACATCTATAGAAAGTTCATTTGGTTTTAATACACTTGCGATTGTTGATGGAAAACCCAAAATTTGCAACTTAAAAGATTTTTTAACTTACTTTTTAACATTCCGTGAAGATGTGGTAATTAAGAAAACTAAATTTGATCTTAAAAAAGCAGAAGATAGAGCTCATATATTAATTGGTCTTTCAGTATCTGTTGAAAATTTAGATAAAATTATAAAAATCATTAGATCATCAAAAACTCCAGATGATGCAAAAAAATCTTTATTATCTACTAAGTGGAAAATTAACAAATCTTTAAAATTAATTTCACTAGTAGAAGACAAAAAAGGAAAAAATTTATACTCACTATCAGATCCACAAGTTGTAGCAATTTTAGAACTTAGACTTCAAAAATTAACTGCATTAGGTATTAATGAAATTGAAGTTGAAATAAAGAAATTAGCTGACTTAATTAAAGGATATAAAAAAATTATTAATTCAAAAAAAGAACTTTTAAAAGTTATAAGCGAAGAGCTAAGAACAATAAAAGAAAAATTCGCCGTACCAAGAAGAACTAAAATTATTGATGCAATATTAAATTATGATATCGAAGAAACTATTCAAAAAGAATCCGTTATTATTACCGTAACTTTTCAAGGATATATTAAGAGAGGTGCCTTAAGTAATTTAAAACAACAAAAAAGAGGTGGTAAGGGTAAATCTGGTATCACAACAAGAGATGAAGATTCAGTAGTACAGACATTATCTGTTAACACTCATACTTCTGTTCTTTTCTTTTCAACAGAAGGACTTGTTTATAAGATTAAAGCATGGAAAATCCCTGAAGGATCAACTACATCGAAGGGTAAATCTTTATTCAATATTTTACCATTAAAAAGCCACCAATCAATCAGTTCTATAATGCCGTTTCCTGAAGACGAAAGTGATTGGAAGAATTTACAAATTGTTTTTGCTACAGCAAAAGGAAAAGTTAGAAAAAATAGTCTTGAGGATTTCTCATCAATTAATTCTGCTGGAAAAATCGCAATGAAACTGGACCCTAATGATAAAATTGTTGGTGTTGAAATATGTAAAGATGATCAAGACGTAATGTTAAGTACCAAAAATGGAAAATGCATCAGATTTGAATCAAAAAAACTAAGAGTATTTAAAGGCAGATCTTCAAAAGGCATTAAAGGTATCGAGCTAGCCCCTAATGATGAAATAGTGTCATTATCTATTATAAATAAGGAAAAGGGTAAAAAAAATACTAAAGACACAAAAAGTGATTTAGCAACAAAAGAAAGATTTGTATTATCCATTACAGAAAATGGTTATGGAAAGAAAACTTCTACCTTTGATTATAGGGTAACTAATAGAGGTGGCAAGGGTATCATTGGTATAATTAATTCTCCGAGAAATGGCAGTATATGTTCTTCATTCCCAGTATTTGAGGTTGATGAAGTAATGATATCTACAAACAAAGGTAGGGTGATAAGAGTCGCTGTTAAAGAAATTAGATCTGCTGGAAGAAATACACAAGGTGTAAGGATTATCAAACTGTCCGGTGATGAAAAAGTAGTTTCGGCTATAAAAATTGATGATAACTTGGCTTGATGAAAAAAGTAGCCGTATATCCTGGTACATTTGATCCAATTACATTTGGTCATATCGATGTCATTAAAAAAGCCTTAAAACTTTTTGATAAAGTTATTGTTGCTGCATCTGATGGTACTAATAAGAATTATCTTTTTAACTCTGCTGAAAGGATTGAATTAATTAAAAAAGCACTTTTTTATGATTTAAAATTAGATAAGAAAAAAATTGAAATTATCTCTTTTACATCTTTAACAACTGATTTATGTAAAAAATACAAATCCAATATTATACTAAGAGGTTTAAGAGCTGTATCTGACTTTGAATATGAGTTTCAATTGGCAGGAATGAATAGAAAAATAAGCAATAATATAGAAACACTTTTTTTAATGTCAGATGTTGAAAATCAAATTATTTCATCAAGATTTGTAAAAGAAATTGTTAGATTAAAAGGGGATATTAAAAAATTTACTACAAAAAGCACAATAAAGTCTTTAAAAGAAAAGTATGAATAAATTTATAACAAAATTCTTAATTTTATTTTTTATACTAACCAACAATATAATAGCAGAGGAGAATATAATGATTTTAAAACTTAAAGATGGTGACATAAAGATCGAACTTTTTGATAAGGTGGCGCCTAATCATGTTAAAAGAATTAAGCAACTAGCTAAAGATGGTAAATATGATGGGGTTGTATTTCATAGAGTAATTGATGGCTTTATGGCGCAAACTGGAGACGTTCAATTTGGCAATTCTTCAAATAAAGAATTTGATCTAAGAAGAGCTGGTACAGGTAATTCTGATTTACCAGATCTTAAGGAAGAATTTAGCGATCTTCCTCATGAAAGAGGAACTTTATCTATGGCAAGAACATCAGATCCTAATAGTGCTAATAGTCAGTTTTTTATTTGCTTTAAGGAATCTTCATTTCTAGATAGACAATACACAGTATTTGGCAAGGTTATCGAAGGCATGGAATTTGTAGATAACATTAAAAGAGGTGAACCAGCTTCAGATCCAGATAAAATTATCAGCTTCAAATAGTATCTAAGTATCTTCATGGCATTAAAAAATTTCAAATTTAATGTCATTGAAAAAGATAAATTTGCAAGAGCTGGCTTAATTGAAACTCACAGGGGCGATATTCAAACTCCAGCTTTTATGCCTGTTGGTACTCAAGCTACAGTTAAGGCTTGTTTAATTGATGATGTTATTAAAACTGGTTCAGAAATAATATTATCAAACACATATCACTTAATGATTAGACCTGGAGTTGATAGAATAATTTCAGCTGGTGGTCTCCATAAGTTTATGAATTGCAAACTTCCCATACTTACAGATTCAGGTGGATTTCAAGTTATGTCTCTTTCAAAATTGAATAAAGTAGACAGAGAAAAAGGAGCAATTTTTAACTCTCATGTTGATGGTAAAAAGTTTGTTTTAAGTCCTGAAGAAAGCATAAGAGTTCAAAAAGGTTTAAATTCAGACATAGTAATGATCATGGATGAATGCCCTAAAAAAACTACTGACTATAATATTATTAGTAAATCAATGGAACTATCAACATATTGGGCAGAAAGATCTAAAGTTGCATTTGGATCAAATCCTCACAAAGGATTATTTGGAATAGTTCAGGGGGGGTTATTTAAAGATTTAAGAATTAAATCACTTAACGCTCTAACAAAAATTGATTTTGATGGTTATGCTATAGGTGGTTTAGCAGTTGGAGAAACTCAAAATGAAATGTTTAACGTATTAGATGATATTAAAGAAGCTATGCCAGAGGATAAGCCGAGATATCTAATGGGTGTTGGAACACCAGCCGATATATTGGGAGCTGTTAAGAGAGGTATTGATATGTTTGACTGTGTAATGCCGACAAGATCGGGAAGAACAGGGCTCGCTTTCACCTGGAATGGACGTTTGAACATTAAAAATAATAAATTTAAAAGCGACAACGAACCACTAGATGAGAATTGTTCAAACTTAAGCTTAAATAAGTATTCAAAAAACTATTTAAATCATCTTTTTAATACAAATGAAATATTAGGTTCAACACTTCTTACACTTCATAATATCAATTTTTACCAAGAATTAATGTCAGCAATTAGAGAGAATATCAAAAAAGGTACATTTGATAAATTTCATGATGAATACATTGATAAGTTGTAATTTAAATATTTGCAATTGACCAAGTTATCGAATAAATAATTGTTTTTGGTAATAAAAATTATTTAAGTTTAGATATTTTTTTATTGTTTAAATTTTTAAGTGTAAAGAAATTTAAAAATTTTAAAGAAGACTTCACCAAAAGTTTTTTTTTAAAATTAAATAAAAAAAAACATTCATCTTAACTTCATTAATTTCTATGTGGGCCCTTAGCTCAGTTGGTAGAGCAATTCCCTTTTAAGGAATGGGTCGATGGTTCGAGTCCATCAGGGCTCACCATTAAAAATCTCTTGATAATTTAACTAATTATAATTGGTGGGTAATCTAAAATAACGCTATTTTCCCATTCTTTTAAATTTTTAATTCTTTTAGAAGAAGAGGGGTGAGTACTCATAAATTGAGGGGGCTCTTTTCCTTTGTTACTTTCTTTCATTCGTTCCCATAATTTTTTTGTTTCTCTAATATCAAAACCTGATAGCGATGAGAAAATCATTCCTAAATAATCTGCTTCACTCTCTTGCGTTCTTGAAAAAGGATTCATAATTCCTATTTGAGAAAGTAATCCTACAGTATTCATACCTGTAGCTTGATTTATTTGACCAAGTTTGCCTCCAGTAAAAATATCAATTAGAGACGTGCTTGTTTGTAAAAGTACACTTCTACTAGCTCTTTCAACTGAATGTTTTGCAACAGCATGTGCAATTTCATG
>Ga0209501_10003242_pt1 | contig 16506 bp, 14 predicted proteins | sample ArcticOcean_MG_C_4_FD_187434 | JGI IMG/M metagenome (GOLD analysis project Ga0209501, IMG submission 187434) | Marine microbial communities from western Arctic Ocean - ArcticOcean_MG_CB4_134 (SPAdes) (version 2) | ecosystem: Environmental > Aquatic > Marine > Oceanic | place: Arctic Ocean...
CTACTGAAAAAACTGTAGGGTTAATTGTTAGCATATTGTTAATTCAAATTGTTGCAATATTCGGAGCGATAATAACAGCTAGAGCATCTGAGCGTTTTGGAAATCTTCCAGTTTTAGTTGTTATTAATATAATTTGGGCACTTCTATGTATTAGAGCTTTTTATATTCACACACCTCTTGAATTTTATATAATAGCTGGTTTTGTAGGTATGGTTATGGGTGGTTTGCAATCACTTTCTAGATCCACTTATTCTAGATTTATTCCTTCTACTAAAGATACTGCATCATTCTTTAGTTTTTATTCAGTAACTGAAAAAGTTGCTATAATAATTGGAATGATTTTGTTTGGAACTATTGATCAAATAACTGGAAGTATGAGAAATAGCATATTATTTTTTGCAGTATTTTTTATTGCCGGAGTAATTTTACTCCTACGAGTTCCTAAACTACAAGATTAATTATATATATTTCATAAAAGTTAATTGATTCAACTTCTTGGCACAACTATTGAAATTATATTAAATAGACCACCCTCTAACATTAATTGTTTATAGTTGGTCTATGATAAGCTGTAATTTAAATGACACATTGACACAAAATTAATATGGCAAAATCACTTTATGCTAGTTTTGGCAGTCTTTCTCTTCGTGAAATTGAAGCAGAGGCTGACTTAATTCCCTTAATGACCTCAGAGGATGAAGAAGCATTGAATAAAGAAGCTCTACCTAAGTCAATTCCTATTTTACCTCTACTAAATACTGTTTTGTTTCCTGGTGTTGTAATTCCAATTACTGCGAGTAGAGATAAGTCAATTGAATTAATTAAAGATGCTAATAAAAGTGATAAGGTTATTGGTGTAGTTGCTCAAAAAGATGAATCTATAGAAAACCCTGAATTAAAAGATGTTTATGATCTTGGAACTGTAGCTCAAATTTTAAGAGTATTAAAAATGCCAGATGGGAATACAACTGTTATTATACAGGGTAAAAAAAGATTTAAAATTGAGGAAATAATTACTGATAAGCCATATTTAAAAGCCAAAATAAAACCTGTTGAAGATATTTCGGTTAGTTCTGATAACAAAGAATTTATAGCTATTGTTGACTCTATTCGTGATCTAGCCCTTCAAATCATTCAAGAGAATTCAAATATTCCCTCAGAGGCATCATTCGCAATAAAAAATATCAATAGCAATTCATTTTTAATAAACTTTGTCTCTTCTAACATGAATCTTTCAGTAAGTGATAAGCAAGAAATATTATCATTAACTAGTTTAAATGAAAGGGCTCTTTTATGTTTGAAATTCATGAATATAGAATATCAGAAACTGGCATTAAAAAATGATATTAGATCTAGAGTTCGTTTAGATATGGACCAACAACAAAGAGAATATTATTTAAATCAACAATTAAAAACTATCCAAGAGGAATTAGGAGGAATATCTTATGAGGAGGAAGTAGATGAATTAAAAGAGCGTTCCAAAACAAAACAATGGAGTAATGAAGTCAATGATCATTTTAATAAAGAGTGGGGAAAATTACAAAGAATGAATCCTCAAGTTGCTGAATATTCAGTTCAGAGAAATTATATAGAATTGATTTTAGATTTGCCATGGGATGAGTATTCAAATGATAAATTTGATCTAAAAAAAGCACAAAAGATTTTAGATAGAGATCATTATGGGCTAGATGAAGTAAAAAAGAGAATTATAGAATATTTAGCTGTCCTTAAATTAAGAAATGACATGAAATCTCCTATTTTATGTCTTTTTGGACCTCCAGGAGTTGGTAAAACTTCATTAGGAAAGTCAATAGCAGAATCTTTAGGAAGATCCTATGTTAGAATTTCATTAGGGGGGATGCGAGATGAATCAGAAATCAGAGGACATAGAAAAACATATATAGGCGCTATGCCAGGAAGAATAATTCAGAGTTTGAAAAAAGCAAAAAAATCTAACCCAGTTTTTGTCTTAGATGAAATTGATAAATTAACTCAGGGATCCCAAGGAGATCCATCTGCAGCTCTATTAGAAGTTTTAGATCCCGAACAAAACAATTCGTTTTATGATAATTTTCTAGAAATGGGATATGACTTATCAAAAGTTATGTTTGTTGCTACAGCAAACAGTATGGCGTATATTCATCCAGCTCTTAGAGACCGAATGGAGATTATAAATGTGAGTGGTTATACTATAGAAGAAAAAATAGAGATAGCTCACAAGCATCTTTTACCAAAACAATTAAAAGAGCATGGTTTAAGCAAAAATCATTTGAATTTAAAAAAATCAATTATTTCAAAAATAGTAGAGGGCTACACCAGAGAATCAGGAGTAAGGGGGTTAGATAAACAAATGGCAAAAATGACCAGGTATGTTGCAAAATCAATTGCTTTAGAAGAAAATTATAAAGTTTTACCTAGTTTAATTGATCTTTCAGATATATTGGGTCCAGTTAAAGTTAATCGTGATCTGGCTGAGAATAATCATGTAGCAGGAGTTGTGACCGGACTAGCTTGGACTTCAGTTGGTGGAGATATTCTTTTTATTGAATCTTCAATTTCAAAAGGTAAAGGAAATCTTGGAATAACCGGAAATTTAGGCAAAGTAATGAAGGAATCTTCGATAATTGCTTTGGAATATTTAAAATCAAATTCCAAAAGGCTTGGAATTGATCAATTTCCTTTTGATAAATATAATATTCATATCCATGTTCCAGAGGGAGCAACCCCAAAAGATGGACCAAGTGCAGGAATTACGATGTTAACCTCTCTAATGTCTTTATTTACTCAAAAGAGAGTTAAGAAAAGTCTAGCAATGACAGGAGAAATAACGCTTAGAGGTAAAGTTTTACCAGTAGGAGGAATAAAAGAAAAAATATTAGCAGCTAAACGATCAAAAATAAAAGAAATAATTTTGTGTGAACAAAATAAAAAGGATATTGATGAAATTAATCCAAGCTATTTAAAAGGTTTGAAATTTCATTATATTAATAAAATGAGTGATGTTTTATCTATTGCAATTACAGATAAAAATGTTGCAAACGCTAAAAAATTTTTAGAATAAAAAAATGAAAAAAATAATTGCAATTGATGGCCATGCAGCTACTGGTAAAAGCACACAGGCTAAAAAAATTGCAAAATATTTGGGTTATAAACACATAGATTCAGGTGCTATGTATCGTGCAGTTACTCACTATTGCCTCATTAATGGATGGATAAATGAATTAATCAACTTAAATTCTATACTAGAAAATCTTAAGAATATCGATATTCAATTTAAAACTTTAAATAATTCTCAAATAACTATATTAAATGGTAATGATGTTGAAGATTTTATAAGAAAAATGGATGTCGCAGAGAATGTAAGTAAAATTGCTGCAATTCCAGAAATTAGATCATTTTTGGTAGCAAAACAAAGACAAATCGGATCAACAAATAATATTGTAATGGATGGTCGTGACATTGGAACTGTTGTTTTTCCTAATGCTGAAAACAAGTTCTTTTTAACTGCCTCTATTGAGGTTAGGGCTGAACGTAGATATGAAGAACTAAAACTTAATAATGAAAATATTGACTTTTCAACAGTATTGGAAAACGTTAGATCGAGAGATTTTGATGATACATCTAGATTAACTTCTCCGCTTGAGCCAGCAGAAGATGCAATTATAGTTGACACCTCTAGCTCATCTGCAAATGAAATTTTCGATAAATTAATTTCCTTAATCAAAGGATAATTTATAATAAAAAAGAATTAATTTCGGCACTTAAACGTTCTTTAAATAAATGTTAACTAGAAGACATATTCGCATTAAGGTAATGCAATCTTTATATTCGCTTGCTCACGAAGGAAAACAAAATCTAAATGACCAAGTAGATTTTTTCACTGAAAGTGTAAAAAAGTCTTTTGACCTTTATTATTTATTACTATCTGTTTTCAAACATATTTATGCTTTGGCTCAAAATAAAATTGAGCTTGAAAAAAAACTTCAATACAAATTATTGGATTCATTTGCAGAAAAAATAGTTAAAAATCCTTATTTCAGATTTTTCTATGACCATAAAAACATATCTGATTATATTAAAAAGAGAAAAATAAATAATTGGGAGTTAGATTCGGAATATATAAACAAATTTTATGTTGATTTAACAACTAACCCAATTTTTTTAGATTATTCGCCGGGCTTAAATAATAAAAATGACATTCTATTTTATATTAATTTTTTTAAAGAGTGCATTGCTTCATCAGATATATTATATGATTATTTGGAGGATAAACAATTGACATGGATTGATGATTTCCCTGTCATTAACACATACATTATTAAACAAATTAAACACTTAGATATTGAAAATTCAAAAAATATTGATTTTCCTATTTTTAATCTAAAATCAGAGGAAACTCTTTTTGGAGTTGAGATGTTAAATAAAGTAATTTCTAAAAGTGATTTGTTAGAGTCTGAAATAACAGGTAAAACACCCAACTGGGAATCTGATAGAATTGCAGACATAGATTTTATTTTATTAAAAATGGCTATTTCTGAATTTTTATATTTTGACCAAATACCTACAAAAGTTACAATTAATGAATATTTAGAAATAGCAAAAGATTACTCAACCCCAAAAAGTAATATTTTCATAAATGGCGTACTTGACAACATTTCTAAAGATTTTGAACAAAAGGGGAGATTAAACAAGAGTGGTAGAGGCTTATTGTAAGGAATTTTATTTACTTTTGATTTAGAAATACTTAATTTATAATTCATGAAAAATATTTTTTACACAATTTTAGCTATATCTTTTATTACTACTTCTTGTGGTGAAAGTGCAGCAAAAAAAATTAATCAAGATAATGTTCAAGCTACTGAAGCTCAGGCTCAGGCAAACACCTCAAATTCTCCAGTCATGACTTTTGATAAGTTGTCACATGACTTTGGTAATATAAATGAAGGAGATGTAGTTACAACAACCTTTTCTTTTACAAATACTGGAAAAAGTGATCTTCTAATAGTTGATGCTCGTGGAAGTTGTGGTTGTACAGTCCCTAAATATCCTAAAAACGTGCCAATTGCACCAGGAGCTACGGGAGAGATTTCGGTGAGTTTTGATTCTAGTAACAAACCAAGTTTACAGCAAAAAGCTGTTACTATATCTGCTAATACTGAAAGTGGAAGAGAGATGTTGAGAATTAAAGCGATGGTTGCTCCAGATCCAATTAAAGAACAACAAAGACAAGCTCAAGCTAAAGCGCGTCAAGCACAAAATTAATAAATGCAGGGAGGATTTTCAGATCAATTACCCTTTTTACTATTAATGCTAGTAGTTTTTTTCTTTTTTATTATTTTGCCTCAAACAAGAAAGCAAAAAAAAGAGAAAAATTTTATAAATAATCTCAAAAAAGGAGATCGTATTATTACAAAAAGTGGAATACATGCTAAAATTGTTGAATTAAATGACAAAGACAATACTTGTACTATAGAGACTCAGGCAGGTAAACTTAAAGTTGAACGTACAGCAATATCATTAGAAATGAGTTCTAAGCTTTTAAAAAGTTCATTAAAAAAATAGTTAAACCCCGATTTATCGGGTTTTTTTTAAATATGGATTAACCTCTTATGTATAAGAATATCCTAAAACCTATATTGTTTTTATTCGATCCAGAATGGACTCATCATTTTGTTTTTAAACTAATTAAACTAATTCATTTTATTCCAGGAATTGGACTAATCATTAAGTGGTTTTATTCTATAAATCATTCTAAATTAAACCGTAAAGTCTTTGGTTTAAATTTTAAAAGCCCTGTGGGTTTAGCAGCTGGATTTGATAAAGATGCTAAGTTGTATAAAGAACTAAATAATTTTGGTTTTGGATTTATTGAAATTGGGACTGTAACCCCTAAAAGTCAATATGGTAATCCTAAAAAACGTTTGTTTAGGTTAGTTGAAGACTTTGCTCTAATTAATAGAATGGGCTTTAATAATGAAGGAGCTGATTCAATAGTTAAAAGGTTAAAATCTAACAAAAATGTATTAATTGGCGTTAATATTGGTAAAAACAAAAACACTCCTAATAATAAAGCTGTAGATGATTATACTTATTGTTTTGAGGCTCTTTTCGAATATATAGATTATTTTGTTGTTAATGTTAGTTCACCTAATACACCAAACCTCAGAGATCTTCAAGATAAAGAACCTTTAACAGAGATATTGACTGTTTTACAAAGTTTAAATAATAAAAAAGGTAATAGAAAACCTATTTTATTAAAAATCGCCCCTGATCTTAATGAAAGTGAATTGATTGACATAATTGATATTATTAAATTAACTAAAATTGATGGGGTTATTGCTTCAAATACAACATTGAATAGAGAAGGGCTAATTTCAAAAAATAAAAATGAATCTGGTGGTTTAAGTGGAAAACCTTTAAGTAAAAAAAGCACTGAAATTATTCGATTTTTATCTGAAAAAAGTAAAAAAAGCTTTCCAATTATTGGTGTAGGAGGGATACACTCTCCTGAAGATGCCAAAGATAAAATAAATGCTGGGGCAGATTTAGTTCAACTTTATACTGGTTTTATATATGAAGGCCCGGGAATAGTGAAAAAAATTAATAAATCTTTAATTTAAAAAGATATTTTATTCAAAATAATTAAAACTTTCTCCTGGTTTTATTTTTTGAACTGTTTCATAAATCAATCTTATTACATTTTCAACATCTTCTTTCTGAACCATTTCAACTGTTGTATGCATATATCTCAAAGGTAAAGAAATTAAAGCTGAAGCTACTCCTCCATTACTATATGCAAATGCATCAGTATCAGTACCTGTATATCTAGATGATGCAAGTCTTTGAAATGGAATTTTATTTTTTTTAGCAATAGAGATAATACGTTCTCTTAATTTATTATGGACAGCAGGCGCATATGCAATTACAGGACCCTCGCCAATTTGAGTTTTTCCTTGTTCTTTTTGATTAATCATTGGGGTTGTAGTATCATGACATACATCAGTTACAATTGCAAGATCAGGTTTAATAGTTTGGGTAATCATTTCAGCTCCACGAAGGCCAACTTCTTCTTGAACTGAGTTTGTTATATATAAACCAAATGGTAGTTTTTTTTTGTTTTCCTTAATTAATCTTGCGACTTCAGCTATCATAAAACCACCAGCCCTATTATCTATAGCTCTACACACAAATTTATTTTTATTCAATATTTGAAAAGTGTCCGGATATGTAATTACACATCCAACGTGAACTCCCATTTTTGAAACTTCTTCTTTGTCTTTTGCTCCAATGTCAATGAAAATATTATCCAACTTTGGCACTTCTTCCTTTCCAGGTTTACGCGTGTGTATCGCTGGCCAGCCAAAAACTCCTTTAATAATACCTTTATCAGTATGAATGTTAACCCACTTAGAAGGCGCAATTTGATGATCACTGCCACCATTTCTAATAACATATATTAATCCATTGTCAGAAATATAATTAACATACCAGGAAATTTCATCACAATGACCTTCAATAACTACTTTATATTTAGCTTTAGGGTTAATAACACCTACAGCAGTTCCATAAACATCAGTAATAAAATCATCAACATATGGTTTTAGATACTCCATCCATATTTTTTGCCCATTAGCTTCATAACCTGTTGGTGCTGAATTATTCAAATATTTTTCTAAAAAATCAATTGACTTCTGATTTAAAACTTTCATTTATGTATATTTTAAGATTGACTAAAATAATAATTTATGACCATTAAATCGTTTCAAAAAACCAGTTTTTATACCTTTGAAGTTAATGGTAATTAAGATTTTATATTTAATTTTTTTTCAAACAATAATTTGTTGGTCACAATCTACTGAAATAGAAAAATCATTATTTGTAGTAGGGAATGACTCGATTCCAAATTTCGCAATAAATTTAAAGGAAGTAATTGTTTACCAACCTCTTACGTTTAACTCTTATGATGCTGCTAAAAAGTATGCTATTTTAAGAAACAGAACTTATAAGGTTTATCCTTATGCAAAATTAGCTGCAGATAGGCTTCAGGTTTTAAATACTAGGCTTGAAAATATCGATAGTAAAAGTAGAAAAAGAAAATATTTAAAACGTTTAGAAAAATTTATTTACGAAGAATTTGAGCAAGATTTAAAAAAGCTTTCACGTTCTCAGGGTAAAATATTAATTAAATTAGTTCATCGTCAAACAGGAGAGACAACTCACAAACTAATTAAAGAGTTGAGAAATGGATGGAGGGCTACTATATATCAAGCTACTGCTTCCTTTTTTAAGTTGTCATTAAAAGAGACATATAATCCCAAAGAAAACCATCAAGATTACTTAATTGAAGACATTTTACTGAGAGCTTTTTCATCGGGAAGATTAGTTGAACAATCTACAGCCCTAGAATATGATTTAGACAAACTATATTATATGTGGAAGGATAGGTTAAATTTAACCAAAAATGAAAAGTTAAGACAAGTTAAATATAAACTAATCAATTAAATTCTATAAAATATTGGGGTTATCTTCTTGAACTAAGTTTAGCTAGGAGTCGAAGAATTTCTAAATAAAGCCATATTAGTGTTACTAATAGTCCAAAAGCTCCATACCATTCCATATATTTTGGGGCTTTTTTTTCAGCTGCTTCCTCTATAAAATCAAAATCTAAAACTAAATTAAGTGAGGCAATTACAACGACAACAAGGCTAAATCCTATACTCATGAATGAAGCATTATTAGGGTCCATAATTCCCATATTTGAACCAAACATCCCCATAATAAAACTAACAAAATACACAATTGCAATCCCACCAGTCGCAGCACAGATACCTAACTTAAAATTTTCTGTTGGCTTGATTAAACCTGATCTATATGCGGTTAGTAATGATAAAAGAATTCCAACTGTGATGAATATTGCATTTGTTACAATTCCATTATATAGGTTATTGTACATAAATGAAATACCACCTAATAGACCTCCTTCTAAAATTGCATAAATTGGAACTGTAACGGGAGCCCATTCTTTCTTAAAAATCGTAACCAATGCTATTATAAAACCTCCAATTCCACAAAAAATAAGTACCCCAGGACTGGTATCTGTAAACGTATAATACCCAGTCCCGATTAATAAAAGTAAACTCATTACAGTTTTATTTACTGTCCCTTCTATAGTCATTGTTTCAGATGAGAAAGCAGAAGTGTTAAATGAATTTTTATTTAAAACAGGATTACCTGATCTTAAAGTAAGATGTCTACTCATGATTAATTACGATTTTAGGGCGTTAATTATAAAGATTGTCCAGCCTATAATTAGAAGAGTTCCTCCAATTGGTGTTATCGGACCAAGCCATTTCATGTTGATTTTAAGCAATGACTGTAATGATAGTAAAAAAATGCTAAAGGAAAAAAGTATTGTCCCGCATAAAAAAAATCTAAAAATCCATTTCTTACCCTCAATTGCTAGCATTGATATTATTAGTAATGCCAGACCATGATACATCATATACTTAACCCCTACCTCAAAAGATTGCAATGCAGAATCTGTAAGTAACTTTTTCAATAAGTGACTAGCAAACGCACCAAAAACAACTGAAAGTAGAGCTAAAAACCCTCCTACTGCTCTAATTTTCTCCATTAAGGCTAAAATAATACTCTGACAAATATAAAGAAATCTATCAAGAGAAATTTTATAGTTTGGATAGTAGTTTTTTAAGCCGCTCTAAACCCTCTATTCTTGCTTTTTTATTTTCTTCGGAAGCATTTTTTTCTTCTCCAGCTCTAAAAAAGCCATGACCAGCTTTCTCGTAAACAACTGGCTCAAAAAAACCATTTACTTTTTTCATAGCAGAAATACTATTTTCTATAGTAGCATTTACTCGATTATCATTACCCCCGTAAAAACCATAAACAGGTGCAGTTATTCTTTCATAATCTGTATCATTTTTTGGTCCTGATCCGTAGCATACAAAAGCTGCAGAAATTAAGGTATTATTAGTTGCATATCTAAATGATTGACTTCCTCCCCAACAAAATCCAATTATTGCAACTTCACCATTAGCTGCAGCGATATTTTTACCATATTTAAAAACAATGTTTAAGTCAGATGTAACCTTGTCAGGGGAGAGATTGTAAATTGCCGTTCTAGCATGATCTGAATTTGTAAACTCAGAAGTTCCTCCTCCATTTGGTGCAGTTCCTGATAATAAATCAGGAGCTAAGACAATATATCCCATTTCTGCGATCTGATCAGCCATACTTCTTGCCCAATCGTTAAGGCCTCTGTTTTCATGAATTAATATAATTGTAGGTACTTTATTATCTACTTCAGGGTAGACTATAAAAGTATTGATGTTTTTTCCATTATTGTTAATCTTTTTCCATTCGTGATGACGTGGCGAATTCTCTAAACGTTCAACAGAGCTTTGAGAAAACAGAGTAATGGGTAATATTAAAATAAGATTAATTAGATATTTCATGTGGGGTTTTGGTTTAGGATAAATGTAATTAGAAATATTGTTAAATTTATCATTCACGTTTTAAATTACAAACCTTTATATTTGCTTGTGCGTAAAATTTATTTATTATTTTTTATTCTAATTTTTTCTTGTTCTAAAGATGAACCCCCTCGTTATTTATTATCGGTATCTGCAAGTCTTGGTGGTGCGGTAAGCACAACAGGAGGTGATTATGCAGAAGGTAAATCAGTTACCATAACAGCTACTGCAAATGCAGAATATCAGTTTGTAAACTGGTCTAATGGATCTACCCAAAATCCAATTACTATTACTTTAATGGCTGATCAAGTTTTAACTGCAAACTTTGCAAAAGTAAAATACAATCTAACACTCTCAACAGAAGGAGAAGGAAGTATTAGCGAACAGCTCATCTCATCGGGAAGGGTGGATTACAACTCGGGTAGTGTGGTACGATTAACAGCTACTCCAGCTGTTGGATATTCCTTTACTGGCTGGACAGGTGATTTAACTTCCACAGACAATCCAGTAGAGGTGGATATTACCTCAGCTAAAAGCATTACTGCTGTATTTGATTTAATAGTAGTGAGTCTTCAAGTAGACATAGAAGGAGAAGGAGAAGTACTAGAAGAAGTCGTAGCTGCTAGAAGTACAGATTACAATTATGGAGACACAGTAAAACTGACCCCACAACCCGCAGAAGGATTTGATTTTATTTCTTGGAGTGGAGATCATACAGGAGAAGAGAATCCATTAGAGATTACTCTTACAGAATCTAAAACCATACAAGCCAACTTTGAGTATGAACTTTTCAATAGGGTAATAGGTAAGTGGAAAATAAGAAAGAAAACAGAAGACAAACAGTCTTGGGCAGCATACAGTATGACCTTTAGAAGGAACTACAGTTATACAGTAAATACTACATCAGGATCAGTTCACGGAAACTTTGATGTAAAGTCTAATACTGAAATAGAACTAGTAGGTTATGGTAACATCTCCAGTATAAATCTCACTCAAAGTGTAACTAATGCTTGGAGTAACTTTAATTTTAATATAAGTGTAACAGGAGGATTTCAAGGAACAGTAGAGAGTGAAGTAGATGATGATTATCAAGAAGGATCAAGTATTTATTTAGCTTCCAATGGAGTGACTGTGCGATGTGATGAAGCCAGCATTGGAGATACTGCAACGATAGGAGACAAAGAATATACAGTAGTAGACGAAGCAACTTTAAGATCAATGGTTGCAAATGATGAAGATGTTACTTGTGCCTGTACTTCTTATGTTACTGATATGAAGGAGCTATTTAAAGATAAATCTACATTCAATCAAGACATAAGTAGTTGGGACACTTCAAATGTGACGAGTATGTATTTTATGTTTCAAGTAGCATCTGCATTCAATCAAGATATAGGAAGTTGGAATACTTCTAGTGTAACTAATATGGTAGGTGTGTTTAACGGTTCGTATGCATTCAATCAAGATATAGGAAGTTGGAATACTTCTAATGTTACAACTATGAGTAATATGTTTGGCGGAGCAACATCATTTAATCGCAATATAGGAAGCTGGGATACTTCAAGTGTGACTGATATGAATAGTGTGTTTCGTGGAAGTTCATTTAACCAAGATATAGGAGATTGGGATACCTCTAGTGTAACAAATATGTATGAAATGTTTTACAGCACACCTTTCAATCAAGATATAGGAGGGTGGGACACTTCGAATGTGACTGATATGAATAGTGTGTTTAGTCAAACAAATGCATTCAATCAAGATATAGGGAGCTGGGATACTTCAAGTGTTAATACTATGCAACAGATGTTTTATTCGGCTTCCTCATTTAATCAAGATATAGGAAGTTGGGATACTTCTAATGTAAATTATATGCAATCTATGTTTTCTAATGCATCTGCATTCAATCAAGATATTGGGAGCTGGGATACTTCAAGTGTGACTAGTATGTTTAATATGTTTCTAGAAGCTAATTCGTTTAACCAAGATATAGGTAGTTGGAATACTTCTAATGTAACTGATATGCAATCTATGTTTTATAAAGCAACTGCATTCAATCAAAATATAGGTAGCTGGGACACTTCTAATGTTACTAATATGTTTAATATGTTTAGCAATGCATCTGCATTCAATCAAGATATAGGTAGTTGGGACACTTCTAATGTAACTAATATGCTTGGAATGTTATCTTACGCTCCTGCATTCAATAAAAATATCGGTGACTGGGATACCTCAAGTGTAACTAATATGGGTTATATGTTTTCAGTCGCTACATCATTTAACCAAGATATAGGTAGTTGGAATACTTCTAGCGTAACAGATATGGGTTCTCTGTTTAGTGATGCTACTGCATTTAATCAAAACTTATCTGGCTGGTGCGTATCAAATATTTCATCAGAACCATCATTTTTTGCAACTAATTCAGCGCTAACATTCGCTAACAAACCCATCTGGGGAACTTGTCCAGATTAGACATAAAAAAGGGTACAGTAAAATGTAATAATTCTTTTAAACACACAGAGGCAAAGGGTTATACCTGTAGGGTAGTTTTCACCCCTTAATCAAAGTGGGTCAAGTACAAGCACTTCAGGCCAGTGATAGCAGGGGTTTAAAGGTCAGATAAGCAGCACACACTCTTTTTTGGATATTTGACACGTAGAGGTGTAGGATAATATACTGTTTTGACGTAAATACCCCTAAAAAGAATAGCATATTTTTAGAGACACCCCTGATCATTAATTATAAATTTTTAGTCTTTTTTAGACAATTCACACCTTGACTTGTAATATTGCATAGAAGTTTATACCTAAAAGACTTATTTCTTCATTAAATTCAGGTATTTCTAATTTTATTATATTGTAAATATTTAAGAGCCAATCCAATCAATGAAATTTTTTTTTATCTATATAACAATTTTCTTTTTTTTAAGCTGTGTCTTTGATAAGAAAAGTGAAACAGTTGAATCCTGGGCTTTTTCTGGTTTTAAAAAAATTGACTCTATAAACCCCATTCTAGTCCCAACAAAAAAAATAAGTTTTATAGATCCCACAATAGAGCTAGTATCGACCTATAGTTTAATAGGTGAAGTTCTGTCTTCTCAAGGACTATATGCAGATGCGCTCAACTATTACTCTGAGTCTTTAAGGGCGTTTAACTTAGTTCCGTTATCTCAAAGAATAGAAAAAAAGATAAATTCTCCCTCATGGGTGCTTGTTAATATTGGAAATATTTATTTTGCCGCTGGTGATTATAAAAGAGCAAAAGACAAATATTTAGAAGCACAAGAAAACTTTTTATTGTACTCAAATAAACAAGCTAAAAATAATGGTCTAAATGTTGTTTACAGAAATTTAGGAATGATTTCTCAAAAAGAAAATGATTTTAAATCTGCTGAAGAGTTTTATTTAAAATCCTTGGACAGTAGAGTCGAAATAAATGATTTGGCAGGAATAATTTATACATACGCAGATTTAATAGCTTTAAACTTGTTTAGTTTGGATAAAATCTTTGTGGCAAATGAATATTTTGACAAAGCAAAAAAACTACATGAATCTGAAATAAATAGTCAGAAATTATTTGAAAGATCAGAGCTACAGAGAAATCTTGGATATATATATTTAGTTTATGGTCAATATTTTAAGAATATAAAAAAAGAATATAAAACTGCCATTGATTATTTCAATAAATCAAAAGAAATTCTGATTAACTTTCCTTTAGAAGTTCCTTTGCTTAATTCTGATATTTCAAAATGTTACATCAGACTAAACGACCACACTAATGCTGAAAAAATGGCTCTAGAAAGCCTTAAAGGTGCTAGCCTGAGCAGAGATATAAAGAAAAGTAATTATGAAATCCTTGAAAGTATTTATCATCAACAAAATAATACTAATAAATTAATTAGAGTAAAAGATTCATTGATTAAACTCAATAGTTTTTCTAGTTTTTCCAACATCAAGGATTTATTTAATAATCTTGAGACTCAGATATTGTTGTCTAAAAAACAAAGCGAACTAAACCAAAATAAGATTAGGTACAATACATATTTATTCATACTAATTATTGGGCTTGTAATTCTATTTTTTTCACTTATAACCATAAAAGTGAATTTTAATTATCAAAAAGAAAGAAATATTAGACTTGAAGTAGAAAAGAATGTGTCAAAAACTAAACTAGAGAAAAAACAATTAGAGTTAGTTAGTAAAACAAATTTCATTGCTCAAAGAAACAATTATCTAGACATTTTAAAGCACAGTGTTTTAAAACAAAAAGGTAAAAATAAAGATTCTGAAAAAGTGTCTTTTGAAATTGAAAGAGAAATTGATAGAATCATTGGATCTGAAAAAATATTTGAAAACTTTGAGAGTCAATTTACAGAGGTATATCCTGAGTTCTTTAAAGTTTTAGTATTGAAATATGGAAAACTCTCACAAACTGATCTTCGTCTGTGTGCTTACATTAAAATGAATCAAAGCACTAATGAAATTTCTCAAATAACAGGAGTGTCAATAAGAACAGTTGAAACTCAAAGGTATCGATTAGGAAAAAAAATAAAACTTTTAGATTCTGAAAGTCTTAACTCAGTTATAATTTCTATTTAATAATGAAAAACTTATTCTTAATATTCTTCGGAATACTAATTAGTCTTGAAGTATGTTCACAACAAGACCCTCAATACACTCAATACATGTATAATACCATGAGTGTAAACTCTGCTTATACGGGTCAAAGAAATGTATTGAGTATCACGGGTTTATATCGCACACAATGGGTAGGTATTGATGGTGCTCCAAAGACACTAACATTTGGAATTCATTCTCCTTTAAAAAACGAAAATCTTGGCATAGGGTTAAGTATTGTAAGCGATCAATTAGGACCAATAAGAGAGGACTACATAGATCTAAATTTCTCTTATACAATAAGATTAAATGAATTAACGGAGCTATCATTTGGGCTTAAAGGAGGCTTACATAATTTAAGTTCAGATTGGACCAGGGGAGTTATTTTTCAAAATACTGATCTAGCTTTTAATGAAAATATAAGTTTGTTTTCTCCAACAATAGGTGTCGGATTATATTTACACTCCACTAGGGGTTATTTAGGACTATCCTTACCAAATATTTTAACAACGAAGCATTATGATGATTACAAAGGTTCTTTATCTTCAGAAAGTTTACATTTTTTTCTAATAGGAGGGTATGTATTTAATATTGATAATAGTATAAAGTTAAAACCAGCTTTTATGGTGAAAGCTGTTTCTGGCTCCCCCATTATAGCAGACCTTTCAATGAATACAATGTTTAATAACAGGTTTGTATTAGGCTTAGCATACAGGTGGGATGATTCTATTAGTGGGTTGGCTGGTTTACAGGTAAGTGACACTTTATTTGTTGGTTATGCCTATGATTACAACAATTCTATAGGTAATAAATATACGGGAGGGACTCATGAAATTATGTTGAGGTTTGAATTACAAGAAATAACTGAAAGATTAAAAATATTATCACCAAGATTCTTTTAAAAGCTATAACAATGAAAAACAGACTATTTATAATATCGTTATTTACATTATGTCTTGTTAAGGTTTCTTTTGGGCAAAAAAACACAATTAAGAATGCACAAAAAGAATACGATAATTTATCATATGTCAAAATAATTGAGCAGCTTTCTTCATTAGCCGAAGACGGCAAAGATGATACAAAGACTCTTCTACTAGCAAATTCATATTATTTTAATGGACAAATGGAGGAAGCTTCTAGATGGTATAATCAATTATTGTCATCAAATGAAGAAGCTTTGGACAAAGAAATTTATTTCAGATACGCGCAATCCTTAAAGGCGATTGAAAATTATTCTGAATCTGACAGTATTATGAAGAAGTTTATTAAGTCAAATCCAGAAGATTCACGAAGTAAATTATTCAATATAAATTACCTTCAGGCAATAGATTTAGTATCTGATGAGTTCCCTTTACGTAATTTAGAGATAAACACTTCCTTTTCAGATTTTGGGACATCCATTT
>Ga0209501_10003247_pt1 | contig 16497 bp, 15 predicted proteins | sample ArcticOcean_MG_C_4_FD_187434 | JGI IMG/M metagenome (GOLD analysis project Ga0209501, IMG submission 187434) | Marine microbial communities from western Arctic Ocean - ArcticOcean_MG_CB4_134 (SPAdes) (version 2) | ecosystem: Environmental > Aquatic > Marine > Oceanic | place: Arctic Ocean...
TGTTAGTGTGTGTGGCCCTAATAGTAAGAAAATATTAGAAAAAGTTGTTAAAAATATCAATTTTGAAAATCAAAATTTTCCACATATGAGTTTTAAAGATGGTGAAATTGATAATATAAAATGTCGTGTGATGAGAATAAGTTTTACTGGTGAACTAAGCTACGAAATTAATATACAAGCTAACTATGCTAAATCTGTATGGGAAAAATGTATGGATGCTGGAAAAGAGTTTAAAATTACTCCGTACGGTACTGAAGCAATGCATTTACTAAGAGCAGAAAAAGGATTTCTAATAGTTGGTCAAGAAACTGATGGAACAGTGACACCCAGCGATTTACAAATGGATTGGATTATTAGTAAGAAAAAATATGACTTCATTGGAAAAAGATCTTTATATAGATCAGATACAATGAAAGAAGGAAGAAAACAGATGGTAGGTTTGTTGACAAAGAATCCTAAAGAAGTTTTGGAAGAAGGTGCGCAAGTAGTTGCTAATGTTAAAAAAAACCCCCCTATGGATATGGTTGGACATGTAACATCTAGCTACTACAGTCCAAATTTAGAAAAATCTATTGCTCTTGCCGTTGTAAAAAATGGCAAGAATTTAAATGGTAAAAAATTGTATGTACCTATGAAAAATAAAATAATTGAGGTTACAGTTTCGGATACAGTATTTGTAGATAAAAAAGGAAAAAGACTAGATGCTTGAATTTTTACCACCCATAAATGACAAAAAAAGATTTAATAATTTATTGATGTTTGAAAAAAAACCAATTGCGAAGATCAATTTAAGAGGCAATTCAAGCAATAAAGATTTTAGTGATAAAGTTATAAAAATACTTGGAATTACACCTCTGGTCGAAGTTGGAAGCATTGTTTTTAACAAAGAGATCTCCGTTCTTACAACCGGACCAAATGAATGGATAATAGTTTCAAACAATACTATTAGAGAGGATAATAACGAGTATCAACTAGAAAATATTCTATATGCAAGTATATCAAAAAACAATTTAGGAGCCGTAACAAATATAACAGATCAATTCACTATTTTTTCACTAAGTGGTACAAATATCTTTGAAGTTTTGACAAAATCTTCACCTTTTGATTTTGATACATTATTAAATAATTCCTCAGCACAAACATTGTTGAATAATATAGACGTTACAATCGTCAAAAAAGACAATGAAAATGTAGATTTATTTGTTAGAAGATCTTTCTCTGAACATTTGTGGGAATGGATAAAAGATTCAGCTAGTACAATTTAAAGTGATATTTTTTTTATATAATTCTTTACATAAATAAAAAGAAATAAAACATAAAGCCAATTGAAAAAACAATAACACCAAAAAAAAGTCTGAAAGCCACCATCGATTGAATTTGCAACAAATATCGTTAGCATAGGTAAAAGAACATTTCTTATCAAATTTAAATATAATGAATTTTTTGATTTCTTGATTGCCATAAAGAAACCATTGCTTATAAAAAATATCGGAAATGCAGGAAAAATTAATGCTGATATCTTTAAATAACTAGAACCATAATTTATTACAGAGGGATTTTCTGAGAATATACCAACGATAATATCTGCCGACAAAAATATAATTGATCCTGCCATTATCATTAATATAAAACCATACTTTACAGCAGTAAAATATGACTTTTGTACTCTGAAAAATTTTTTTGCTCCAAAATTCTGACCTACAATTGAGATAATTGCAGTATTTAATCCTAAAACAGGAAGCAATAAAATCTGTTCAAAACGCATTGCTGAACCATATCCTGCGGTAGCATAATCACCAAAAAATCCTATGTACATAAGTATTACAAAATTTCCAACAGAAGATAAAAACAAGGCAGCAGAAATAGGTGCTGATTGAAAAAATAATTTTTTTAAAAGATTTACGTTTGGTAAAAAATATTTAGTTGATAAATTAACTAACCTAGTTGATCTAGAAACTTTAAATAAAATTATAATCAATCCAACAATATTTGCGGCAATTGTAGCATAACCTATTCCTGCTATTCCTAATGGTGGAATAAAGGCAAATCCATAAATAAATAAAGGATTTAAAATAATATTTAAAAAAAAATTCAATATTAAAATATTTCTATAAGTAACAGTGTCACCATCTGCTTGTAGTAATGAATTAAGAGCTACTAAAATTATAAATACAAATGATCCACTAAATAATACATTTGTGTATTCTAAACTTAATAAAATTGAACTTTCTTTTGAACCCATTAAAGATAGCAAACTAGGTGCAAAAACTAAACCAATAATTGTAATAAATATTGAAACTATCAACCCATAAATGATAGTTTGGGCAAAATAACCTAAAATCTTTTCCTTGTTATTTTCTCCTATACTGTTAGCTATTAAAGAAGTCCCACCAACAATAACTCCAACACAAGCAGCTATAATTATAAAATATATTGGAAAAGATTTAGCTAATGCAGATAAAGCCTCTGGCGAAATTTTTCCAGCAAAATAAACGTCAACAACGTTAAACATTGTTTGGAAAAAAGTTCCAATACTTGCAGGAATTGCTATTTTTTTAATTAGACTAGGAATCGAATCTTTAGTTAAATTGAGAGGACTTGTCATAATATTTTTTTTATTAGAATTCTTTTTGGAATATATGCTTTTTTCCAGCTTTTTTAGCAAGGTTTATTTGTTTTTGCCTCATTCGAAATCTGGCTTTTTGCTCGTCAGTTAACTTACTTTGACATCTGATGCATGAAACACCTTCCTCATATTTTATAGATAATTTTTCTTTAGATGAAATTGGATTTCTGCAACCGCTACATATTGAGTATGAACCCAAGCTTAGTTTGTGTTTTACTGATACTCTATTATCAAATACAAAGCATTCACCTTTCCACATACTTTCTTTTTTTTTAATTTTTTTTAGATAATTTAAAATTCCTCCTTTAAGTAGAAAAACATTTTTAAAACCATTTTGGATTAAATAAACTGATGCTTTTTCACAGCGAATTCCACCTGTGCAAAACATTGCGACTGGCTTTTTTTTATCCATTTTTTTTAAATATTTTGGAAATTCCCTGAAATTATTTACTTTAGGATTAATTGCTTTTTTAAAACTACCAACGTCATATTCAAAAGGTTTTCTTGCATCTAGGACTACAGTATTTTTATTCTTAATAAGTTTATTCCATTTTAATGGATCTAAATGATTAGTTTTTTTAATCCTGAGTAATATACTAAGCCCCATTGGAACTACTTCTTTTTTTATTTTAACTTTAGGTCTATGAAAAGGTTGAAATTCACTTTTTGAAAAATTTTCACTATCGAAATTAATGATTTTAAATAATTTTTTAATTTTCTTATTTATAAAAGAAACATCATTTGATTTGCCAGAAATGCTTCCGTTCAAACCTTCGTTTGAAATAATTAAGCTACCTCTTATATTGTGTTTCACAAAAGAATTTTGAAGTATAATTTTATTTTTTTTTAAAAAATTGATTCTTTTAAATTTATAAAATCCAAATAACACAAACATTATAATTTTCTACAAATTGTTAAACCGTCTCCAAGTGGAATGATTACTTGTTCAGTTTTTTTATCATTTTGTACATATTTATTAAAATCTCTAATAATATTAGTAAATTTATCATTATTATTTTCGTCAGCAACTTCACCATGCCATAAAACATTATCTATAATAATTAAGCCACTTTTTTTGACTAAATCAATTGCCACGTCATAATAGTTTTGATAATTGCGCTTGTCGGCATCTATAAAAATTAAATCAAAACTAAATTTATCTTTTTTGAATTCTCTTAAACTTTCCAAAGCTGGTTTTAAAATTGTTTTAATTTTTTTATCTTGACTTGCTTTTCTAAAAAATTCCATTGCTGTATTATTAGTTTCTTTATTTTTATCTAAAGTTATCAAGGAACCATCATCAGGGAGACCTAATGACATAGATAACGCACTTAAACCTGTAAAGGTTCCTATTTCTAGTATCTTATTAGCATTTGATATTTTGGTTATTAATTCGAGAAAATGACATTGTGAAACTGAAATTTGCATCTTCTTAATTTCACCAAGGGTTTCGTTATAAATAATTATTTCTTTTTGCACTGGATGAAGTTCTTTACTTAAATTTTCTATATAATTTTTTACCTTGTCGCTTATTTCAAGATCTTTGCCCATTATTATTTTAATTTTTGTTTAAGTATCTGATTTACTAATTGAGGATTAGCTTTACCGCCTGAGACTTTCATTACCTGTCCAACAAAAAAACCAAATAATTTATCTTTACCAGATTTATATTGTGTAACTTTATCATTATTATCTGAAATAATTTTATCTATTATTTTTTCTAATTCTTTTGGATCGCTCTTCTGCTGCAACCCCTTACTTTCAATAATTTTCTTAGGCTCCTCCCCTGTTTCTTTCATAATTTCAAAAACCTCTTTTGCTGTTCTTCCTGAAATAACGCCTGAGCTGATGGAGTCTATTAATTGAGACATTTTATTAGAAGTAACTGGAGACTCAGAAATTGATATATTTTTCTCGTTTAAAGATGCAAAAAGCTCACCCATTATCCAATTTTTTGCTAATTTTTTATCTGAATTTTTTACAACTTCCTCAAAATAATCTGATATTTCTTTTTCGGATACTAAAATATTAGCTTCATATGAGGTTAATGAGTATTCGTTAATAAATCTTTCTTTCTTTTGGTCGGGAAGTTCAGGTAAACTTTTTTTAATTTTTTCTATTAGGTCTTGGTCTAAATTCAGAGGTAACAAATCTGGATCTGGAAAATACCTATAGTCATGAGCGTCTTCTTTTGATCTCATTGATCTAGTTTCATTTTTTTTGGTATCAAATAATCTAGTTTCTTGATTAATTTTTTTTCCAGACTCTAATAGCTCCACTTGTCTCTGAGCTTCATATACAATAGCCATTTGCATAAATTTTATTGAATTTACATTCTTAATTTCACATCTAGTTCCTAAGTCGGAATCACCTTCTTTTCTAACAGAAACATTGACATCAGCTCTAAGAGAGCCTTCTTGCATATTTCCATCACAAGTACCTAAATATCTCATAATTGACCTTAGTTTTTTTACATAAGCATTAACTTCATCTGGTGATCTCAAGTCTGGTTTACTTACTATTTCCATAAGAGCGACTCCAGATCTATTCAAATCAACAAATGTATTGCTTGGGTCTAAATCATGTATGCTTTTACCAGCATCTTGTTCCAAATGAAGTCTTTCAATCCGAATTTTTTTAGTTCCATTGGGTAGATCCAATGTAATTTCTCCTTCGCCTACTATAGGGTTTTTATATTGTGAAATTTGATAACCTTGAGGTAGATCTGCATAAAAATAATTTTTTCTATCAAATACAGAATAAGGATTAATCTTAGCATTTAAACCTAATCCTGTTTTAATAGCTTGTTGAACACAATATTCATTTATAACTGGTAACATTCCCGGAAAAGCAGAGTCTACAAGACTTACCTGTGTATTGGGTTCGGCCCCAAATTTTGTAGAAGAGCCAGAAAAAAGTTTTGAGTTAGACGTTACTTGTGCATGAACTTCAAGACCTATAACTACTTCCCATTTTCCTTTTTCACCTTCTACAAGATATTTTCCATTTTCTTTAGGCATTATTTTTCCCACCATCTATTAAGAGATTGTTTAAAATTAATTTTTTTCTCAAGAGCGTAAGCTATATTTAAAAGTTTTTGTTCATCTAAAGGCTTGCCTATTAATTGAAGTCCAAGTGGATAATTTTTGTTGTCAGCCCCAGCAGGTATAGAAATAGCAGGAATGCCAGCCAAATTAACTGGAACAGTAAAGATATCATTTAAATACATTGATATCGGATCATCTTTCTTCTCGCCAATTTTAAAAGCAGAGCTTGGGGTTGATGGTGTAAGAATAGCATCAACTTTTTTAAATGATTGATCAAAATCATTTTTAATCATTTGTCTGACTTTTTGAGCTTTAATGTAATAGGCATCGTAATAACCAGATGACAAAACATATGTTCCAATTAAAATTCTTCTTTTAACTTCATCACCAAAACCTTCTGATCTTGTATTTTCATACATCTCAATTAAATTATTACCTTTGGTGGATCTAAAACCATATTTTACACCATCATATCTAGCTAAATTTGATGATGCCTCGGCAGGTGCAACTATATAATATGTTGGCAATGCATATTTTGTATTAGGTAAGGTAATATCAAGAATTTCAGCGCCTGAATCTTTTAAAAGTTTTTTTCCATTTTCCCAGAGCTCATCAATTTCTTTAGACATTCCTTCAACTCTGTATTCTTTAGGTATTCCAATTTTTAATCCCATGATATTTGCAGTTAAGTTTTTAGAGTAATTCTCTTTTTTTTTATTAATTGATGTAGAATCCTTTTTGTCAAATCCTGCCATAACCTCTAACATTAACGCACTATCCTCAACTGTTTTAGTCATGGGGCCTGCTTGATCGAGTGAAGATGCAAAAGCTACAATCCCCCATCTAGAACATAATCCGTAAGTAGGTTTCAAGCCAACTGTTCCTGTAAATGAAGCAGGTTGTCTTATTGATCCACCCGTATCTGTTCCAATCGTTGTTGGTGTTAGATCAGCAGCTAGAGCACTTGCAGATCCGCCTGAAGAACCGCCAGGAACAGTATCTTCTGCAATGGGATTTATTACGTTTCCAAAATAACTTGTTTCGTTAGAAGACCCCATAGCATATTCATCGCAATTTAATTTACCCAATAAAAATGCTCCTTCATTCCACAAATTGCTTGTTATGGTTGATTCATAATTGGGAACAAAATTTTCTAACATTTTGCTTCCTGCTGTTGTCTTTACACCTTGTGTACAAAAAAGATCTTTAACAGCAATAGGTATGCCAGGTAAAAGTGTGTCTAATTTAGGTTTCTTATCAAAATTCTTAGATTTATTTAAAGCTTCTTCTGCGCAATTGGTGATAAAGGAGTTTAATTTTTTGTCATTGTTAATGTTTTTTATAAAAGATTGCGTTAGTTCTTCAGATTTTATTTCTTTTTTTTTAATTAAACTCACAATTTCAGTTAAGCTTTTTTTTGCTATATCAGACATTATTCTATTACCTTTGGTACAACAAAAAACTCTTCATTGTTTTGTGGTGAATTTTCTAAAATTTTTTCTCTAATTTTTCCATCATTTATTTCATCTTTTCTTAATCTCAGGGGTTGATTTAAAATTGATGCAAGAGGTTTAACTTTGTCTGTATTTAACTCATTTAGTTGCTCAATAAATTTGAATATTGAAGAAAGATCTTTGGCTAAACCATCTATTTTCTTCTCATCAACTGAAATTCTAGCCAGTTTACTTACATGCTTAATTTTATCTTTATCTATTGACATTTGAGATTATTGGTAAATAAGTTGCAAATTAGCATTTAAAATGAAAACACACAATATATTCAGCATTAAAGATTTTAAATCCAATATAGGTTCAAATTCTAGGTTATTAGGTATTGACCATGGAAACAAAAATATAGGTATTGCGATTTGTGATGAAAATCAAGTGGTGGCAACGCCCCTAACTACCTTATATAAAACTAAACTTGAAAATTTATTAAAAGAAATTAAAGAAATCATCTCCGAAAACAATATAAAGGGAATAGTGGTCGGCGATCCTATTAATATGGATGGTTCATCAAGTAAATCTTCACAATCAGCACATGATTTTTCAAGAAATTTATCAAAATATATTACAGTACCTATCGCTATGTGGGATGAGAGGCTTTCAAGCGTTGGGTCGTTCAAAATTACTAAAGATTTAGCTATAAATACAAGCAAAAGAGTAAAAAATTTAGACAAAAATGCTGCTGCTTTTATACTTCAGGGTGCTATTGATTATATATCTAATTAAGGCTTGCGTAGATAGGTATAAAGGCCTATAGAGTGTGTTTTAGTGGCTACAATTAAAAATCTAAAAGCTGTTAAAATAAATCAAAATCACCTGTTAGGTATTCAAGATCTCTCTTTTTCAGAAGTATCACATATACTCGATGAAGCAAAAACTTTTATAAATTTAAATAAAAGTTCATCGAAAAAAACAGATTTACTAAGAGGAAAAACCCAAATTAATTTATTTTTTGAACCCTCCACAAGAACGCAAAGCTCTTTTGAGCTTGCAGGAAAAAGATTGGGCGCAGATGTAATGTCAATGAATATAGTTAACTCAGCAATTAAAAAAGGGGAAACCTTAATTGATACAGCTATGACTTTAAATGCAATGCACCCAGATATTATTGTTATAAGACATCAAGATTCTGGTGCACCCAATTTATTATCTCAAAAAGTAAATTGTGCTGTTATTAATGCTGGGGATGGTAGACGTGAACATCCAACACAAGCATTATTAGATGCTTTAACAATAATAAACAGAAAAGGTAAAATTGAAGGACTAAGGATTGCAATTTGTGGCGACATACTACATTCAAGGGTTGCTAGGTCAAATATTTACTTAATGAACATGTTGGGTGCCGAGGTAAATGTAGTGGCGCCTAAAACTTTATTACCACACTCTATAGAACGTTTAGGAGTAAAAGCATTTACTGATATGAAAAAAGGTCTAGATAATTGTGATATTGTAATGATGTTAAGATTACAAAATGAAAGAATGCATGGATCTTTTGTTCCGTCTCCTAGGGAATACTATGAATACTTTGGTCTTACACCAGACAAACTCGCTGTTGCTAAAAAAGATGCTTTAATAATGCACCCAGGTCCTATGAATAGAGGAGTAGAGATAGATACTAATCTTGCTGATGATATCAATAGAAGTTTAATTAGAGAGCAAGTTGAATTAGGTGTTGCTGTAAGAATGGCTTGTTTAAAAATTTTTTGTATAAATAAAAAATGAAAGAAAAGTACTTAATAAACGCAAGAATAATTGATCCAAAAAACCAAATGGATGAAATTGGTGGCTTAGTAATAGATTCAAAAGGATTAATTAAAGCTGTTGGTAAAACTGTAACTGCTGACAATTTATCCAAAGATGTTGAAAAAATTGATTTAAAAAATAAAATTTTAATTCCTGGTCTCGTAGATATGAGAGTATTCGTTGGTGAGCCGGGGTATGAATATAAAGAAAACTTCAGAACTTTAAGTAACGCTGCATTAGCAGGAGGAGTGACTTCTGTAGTTTCAATGCCAAATACGTCTCCTATCATTGATAATGTGTCTATGGTGGATTTTTTAAAAAGAAGAGGTAGAGATAAATCAAGAATAAATATATTCCCTTCGGCTAGCTTAACTAAAAATGCAGACGGGGAACAAATGACTGAGTTCGGTCTTTTAAAAAAAAAAGGTATATCTGCATTTACAGATGGAATTAAAACTATACAAAATCCACAATTAATGGCAAGAATAATGAGTTTTGCTAGTCAATCTAATGCTTTAATAATGCAACATGCAGAAGATAATATATTGTCTCAAGGTGGATTAATAAACGAAGGGGAAATTTCTACCAGGCTTGGTTTGCAAGGAATACCTGCTTTAGCGGAACAAATAATTGTTGAAAGAGATTTGTCTATCTTAGATGAATATTTTTGCAGATACCATATTTCACAAATATCATCACATAAAACAGTTGATATAATAAGAAAAGCCAAAAATGAGGGAAAGATTTTTAGCTCAGGTGTTTCTATTAATAATCTATCACTTAATGAAAATGACATAGGAGATTTCAAAACATTTTTAAAATTATCTCCTCCTCTACGTACTGAAAATGACAGATTATCTTTAGTTAATGGACTTAACGATGGGACTATAGATGTTATTGTTTCAGATCATAAACCTGAAGATGAGGAATCGAAAAGATTAACTTTTTCACAGGCAGCAACTGGTGCAGCAGGTATTGAAACTTTGCTCCCGCTCGCTTTAGAATTATTTCATAACAAGTCAATAAAACTAGAAAAATTAATAGCTTCTATGACATTAAATCCATCAAAAATATTAAAGATTAATAAGGGAAGTTTAGATATAGGGAATGAAGCTGATTTATGTGCACTAGATATAAACAAACCTTGGGTTGTTAAACAAAATGAACTTAAATCTAAATCAAAAAATACACCTATAGAAAATAGAAAGTTACAGGGTCAAGTTTTTAAGACTTTTGTAAAAGGCGAGTTATTATATGAGAGAACATAAATTTACATGGAATATTTTATAATACTTTTCCTCTCATACCTAAGTGGTTCAATTCCGTTTGGTCTAATTTTGACTAAATTATTTTCTAAAAAAGATATAAGAAAAATTGGATCTGGAAACATTGGCGCAACTAATGTTCTTAGAACTGGGAATAAATATTTAGCAGCTGCTACTCTTGTTTTTGATGTTCTTAAAGGTTACGTACCAGTCACATTGGTAATGCAATATTTTCCTGATCTTATTGAGTTGTCATGTATCGCAGCTTTCTTAGGACATCTTTTTCCTTTTTGGTTAAAATTTAAGGGTGGCAAAGGTGTTGCTACGTATTTAGGAATAATAACAGCTTTATCAATTCAACTTTGCTTTTTATTTATTTTTACGTGGATAATTGTCTCTCTTATATTTAAATATTCTTCAGTTTCATCAATGTTTGCTTCTTTAACAGTTTTTGTTGTAAATTTTTTAAGAGAAACGGTGATATCATCTGATGTTTCGATTATTTCTACGATAAAAATTCCTGATTCTGGAATATTATTTTTTTTTTCAATTCTTATTATATTTACACATAGAAAAAATATAATTAAACTTAAAAATAAAAAAGAAAGTAAAATAAAAATCTAGGATTGACGCTATTTTTTTAGGTAAATTTCATCTACAATTTGACAAAACATAATATATTTGACACTAAAGTTTCTAAAGGATTGAATGAATCTTGTAATTGTAGAAAGCCCCGCTAAAGCAAAAACCATAAACAAATATTTAGGAAGCAATTATACTGTTTTAGCAAGTTACGGTCATATTAGAGACTTGCCTTCAAAAAATGGGTCTGTTGATACAGAAAATAACTTTAAAATGATTTGGGAAGTAGATAGCTTTTCAAAAAAATATTTAAAAGAAATTACTGAAGTTGCAAAAGATTCATCAAAAATTATATTAGCTACTGATCCTGATAGAGAGGGTGAAGCAATAGCTTGGCATGTTAAGGAGTTTTTGAATGAAAAAAAAATACTCAAAGGAAAAACTGTAGAGCGAGTAGTTTTTAACGAAATAACTAAGAAAGCAGTTATAAATGGAATTGAGAATCCAAGACAAATAGAACAGCTATTAGTTGATGCATACATGGCAAGAAGAGCACTTGATTATCTTGTTGGTTTTAATATATCGCCAATATTATGGACTAAATTACCTGGCTCTAAATCTGCAGGTAGAGTTCAGTCTGTAGCTTTAAAACTTATTACTGAAAGAGAACATGAAATTGAATTATTTAATCCAGAAGAATTTTGGAGTTTAAAGGTTAAATTTAAAGATAATAAAGACAACATATTAATATCAAATATTAATCAACTTAATTCTAACAAAATTGAAAAGTTTTCCTTCAAAAATAAAAATGAAATTGATGAAGCTATAGAAAATATTAAATCAAAAAAGTTTTCTATTACAGATATAACAACCAAAGTTGTAAATAGAAATCCATCTGGACCATTTACTACCTCGACGTTACAACAAGTTTCTTCTGGAAGATTAGGTTTTGGAGCTTCAAGAACAATGCAAATTGCGCAAAGATTATATCAGGGTATTGAAATTGAAGGAGAAACTGTTGGTTTAATTACCTACATGAGAACAGATGGCACCAACATATCTAAAGATGCTATAGAAATATTTCGTGATTACGTTAAACATAAATATGGAAATGAGTATCTTCCAAAAGATCCTTTAAATTACTCCGGTAAAAAGGCAAAAAATGCACAAGAAGCGCACGAAGCTATAAGACCTACTGACATAGAAAATTCACCAAGTAAAATAAAAAAATACTTAAGTGCAGATCAACATAAACTATATGATTTAATTTGGGGTAGAGCTTTATCGTCACAAATGGAATCTGCTAAATTTGATAGAAATACTATCACAATAAAATCTAGTGATAATGAAACTATTTGTAAAACTAGTGGATCTGTTATTAAATTTGAAGGTTTTCTTAAAGTCTACAAAGAAAAAAAGAAGGAGGATGATGAAAGTATACTTCCAGAAATGATGAAAGGCCCCATAAATTTAGATGCATTAATAGATGAGCAGCATTTTACTCAACCACCACCTAGATATTCAGAAGCGAGTTTAGTAAAAAAATTAGAAGAATTAGGTATTGGAAGACCATCAACATACGCAAGTATAATTTCTGTCATTTCTACTAGAGGTTACGCAGAAACTATTAATAAAAGATTTCACCCAACTGATAGAGGAAAGTTAATATCAGCTTTTTTAGAAAAGCTATTTTCGAGATATGTTGATTATAATTTTACAGCAGGCTTAGAAAGTTTATTAGATGATATAACCTCTGGAAAAGAAAGTTGGATTAAGGTTTTAGAAGTGTTTTGGAAAGATTTTAATAAAAATGTTGCCGAAGTAAAAGAAAAAAGAACTAGAGAAGTTTTAGATTTATTAAATGATAGTTTAGGAAATTTAATTTTTGAAAGAGGTAAAGATGGAACTATAAATAGAAAATGCCAACTTTGTGACACAGGTTTGCTTAGCCTGAAAAATAGCTTTAGAGGTGGCGCATTCATAGGATGCTCCAATTATCCTGATTGCAAATTTACTAGACCACTATCAAAAGCAAAAGCTGCCGCACAGTCACAGCTCGCTGAACCTAAGCTAGTTGGAAAACATGAAAATGGAAATGATATGTACCTAAAAAATGGAAGGTTTGGTCCATATATTCAGTATGAAAAAATTGAAGAAATTAATGAAGAAACAAAACCAAAAAAGAAAAAGAAAAAGAAAGAAAATAGCAATATGAAAAACGTATCTATACCAAAGGGTATCGAGTTAGAAAGTGTTGATCTAGATAAAGCTAAATTTCTTTGTTCACTTCCAAAAAGTTTAGGCTTAAACCCTGAAAATCAAAAAGATATAACTCTAAATTCTGGGAGATTTGGCCCGTATTTAAAATGTGAAAATAAATCTGCACGAATAGAAAATGTAGAAGAAATATTTTCTATAGGTTTAAACAGAGCAATAACACTAATAGCTGAAGCAAAACCTGGAAGAATGTCATCATCTATAATTAAGGACCTAGGTGAACACCCTGAAGATAAGAAACCAGTAAGAGTAATGAAGGGTCAGTATGGACCATATATTAAATATAAATCACTAAATGCAACAATACCTGAAGAAAAAGACCCATTAGAATTAAATATGGAAGAGGCTTTAATTTTAATTGAAAAAAGACGAGAGTACGATAAAAATAAAAAAAATAAAAAGAGAAAGGTAAAAAAATGAGTTTTGAAAATAAACTAAAAGAATTAAATATTATACTTCCAAAAGCAGCAGACCCTGTTGGCTCATACGTTGCTACTAAATTGGCTGGTAAAATTTTATTTATATCAGGGCAAATATCTATGTCAGAAAAGGGAGATCTGATTAAGGGCAAGCTTGGGAAAGAATTTAGTACAGAAGAGGGATACGAAGCTGCTAAAAGATGTGCTTTAAGTATAATCTCTCAAGCTAGAAAAGCTTGCGATAATGATTTAACAAAAATTAAATCCTGTATTAAATTAACAGGATTTGTTAATTCCACTGATGATTTTGTTGAACAGCCAAAAGTTATCAATGGTGCATCAGACATGATAGCGTCTGTATTTGGTGATGCAGGGATGCATACTAGGGCTGCTATAAGCACTAATGGCTTACCATTAGGTGTGGCGGTGGAAGTTGATGCTATTTTTGAGTTAAATTAAATTATTGACCAATACTGTAATATTTAATGTTTAATTTTTTCATTTTTGAAGATGAATAAATATTTCTTAAATCAAAAATTATAGAATTTTTATTTTTTACTAAGGATTTAAAATTTATTGATTTAAAAGCATTCCATTCTGTATGTACAATTATTAGATCAGCTATAGATATTGCAGATTTAATATCTTTTGCAAAAGATACGTTTTTATATTTAGAAAGTTCACTTTTATAACCTGTGGGGTCGTAATAGTTTATAATTGCACCTTTTTTTAATAAAGAGGGTATCATTTTTAAACATGAAGAATCCCTCATATCATCTGTGTTAGCTTTGAATGTTACTCCCAAAAAACATATATTTTTATTTTTAAATTGGCCTTTCATAAAAACACCAATTCGTTTTAGTAATAATAAAGGTCTATTTTTGTTAGATTTAACTACACTTTTAATAACAGATAGATTAGTTTTAAATTTATCTGCCGTATCAACAAGAGCTTTAGTATCTTTTGGAAAACATGACCCACCATAAGCGGGGCCTGCTCTTAAAAATCGGCTCCCAATTCTCATATCTAAACCCATTCCAATTGAAATATCTTCTATATTTACACCAGATTTTTCGCATAAGTTGGAAATTTCGTTAATAAAAGTAATTTTAGTAGCTAGAAATGCGTTAGAGGAATACTTGATTAATTCAGCTGCTCTTCTTGATGTGTTAATAAATTTTGCACCTTTGGAAATCAAAGGTTCATAAAGATTCTTTAGAATTCTAATAGATTTTTTGTCAGTTGTTCCAATTAAAATTCTATCAGGGTAAGTAAAATCTCTTATGGCCTCCCCCTCGCGGAGAAATTCAGGATTAGAAACCACTGAAAAGAGTTGTTTTTTTTTACTCTTAGATATGATTTTTTCTATCTTGTCACCAGTTGATAAAGGTACAGTAGATTTAGTGATTATTATTTTAAATTTGGTAATTGAACTTCTCAATTCTTTAGCAACACTAAAGACTTGTGACAAATCTGCAGAAGTACCATTTTTTTTAGTTGGAGTGCCAACGCAAATAAAAATAATATCAGATTTTATTACAGAATCTTTTATTGAAGAGGAAAACATTAATTTTTTATTTTTGTAGTTTTTTATAACCAATTCATCAAGACCAGGTTCATAAATTGGAATAATTCCTCTTTTTAAATCAGCAATTTTTTTAATGTCACGGTCAACGCAAATTACATCATTTCCTAAATCTGCAAAACATACACCACTAACTAAACCCACATAACCAGTTCCTATCATACAAATTTTCATATCTTAATCTTTTCTTTTCTGATTGCTGTGCATGAATTAATATAACCTTCAAGAGTTCCGCAATCTAAATACTTTCCCTTAAAAATATTTGCATAAAATTTATCACCTCTTAAAATCATTTTTTTAATTGCATCTGTAATATGTATTTCATTCCCTTGGCCAGGTTTTAATTTTTTAATTTCACTCATGATCTTATATGGAAGTATATATCTGCCTATGATGGCAAAATTAGATTTGGCTTCTCTTGTGCTTGGTTTTTCAACTACATTCGATACTTGAAATGAATCTTTTAATTTATTCTTAACAGATAAAATTCCCCATCTTGAAACAGTTTTTCTATTTACAGTTTTGGTGGCTATTATTGAACCACCAGTTTTGTAGTGTAATTTTATCATTTCTCTTGAACAATTTTTTTTAATAATTAAATCATCTGGTAATAACATTAAAAAATGACTTCCTTTTATATATTTTTGACACTTTAAAAGAGCATCTCCTGTTCCATTTGGTGTATTTTGATAAACAAATTTAATCATTTTTTGATACTTCTTAATCTTTAAAAATTCATGTTTCAACCTTTCGTCATTCTTTTTTTTTATTATTTTTTTATAAAAATTATCATTAAAAAAATACTTTTTGATGTTGGATTTGTTTTTTGAAATAATGAAGATAAAATCTTTTATGCCTGCTTCAATACATTCGTTTAGTATATACTCCAAAGCAGGCTTGCCATTTATCGGCAAAAGCTCCTTTGGTATGACGCTTGACAATGGAAGAAGTCTTGTTCCTAGGCCTGCTAAAGGAATAATAGCCTGTTTAATCATTTCTTTCTTTTACATATAATATTTAATATTTACAAATGAAAATAATATTAAATAAAAAAAAATTGATAGAAGTGCTAAATCAAGAAGAAAATATTGGTTTTGTACCAACTATGGGAGCTATACATAAAGGACATGGTTCATTAATAAAAAAATCAATAAAGGAAAATAATAAAACAGTTGTTTCAATATTTATAAATAGACCTCAATTTAATAAAAAATATGATTTTAAAAAATACCCCAGAGTATTAAATAACGATAAAAGAATACTAAAAAAACTAAATGTAGATTATGTATTTATTCCATCGGAAAAAGAAATTTATCCAAAAGGAGTTAATAAAAATATTAGAGTAAATAAGTTTAAAAAAAAATTATGTGGTGAATTTAGACCTAACCATTTTGAAGCAATTCTAGATGTAATACAAAGATTTATTAATATAATTAATCCAAAAAAGA
>Ga0209501_10003251_pt1 | contig 16483 bp, 21 predicted proteins | sample ArcticOcean_MG_C_4_FD_187434 | JGI IMG/M metagenome (GOLD analysis project Ga0209501, IMG submission 187434) | Marine microbial communities from western Arctic Ocean - ArcticOcean_MG_CB4_134 (SPAdes) (version 2) | ecosystem: Environmental > Aquatic > Marine > Oceanic | place: Arctic Ocean...
AAACAGACCCTCCTTGTGTAGCGTATATTTCACCAGATGGATTTTGTTGGCGAAGAGTATAGTCGGGATTATTGCCTTCATTCTGCATAGTGCCAACCGGGGTTTGTCGATTAACCCCCATAAGCATATTTTGCTCAGATTGTGGGTTATAACCCTCTAAAGCTGCATCAAGCTCACCCTCTCCAGTGCTAAATTGTTCTGCTTGTTGAGCCGCGCCGGAAGCAGCCTCAGCGCCTTCAAGCATTAGAGTGAAGATTTTCTCTTTACCCTCTTCACTGTAAAGTTCAGGGTACATTTTCTCAAGTTCTTTTTTCGCTACATCGTCAGGAAGTCTGCCTTTAATCTCCTTGATATTCCTGTCTTGAAAAGCCTTGAGTAAACCAGCCTTATAAACATTTAGTTGTTCCTCAAAAGTCGCCCTTAAAGAACCCTTCCCTTCTCCCAAATCTGCTAGAGTTATTTTGGCAAATTTTTCCTTATCCAAAATATCAGGCTTCCGATATTCAAAGACATCAGTTTCTCCCGGCCCCATATCTTGAGCGGGGGTTCCATAAGTTTCGTTCGCAAAAGGCTGCTTCTGGAATTCATAGGCATCAAGAGATCCGAATAAATCAGTAAAATCACCCGGCTTCATTCCTGCCAAAATTGTTTTAGACGCTTGTTCTGCCGTGCCTAATGGACCTTCAGCATCACCAGCCCCCGAGCCTAATGCAGTCTCAAGCTGGTCTGCTTGCTGACCAAATTCGGCGTATTTTTCACTAATTGCGTTTCTTGCTTCCTCCGGACTCACACCAAAGACATGCATATAATATTTAGCACCAGCCTTTTCAGCCATCTTCCTAACTTCGTTAAGCTCCTTTAATAGAGCTTTCTTTTCATCATCATTTAATTTAACTACTGTAGTGCCTAAATCGCCCCACGGTGTAGAGGTGGTTCCTTTCGGGAATAATCTATCGAATGTTTTCCCAAGAATTTTTTCGTAAGTTTTATATGTGGCATCAGAATCATTTTCAAAATACTTCAGCTTTGCGGCTGATGAAGCGACTCCTGAAGCATGTTTTCTTTGCTTTGTTACAAGCCCTTCAGCATAAAGGCGATCTTTTCTTTTCTCCTCTGCCTTTATCATTAAACCGCCAATAGTCGAGCCAGTCTCTTTAATCCCCTGACCAAGTATCATTCCTGCTTTAGCCCAATTAGCCATAAGGTTTGGCCTCTTCTTTTTGTCTCACTCCAAGTTGCGACATCATCTGCGCTTCTGGTTGCTCCTCTCTTAAAATTGACATAGCCATTTCCATAGATTTTTGAGGATTGAGACCTTCGTCCCCCAACTCCCCATACTTTTCCAACGCATACATTAAAGCCTCTCCCTGAAACTGCTCTTCTTCTTTATCATTAGCAGGTTTCCATAGCTTTTCTTTTTTTGCAATTTCGGCAACCGCATTAATGATTTCAGCGGCAACGCCAATCAGTATATCTCTAGAAACATTTACACCACCTTCAGCGGCTGACTTCACCTCAACATTTACCATTCTTCCAGCCCAACCACCAATTGTTTGTTGAAGGTTATTCGGGGATCTTTCCATCCTTCCTTTTATTTCGTCATATCCATCCCCCCAGACAAAATCAAGAATCCCACCAAGAAGCATATCAACCTGAGATTCTTCTTCTTTCGTTGGCTCTTGTAGGGGATCGCTCATTTGAGAGCCTAACCGCTCTGGTTGTATACCTAATTCAGCATCCTCTGGAGAAACAACAGATTGACCGGTCGGTATTTGTTGCGCTCTACCATCTTTAACCATTTAACACTCCCCCTTTTTGATTTAAATTAATCATCCCTTGAGGTTTTTTATTAAACGTTTTTGCAGCGCTTTGTGTTACAACACCTTTAGGACTGTAGTCATAATTTAAAGTTCTCCTATTAGATGTTGTAGGCTGCTTAATGCCATGAGCAAATGCTCCCGGAACTGGAGCGCCAGCATTCATTGCGAGATTCTGGTTATACCCCATCCAAAATGGAGAATCGGCTGGCATCTCTTCAGGCGTTCTACCCTCACCCGGAGCGAATCCAAAATGAGTTCCTTGTTGTTTTAATTGCTTTTCCGCAAAGGCTAATTTCTTTTCTTCAGTATCATCAAAGGCAGCGGCTATTGCTGATATTCCTGTTCCAAGCAACTGAGAACCAGCAATAAGGGCATAACCTTTATTTCCATCCATTGCGGTTGCTATATAATTCTTTACTCCTTCATACCACCCAACACTAGCAGTTTCTGCGACAGGGGCAGTTCCACCACCCATAGCCCCGGACATATCTCCCGCAGGAATACTCGTTCCCGTAGGAGAGCCTCCAGTTAGAGGAGTGCCGGACATTTTCCCAATATTAGTCGCTAGTTCCTTTGTTCCCGCTTCGTAATTCGCATAAGAAAACATATTCCCAGAAGCGGCAGCAGCAGCATTCGTTGAGGCAATATATGCAGTTGACTGAGCTGCTGTAGCGTGCAAAAATGGAGCACCAGCAGCACCAGCACCAGCAGCACCAGCACCAGCAGCACCAGCACCAGCAGCACCACTAGCGGCAGCCGATGCTGTAGCAGCAGTTGCTCCATAAGCAGCTATTCCAGCATAAAGAGCCACCGCCATAAGAATATAAGGAGCAGCTTTCACTACAAATTTGCCTACCTTTTTTATTGCTTTTCCAATTGACTTAACAATGCTTCCCATAATTACTCCTGTGGCACGACAAAGTTGTCACCAACCCTTACGCCGCCCATTCTTTGATAAAGTTGTTTTACGCGACTAGAATCGCCTATTCCAGAACTAATACCTAGCACTATCTCTTTAACCCCATTGTCCTTTTTAGACCAAGTGATAAATCGACGCATTAAGTTAGCACCATAACCTGTCCCTTTTTCTGTTACATAAAAAAATAGATCAGCCGATTGCTTTTTTCTTGAGTACCACAATTGGTGGGTGACCCCTATAAAAGCTCCTTCTATACTGCCGTCCAAGTCAACCACCATAACTAAATGCTCTCGTGAAAGAACACATACTTGAATGCTTCTCCTTAACGTCTTAACATCCAAAGGAACTGTCTTTGAAATAGACTTCTCATGGGCTTCTTGGACCACCTTCATAATCGAGGTGACGTCTTTGTCTAAAGCTTTTCGTATCATTTTAAGATCTTAATTAGCTCCCTGTCTCGTTCAAATTAAATTGATAATTGGGTAAATTACCCATTGCATAGTTAGTTGCTTCAGCAGACATATTTTGCGAACCAATTTGAGAAATCCAATCCCCTCTTCGGAGAGTGTAATTAATCGCACCTTCTAATTTTGTTTTTAAAGAGTCATAAATATAAGTGTTGTAATCTGTCTTCTGCTTATTCGTCCACTCGTTATTGTAATAAAGATTCTGTTGAAGCGTCGTTACATCGGCTTGTGCTATAGGCATAGCTACAGCCAGAACAGCACTCATAACAGATTCTCTTGCTAAAGAACTATTTACAATTCCTCTTTTTGCCATTGCCTGTAACGCGGCAGTTTCCGCTGCGCGAAACAAAGGACTGTTAGTATTGATCATCTCCGAGATGGCAGTTGAAAGCATCATGTTGTCAGTTAATGTAGCAAACGACATTGGCTCTATATCATTTAAGCCCACACCGGAAGAGATTTCAGCCGCATTACCACCGGGGATATTACCACCGACTTGACCGGGCTGATTTACTTTGGTGGGGTCATTAGCTGCATTACCCTGATTGAATTTCCTCACACCAGTCCCACTAGGCACTTTAGTTCCACCCTGATAGGTTCCCTTATGGAGGGATACAGATTCACCATAATGAGCTTTACCAAAACCAGACTTAGTTTTATCTGCGCCCATTCTCCTAATCCAATAATCAGCAGTATCTTCTGGAGACATACTCTGATGCCCCGTCATTCCGCTTACATTCTTTCCAGCCAACCTAGCCTCAATCAAACCCCAAGAATTTTTCATTCCTTGAAACTGATCCACATAACTAGAATACTGAGCTGCTGTAGGATTCGCTGGATTAGCGCTGGGCAAAACATTGCTTCCCTGCAACTGACCTTGAGAATAATTTGGTGTTACCGCAGCAGGATTACCACCGGGAGAATTGGAAGTTTGGTTATTGGAAGAAACCTTAGTATTGTGTGGGGTTTTATTACGACTTTCTCCTGAGCCTTTTGCATCCCAATGCTGCTTGCCCCAAGAAGCCAGCGATTGACCGCTGCTCTTAACATTCTTATTATAATGTGCAATTAAATCTGGGCTTTGGTTTACATAACTTTGATAACTCATCGTCTAATACCTCGTGGTGAATAATCGACAATAGCGCCTTGTAAGGTTATGGGCTTATCGTAGATAGAACTGTTTTTAATAATTAAACTCATGTTGGTTCCTATGCCGTTAATTTTCAATCTTTCAGAAGCAACTACCGTAACTCCAGTAGCTGGATTGCTCACATCATCCTCATTCCAACCATCCGCTGTGACATCCACTGAATACGCATCTGATACAGGAGAAGTCTTTGGATCAAATGTTCCGCCAAAATCATAATCAGGGAACACTGTAAGGGTCGTTGATGTGTCAGCATTAATTTCAAGGTTTACTTGTCTGAATCTTTTTCTCATTCCGGGGGCGTCATAATGGTAGTAGGCTGATCTTATAAATGAGTCTACCGTTCCGCCATCAAAACTTGTTCCTGAATCTAGCCTTCTTACATAGCCGTCATCAAAACCCCCATACAAAACTTCAAAGCCATTCGTATCTTCTACAGAACAAGTACAAACAATTTGATCTTTTAAAGTAAAAGGCATCAGCCCCTGATTGGTTTTATTTATAAAGGTCATCTCCAATCCGGTTTTATCGTTGAAATAAATTCTATACTGATTCTTTCCCCGAACCCTTAATGAAGTAACGGTGCTTTCTTTCTTTGCCTGTATATAAGGATCGACTTTATCCGAAGCTACAGCAGACTGGAAATCACCAAAGTATTGAACAGTAAAAATGGATGTTAGCCCACGATCATCCAAGAAAAATGTCTGATCCATCTTTTGTATTGTATGCGGAATCGCGCCAGCACCAGCATGAAACCTTCTCAAAGACCAGTCAGCAGCAGATGTTCCATATAACATGTATGCGTCATTTCTTGTAAAGACTGACATTACATTATTAACTTCAGTGGAGAACCCGCTAACTACATCACCGATAGACAGCTCAGCCGCTCCAGTTATTGTAGACCATTTATTCGGAGCTATAATACTAGAGTTCTGAATTGAACCATTCGCATAGGAGTAAAATAAATGTTTTTGGTGAGCATGAACATGTTGGGGTTGGTCAACTTCTTGACCAGTAAAGTTTTTCACAAAGGTCGTTCCATCAAAAGCAAACCCTTTGTCAACAGAATTAACCCCGTACATGGAAATTCCAGAGGATTCTCCTCTAAAATTATAAGTTACAAACTCATAATTTCCACCGGGATTTATAGATTGATTATATAAAACCCCTTTAGCAACAGCTATTTTAACATTAGAAGGCTGTGAGGCTCCGCTTACTGTTGCTCTAGTGACGCCACCTACTTGGATGTTTTCACCAGAATTCCAAGTTCCTGTATTATCTTTAACAGAGATTGATCCACTAGCAGACCCATCCCATGCTCCTCCAGTTAAAGTGACGCTAGTAACATTTGCAGTCTTTCCTGATGCAGCTCCAGTAATAACATCTCCCTCTACAATCTCAATTGCGCCAGAACCAAAAGCCAAAAGAGGCATCTGCAAATCTTCATCATCTTGAAAGGTTCCGGTAACATCTTTTAAAACCATGCCTCCGGTTCCGCCAGTCTCCCAAAGTCCATAATAAGATATCCCCATTAGAGAACCTTCAGCGCCGCTTGTTCCACCTCTAATGGTGGTGGGGCTTCCTAGATTACCGGGAACAGGCTCACCATTTGTGGTTGTTCCATCAAAGTCTAAAACTTGACCAAGATTAACTTCCACCCAACCAGTGGAGGATGATTTATACATCCCAGCAGTAGCGCCCCCTACTTTATTTCTAAAGGCGTATGTCGTCGCCCCAAAAACCCAAACACCTAAAACGCTTCCTTCGCCGGGGACAACATCTATAAGCGCTCTTTGATCTTCGATCCTAGCCCTTACCTCAGAATCAGTAGCGGCGACAGGCTTTACTGGTGCTCCGAAAGTAACTGAAGTCGCGTATAACCCCATTAGCCTACTCGATAAACAGACAGTTGCCCAAAGTGAAGTTTAAAGTTTTGCGAACCTACGTTATCCTGCTTGATTCTAGCGTACACATCTGTATAGGTTGTATGGGCTGTAGTGTCTATAATCCCATTGACTGAAAAATTACCAGCATCAATAACGTTGCCTAAAAGTTGAACCGCTTTTATTGCTGGCAAATCTGTAGTAGCCCCGCCAGTGTTATCGCTTGAAACCATTGCGGTCCAGTTAATGTCTGTAGCCACTGCTTCCTGTTTTAATGATAAAGCTAAATTGACAACAAAGATTCCTTTGTCGTAAATTCTTATTTGATCATTTACAAAATCTGCTTCTGTTCCAACCGTCACAGCCCCGACAGTTCCCGTATCATCTTTAACATTAGATCCTAACGCGCCAAGAGACCAATCTACAGTTACTGTCGTACCTGCTGCCACCGCTTGATTAGCAGGAACACCATCTCCAGCAGCATTATTAATGCAGCCGTAAGCTCCCATTGCTGATTCTACATATTGACGAACCATTTCAGCAGTAATTGCGCCTGTAGTATTATCCGTAAAACTTGTCCCAGTTAAAACCGTTCTTGTTTTCCTTAGTGCTTCTGTTGCCATTATTTGAACCCCACGAAAAAAGATGCACCGAATGCGCTATCTTTATGAAGAAAGAATAGTGTTTCACCATCCTGAAATGTACCGCTAGTTACTGTAAAATAAATATTTCCTTCCGCGTCCCCAGCAGCGAATGATCCAGCGGAAGCACTACCTGTTATGTCTTCAATAACTACTGTCAAAATAGATCCCAACGCTCCACTAGTTTCGCCTTTTATGATGTCGCCAATAGAAGGAATGCTAAATCTAAACGCTGTCCCAAAAGCGCTACTAAACATTTTTGCTTTGGCGGTACCAGTAATAAAAGGCATTTTGTAATAAGCAACTGCTGATGGAAGCTCTCTCCCATCAAACCGCTCATACCCATCAATGCGTCTATATCTACCACGAATATCAATTTCAAAATTATCAGCAGCAACTAGCTCCCCCGGCTTCAAAGCCAAGGAAGGATCGACCATGTTTAAGCCGCCCTCAAAAGGAAAGTAAGTAGATCTCCTTTTTTCTGTTGGGATGCTTCGTACCCTTAACTTGCTCATTCGGTAACTACCGTAAAATTATATAAGTCTTGAGCTTGAGAGAATCTTCTATTCTTTTGTCTTGGTAATTGATCCGCTTCAAGCTTATCTAACAAGTCCTCAAACTCAGTCAAAGCTCCTTCTAGAATTTCTTGAGCATCTTCATTTTCCGCATAATAGATTTTTGCCCTAGCAATAATGATTTTTCTGAATCTATCAGGTATAGCAGAATGAGATCCATCTACTGACATTTCAGTAGGAGACTTCCAGTATTCAGCAGAAATTGTTTTTACTGCATCAGGAGTGGGGTATACATCTAAATTGTTATCAGGCTTTATCGCGTAAACTTCCGGGCTATTAGAAAGAATGGATCCATATTTGTATGTATCTCTATACTCGTTCCAGAACATATAATCCAAAATCAAATAATCATCTGTAGTTTTTTGCCAAACTAAAGAGTCTGTCTTCCAATTACCCAAAGAGGTAGGAAACCCTGTGTTGCTACTCGTTAGAGTTGAAGTTCCAATAATAGTGGATATGTTCGCTTCAGCCCAAAGAAAGTCCCAATCAAACCATCGACTTTGAATGTCAATATCTGCTTTTTTAATATAACGAACAATAGAATTTTCTTCTTCAGATAAAGTGGCTGATACTACACTAGAAGGGCCACTTCCGGGGATGCCCACATCTCTAGCCATGTCTTTGCACAACTCAAGAAAATTACTCATAAAAAGTTAAAAATCAAGGTTCCAAGAACCAATCATCTCTCCGTCAACACGAGCCATATTTACAGAACTTTTTTGATCTTTCATAAATTCTTTGGAACGCTCATCTGACATATCAGACATAGTGTAAAACCCCCGACCAGCAGGAGTGTCATGCCCGTATGCGTCTTTCCCGCTTACTGTGGCGGATCGCCCATCAAGATAGGCGGTTACAACATTAATTCTTGAACTTCGCATTTATAAAACTCCTATAAAAGGAAATGAAGAACGGGGTGAGTCGTAGCTCAACACCCGCCCTCCAAGTTGTGAAGGTAGAACCGTGTGAAACTCATAAGGAGGGGGTAGTCTCTCCGACAGAATCACACAGCTCTATATCTTCTTCTCCTAATTAAACACAATACTAACGAAAATCAAACGAACCACGATCCGTAGAGATTTTCTTGTGTACAACGCCCATAGGCATTTGATTTGGACCGTGAGAAGCAAGCGCCAAAGACGCAAGCGTCTCCTTTGCTACATCTTCCTTTGAAGACAAACCATTTGCTGGGATTTTACCACTTGCTGTATCTTTAGACATAATATACCTCCTTAGAACCAATCAACTTCGACATACGCCCTGCCCTTACCAGCGGCAACTCCAGAGTCGGTAGCCTGAACGAAAGTAACTTCGATCTGAGTATCGGCTGCAAGCGTATTATTTTGACTGGCTGAATTAAGAAAAAGACAGTCTGTATCATCGACATTGTTAAAAGTATCGGTAGCCAGCGTGCCATCAGCAATTTCCAACTGCCCGTAAGCATTTGGATCAGCCGTTGTGCCAACTAAAACCTTTCCGGTGATTGTATCATCCTCAAAGGTTTCTTTAACATAAACACCAATATTTCGCAAAATGCCTTGTTTTCCCTTCGGCCCTTTGAAACTCCAAGGAGTTCCGGTTCCTGCGGCAAAGTCAGTTTCGGTAGCATCTAGATACACAAGAGGTTTTGGATTACTATAACTCATAATATTTCCTCCTTTATGTAAGTGAATCCCACATCACGATACGCGACTGCGCGGCTCCTGATGCGAGTGGGTGAACGATACCAAAACCGCCAAGATAATACCATGCAATGCCACGGTCCCTTCCGAAATCTCCGGGGATCTTCCCTCGAATCTCTTCTGGAACAGCAACAGCTTCAGCAACAGTATCTTCGCCAAAAAAGACGATCCAATCAGACTTGCCCTGTACCCAAGCTCCAGCAGGAGTGCCCATACCACTAGCACCACCACCTTTTGCACGATAGGTTTGCTCGATAAAACGAACACCGTCGTAACGACCGATTTCTCCGTTCATAATCATGCGAAAACCTTGGTCGATATATTGCTTGATATCTTCTAGATCATTTTTCAATGTTCGGAAAGTTGTAGGCCAACCAATCGCGTAATAGTCGTCGCCAGTGTAGGCCGGGATATTGCGCTCTTTCATTACGTCTACAATCGCTTTGACATGACCTTTGCCGAATGCTACATTATTAGTAGTAGCAGTCGTGCCGTTCTCAGTCGTGACCACTGCATCAGTCGCGGTTGCTGATGCAACACGAACTGGAGCAAGATCAAACTGATTTGCGGCTAAGGTGTCAAATGCTTTCTTCGCATCTGTTTTTAATACCTTCCTGATGATTTCAGCCACGGGTTGCTCAGATAGATCATCTAACTTACCGGTCCACGGGACAGAGTTACCTGCCTCGGTGATCGTCATTGATCCTTGAGTAATCGTGAAAGAAGTCTCTGGAATGGTATTGGTTTCCACTAAGGTTTCACCCGCAGTGGCTACATCACTAAAAACGTTCCAATGGAATGTATCGCCACGATGCAAACCCTGATGGGCTGCATCCTTGACATCACAGAACTGCCGAAACTTAACGATAGGCTGTACAGCCATTCTCAGTTGACGGCTGAGGTTCAGTGCATACATATATCCACCGGAGGCGTTGACGGACCATACTTGTCCTGCCATTTTTACTTCTCCTCTAGTTTGTTATTGAAGATGTTTAAGCCGTGACTGACGCATCTCTTCGATAATGTCCGCCACCGTTGCCGGATCTGGTTCACTATCTCCAATTTGAGCAGATGCACTAGCTGATTTAGGTTGGGAAGTAATATTCTTCTTACGTCTTACCCTAATATCTTCTTTTGGTTTAGGTAAAGTTCTCTCTACCCATTCGCGCGTTTGGTCAGCAGCTTCTTTGATAATATCCTGCGGACTCCAACTTGGATTTTCACGTTGAAGTTCTATAGTTTTATTATCAGCGATTGCTCTAAATTCAGAATTATTAGCAATATCCGGGTATTGATCATTAAACCAATGAACAGAATCTTCCATTGATTTATGATAAGCCCATTGTTGCTTTCTATCTTCTTGAACTTTCTGTTGCGCCATATGCCTATTTAAGGCTTGTTGCACTGCTTGATCTACATTAGGGGTAGCACCATGAGTACGCCCACTATTCGTTAATTTCACAAGCAACTCTGCGGCTTCCTCCGCATTGTCATCATATAAAGCTTGATGATATTTTTTTGCTAATTCAGATCTATCTTCAGATCTTTCTGGAGCCGCGTCATTAGGTGGCGGCGATTGTTGCGGAGAAGGAGATTGTCGCATTTTAGCAATGTAAGCATTTAAATGCTCCTCTCTTGCCTGAATTTGACGACCATACTCCGCCGCTTCTTCAAAACGTTTTTGAGACGCTTTATCTTTTTGAAGAGAGGATTTTAATGAATCAAATTCAACATCAACCTCCTCCCCATCAACCTTTACAGTTGTCATCCAATTATCACCGTCCTTCCAGATAGGCGAATCATTAGTGACTTCCACTTCTCTTACTTCTTCTACTTCTTCAGAAGAGTCAACCTCGTTGAAACTTTCTCCGATTTCTTCTTCAAGCTGTTTCTCTCTCGTAGCAAATATTTCGTCCATCGCTTTTTCACGAGTAGATAATGCCTCATTTTCTTCATCTTCGGACGAGGATTCAACTTCCTCTACTTCTCCTTCTATAACTTCAACATCTTCTAGTCCTGTTCTGATAGCATCCTCAAGGGTAGCCATGCTAAACCTCCTAATTATTCCATAGCATCTCTATGCCTAATCATCGCTTCCGCATTTTCGCCATCAGAAATAACTCCATTCAACCACTGAAGGACTTTTAACGGTGTAGCCAGATTAAGTGAAATTTTACGGTACTGTTTAAGTTCCTCTTCTGAAGAACCTACCCACCCCTGAAGCGCTATTTCTTGCAAATCATCTATGCCTGTTCGATAATCGAATAAGGCTCTTTGCATAACAGCCTCTCCAGTTGGAGTTCTTACAAATTCTTTTGTTTTTGATCCAATACGAATCCTTTTTACAAATTCATCGATACCAGTCTCAGCCGGGTTATAATATTCCATTAACCAACTGCAAACGGGATTTTGTTATACTTATCTCTACTCACTGTTCCTGCTTTGCCCTCCGCTCTTATTTCTAATTCCCTGTCTATCTCCTTATCAGACATTTGGTTAAATAAGGCATCTCTTTGCAAGAGTAATTCACCTCTTCGCGTCACAGCATCTTGATGACGAATCTCCGCTTCACGAATATCAGTATCTTGCTGTATTAATTCCTTTTCTATATCAGACTGAGATCGAATCTGAGCAACATTTGTAGCCCCCTGATTCTTAACCTGTTGTATTTGCATCTTTCCTTGAGTCTTTATTTGATCCGTTTCTAATAACCGCTGCATCTCTTCTAATTGTTGCTGCAATTGTTGAGTTTGTGGATCGGCTTCGGCATCTAAAGATATAAACCGTGTTCCATCTTTATACCCTAGTTGTCCAAAAACCTCTTTTGCTAATTCAGGTAGATTTAAACTTTCAGGAACACCGGGAAATGCAGCTAATGTTTGTACACCAAACAATAAATTCTGTACCTTCTTTATTGGGTCAGTAGCATTAATTCCTACATTGACTTTCAATAAAACATCTTGCCTTAATAATTCATCCATCATTTCATCGACATTAAAAGAGAACTTCTTTTGCTGAGCTTCTTGACCCGCGACAGCTAAAATTACAGGATCTGTTTCATAATATTGTTCAAGACGAAGTAACTGCTTTAAAACATTTTGAACCCAAGTATCAGCAAAAGTTCTTAATGTATATTCAGCAACCTGACTGCTGCTTCCAGCGAGAAGATTCATTCCTCCTACAGTTTCATTTAATGCCCTAGCTCCTTGAACGGTAGATGTGGAGAAGTTACCTTGCAACTCATCAAAATCCATATTGATTCTGTCTTGCTCAGCATAAGCAGAACCAGTAACATCTCTCGTTTCTATTACTCTAACATCAGAATCTGGATCATCCATTTCAACCGCACCGCCGGGAACAGATCTAAACAAAGCATCAAGATCTATATTCCTATCTCTGCGGATATGGTATCTCTTATTCATTGCTAACTTAACATTATCAAACCTCTGATTCCAAATGTCATTAGCAGCAGATTGAAGTTCCTGTGTTAATTCCACCGTGCCTGATGGATAAATCTTATGAGCTTCTATATTGACGCAACCCATAACATAAGGTCTTTCGCCATCTCTTAGCCAAGGATACATCTCAGAAAGAGGTTTAGGATCCGTTAATAAATGATCTGTTCCAGCAGTGAAATAACACCAATCAATCCCATCTTTTTTTACAATATTTTTATGGACCCATACAATCCAGAAATCTTTTATCTCTCCAAATTCTGTATTATCCAAAGGATCCATACGAGGCTCGTCACGAACTAAGCGAGTCGTATTTTCTGTATCTGCTTCAGAGGCTGAAGATATTAACTCTTCATCAGAAACTTCAAGCCATTCATCAGAGTCCATTTTTTGTCTTACATCTTGTAAAAACATCGGAACTAAATGAACTATATAAGGAGAAGACCCAATTGGATCAGCCCAGTCAGAAGCAGGATCAATCCTTATATTTTCTGGAGATATTAATTCAATTACAGGGTGATCAGATAAGGTTGTAACCTGTTCTTGTGTTTGCTCGTTACCCATTTCATCCATCAAAGGGTTGTTATTACCATCTACTTGAACGTAAGTCTCTTCCTTTTCCTCAAAATCCCAATATTGGTGAGAAATACAAACCCCTTGAACTGCTGCATCCTGTATAGCGGCAGTCATTATCTGGAACCAAGGAATTGTATTCGTCAATCTATATTGCATTATTGACTGAGCAACAACAGCAGCCGCAGCCTGTGTAGGATCGTTAGCATTAGCTGGCTCTATACTAACTACATCTTCATTAGTAAAGAAAGCAACCGACATAGCGGACTGCAAACTTCTTACAGCGCTTCTCGTCTTGGGTCTAAAGAATCTAGATCTCTTTTCATAAGCCCCAGTAAGATATTTAGATCCAGCAGGATGCTTGTTATTAAACATCGACAAGCTCTTTTCCCACTGGTACCTTAAATTAGCATCTACATATTCTGTAGAGCTGTCATATATCTGACGAGCAAGCCTTATCCATTTGTTTTCTTTTGGAGTATCATCATCAAATGACATTGGCTCCGAACCCTCTAATGGAGGTTGAGGATTAATTAACGACATTACGAGAAGTCTCCATTCAACTGCCCTTTATAATCCATTGTCAAATCAGTAAGATATTGATCCTCACGGAATTTTCCTCTTGACATTCTAAATCTTTCAAGCATTTCTCCACCCGCATTAACAACAGCTTTATAATCATTATCGATTTTGCTCTCATGAAGAACAAAACCCCAATTCCCAGACAGTCTCATTGATTTAACAACAACAACTCCATCCATTGTGTGAACTGCCCACAACCAACCGGGATATTTCTTTTCTAGCATCTCTGCTGTATTCTTTGCTCTAGTAAAGTCCGAACCAATATATTTATCTGCTTTTTCTATTTCCATTTCTCTTAGGCTTAAAGAAAACCCTTGCTCCATTATTAAATTTATAGGTGGCTACTGGGGCGCTTAATTCAGGATCAACCTTATAAGCAGTTTCTGACCAACTCCATTGTTTAGATTTATCCATGATTAAAAAATATTTACTTGAGGTGTGTACAAAGGCGCTCTATGTTGAACATCAGGAACCCTTTCGACAAGAACCAAGCTCCCTCCAATATTAAAACTAAACGTCTGACCTATAGTGGGGGAAGACCCAGTTAAAGTTAAATCAGCCTTTCCGGGACGCGCTATAGAGCCTTCCAACGCGGATGGAATGTACGCTGTAAGAGTTATATCGCCCTTGGCAACAGTTATAGTTTTATTTTCAATTGCAAGCGGAGCGTAAGAGGTAAGCAGCAAATCAACAGTTGGTACAGTTCTAACAACTGGAAGATTAGGAGCGTACCCGGTAAGTGTTACTGTTCCGCTAAGATACCAACCAGAATCACCCCAACTGCCTACAGCAGCATCCCACTGAACAGCAGCCTCAGATGAATCCCATGTTACATTCCAGATTCCTCCAGCCATTAAGGTTTCTCAGGCCACACTACGTCTTCAGAATTCTCCACGCTTGCTGGTAGATCACGCAATGCTTGGCGATAGGTTGTCATGTCAGCAGACATGGGTACGTCAGTTAGGGCGTAGAAGTCTGTTGCAGCTAGAAGTTCGTTACGGTGTATACGAACCTCTGACCAATCACCTTTCCATAAAGCCTCTTGTAACTGTTCCAATGTAGGCATTGGTTCATCTTTAAACCAAGTTAAGGTTCCTACTTCTTGCCCACGAAATGAGACTTCCCATCCGCCAACCCCAGCGAAATATATCATTGCAGCGCCAAGTCGCTTACCTAATGCATCATACATTTTAGTAGCGCCTCAAGACTGTCCACTTTGCGTAAGCGCCTTGATACCACCCATTTGTCGCATCGCCAGATAATGTTTGAGTACCAAGACCCCAATTGACTACACTGTATTCAATTTCGTCGCCAGCGGCAAAATCACGTGTAAATACCGCATCCCCACCATTGGTTGGCGCTAATGTTCTATTATCTCGCCTCCATATGTATTCATTACTTGCTCTGCTACTATAGTATCTTGTTATTGATGGAAAAATCAGTTGTCCTGCCGCATTTTGGGTAAAAGCCGCACACTCCACTAATATTCGGCAAGCATAAGGAATTTCAGCGGCAAAGTTTGTTGAATTCCACCAAGCACCCCAATCATTTCTTACTGTGAATTCAGCTGCCTGAAACATAACTTCCGTGGCGCCTGAAGTAATGGATTCATTAGCGGTGCGAAATACAAACCCTTTAGCAGAGATATGCTCGTTTCCTGTTCTTAGGTCGTTCGTACCATCCGATACAAACTCAACATAATCTCCAATAGCATAAAGTGTAAATACTTCAGCGCCGCTAGAGTTATTAACTGTAACTAGATTGGGACTAACAGTCGCAGGAACTGCACTTGTTGCCTTAACAGAAATAACTATTGATACAGTTGATCTTCCTGCCGCATTAGCCGGTGGAAGTTGTACTGTTTTTGCACCACCAGAAGCGTCAACAGAGAAAATAGCTTTAGTTTTAGCAGTCCACATTGCAGTATGAGCTACGTCTGCTAAATCAGTGCTTGCTGCCGTTAATACATTTACAGAAGTGTTGCCTTGACTAAGGAGAACACCACCTACAGACAGCTTATCTGCTGACAGTGATAGCGTTGTCGCAGAATCAACTGTGATAGTGCTACCAGCAGATGCTTCGAGAGCGGTTAGTTTGAGTGTTGCTGCCATAATGTTGTCCTCAGATCATTGTAAGTTCACCACTGATTGTCCAAGTGAACGTATCAGCGATGGTAATTGGACCAGCAACGAATGCGGCCTTAGAAGTTGCTACTGTAGTTGTTAAGTCAGATGATATCGTGTTGTAGTTATAGAAGTAGTCACCCTCTGTCGTGATTGCCCCTACTGTTACAGCATCCCAATCAAGATTAGTAGCGCTAGACTTCTTTAAAAACTGACCAGTTGTTCCTGCGCTATCTGTATCTAACTGAGCCACTTTAACAGTGTCATCACCCGGAGTCGCAACATCTCGAAGCAAGCCAAGTTGAACGACCTGTATATTATTAGTTGCAGTAGGAGGAGGAGCTGTAAAAGTAAGAGTTGTTCCACTTACACTATAAGCACTCGTATCCTGCCTTACCCCATCTATAAAGACCAATAAAGAGGCATCATTAGGAGGGGCGTTATTTAAAGTAAAAGCCGTTAAGATTGAGTTTCCAGAAAAGAACTTTGATGGAAAGTTTGCAAACTCCGGTGAATTTCCTAGATATGCCATTTTAACTCCATCCTAAAGATACTGCTTGGATTCTTGTTTCTTTTGCACCTGATTGATTCAAAGTTTCTATTTTGTATCGCATTG
>Ga0209501_10003256_pt1 | contig 16461 bp, 22 predicted proteins | sample ArcticOcean_MG_C_4_FD_187434 | JGI IMG/M metagenome (GOLD analysis project Ga0209501, IMG submission 187434) | Marine microbial communities from western Arctic Ocean - ArcticOcean_MG_CB4_134 (SPAdes) (version 2) | ecosystem: Environmental > Aquatic > Marine > Oceanic | place: Arctic Ocean...
TAAACCGTTTGATTTACAGAAATTGAGAGATAATCCAGTAAAAGCATAAAAGACTTGACTTATTGAAGTTGAAGGAGTATAATGTATACTTAACTTATAATTTATATTATGAAGGAGAAAAATGAGTGATGCTATTGTCGCACAAAAGAGATTAATGGATCGATTGCATAAAGCAGGTTCCATTAAATCTACTCAGTTAACAAAGTCCTCTCTATTCAAAGAGAAAGAAGTAATCCCAACAGCCGTACCGATGGTTAATGTCGCATTAAGTGGCAAACTTGACGGTGGGCTAACAAGTGGTCTGACAGTCCTTGCCGGTCCATCCAAGCATTTCAAAACAGCATTTGGTCTATTGATGATGAAAGCATATCTGGATAAATATCCAGATGCTATTTGTCTATTTTATGATTCTGAATTCGGAACTCCAGAACATTATTTTAGTTCTTTGAAGATTGATACCGACAGAGTTGTACACATTCCAATTAAGAATGTGGAAGAGTTAAAATTTGATCTAGTCAAGCAACTTGAAGAAATTGCTGTCGAAGATAAAGTGTATGTTATGATTGACTCTATTGGTAATCTAGCATCTAAGAAAGAACTGGATGATGCCAGAGATGAAAAATCTGTAGCCGATATGACTAGAGCCAAACAACTCAAGTCACTATTCAGAATGGTTACTCCATATTTGGCAATGAAAGATGTTCCACTTGTTGCTGTCAATCACACATATCAAACTCAGGAAATGTTTTCCAAAGCAGTCGTATCTGGTGGTACTGGAGTATATTACTCCGCAGATAACATTTGGATTATTGGTAGACAACAAGAGAAGAAGGGAACAGAAATTGAAGGATATAATTTTATTATCAACGTAGAGAAATCTAGGTTTGTTAAAGAGAAAAGTAAGATTCCTATTTCAGTAACTTGGGAGGGCGGTATTAAGAAGTGGTCCGGATTATTAGATGTTGCTCTTGAAGGTGAATTTGTTGTTAAGCCCACTATGGGATGGTACTCAAAAGTCGATATGGAAACGGGCGTAGCCGAAGAAAGTAAAGTACGGGCCGCCGCAACGGAAACTAAAGAATTCTGGGATGGAATAATTGATCATCCAAAATTTACAAAATATGTAGAAGAAAAGTACGCCATGGGCTCCAGATTACTCCAATCCATAGATGCCGATGAGTGAACAAACTATGTCCGATGTCTTTTATATAAAGACTAAAGATGAAACAACATTTGCAATATATGACTTGACTCTATCTGATGGGTGCGATATAATATCTTTTGGTTATAATTTTATTGATGAAAATCCACTAGACAAGTCTCATTATGATAAAGAGGTTTGTACAATTGTGGAAAAACAAGTGGATAAAGCTATTAAATCGGAAATAGATAATGCAGAAAAAAGGGAAAATACGTGAATATAGAAGCCACTATAATATCTAATCTCCTCCATAATGAGGAGTATGCACGAAAGGTAATTGTATTTTTAAAGGATGAGTATTTTATGGATGCTTCAGAGAAGGTGGTATTCTCGGAGATACATAAATTCTGGACAAAATATAATGATGTTCCTTCAAAAGAAGCACTTCAGATTGCTGTGGATGAGAAAGATGATATTAGTTCTACGATATATGAAGAAGTGGAAGCATTAATCAAGTCTCTTGGAAAGACAGATAATAATGCCGATTGGCTCCTGGACGAAACAGAAAAGTTCTGTAAAGATAAAGCGGTCTATAATGCTATTATGGAGTCAATAGAAATTATTGACGGAAAGCATAAGAAGAAAAAAAACGATGGGATTCCCGACTTATTGTCCGATGCTCTATCAGTATCATTTGATACTCATATCGGACACGATTTCTTAGAAGATTCGGATGATCGGTTTGAATTCTATCACTCAACAGAAGAGAGGATTCCATTTGATATTGAATATCTGAACAAGATTACAAAGGGTGGAGTTACTCGCAAATCACTAAACATTCTTATGGCTGGCACAGGTGTCGGTAAGACTATTGGTATGTGTCATATGGCAGCCGCTAATTTGACATTAGGTAAGAATGTTTTGTATGTTACAATGGAAATGGCTGAGGAACGTATTGCTGAAAGAATAGATGCCAACTTACTTGATATTGAAGTGAATCGCCTGAAAGATTTAACCAAGGTGATGTACGACAAGAAGATGGAGCAACTTAAACAGAAAGTCAAAGGGAAGATAATCATTAAAGAATTCCCTACATCACAAGCACACGCAGGTCATTTCAGACACCTGTTAAACGAATTATCGTTAAAGAAAGATTTCAAACCAGATATTATCTATATTGATTATTTGAATATCTGTGCATCTCAAAGATTAACAGGATCAAATTCTGTTAATTCATACACTTATGTCAAAGCAATAGCAGAAGAACTTAGAGGTCTGGCAGTTGAATTTAACGTGCCCATTTGGTCTGCCACACAGACCACACGTTCAGGTTTCGGTAGTTCAGATGTAGGATTAGAAGATACTTCCGAATCATTTGGTTTGCCGGCAACTGCGGATCTCTTTCTTGCTATTATCCAGACAGAAGAATTAGAAGGACTGAATCAGATTATGGTAAAACAATTGAAAAATCGATACAATGATGTCGCTATATTCAGACGATTTGTTATCGGTATCGACAAAGCGAAGATGAAATGGTATGACGCCGAGCAATCTGCCCAAGAGGACATCATCGGAACTACTTCTTCTGGACCTACTCCTCCATCAAATGAATCTCAATTTTCCGGAGCTAATAAAAAGAAGGCTTTCAAGGAATTTAAAATGTAACGTCCGATTCTTATAAATATGTAGAGTTAGATTATATTAATTTATAGGAAATTATGAAGAAATTTGCCAGTTATATAAAAGCTCCTCTCACTCTTGAAGAGAACATAAAGGAGCTTGTAAAATTAAAGACAGCCAAAGAAGGCCCGGTAGAATTTACTTTTGCCAGCAACGAAACGATTTCAAATGATATACCCGGACTTTTTGGATTTTCACCCAAAGGTAATGGTTTTAGTGTAAAAAAAGATTGTGGAGTTGTTCAATCAAATCCAGAAATTTACGGGGAAGGACAAGATAATCCAGATAGGCCTAAATTATATGGATGTCAGGGTCCATTGGGACCCACTCCTCAGCAAGCTCTTAATGGCGCGGGCTATATAGCTTTTCCATATTCAGGAACCACTTTTAGTAAAGGCACGACAACTTGGGTTATAGCAAAACAGTTTTTTGGAAAATGGCTAGGAACACATTTTGTCAATAAGTACAATCCAAATAATTCACTTGAAACCAAATGGCTGACACCAAAGAAAATGGGTGTAGCTACCGGTTCGCATTTGAAGCCGAAAGAAATAATCCGCAACGTTACTCAAAAAATTGATGATCACAAATTATTAACAAATGAAGTCAAGGAAAAATTAAAATATTGTCTAGAGTTAGTGGATGATGGGAACACGAGTTATTTTAAGAGAGGTAAGAGCCAAGATAAACTTCCAGATAAACATAAAACATCCATTATTAGTTTCAGGACAACTTTGCCAGGAAAGGAATTAACTAGCTCAGAATTAACGACAATCTCTAAGGATTTTGGAGAAATATTATGTGGAATTTGGGCTTGCCGGAACATTGGCTACACGGCCTGTCTATTTCCTTCCGATGAAGGTAAAGCATTAATAGATTTTTATGGAAAATTTCCGGGATGGCCAGATACACCAATTTCAGTAAAATCAGGATCAGGTGCTTCAACTACAATGAAGAATTTAACCGATCCTCTTATAAAATTGCTTAACGCTAGACCCGGAACTGGACAAGGCGACTGGGGAGCTGCCTCTGCGTGGACCAAGAAGGAAATAGATGCAGTTTATCGTTTTATGGTTTTAATTACTTCCACGGATACAATGAGTGGTATTCTACAAATGCACGAAAAATTGGGAACTGGATCATTTAAAGAGTTGGTAGCCGCTACTGGTATATCTAATCCAACTGTAGCATCTCTCGAAACCTGGCTACAAAGTGTTGAATTGATGAAAGATAAGAAGTGGAAAAAAGGAATCAAAAGAGTTCCAAGCAAGGATGCAGTAAAAAAGAAATTAAAAAACTTTTATAAACAGTTAGGATCGGAACCAGAGCCGGCATCGTGGACCAAGTATGAAAATGAATCTCTCAAAAAACAGGTAGGAGTTATTATAGGACCATTGGGAATGGCTCTTATAAAAATCCTGAATGAAGATGAATTTATTAAACATTGCTTGACAAAGGCTGCCCGTACTATTGTACTATTACAAATGAATGTTGATGTAAAAGCAAAAACGATGTCTTTTAGAAGAGGCGCTTTTAAGGACTTTATGTTTAGTTTTAGTTGGGGCGGCGGCACAACCAATCCACATAGAAACAAATTCGGATTTAAAGCAGAGACTTTCAAATAATGAAAAGATTCAATACATATTTAGCGGAAGAAAAACTCAAACATTTAGAGCATTTAGAAGATGCTCTATTTAATCAGGGTTATGGAGGAGCAGAAGAGGCTTTACGAATGCTAGAGGAGATAGTTGCCTCACTTCAAGGCTCTAGTAAAACGAGTGTTAATATACAGAGCAAAGTAGATGGTGCTCCTTCAATCATTGCTGGAACTAATCCAGAAAATGGAAAGTTCTTTGTAGCGACCAAATCCTTATTCAATAAGACTCCTAAAATTAATTATACGGATGCTGATGTTGATGCAAATCACTCCGGTGATTTAGCAACGAAAATGAAATTAGCATTAAAGCATTTCCCAAAATTAGGAATTGATGGTATTATTCAAGGAGATTTTATGTTTGTTCCAGCAGACTTAAAGAAAGAAACCATCGACGGAGAGTCGATGATTACCTTTACTCCTAATACTATCACCTACGCTGTCCCAGATGATCAACCACTAGCTAAGACTATTCAATCGGCTAAAGTTGGAGTTATTTGGCACACATCATACACGGGAGATACTATTGCAGACCTATCCGCAGTATTCTCAGTTAATGTTGGCGCACTAACAAAAACATCGGCTGTATGGGCTGGAGACACAGATTTCAAAGATGTATCTGGTACTGCTACGCTAACGAAAAGTGAGTTATCAGATGTCAATGGAGAAATAAATAAAGCTAGAAACTCCTTAAAGCGACTCAACAAAACCGGTTTGAAAATATTATTTGGAGACTCAAAAGAAGATTCAATATCGTTTAATGTAAATATCTATATTAATGATATGGTTAGTTCAGGAAAGAAATTCTCTAATAAACAGAAAGCAATTGGTTCATTTATTGATTTTATCCGAAAACGTTATCAAGCTAAAGCAGACAAAGTAAAGACTGAAAAAGCGAAAGCAGGAAAATTAGCAAAAGCTGAAGCATTGGTTAAGACATTGAATTCTGATAGAAAGATTGGTGGCACTTTCGCTTATGCGTTAGAATGGCACAATAATGTTGCAGATATAAAACTAACTCTCATTAAGAAAATGGAGCAAGTAAATACTATTCCAGCATTTATGAAAACTGCTACTGGCTATAAAGTTACTGGTCCTGAGGGATTTGTTGCTGTAGATCATATGAGCAATAAAGCAATTAAATTAGTAAATAGATTGGAATTCAGTAGAAATAATTTCAATGCTATTAAGAGTTGGAGTAAATAATGTTTACTTACGATGAATATTTAGAGGAAGCAAAGAGTAAGCCCGTAGTGTTTACATTTGGACGATTTAATCCTGTTACTTCTGGACACGAAATAATGATTAAAGATGTCATTAAGCAGGCTAAGAGTCGTGGTGCCAATCCGTTGATATTTACCAGTCAGACTCAAGATAAGAAAAAGAATCCTCTGTCTTATAAAGACAAGACAAAATTTCTCAAGCATTTTTGGGGTAAGATAATAGTTAAGAATACCAAAATCGTAACGGCGTTCAATGCTCTGGAATGGTTATCTGATAAAGGATATAAAAACGTAACACTGGTTGTCGGCTCCGATAGAGTTGCCAAATTTGAAAAATATATGCGTCCATATGTTAAGAGTTATGGTTTTGATCACTTTGAAGTGGTTCAAGCAGGAGTCACTAGAGGTGCTGGTAATGAAATGAGTGCCTCAAAGATGAGAAAAGCTGCCGCTGATGGAGATTTTGAATCATATAAAGAAGGAATGCCGTCAGGCGCTGATGATACTATTACTAAAACAATATATGATGCTGTAAGAGATGGTCTAGGTATTAAAGAAGAGGCTCTGGAGCTTGGAACAGAACGAACAACGAAAAAATATAAATCAGCTACTCCAGGAGAAGCATTCGGAGAAAGCATTGAAACATTTAAAGAATTTGAAGAGGCGTATGTAAAGCCTCAAAAAATAACACTAAAATCAAATGGTAAATCTTACACTCAAAATGTAAGACTAAGACCAGGTAATACTCATATTGCAATAATACATTGGAAAGAAATAGAAGCAACTAATTTTGCCTCTGGTCATAAGGCTCAGACTGAATTCATTTCGGGTACGCAAAATAGTTTAGAAAAAACAGTAAAACATCATTTGAAAAATCGAGGAAAATTTATTGAGGGCGGAGAAATTCTAAAAATACCAGAAAAATATTTATGAAAACATTTAAACAGCATTTAACCGAAAAAACAGAATATTATCTGGATCCATCTTTTGATAATACTCAAAAGTTTGTTGCGTATGATGGAGCCTCTTGGTATACAGGTAAAGTCGGCGTGAAGGGAGAAAATATGTTTTTAAAGTTCGTGATGACTTCCGGAAAAAACAGTTATTTTGAAAAAGCTAAATTAAAACAGATAACTCCAAAAGAACTTGAAAAGGAAGTTAATATGTCAGGCGGAATAGATTTTAAGAAACTTTATAAAAAATAGGTAAAAATATAAATAGACTATAGACTATGAGTGATGAAATTGTGCATAACTACGTTTATGAAATTTTGTATCATTTTGACTGTGGAAAATGTGGGAAGTGGTGGAGTTATGCGAAAACCCCAGATAATAAAGAAGAAAAGCATAAGCAAGTTTGTAAGCATATGTACTGCCCGCATTGTGGAGAAAATGGGTTATTAAAAATAAAGGAACAGTTTTTCAATAATATATAAGGAGTAAATGAGAAAGCTATTGTTAGTTTTTGTAATGATGGTGACAGGGATGGTTGCTGGGTGTGAAACAGTAAGACAAATTCAAACAGGATGTTATGGATATTGGGAAGAAAAAGATGGTCACAAAAGAGGTACTAGGTGGTCCAATAAAAATTCCAATAGACCTTATAGACAATGTGTAGAGAAAGAAGCTCCACATAAAAATATAGAAAGTAGTCAGGCTAATTTTAAACTAAATATATAAAAAAGGTGATATTATGACTAAAAAAGAATTATTAAAGCGATTGGATGCAGGGCCGGTAAGAGTAAAAATTGATGGAAAACTCCGCCAATTAACACGCAAAGCCTCAAGTTCAGAACAAAAGAAAGCATACAAAGCGTTAGACGAAGGGTCTAACATTGGGGTCTGGGATATGGGTATCGCAGACTTAACAACTATTACAGTTAAATCTATCGAATCTATGATTGGATACGGCAGAGATACAGAAAAACCAAGTGAATAAAAGTCTCGGTATGACTACAAATAATTAAAGGGGAAATATGAGTATAGTACATTTCAAAGAATATGTAAAAGACGATGAGGTCGACGAGGGCGGCTATGGAGGAACAAGAAACAAAAAGGATAGTCGAGATAAGTATAATAAGAAAAGAAAAGGTCAAGGAATGATCTCGGCAGAAGTTGAAGAAGGAACAGTTCTTCAAATGACTGATGTGGATCAATGGTCACACGAAATTTATAAAGGAATAGATGCAGGATGGAAATCTGTTTCAAAATCTACTTTGGGTGGTGATGAAAATGTCGCCTTAATGATAAAACTTACTCTTGAACCTGAGAAGGATTGGCCTAGTAAAATATTACATAATGCAAGTTATGCTATGATCCGTGTAGCAACTAATGGGGCAATGGAGATGTTTGCCTCAGGTCTTGGAAAAGGCAAAAATATGCGGAAAACAAAAGTCAAATCTGCTAAAGATGTAGTAAGTAAAATCAATAAGTGGATTAACACGGTATCTGAAGAAGTTGTAATTGATGAAGGTAAATCAGCATACGATAAACAAATTGCCGCTTTCCTGAAAAAGGGTGGTAAAATCAAAAAACTAGCAGTTTCTAAAAAAGAAGTCGCTAAGGCAGCCGCTGAATTCAGGAAAAGTCATAAAAAAATGACACAAAAAGAGATTGAACTGGATATCGAAGATGAAATTGAAGCACAAGCAAACGCAGAAGGTGTTATTGTAGCAGAAGGGAAAATCTTTCTTATCACAGAAAAAATTACTGCAAAAGACTACGATGCTCTAAAAAAAGGTGATACTGTTGTAATAGAGTATGGAAGTGCTATGTCAGGTGGCAAAGCATCATTTAAAGTAACAGCAAAAAATGTGGTTGGTAAAGCTAAAGTAGGAAAAATAACTTTGAAAAGTGTTACAAAACCAAATAGTGTTAAACATTTTTTGTATAAGCGAGGTGATAAAGTGTCAATGGCTCAAGGAGATATGGGTGTAACAGTTAAGAGTTTTACAAAAGAAGAAGTTGAACTAGGAGAAGCAAAAATATTGAAGAAAGGTACAGAAGTGAAAGTCGCACACCCAGCCAAAGGTAAGGGTATGGTGACAGGAAAAGTTGTACGATATGATGATCAAGGACCAGGAAGTCCATTTTATGTTATAGATATAGGAGAACGTATGTCAGAAAAAGTACCTGCTCACAAAATCAAAGAAGATGTTGATCTTACTGAAAAAGCTAAAATAAAAGCACTACATCTATTTGACAAACAATCAGATGCAGATAAAAAAGCAAAAGAAATTGGCGGACAAGCAGTCCAAAATAAAGCCGATGGTAAATGGGCCGCTATTCTCTGGAAAGAGGAAGTTGAAATGTGGTTAGAAACTCAGGAACTACAAGCAAAAATGGCATTAGATGATGCTGGAATAGAATATTCTACAAAGAATAATTCAATAACAGTCAAGAAAAGTGATAAAAAGAAAGCACAAAAAGCATTTGAAAAATCTTTCAAAAAGGGTGGATGGCCCACTCTTAAACTTGAAGCGACCACTCTTACCGAAGCCCTGGATAAGAAAGACGAAAAGGTTCTAGATGCTTTTGGTAAGAGAAAATCTGCGAAAGGCATAATGCTCAAGTCCGATGGTGAAGTTTTATTTTCAACAGGCAAAGGTAAAAAAGACTCAGAAACTACAGAGATTGCAATAGCTGGCGAATTGGCACGATGGGCTAACGCTGGACAGCCTCAGAACGTCCCTGGTAGTTCTAAACAGGCCAAAAGCTGGGCTCCAAGGGGCACAAAACTAGGTCCGGACCAAATTCTGCTCTCAAAACGCTTCCAAGGAAACAAATATGACCAATTTACATCTCAAATGTGGATGTATATTCAAGGGAATATAAAACGCAAATACATCGCTGACTTCCGCTTCCCTGGTTATACTTCAGAAGAAGTCTCACTACACGAAGTCCTCAAATCAAAAGATAAATCAGTTATAGATTCTTTTTATGACAAGGAAGTAAATGATAATGGAAGAATACTTTCAACTAATGGCAATGAATTATATAAAATGGGAATGGGTGCCCAACCAATAGCACATTGGGAAAAAGGGAAAATCAAAATTGTTGCTAAAATGGATGTTAAATCAACAGAGGAAATAGTTAGGTATATGCAAAAGTCTATACCTAAGAATAACTTTGAAGAGAGAGATTATCGTAAAGAATACGACAATTACCAAGGCAAGCCTGAACAGATTGCTAGACGGTCTTCACGTAATCAAGCACGAAGAGTTATGGGCGATAAGACTGAAGAGGGTAAAGATGTAGGTCATAAGGATAATAATCCTTTGAATAACGATCCTAAGAATTTACGAAACGAAGATCCTTCGAAGAACCGAAGAGAGCCTCGATTGAGAAAAATGGAATCATTTGGTGATTACTACAATAGACCATTCATTTTTGAATCTTCAAGAAATGACATATACAATGGTTCAATTTCTTCTGGAGTAGAATTAGAAAAATACGCAAAGAAAAGTGGAGGAATTGATAAAGACGATTTATTAGCTACTGCGGCAATTTTGAAAAAAGGAAAATTACCATCAGCAAAGCAGATTCCAGGCGATACATCTCCAAGAGATAAAGTATTTTCCATAATGGGTAAGCACTTAGCCAAAAAATATCTAAAGAAATATAAGGGATCTTCTCCCGCTCTAGATAATGCGATGAAAGAAGAGGAGGAAAACTACGTTGTTCATTTTACAGAAGCCTATAAATATAAGATAGATCATAAAACTTACACGGCCGCTGTAGAAGAAGCCTTAATCGTGGCAGACAAAGCAGGTTATGAAGTTGATATGGATGATTATTTCAATAAGATTGCAACTGGACCTCGCAAGCCACAAGAAGGGAAGACTAATATATTCCAAATCGCCTTAGAAAAAGGTGGTAAAGAACAAAAAAAGAAACTACAAATTCAAATCTACGGCAAAGGTAAGCACGGATATGAATTGAATTGTTACATCCAATAAGGAGAATAATATGGCGACCACAGTAGAGTTACCAAAACCAGACAAAAAATTGTTAAAAAAGGTCGAAGCTGATAATAAGGCTATCAAAAAAGCATCTACGTTCAGAGAAGAATGGCCCACCCATAAAGACAGTAAGGCTATTTCTTCTGACAAAAAAGTAAAAAAATTAAATAAAGGATAAACTGAAATGTTTATAAAAGTAGTAGATTCAATAGTTACTCAAGAAATTGAACCGAAACAAGTTAAAGAAGATAATGGTAAAACAACCAATAGAGTCGTACTTTCCGAAGTTGAACAATCAAAATATGATGTTCTATATGGCGACTCATTACAACGACCGCCAGGGGAGCGTGAGTGAAGAATTCTATGAGGATATTAATAGAGTTAAATATATTAAACGTTTGATATCCAAATATGTAGATTCGGGAAAATTAAAAAGTAGATTGTTGATGAATCATTTGGTGGTTTTAATTAACATTTTTGGTGCATTTCCGTGTACTAGAATATTGATGTACAAGATAGATCCTAAATACCACGAAATTATTGTGACATTTTTGGATGAGTTAAAAGCATTAACTCCGGAGTTTAAGTCAGTAACTACGATAGACAATAAGGTACAAGCCATTATAAGGGAAGAATTAAAATGACAATGCAGATAGATGAAGTGAAAAAAAAGTTTGCTGTCGCTTCAACTGCGATGGACTTGTATTTTGTATATAAATTTGCTAAGTTTATCGCTATGGAATGGACAGATTGGCCAGCTTATCAGTTAGGCATTATTGATGAAAAAGGAAATGTCATTAAAAAGAGAAGAGAAGGAATAGAAGAAAGGGCAAATTATACGTTATTCCATCGTCTTCTTCGCAAGTTAAAGCAATTACTAGAAAGAGTGCCTGGAATGAAGGGCAAACTCGGTAAAGCAGTCGCCGCTTATTTTCTATTCAAAGAAGGTATGGAGAAACACGGTGCAAATGGTGAGTTATTAGATGAAGGATTTATTGACTATATAAATGATAATATGACAATGACAGAATCAATGCAGATAAAAACATTGATGAATCAGCATATACTATTGGAGAAAGTGAAAAATGATTGATGAAAGTAATGTAGTTGGTGATGGAGGTGGAGCAATAAATGTTCAGAAAGATGTACCTCTATTTACCAACCCGAATGGTAAAGCATTTGGTCAAAATTATTGGACCGCTCCGGATTCAGATACATATGATGGAGTAAGACTTGGTAGACAAAAATACCAACGTTGGAATTCATTTGTCGGAAAGACAGAATGGGCTAAGGGAGTGTCAGCATATGCCAAGAAAAATCCTAAAGGCGGTATGCTAATGAAACATCCTAATAATCCAGTATTTCAAGTTATCAGAAGGTAACTAAATGGCTCAGGAGATAAAACTACTATTTTGTAGTAGTCCCATTGTCCCTGATTTCTGTCCATTTCGAGAATCTACCCCTAAAGTTTGTTGTTGTTCCTGTCCCTTGAAGTGGGAATGTCACGCAAAACAAAAAGAAATGGCGGAAGACAGTGGCGATTATAGCAAAGTTCTACCTTGTGTTCGTATGACCGAAGAGGACGAAAGAGATTATTGTAATGATTGTGACTTTTTGACTTGACATACGCCCGCTAGGGTTGTATAATACTATATTATGGATTACATTGACTCAAAATACATCGGAATTCTTGGTGTTCGTTTAGAACAATTCAAAAAGAAGGGTAAAGCCCTTTGGAATTTTAGATGCCCGCTTTGTGGCGATTCAGCCAAAGACAAACTAAAAGCCCGAGGATACATCTTTGAGAATAAAGGTGATGCGTTGTATAAATGTCACAACTGTGGCGTTGCAACAGGATTATCCCAATTAATCGAACAGGTAGCACCATCTCTGAAAAGAGAGTATATGCTTGAAAAATTTGGGACACGTGGTAGACAAGGGAAAAAAATAAAACTTGGCGCAGGTGAAGATTTCTTCAAGACAAACAAAACTCCAGTATTTGAAGTTGATCCTCTAAAACATATTACTTGTATGGACTTGTGTGATATTAATCATCCAGCACGATTATATATACACGAGAGAAAGATTCCCCTAAGTCAAGTGTCGAGGTTGTACTATACGGAAACTTTTAAAGCCTGGACTAATACGATTGTTAAGAATAAATTTCCTAATGTGAAGAAAGATGAAGGTCGTCTTGTTATACCATTCTTTGATAAGACTGGGAAGATGATAGCATTTCAAGGTAGGTCTCTGGACCTAAATAATCCAGTACGCTATATAACTATAAAGATAACAGAAGATGAATGTAAACTATTTGGCTTAGAGAAGATGGATGAATCGAAGCCAGTATATGTTGTCGAAGGACCTATTGATTCTTTGTTTTTAGATAATGCAATTGCAATGGCCGGCTCGGATCTATCTAGTTCTTGTAATCTAAATAATGATACAGAATTTGTTATCGTAATGGATAACGAAAACAGAAATAAAGAAATAGTTAAGAAAATCGAGACATTTATTAAAAAAGGATATTCAGTATGTATTTGGGATGAAAGAATTCGACAGAAGGATATAAATGATATGATTCTTTCTGGTATGAGTAGTGAGGAGCTACACGATTCAATTAAGTCTAGGACATTTAAGGGCTTACAGGCAACAGTAGCATTAAATAAATGGAAACGAGTATAAGGAAAAAAATGCCAATCTTTGATTTTGAATGTAAAAAATGTGGTGAAGTTAAGGAAGAATTTGGATTATGGTCAGAAGATATGCACTTATATATAGATAAGTGTGAGGAGTGTGGAGCAAAAGATTTCAAACGTATACATAATGTTAGTTGGGGATATAAAAAAGATTTAACTTCTGGTCACGAAGAAAGACGAGAAGCCGACAAATTAATATCAAAAGATTAAAATGAGTAAAGTAATTGAAAGTGAATGGCCCAGAATTATGGATGCCTATCGCAAAGGCAACGCATTGCGACTCGCCGAATTAGAGGAAAAAAGAAAAAATTATCAATCTGTTTTTGGTTCAATGGGCGACAAATCCACTTGTGAAGAAATTAAAGAAATATTTAAATCTGGTGGATTTATTATTGACGTAAGAAATCCAGTTGACTATATGTCAGGAGGAAAATTACATAATTCAGTTAATGTTCCTATTTACGGATTAATACAATGGTGTAATGCACATTCAGACATAAATAAAAATACTCCTATTCTTGTATATTCAAATGAAGGTAATACGGCACAATCTGCCTTACAATCCTTAAAAGAAAATAATTATGCTAACGTGACAAATATCGGCACTCATAAATGGTATAACCTCTGTAGCTAATTTAAATGATAATAATAAATGTGCAATGCGATGAGTGCCAAGCAACTTATTCAATCGGACACGAACTTGATGATAAAATATATGAAGTGGAATTTTGTCCCTTTTGTGCTGGGGAATTTATACAAATAGAAGAAGATGATCAATGATTATTGGAATAGATTATTCTATGACCTCACCCGCGGTTTGCGTTGGACAAACTCCATTTAGTTATGATAATTGTAAGTTTATGTTCATCACAAAGAACAAAAAACTTGCATCCAATCACTCCCCAAATATTGTCGGACTTCTTTTATACGAGTACAACGACAATCTAGAAAGATTCACCCATCTCGCAGATCAAACAGTTGAATGGATTCTTTCTCACGCCCCCACCCGACATCACGGAAACAAACTTGCTATAGAAGGATATGCGTTTGGTGCTAAAGGTCAAGTATTTAACATAGGTGAAAATACCGGAATACTTAAATATAAACTAGCAGAAAAAGTATCTAATGTTATTGATGTAATTGCTCCCTCCGCAGTAAAAAAATTCGCAACAGGAAAAGGAAACGCTAATAAACTATTAATGTACGAAGCATTTGTAGAAGAAACTGGCGATGACCTTGCAAAGTTGTTTGAATTCGACCCCTATACTGGACAATCCCCTGTTTCTGATATTGTAGATTCTTATTATATAGCCAAATATTGTGAGTTAAACTCATAAATATCTATACTATGGCTAATGAAGATATTTTTAAATATAATCCCATTTCTGAATGGAATGGAGATTACGTTGATTTTGGAATGCCGTCTACGGATGGTGATATACGCTTAACTGAAATATGTCTGGCTGCCGAGTCGTGTCTAGAAGCCACTAAAAATGCAATGGATCTTTCATTTTCATCTCCTGGTTTTGCAAAAGCGAGGACAGCTCCAGTATTAAACATTGTAAGAACACTATTTGGAGAAGAAACTGGTATAAACATAAACACTTTTCAATCTGTTGGAGATGACGGATCAATTCATTTTATGAGTCCGATGGTTTCAGCGGCCATGGAATTACTTGGATATGATTGGGTATATGAGATAGTCAATAACAATATGGCTCTATCTTTAGATCCAATTTATTATGATACTTGGACAGATCCATATGATGAAAAACCAATCAGAACTTACACGCGGCGAGAAACACACGCAATAAATCCTCTTAGTTCTTCAGCAAATGCATCCACGGTTGTTACTACTGGCAATAGACCGGTTACTGGTAATTGGGATACAGATGGAGAACCATATTGGGAAATCAACTGGGATTCTGCCTCCACTGGTAGATGTAGTGATAATGTTCAAACTACCCAACCTGCGTGTGAAGGTATAGTTCTAGGTGGATATTGTCGAGAAGGTTTTGGAACAGGTCGAGGATACTGCTCTAACTCTTCTTATAGAAATAATGAAACATCCTGTTTATCTTACGGTACTTGTTCAGATCCAACATATAACGATAATGAATCGGGATGTGTGGGAAATAGCAACATTTGGCTACCCTCCTATACTTGGAGTAGTAGTGAAGGTACTCCACCTCGGGCAATAAAAAAAGATAATGGAACTTGCGATAACTCTGCATATGACGGGAATGAGTCATCTTGCCCATCCGGACAATGGCACGCAGTAGGATTTGTAGAAGCAAACATAGACTATTACGGCTCTGGTCATTGTCTAGGGACTGCCGGCAGTGGTGCCCCGTTTACGAATGGTAAATGTTTCTATCAGAACGGATCTAATTCGGATACCCAAGCCTGGGCCCCCTATGGTTCAACCGAAGCTTGGTGTCTGGATTATGCGGCGAATAGAGATATTTGGTCTCATCTGTGGTGGACGTGGATACCACCCCAAAATGATTGGACAGTCATTAACGCAGTCTGGAGACCTACCACTGGAGCTGATTATGGTAGTTATCCTCATTTTAAGAATTGGAATATCAAAACTTCAAACAATCATAGAAAATGGCCGGAATATCACGTAACACCTATATGGGAAATGATGGGTTCCACATACCGAATTTATCATAGTGACATCAATTCTAGTTGGGGAAATGGGGAAGAAGTAGGTCGATCAACTATACCACTTTGGGTTACTAGCACGTATGACTGGCCAGATAATGATCATACTTATGATTATTGTTACGATCCTGGAAGTAATCCACAAACACAATGGTCCTCGCCCGCCGGATATATAGATGATGTCGCTTGTCTAGCCGCAGGTACTTGCACTGGTGATAGAAATCCGGGAAATTATCATAATAATCAAGTCGATTGTGAAACTGCTGAAGGCAACAACGGTTACATTTGTTCTGGTGGAGGTTGGACAGATCAGTCTGCTTGTACTTCTGCTTCATATTGTTCTGGTGGAAGTCACACATCTCAGTCCGCGTGTGTTAATTCTGGATATACCTGGTACGATTGTAGTGCTGGTGGTTGGACTAACTCAACAGCCT
>Ga0209501_10003257_pt1 | contig 16457 bp, 28 predicted proteins | sample ArcticOcean_MG_C_4_FD_187434 | JGI IMG/M metagenome (GOLD analysis project Ga0209501, IMG submission 187434) | Marine microbial communities from western Arctic Ocean - ArcticOcean_MG_CB4_134 (SPAdes) (version 2) | ecosystem: Environmental > Aquatic > Marine > Oceanic | place: Arctic Ocean...
TCTTCTTCCCGATGAACAGCACAACGCTGTACATCCATGATTCGCACATATTGGTCGATTTATAATATTCATATTAATCTCTATGTATTATCTATAAAAAAAATAAGGGGTCGGATAGATGTGTTCTCGTAATTAAGAACAGAGCCTTTCACAGGTGCATCTCCAAGCATCAGGTTGAGTCCCCAGGTTACCCCAGGGACGAACCCCTTCACTTCTAATATTCAGAAGCTAATCTCCTCCTCTTCCTCTTCCTCATCAGATTCAGTAGATGCCGACATGAGATCATCAACTGATGCCCCGGCGTCTACCTTCGTGTACAGATCAAGGAACGACTCCTTAGTCTCTGAATCAAAACGTGCAACACACATTTCGATAGCCTTCATCTTGTTATCAAAGATACTATAAGCACCGATGATATGAACAAGTCGCCGTGTGGAGATAATTTCATCAACCCCACCGTCGGCAAACGTCTTACGAATTACATCTGCCCACTTGATCAAGTTTTCAACAAATGATTCGTCGGTCTTATCGTACTTGACCAACTCGTTATTCAGAATCTTCTCCTCGATCTTGTTAGTCGGATACTGCTGTTCAATCGTAACAGGGAACCGTTCTAGGAACGATTCGTTCATCACGTTGGTTCCAATAAAGCGACCATCGTCTGATCCCTGTCCCTTAGTGTTTGCAGTAGCAATCACGTTAAAGCCTGGTGTCGGGTGTACCCATTTGCCAATCTTCTTAATGTAGATTGATGATCCTTCAAGAATCGGTTGCAAGCACATAATCTTATTTGATGCAAGGTCGATCTCGTCAAGGAGAAGAACCGCACCACGTTTCATTGCCATCACAACGGGGCCGTCATGCCAGACGGTCTCACCATTCAGCAAACGAAAGCCGCCGATCAAATCGTCTTCATCAGTTTCGATGGTGACGTTTGCACGGACAAATTCTCGTCTGGTTCGTGCGGCAACTTCTTTGACCATTAAGGTCTTACCGTTGCCGGACATACCAGTAATAAAGATCGGGTAAAAGATACCAGACTTAATAACATCTCGTACGGTATTATAGTTACCCCAAGTCACATAACCCGGGAACTTACCAGGCACATATGAATCTTGCTCTTCAAGCACTTCGATTGCCTTAGGTGCCATGGCAACTGCGAAACCTTCGGGAACGAAAACTGACGCTTGAGCTTCTGAATTACTGACAACGGGATCAATCAAATCAAATCGACCGTTCTCTAAAGGTAGATGATACATCCCACGGGTATTGGTACGAAACTCTGAACCGACTACCCATTGGGGAAATGTCATGCCTTCATTATCTTCCATTATCGCATGAATCTCAGGACGAGTTATCGTCATATACGATTCTCCAAACATCACCCGGGCCGCAACTACAAAGGCGACTCGTTTGGCATTCATTTTAACTACTTTCACATTTCTCTCCTATATAAGGGAAATTGAATATACAGATCATTCTGTATACATACTATGGTACCACATCCAGGCATAAACTGCAAGCGATTTAGCGACACCATCTGTTCTATCTGCGACATATCAGGTAATTAGGTCCATTATGCGGTTTGCAAGGATTCTATTCCCGAATTTTTGCTTCTGATTCTTGGTAAATATGGATCTCAGCTTACTTTTAGACATATCTGAGGCTTCACCATCTTCCAACGGAAGACTTGTATCGTCCACGATCACTTGGCTACCCATCGGGATCAGATAGTACTCATCATACCCTGCCGTTCGGACAGTTGCAAACCCTTCTTTTCGAGCTTCTAGTCTAGCCTTCTTATGTGCATCTCTATTGTAAGAGTACCATCCCAAATACTTCTCAAGGGTACCACGTGTCAGACCTCTGTTACCAGAATCAAGGAAGATTCCAATCGTGTTGATACCATATCGATGTTTCAGTAAACGAACTAACCAACGATACTCTTCCTCACCATTGTACATACGATAATGGCTGTTATGATGAATGTTCCACTGTTTGCGAGTCATTGGGTCATCAAAGATCCAATCAGCTCTACGATTAGCAAACGAATAGCAGTGTTTTCTATCGTCAATGTTTTCCTTGTATTCATCATAGAAGGCACTGATGCAGGTATTCGCTTCACCATCAGTTAAGCAAATGAAATTCACTTTATCCAATTTATAGTGATCACGAAAACTTGGTACAATGTGCTGCATAGCAACCATCGCCTGAACGAGTGGTGTACTAGATAAACCATACTTACCCCATGCCATTGCATTGTGTCCATAACGACGATGTGACGTAGCAAAAACATACAGGTTAAATAACATTTGATTTAATTCAGCAACAGATGACCGTGATGAAACAATGTTAAGCAACTTAAAATCATTATTGCCTTCAAAGTATGCATCTGCATCTTTATATTTCCAATCAGGTTGCGAACTTTGTTCCACACGCTTCAAATATTCATCTTTATCTATAATCTGTTTATCCCACAACTTAAATGCATCACACTCGTAAGTAGATGTAAAGGCATAGACCTCATACGGAATATTTACTTTGTTACAAAACCATATAAGTGATAACAACTGCTTCATGGTGTTTTCCATGTGATGACTCATCGAAGCAGACCAATCAAGTAACATAATCAGTCCGTGATTCTTACCATCGTGAATAATTGCACGTTTAAGAAATAAATCATCCTCATACTTGTAAGCATGTAAGGCATTGACATTAAGCACACCAGTCTTAGAGACGGATGTACGTTTATACTCCTCAGCTGCCTTCTTACGTTCAAATTCTTTGACCATGTAATTGATAATCTTCTGGGACTGTGAACGGAACTTATTATAATCAGCCTGGAAGAAATCTTTATTAGGTATTGCTTTCCCACGACGACCATAATACGAAGCATATTCATAATCATTTTCGTCGATTAGTTTAAAGCCTGATTCTATAATCTCACTGAGTTCCTTGCGTACCTTCTTATGATCTATCACCAGATTCTTAACGATAGGTTTCGGCAAGCCAAAATAGAATCTTTCCCGTACGTTATCTTTGTTTAATTCGCCAATAGTAGAATCATATTGCTCTTGAGTTTCAATCTCACCTTCACTGATATCATGATCCTCTGAATCAAAGTCAGCTGGATCATAATCATCCTGATTTAATCCTCTAGAAGGTAGAGTGTTTTGATCTCCGAAATCAGTATCTGAATCTTCCTGCTCGTCGTCATCGGATGCTTCGCCCGATCCATAACGCAACTCATCAAAACTAGTCTCGGCATCTTCAAGGTCAGTATAAGCCATCTGAATAACCTTGGCAGCGTCCACTGCGTCTTGAAAGGTGTTGGTGTTCTCAACCAAACGAATCATCCACTGCTCACTCTTATCGAATGGCACTCCCAGACTCGGTCCACCCTTGAAATGCATATTCAAACGATCAAGGACATTCATCTTGTTGTAGTTCAAATCAGCACCAAAGAATCCACGTGTCATCAACTCACGATAGCCATCAATAAATGACTTCCGTAACCCGGGAAAGCGATTCTTAATCTTCCGTTCAATCCTGGGATCTTCAACAATGTTTAAAATGTGCTTATTAACACCATCCTCAACAATAGCTGCTTCCCAACCATCACACGGAGTATATAATGAATGACCAACCTCATGACCAGTCAATAGATCATAAAGAGTAGCAGACATATCCTTAAAAACAGGCAATGTCAGTATACGCTTCTTAACATCAAACGAAGCAGTCTCAGCACCAGCCATATGACGGATCTGAATATTCTCTTCCGCAAGTAACTTAGCTAATTTAGCCTTTACTTCTCTCATATTAGAAATGTTCCTTAATATGTTTACAATTGCGTCTAAACGTATAGCCCGGACAGGTGCAAGTTCCATTAGAATAAACAGAATACACAGCATCCGAACTACTTGAATTAAACGTACCAAGAAGGTGTTTCACACTCACCTTGTTGCTGCGTTTGATCTTATCTGCTTCCACACATGCCTTAGAGTAAGCTCGAAGGTTCAATATGAAAGGAGTCTCCAGGAGAATTTTTGCTCCGGCGGATTTTTTTGATTGAATGGAAATCGGATTCACTTTATGGTATATGTAAGGCACATTGGGTTGAGTCCTCTAGTAGGGTTACCCTTTTAGCACTGCCCTATTTGAACATTCCTACAAGGGCGTCTGCTAAGACATTAGAAGGCCCCATGTGCGAAGGCCAATTCATATCAGCCACAGCAATCACAGCTCCAAACATTACAACAAAAATCAAGTACATCCATTTATCACTAATACGGCTCATCGTGTATGCTTCCAGTGATGTCGAGGAATGTCATAACGACCATCCAACAACCATGTGTCAGTATGATTCCCGAAGGTATCAATTCGTTCTACTCTCATAGGAGTATCAAAACCACTTGTACGTTCAAGCGTATTAAACTCAGCGACAGCACCAAGTACTGTGCGAGTCTTATGGATAGCTAGCCTGTTACCACCACAGATAGGTTCACGATATTGAATTTTAAAGCAGCCCATGTCCATAGTGATAGGTGAAGTGCCGTGTCCGTATGATTTCATATTAGTTAATCACCGCCAATGGGATATTAGGTTCCATCATAAGGAGATGGATGTTCTGTGAGAATTCTTCGAGTTCAGCAGCAGTATTGATTTGGTGTTCCGTAAGGAATTCAACAAATATTTCTTCAGTAATGGGCATTGTATTAAGCAGATTTCCTTGCAGCACGTAGACGATTCTTACCACCCACATTGTACTGTGAGAAGCGGCCGCCAAACTGATGCGATTTAGTATAGTTGCTATGCTTGCGAACTTTCTTAGCAGGCACCATAGTAATAGTACCACCAGAAGCAAGATACTCAGCTACAGCAGTATCTAAGGATTCAGTGGGTCGGGGTGACATGCCAGAGAGTAGAGATTTGCCTGAATGAGAGAGGGGTTTCATATATAAGTAGTCCTTAATATAGTTGATTAGTGGGGAGGGCGTTTCTTGATTCCATAATAGTATTATACCACAGCTGGCGCTAGATTGCAAGCGCTTCCGTAAGTCATTGATTCCATTGAGTTTCGAGATGCTTCACAAGGACAATTATACCCTAGAATTAAGGTTTTAACCGTTGTAAGTACTTGATTCATATGGTCTTTTGGATGTCCTCGATATTTACTATATCTGTTCTCTGAGGTCTTTCTCTTATTCTCATAGCGTACTCTACATCTATAATGCTACACGATTTTGGGTGACCTGTCAAGTACTTTTCGGGAATATGCTTAGTTTCTCTAGCGGAATCAATGATCTATAACATAATGGTAAGGCATCCTGAGCAAAATTGCAAGCGATTTAGCGACTATTCCATATGTAAATGCGACATAACCAGATATGCCCAAAAAAATCTTGACAAAATCATAAATACTCGTTAAAGACTGCAATTGACCACGCTGAGATACAATACTCTCAGGTGTATCATTCCTTTGTCCTGCCATATAACACTTAACTACACTTTTTGACACATTTATACATTATTCACGCAAGGGGGAATTGTATGAGAAAGTTATCTAAAGAAACTAAGAGATTGATAAGCGATATGACGGTTACTGTATTAATATTCTCATGTTTAGGATTTTTGATTTGGATTTTACATTTCTTTGAGAGTCATAGCCTATCCATTAAGATTATTTCTACATGAAAAAGATAGATAATAAGGTTGTACAAGATATCACAGATCAAATCAACAAACAAGGCTATTGGAAATCATCACAAACTCAGTATCAATGGGAGGCTGGTGAGATTATTCGTGTATCTAAAATACGGTCTATCTATAAGACTATATCATGGCGTATACTAGCGACTACTGATACATTCATTATCTCTTGGTTAATTACTGGATTCTTTCATTGGGCTGTCTCTATAGCATCTATTGAAGTATTTACTAAAATGTTCTTATATTACTTTCATGAGCGTACATGGCATCGTGTCAAATTTAAAAGACCCTGGTAGAAAGGTTGTTGCCTCTGCGAATACTTATTGGAAGAAGCGAGGTAATAAAGGTATGTCGTATCGTACTTACTTATTGATAGGTAAGATTCTTCGATTCGGATTCTTAGGTCTACTCGTACTGGCTATCTACTCTATGGTACTTCTCTCTCTTTAAAATATAATAATTATTAGTGCTATTGCGAGCGTGAGGATGCCTATTGCTATTATAGCACCACAAAGTTCTGGGGACATGTTGATATCTCTCTCTCTGGTTGACTGAATAAGGAGGGTCGGATCTTCCGTTTAATGGCTCTTTCTTTCTGAGTTTATAGGAAGGTGAAGAAGTATATTGGTATGCTTAGTAATAGCATAGTACCTAGTATACCTAGTAAAAGTACGAAAATACTTAATACCGCATACTTGATCGTTTTAATCGGATGTAGTATAATCGTACCTAGTGCTAGACCTACGAATAGTATTAGTATTAGTAGTTCCATCTCACTTAGGCAAATGTCGAGGATTTCGTGATTGATTCCAAGGATGTCCTGGTCTCTTCCATGGATCCTCTTTTACGTCACTTTGTAATCTTGATACTTGTAACGATAACTTGGATACAGCTTGTTCTAACTCTTCTATTCGTTTATCTACCTTACTTGTTAGTGTACTATTGCGAGGCGGACTGAATACATCTATATTAGCACTCATTTTAGAACACCAGATATATCAGTGCCGATAGCATCAGCAGACATTAATTCATAATCCTCGACAGCACCGGGGTCGGGATCGAAGTTTACTTTCTTCATACCATCAAGGTTCTTGATTTCTCTCTTAACCTTTAGGCCTCTATGCTCTAATTCTTCAACAACACGACCTTTCCAGTTTAATTGGAAATGCGTGTGACCTAGACGATCTAAAACTACATCTAACTCCTTCACTTGATCATCGGTTATCATCTTAAAGAAACCTTCTACCGAATCTACTATACCTTTGTACGCAGGCCATGTTATTTCTTCAAATCTAGCTTGATCACCATCGTCCTTGTTTGGTCCTTCAAAAACAGGTTCAAGTGGGTCAACGATTATTTCTTCTTCTGTATTCATTACTGTGCTCCTTTAAGGGCTAATCTGCTATCTACCTTCTTATCTTCGGGTGTGATTCGATCCGGATTGACCATCTTCCACTCATCAAGCGCTTCTTCATATACACCAGGCCAAGTTCTTTTTAACCAACTCGCATAGGCATCATAGTCACCTTCAATGTGCGTGCCTTGATAATTAACATCGTAAACGTATTCATCACCATTCATACCACGTTGCTTATAACCACGTTCTATGGTGACCTCAAAGCGACCATCAGTATCATATAAGGTCATTGTCTCTAGGTCATCACCTTCATCAGCGTTGCCTTCCATTTCTCTAGTATCTTCGGGAAAACTATGTTCAAAATCAATATAATCACCAATGACATCCATTACAAATTCGTGTAACTCCTCTATCTCAGGACCGTTCAATCGTTCATCATTCATATCTTATACTCCAAAAACTAATAATGCAGCTACTAGCATAATTAAACATAAAGCTTCCATTTCACTTCTCCTTTTTTAAATTGGCGGTCCCTAGGGGATTTGAACCCCTGATCTCGGCGTGTTAACCACTACACTAAGGAACCTCTTGGAGCGGGTAGGGAGAATCGAACTCCCAGCATCAGCTTGGAAGGCTGAGGTATTACCACTATACGATACCCGCTTATACATCGTCTGGTCGTATAGGTTTGTCATCATAAGGTGCACCAGAGTCTATCCATGTCTTATATGTCACATACAGATTTTCATACTCTACACCATTATATTCAATGATAGTATCTATTTTCTTTGAAGAATTATAACCAGAATACCATGGATGCATACAAAGGTCATCATAAAATTCTGCTAAGGTATAGTGATGATACAGTAAATCCCACAATTCATTTCCAGCCTCTTGAGCCTCTGGACTTAATGTAGACCAGGGGTCTGGTCGCAATTCTTCACTCATCATCGTCTTCCTGTAGTGCTGGACATATACTATGGTGTTCTACAAGTTCTCTCATATTTCCCGTAAGGCCGCAATGAGGGCATAGGGCATCTTTATCAGTACCCTCTGATTCTCGTCGAGCTAAAAATTCTTCCATAGTTTTATCATTTCCATTAGGCATCATCATCTCCTGGCTTGCCGACCAATTCAACATAATCACCAAAGTTTTCTTCAAATATACGGATCAAATTGTCATAATCACCGGACATCATCTCAGTCTGTAAGGCGTCCATCTCATCCCTGCGCCCCATCTGTCGTAAAAAATCATCTGCATATGCCATCAATTGAAAAGCATTACCCTGTGGACCCTTTAAATCTATTACTCTACCACTACTCATTATCTAGGTTCTCCCTATATGTATTAATCGAAACATCATTGCGCTGAACCCACCGTTCATGGCTAGACCCAACGTGTTTAATGTAAATACCTTCTTCATTCTTAAAACATTGGGTCGGTTCAATTTTAATGACCTCCCACAAGTATTTTTTTTCTTGACTTCTCAATTGCCTATTGCGTTGATTAGTCGGTTGCAGCTCCACGATGTCACCCACCTTCAGAGATGCTGTCATATTTCCACTCCTTTGATCTACAGTATTTAGTACGATCCTTATGTATCGCACTTTTGTTAAACTTACGGGCGTGCTTAGCAACAAAGTTGCGACGCTTGCGCACCACATCCTTATTGTTAGGTTCAGTTTTCATTATATGTACCATGATATGGATTAGGATCGTCATCAAAACGACCATCCCCATATTCATCCTCGTATTGCAGGTTCGACATATGATGATGATACTCGTCCATCTCCTCTCGGGTTTGGAGGTCTATCTCACCACATACCGAACACTCTGCTTGTGGATCTTCAAACCATGAACCAGGTACAGGGCCTAAATCTCTCAGGCAATCACTACAGAGAAATAAGGTAGTGTTATCTTGACGAAAAATCTGTGCCATTATTACCACCTCGGTCCGTTTATATAAGAAGCACCATACTCGTTTACACGACTGGCACCAAAATCATCTTCAAAAATGTTGCCTCTGACACCGTTAGGTGCAGGAGCCTTCCAACTGCCTGACTTGAGTATGTCGCCATTTATCATATTGACAAACGTATGGACAGCTCGTTGGGCACCATTTTGGTGAACTACACGGGCATACTTATTGCCGTAGTCTACGGTGATATTATCAGGATCGGAATGGGTAAAATTCATCTGTTCCCAATAGGCATTCATCTTATCCTGAACCATCTCAATATAACCATTGATGCGTTCCTGTACGTCACAGGGATTCATCTGTTGATCAGTCCAGGGGGTTGTATATTTCTTTTTAGCCATTACTGGTTTTTCATCCATTTAATAAAGGCAGAGAAGGAGGCATTGACACCTACTTTTCTACAGGTATCACACCAAAGGTTGAAATAATAATTCACTTCATGCATACGACTTTCATCAAGCGAAATCCCATTTTGTTCTAACTTGGTTAGAAACTGACTACGGTTCATACTAATATCTCCTTGAGATTAGCAAAAGGTTTAAAGGTACGGACAGGCATCTTAGCCTTCCGGTAAATAACGGCGACACGATTTGCCTCGAGCATACGCTCATGGGCACGAACTTTCTCGTCCTCGATATCACGCAGGACGGCAGCCTCAAGATCGGCAGCATCTTTGCGGAGATCGTCTAGGGAGACATCAGTTACCCAATCACGATCAAATCGAGGACGGTACCCATAAACAGCTTTATGGGTATCATTGATATATGTGAGGAGATCCTGCTTCTCGTTTGCAGGATCTATGATTTGCATCCAACCTGATGCGAAGGTCATTTTTTTGATTTCCATAATACTATTATACACCATCTGAGAGGTAGTGTCAAGCGCCAAGCCATTGATTTATATAGGCTTTTCCAAGGTTTGTAAGTATTTGATTTTAAAAGGATTTAAATGATCTAAATGCGACATATTGATGTCAAATTGCGTCATAAGAGTATATAAGAGGACCCTTATGTCATTCTCTTGATAGTCGTCTAATTGTAAGGTTAATCGTCGTCTAATTGTAAGGTTAATCGTCGGGTGTTTTTCTAATCTTCATGTATATGTTCTTGATGATCGGTATCCATATGGTTATTCTGGATAATTTCCCAATACATAGAATAGAATACTAATGTGGCTACCACAGCTCCAACTATAATACCCTGTACAAATCGTTTGATAGTTTTCCAATTCTTAACCCGTTGTTCAGGACTAAATTTCTTCCACTTTTTATACCCTGCGTGAAACCTCCACATAGAGTATGCTGTAAGGATTACAGCCAACCCTATCAGCCATGGTGTGTACGGACTATCAATAGCGAGTATACCCATACCTATTAGTAAGGCAATCAGTCCATTAATCCAACAGATTGGACACATTATCGTAGTCGGCCATCAGTGGTCACTATAACCTGGCCCTGTTGCTGCTCCGCATCCACCACAAGTTCCTGAACCGCCTTGTTCTTTGAATACGTCTTGAAATACAAATGTTGGGTTCATACCAGATGTATCATAATCTATTGTTGCACCATCCATAAACTGATATGCAATAGGGTCGATATAAACATACGGTGCAATCTCTCTATCTCGATCATCAATCTGATCAACAAAGGTCATGCTATGTGCCATACCAGAACAGCCTCCACCATACACATAAGGGCGCACACCAATCATTCCATTCTCATCACACATAGATTCAATCTTCATTAGTGCCGCTTCGGTTACTGTGATGCCTGTCTTTTTAGGAGGTGGATTTACTTCAACCCCTTTAAAATCGTCCCATAAACTTTTTAACATTATACAATTCCTTCTACTATTGGTGGTACACCTTTTACATCTGGATCACAACCACACGGTTTATCTTCCGTACACATACATGGGTCACAAGAACATCCTTTACAAAAACAAACAGGGTTACTGCAAGTTCTGACATTAAATTCTGCCATTGTTATTCCTCTGTGTTCGTTGGTTTATATCCTCATTTTATTTAATAATCTACGCCATAGTGATGGCCTTCTACCATCACACCCACATGGATTCTTATCTGTACAAGTACATGGATCACAGGTACAATTCTCGCAAGCACACTCAAGATTCTCACAAACTATGATACATAGATTAGTAGTTCCTAATTGATAGTTCTTACGGTGTGAGTAGTCAGGCATATCAAGTGTTTCTCCATCAGGCTTGGTCATTTAATGGTGCCATTCAGCCTTAGGTTTCTTCTTCTTCTTCGTTTCTTTCCGTGGAGACTTATCTTTATCAGTAATTACTTTTCTTGGTTGTCCCATTGGTGTCCAGAATTCATTATATATTGGAGACTCAGCCTGTTCTTTATAGGTATAATTTCCAGTCAATGGATTATACACAACACTATCCACAACAGACTTCCATGGTAAGATAGTTTCGCTTATCTTCATGCTTACTATATCTTCTGTATAACTAAAGGTGCCATCCTTATTAGGTATGACATTAGATAGTTCAGTCTTTACTGTAAATTTACTCATAATGATGTTTCATCTCGTTAGACGATTCAACAAAGTCTATTGCATTTAACTTATCTCTAGCGTTGGCTAGAATATCAAATTGGCTCTCAATCGCTGCAACTATATCTGGATGCTCCCCTATACCCACAGGATTTGTTATATATATTTCAATGTTCGCTCTAGCCACAGCAACTTCACCATCAAGTTTCTGCCTCAGTGCATTTAATAATGTATTCATACCACGAAACTCGATCCACACCCACAACTACCCTTGCCTGGCACCTCGACTACAAATGCAGGCATGAAATTAGTCAGGTCGTAGTTCACCGTACCTCCTTCAATAAAATCTTTTGTATACTCGTCCATAACGAATATCCCATTGGCTAACGGCCAGGTCATTTCACCCTGCTCTGGTTCGTGATGTGGTTCTGATTTCCATTCCGCTATAATACCACCACAGCCACCACCCTTCAGTTCATAACGAACTGCAACATCCCCATTCTTTTCCAGAATGGAGTTCATCTGATTAATAGCGTCTTGCGTGACTTCAATCATCTAATTAAAAAGTACCACACCAATGTGCCGACCACTGACACATCCAAAACTATCGAATAAACGATATACGCTTTGAACGCCCAGGGTCCGCAACGACGGAGGTACTTCACGGGGATTTCTCTTAATTGTCATTTTAATTTCCTACTCTCGGTTTATAATCATTTTAGCTTCTTGGATTCTTTGAACCAACAATGCTTTTGAATGGTTGGGTCATACTTCTTTAGTCGTAATTTAGTACTTGCACCTAAACCTTTACTCGGCTTTGTTGTTGTATAAAAATAACCAGTATTCTCTTCGGATACCATCTTTACTATTCTATATGATTTAGCCATTTCTTTAACTCCGTATATCCACCAATCCAATGTCCGTCTGATGATGTGATCTGTGGAACTGTTTTCACATCCGGAAACTTCCTAAAGAATGCGGTATTTATTTCAGCACTCTCTGCAACATTTATAAATTTATATTCTAGTTCATACATTCCCAACAGTATCTTAGCCTTATCACAAAAGATGCAATTTATTGTACCATATATTTCAAACATCATTCGCATTCACACTTATCACAAAGGCACTGGCCGCTAAGACCAGTAGCACAAGAGCAGTCATAGAGGTCACACTCAAGGCATCGACACAACTCATTTTCTTCGCTCATTTTCCTTGTCCTCTATATTTTTTCCAACTCTTTCGTTTATGTTTGTTCTTTGGACGATTCTTTATACCTATAGATGTTCTCTTTTTAATCGTATCCATCTTAAACGATGATGGTGTATACACAGCCATTACTTCTTACCTCCAAAATACTCTACTGCATGACCTTCTTCTAGTAACATATCATTAATTGATGGTAATTCTGTAGCAGTAAATATCTCACCTAATATTCGTCCAAACTTACCTCTACCATCCTTTGTTGTTTTTACCAACACGGTGGAGCCAACAGGACATAATTCTTTTACACGTTCTTTTGCAGCTAGACCTAATTTCTTTTCCTCTAAATCTCTGGTTCTACTCTCTGGTGTGTTTATACCAAGTAATCTTATTCTATTATTATACAGTATATCGAACCCTAAGTCAAGCGTTACATCAACTGTATCGCCATCCACTACTCGTCTTATAGTCGCAGTATATTCATACATATTTAGTTTCTCACTCCTTATCCTTTTCTTCTGAACCATAATAACTAGAAACCACACCATCAGTAGCCTCAGCTATTCCTGACAAATCTCCATTACCAGGTAAAGTCTCCATTAACTTACCTTCTTTAGCACATACCAGATTACAACTATATGTTTGCTCTATTAAATTTACATTATGTGATAACTTTACAATATAGTAATAATCACTCAATACAACATCTTCCTTTTCCTTTATTGCGTGTGGCTGTCCTATCGTCAATGTTTCTATTTTAATCTTATCACCTACCTGCAACCCAGACAACCCATGTACTGTTAGTCCTAACATATGATAGTTATCGTGCTGCAGTTGCATAGCTCTCAACAACGAATGCGTTTGTTCTGGAAAGACTATTGAATTATTTGTTATTCTAGTGCCTTCTAAAGTATTATATGTATTAGCTGTTCCTGTACTAGTAACTGAAAATCTACTGTTTGGAAAATCTGATACGGACTTACTATCTTGTTTAATTACCTCTGCATCTGTTTTAAGTGTTCCTGATTCAGGACTTCTCCACTGTTTAAACACTCTTGTCGAACCATATACATCACCCTCTGTAGCATATTCTTTATATGCCGCGGCACCCGTTCCTTGTTTAACAGGTAAGTCATAATGATATCCAACTGTTGATGTATTATATACTTTATGATATGAATCATGCTGTATAGATTTTCCTGCCCACATGCCATCATTAATACTTGAGAAAGAATCTCCTAATCGCATCACACTATAATCAATAGCCTGTTTCATACGGAACACATAACTACCTTCCATCAAGGTAGGACTAAACGTATAGGTAATCTGATGATCACTATCACCATTTAAAAATCCTTGCATAGATTTAAATCTAAAACCTTTAGTAGTTTCGTAAAAATGATAATTAGGCATCTCTTGAGAGTCTATAGTTTTCTTTAATATAGAATTAATAGCATCATAAGGATGCATATAAGGGACCACCATTCTATCAATCGCAAGGGTATCTTGTATTACGATTCTCTTTTTAGTCTTTAAGTGTTCTTGTAATATATCCGTTACCATACCGGAGTACTGCGTGGTATATGTTTTTGAAACTCTAATTCTATCGTTCAATAACATCTCTGGTGAACAAAAATGTATTCGGTACGAGTATGTGTGCTGACTTTTAGCCTCACCTTGTGTTTGTTCTGACAAGGCCTCGATCTTAATAACCTGTAATGGATGTTTAGAACAATCTACAGGATATTCTGAGTATAGATTTCTAAACTTTAAAAAGATAACTTCTTGGCCAACAATTTGATGTTTTTCTGTAAACCCACTGATAAGGTTATCAGAATCTAATAGTTCTATCCAACCAGTAATCCCAAAGGCATTCATATCTTCAAATATATGTATTGCCTGCAGATACGCCGTGAGTTCATGTTTCGCTCCACCATAATCTATTCTACATTCATTAACTATATACGTTCCTGGTTTAAGAGTTTCTCCAAGACCTTTAGCTATTGCATCAATATTTTCAAGATCAAGATCAAGAGCCTTTTCAATTGACATATCAGTAAGCTCTAGTAGCCTTAGTAAATGGATCTGAAGCACCTATAGGCATCGATACACTAACCGCAGATGATTGTTGACTCATTGGTGCAACTACACTAGTATTATTAACTACAGTAGTACCACCACCGCCACCAGCAGAACCTGATGTTGCAGCTCTCATAGCGTTCATTGCAAAATCTCTACCGGCGTGCATTTGTTCGTTATTAGCAACTACGGCAGGTCGTTTAAATCTAACTAATTCAGGTCCTGATTCTCCAACTACAGCAAACTGACCCATCTTTGCCAAACCACCAGATTGCATACCGAGCATGGGCAACACTTTATTCATGACCCATTCTGCAGCATCAGTTGGTACGAACCAGGGAAGGTCTGATGTTACAGAACTAATCAACTTCTCTCTATTTTCTAGTCTTTTAGCAAGCTTTTCTTCTTCAGACATAGCCCCCTTACTAGCAGTACCTAAATCTAATTTTTCTGTCTTTGGTGTTAAGTCTATTCCTAAATAGCTCATTATCCATTTTAAAGGATTCATAAGAAAATCTACTAGACCTTCAGGTAATATGGCATCTAATACACTTTTGAATAGTCCTTTGGTATCACCTAATTCTATACCGGCTGCTTCTTTAGCACTAGCCATAGATTCACCTATATTGATACCCAACTTACCAAACACCCACTTGAGAGGTGCCCTTATTAAATCTACTAGACCAGCTGGTAATATGGCACCTAATATACTTGCGAATAGTCCTTTGGTCTCACCTACCGACACACCGGCGGCTTCTTCAGCACTTTTCATTGATTTGCCTACATCAATTCCCAGTATATCTTCAAATAACCAATTGATAGGTGACATTATAAGCTTAACAACCCCGGCTGGTAGTATTGCACTTATTAATGACTCAAACATACCAACAGCTACACCCGCAATCACCTTTGATTTTTCTTTTGTAGAAGGTAGTTTTGCTCCAGCATCTGCCAGTCCTAAAATATCTGTAAAGATATAGCCTATGGGATCACCAAGAAATCTAGCTAAGCCTGCGGGCAATATTGCATCCAACATACTTTGCCATAGTCCCGTTGCATCACCTTTATCTACACCATGTGCCTCTGATACACTATCCAACACAGCATTAGGTTCAATTTTTAATACTTTTCTAAACAACCAATTGATAGGTGACATTATCATATCAACCAATCCATCTGGTAATATTGCTTTTAATACCTTCTCAAACATTCCTACAGCAGTACCCAATATCATACCAGCTTTTTGTCCGGTACTTTCTTTCTTCCCATCCTTATTACCAAGTTTTAATACATTTACAAATATCCAATCTATTGGATCTAAAATAAACTCTATCATACCTTGAGGTAGGAATGCTCCCATCACTTTAGCAAATATGCCATCAGCTTTTCCTGTTGCAATTGCTTCTGCTGCTTCAGCAGCACTTGGTTTCTTTCCATCTTTATTAGGTATACCTAGAATATTAGTCCAGAACCAAAGTATGGGATCTTCTAAAAATGTAAATATACCTGCAGGTATAATGGCGTGTAATACCTTACTGAAAAATCCTTTAGTTTCACCAATATCAGCCTTAGGATCTTCCTCAGCTCCACTACTAAATCCGAAGATACTT
>Ga0209501_10003268_pt1 | contig 16413 bp, 21 predicted proteins | sample ArcticOcean_MG_C_4_FD_187434 | JGI IMG/M metagenome (GOLD analysis project Ga0209501, IMG submission 187434) | Marine microbial communities from western Arctic Ocean - ArcticOcean_MG_CB4_134 (SPAdes) (version 2) | ecosystem: Environmental > Aquatic > Marine > Oceanic | place: Arctic Ocean...
TAATTCAAACTTTTCGTTTGAAAATTTACCATCCACATATAGATCACAATGTTTATTAAGTTCTTCAATTTCCATGGCTTTAACAGCATCAAAATTGTCTTCCAATTCTTTATAAAGTTCGTAATTTACGGGTATTCCATTTGCTTCTACTTGGGCGCATAACCCCATGGATCTTCCATGAAATACAGCCTGGCTGAATAGCTTGTCGTAATCCTTATCAATTTTTTCAAATTCCTCTAGCTGTGCATTGAACAATTTCTCATTGATAATTACATCTTGCTTATTGTAATCAAGGATCCCAGCTTTCTCAGTAGCAGTATAGTTTGGGTAATTATTTATAATAGTATCGCGCCAGCCATGCTTTTTAACTTCTGACATACAGCTAATATCATATCGATTGCAGCACGCTAAAAGATTAAACTTTTTCTCTAAGCCATTTAATAATTTCTTTTCTTGGACAAATGTATCCCAGACTAGTTTTGGTTTTGGTAGCCCCAGGGCAATCATGCAGCTAACCTCGGCTACTGCATAATGGCAAATGAATAAACTATTTTCTATATCATATGGAAATGTTTCTGGGCTTTCCCCATCTAGCAGCCAATGTTGTGTTGTTGTTTCCGTAAAGATATTTTTTAATGTCACACAAACGGGCAGGGGGTTATTGCCGTCTGTTTGCTTATATTCAAAATCAAAAACATAAGCGGCATCAACTAATTCTTTTAGTCTTTCGATAGCCCTCATATAATTTTCCTATTATCTTTGTCGGCCATTTTGAGTTCAATCGGTGTTCCCAATGCAACACGTAAATGTGGATCTGTTTCAATAGTTTCTTCTGTGATAAAAAAATTAGCAAAAGATTTTGTTATAGCTTCTTCATAACCAAATCCAAAATCTGGCTCGCCAAATATTTGCTGGTCTTCTTCTTTTGCATAAAAGCCATCGTAGTAGCCATTAGGCACATTGGATTGTTTTTTAACCCATCTGTGCTGGGCCTTTTCAACAATCTCATTTGCTGTTGCCACCCATGCATTTACATATCCCTCTTTGTCCAGGTTTGGCACACTAACCAACCATAAGCCTGGTCTTCGATTTGATGTTGTATAAAAAACAACAGTACACATTCGAACCTTTTTAAAACTATTCTTTGCGTGTTCTAAAAATTGGTCATTACCTTTTATGATGTAGTCTTCCTCTTTAAGGCCAACTGGTATTTTAACTATGGCCATTTGTTCAAGGTCATCCATGCTATTCCCCCAGACTTGAAACCATTCTTGATCTGTTGGTTTGGTTCTACTAATTTGTGCGCTAGATTTTAATGTTCCAGGTGTAAGAGTGGTCTTAAAATTTTTAGACACTCTAGTTTCATCAAAAAGAGATTTCTTTTTGGCCGTAGTTTCTTCGCTTTTCATAATGTATTTTTCCTTTTATTTATTTATTATTATTGTCGTCATCCAGGGTTAGCCCCTTGAATTCTGTTTTGCGCAGCATATCCTTGTCGATATCTCTTATGCATTGCATGAGTAATTTGTTGTGTTTGTTCGCGGATTCTAAAATCATAAGCAGTTTAATTGCATAGTGTTTCCAATTTTTACTTCTTTCCATTTTTACCTTTTCCATTAAGTTTAGTTTTAGGCGGGCCAGGATCATGTTCAGCTATTGCTTCTTCGGCACGCTGCTGCCACCATTCCTTAATAACGTCTTTGTAATGTTTCAAATCAGCACCAGCAATTTTGGATCTTTCCTTTAATTTGTCCAGGCGCTTTTGTTGATGTTCCCTTAAACCCTTATCCGTATATGACGCCTGATAAATTGCACGTTCTTCAATGGGTAGATCTCTTTGCTTCCAATATTGTTTAAGGATGCTTTTATTTGTAAGCATGCCGTATTCCCATTTATTATTTTCATCAATCATTCCCATGACTTTCATATTTCTTAAATATAAATCTTTTAAGTTATTGATACGTTCGGTAGCACCCAACTCATCAATTTCTTTACCTAATAAATCCACCACATCATTTGCCTGCGCTTTCATTTCTTTGACCAATTCTTTTGGTGTAATTTTGTATTTTTCTTGAAGTTTTTTAATGTCCATTTTTTGTTCCTAACAATGAACCAAGACCTTTATCCAAATCTGGGTCTGGTTTTGTTTCCACTCTTTTTAAAAATTCCTGGTATGTGTTGTCTGGCTGAACGGGTTTTTCTATAACACTTAAATCTACTGGCATAACCATTTGTGAATAGTCAGCTTTAACTGCTGGCTTGTCGATATATTTAAACTCATCTGGCTGTAAATATTTCTTGCCGTATTTCTTATGTGATTGATTTACAGTTTCCCTAATCTCTTTTATTTCTTGGGGCGTTTTAGCGGTCTTTTTATAGAGTTCCCAGTTATCAACTTTAGCAAGTTCCCTTTTTTGATTGAAAGGGTAGCTGCTTCTATTTTGGCTATCAAATTTTTCTACATGTGGAAGTTTGTTTTGAATTTCTGATTTGGCGTTGTTGTCATCCTGGTAGGGATATTTTTCATGGTACCAAGTATTGCTTTTTGGTTTTTTATTTGGATCATGATTATTTTCTTCAATCCATTTCAACATGTGCTTTGGCTGCGCTGGTTCTTTGTAGTTAGGCCCAGTTTTCTTTAAAGCATTAAGCTGTTTAATAATCCTATCTTGCTTAATTTTATTTGGACCATCGGACCAGCTTTCATACTCGTAGCCTTTAACTTTGTCCTGGCCATTTTCAATTCCAAAGTTTTTTAGTTTTTTAATATAAGGATCCAGTTTCCCCAGGTTTATTTTATCGGCCATTATTTTCCCTATATAGTGTTGGCGTGGCTACAACGTCATGCTGCCTTACCCGATAACCCACATAGCCCTGGTTCATCGGCAATTCTTCTCTACCAATTTCTTCAATAACTAAATTTGAATTGTCTTCGATGTAGCTAAACATTTTTTCTACACTCGACAGAACGCATGAATTGCTAAATATAAATTCGTTATCTTTTTTAGGGCGTCTTACTACTATTAAAGTGTTGTCCAGTTCTCGGTTGTCCATAAAGTATTTTCCTTTTTATTTTTCTGGAAGATCCAGGTTCAGTTGATTAAGCATGAATTGTAAACTTTCACGTTCTTGGTCTGACATGTTTGCCATTGTTAATCCCAACTCAATGTAATCCGATAATTGAATAGGGGGTTTTGTTGGTCCACCATCCCCAAATTTTTGGCGATTAATTTTGTCTAATGTTCTCGCAAAATTTAATAGATGATATTTTTCTACTGGTTCGATCATACGGCGACCTTTTTCTTTTTATTGATAAGATCTCTTAAATGTAATTCACGATCGTTTGTATCTAAATTATATCTGACAGACCCACCAATTTTTCTATACACCAAAGCGCCGTCATGACCGTAAAGTGATCTGTTCTTTCGTAATGTTGCTGGTTTGATTTTATAATGTTCAGAAGCTTCTTTTTCAGTAGCCCAAACATCGTTTGTTTTATTTTCCATGAGTGGATCTATTTCACGGAAATAAGAAAATGTCCACGTATCCCACTACCACGTATATCCGCGTGGGATAAGATTTATTTAAATTCTTTTACTTACTCTAAATCCGTAAGCATCCCCAACGTACATTTCATCTTTAGGAATTTCATCAATTTTAAGATCTGAATTTTTCTGAATGTATTTGCACATATCTAAAAAGGGACTATTTTCAATATCCAATTCACTATGATCAAAAATAAATTCATTATCTTTTGGTTCTCTTGCACCTGTACTGATATCAACTATATCTGCTTCTTTATCTTTATCTTTCATTTTTTTATTATACCTCTCTTGTAACTATGTTAAAGAATCAATCTGCCGCTAAGTGTTTAAACTTTATTAGTTTGATGAAATCCATTTTACCATTTGCTGTAACGGCAAATATCCATCCCATGGATTTTCATATATAGACATCTTTCCTATAGATGGAAATCTGTCTATCCCTAAGTCTGCAAAAAATTTAATTATATTTTGTTTTTTTTTTTCGGATATAAAAATACCCATAGATTGAGTATTTGAAGGAAGTATTTTTTTTAACTGGCTTAATTGATTAATGCTAATTAAAAATATACTTCTACAATAAATTGGATTTTCTATAGTAATTTTTTTTGATGTACTAATGAAAATATTCCATTGATTATTTTTTCCAGATAAAACAAAACCTTTTTTTTTAGACTGAAAAATAAATTTTTTTTCAATTATATTATATTTATCTACTGGATTATCTAAGTAGAATTCTTTTGATCTTAAGTTGAACTCTCTAGCCAAAGCCTCAGCTATTTTAATAAGATTTTTTTTTGTTGCTTTCTCAATTATCAAGTTATGTGGAGAATTACATCCTGCTTGATTAAAAGGTATGACGTCATTAACTAAATTTGAGGATAATTTCTTAATATTAGACATAGATTTAATTTTATCTTTTGATACATAAGCCAAAGAAACTTTTGGTCCAAATATTATATCTCTACAATTCATCTTTTTTTTTAAACCAATTATATTTTCCACAGCCTCCAAACCACCCCATACTATTCTTATGTCTGCTGATTTGGATAATTTTTCTTGAGTTTTAAAATCATCTTTTTCGAAATAAATTACCAAAGTTGACTCTAATAATATATTAATAATTTTTTTAGTTTTGACTGGAAAAGATTTATTTTTTTTTAAATCAAATAAAATTTCAGGTAAAATATTTTTTAAATTTTTGGGAACTTTTACAATAGATCTATTTTTAGTAAGCAAAGTTTGAAATAATGAAATTATAGCTAACAAAGGAATGTTACCAGCAACCCAATGAACAGCTAAACCTAAAGGTCTTCCATATATTGTTGAACCAAAATTTTTTTCTTTTACCGGCTCATCTAATGAATTGTAATGATTGAAATTTAACTTCAGAAGTTTTTCTAAATTTGATTTTTTTGACCATAAAGCTATAAATCCAATCTCATATTCTTTAATGATATGCCTAACGCCACAACGATTAGATATCCAATAGTTAGATATCGAATTCATAGCATTTATAATTTCCTTAGTAGTTATATCCTTAAGTAAATTAGGTTTTAATATATATTGATCTAAAAAATTCTTATGGCTTGAATTGACCGTGTTGTTTTTAAATAAAATCTTCATAAATTAAATATAATAATTTTCAGGCAAAGTATCCCCACATCCTCTACTTACGGCTTTATTAAGTCTAGGAAAAACTTCAAACTGAAGATCTTCTTCTCCATATTTTCCTTTTATTCTTTTTGAAATTTTACCAACATCATCATTTAAAAGTGAAAAACCAGGATAACTTAAAGGGAGGGGTGATATAAATTGAAGAAAACCACTTTTTCCGTCAGGTAAAATCTTTAGCGTATTTACGTCTCTAACTAAAACATGGGAAAAGGAGCTTACTCTACAATCCTCGTATCCGCTTGAAGGGTAGACGGTACCTAATTGCTCTGTAAAACCATATATATCAAAAATTTTTCTAATATTAATACGAAGTTTTTTTATAATTGTTTTAGTAAATTCTTTTTTTCCAATTCTGAGATCGGATAATTTTTTCCACCCTCCGAAGTGAATTAAGTTCAAATTATTTAATGATTCAGTTTTTTTTAATTGAAAACTATCATTTTTTACTATGTGTTTCCAAATCATATAAGTATAACCAATTAAAACTGCATCAGAATTTTTTTTAAGATTTAAAAAAACTGATTTATCTAAAGTTAATTTATCTCCTTTTTTAACAAGTAAATATTTTATAGATTTTGCTGCAATCATATAGCCTTGCATCCCAGCTACCCTTGCATTCACTTCGTAAGAACGACTATCATATGATGGTTTTGCATCTAACACATAAAATGTTTTTCGGTGTTTTCCAATTATATAAGCTAGTATTTTGGATAAAGATCTTCTTTGATTCACAGAAGTGGAAATATCAATAACTATTTTGCTTTTTAGGTTAGTCGACGTTCCGCTTGATCTTATAATTTTAGATTTAGTTTTTCTAATACTTTTCAAATCCATGTATTTGAATACGGAACTTGGTAGAAAGGGTATATCATTAAAATCTTTAATATTATTAGGAGAAAAAAAAGAATTTTCGTTATACCAATTTTTATATTCCTTACAATATTTTAAGTGGTGTTCAATTTGCAGCTTTATAATTTTCATTAATTCTTCCTTTTTTTGCGAAGCACTTAATTGGAAAGGATTAAGACTTAAAAGCTCATCAATTTTATCTTTCAAGTTCATATTTTAAATTTTTTTATAAAGTATATTAGAGTGTTTACTTTGACAGATTTGTTATGAATTTTCCAGCAAGGATCTTGTTTAGCCATTTCAATTAATTGTAATAATTTGTCTTCATTTGATATTAAACTTTGAATTTTTTTAAAATTTAATTTTGAGTTTAAAAATTTAATTTTTTTAAATAAATCACTTTTAAATTTTTTGTTAAACTTAATTAAGTATTTTGAATTAGTTTTTAGGGAATAATTAATTACCGGTATTAAAAAAAAAGAAACACATGTTGCGTGTGGTAATCCAGTAATTTTTTCCGCAGAATGAGCCAATGCATGACATAAACCAGAACCAGCGTTATTTTGTGAAATTCCACCGTTAAAAGATAATATGCAATATTCTTTGAGAATTTTTTTATCGGTAACTTTTTTTTTAAGAAATTTATTTATATTAATCTCTTGTATAAAATGGTTTATAGCACTTACTGAAAAAAAATCTAAATAATCGTTTTTATTTATTGAAGAAAGAGACTCAAGGCAATGAGTAATCGCATCAACTGATCCAGCAATTAAATCTTTTTTTGACAGAGTAAGCAAAAAATCTAAATCATAAATTATTCCATTAGGTAAAAAATTTTCATCAATTTCTATCTGTTTTTTGTTGCTTAGGTTTATTATTGAAGAAATAGAGGTCTCTGCCCCCGATCCTACTCTAGATGGAATAATATAAAAAGAAACTTTACTCTTAGTTCTTATCGATCTTACTATATTTTTAGAAAAATCTATTATTGAACCTCCACCTGACACAATGACTAAAGATATTTTTTTATTAATTAAAATTTTCGAAATTTTATTGATTTCATTAACATTATTTCTATTTCTAATTTTTAACCAAGGGATATCATTTTTTAAAATTTTTTTTATTTTATTATGAATTATAGAGTAGTTAGCAGTAACACCTGAAATAAATACAGCGTTTATTTTTTTTTCTTTCAAAAATAATGAATAACCCTTTGAACCAAAACCTACTTTTTCTACAAAATTCTGATATTTCATAATTAATATTTATTTAATATTTTTAAATCTCTTATTTTTTTTCCATTTAAAGTTTTAGGGATATTTTTTTCTATTTTAATTTCACTGGGCTGATAATATGAAGGATAGCTATTAAGACTTTTTAAAACTGATTTTTTTAAATTTTCTGAATTTTGATTTTTTTTCATATGCAACAAACAGACTATTTTATTAATCAAAACTTTGTCTTTTTTTTGAAAACATAAACATTCTCTAATTTTTGGGTCTTTTTCTATTAAATTCTCTAAAAATTCAGCTTGTATTTTTTGACCCCCAACGTTGAGTTGGTTGTCAATTCTACCTTTAATAAAAACCCTATCATTTTTAACTTCACAATTATCACCGGTATTAAACCAGCCACTAAATTTTTTGTGGTCACCTGACTCTAAGTAGCCACTAAATAAATTTTTTCCTTTTACCAGCAATTCATTGTTTATAATTTTATATTTTACTTTGCTCATATTTTTCCCGATCCAGTTATTGCTAATATTAAGATTATCATCTTTACCTCTTAATCGAATAAAAGATCTTGAAGCTTCCGTAGTTCCATAATGATGAAGTATTTTTGTTTTTTTGAAATTCTTTTTTAACCAATATCGTAAATCAGTACTTAGAGAGCTACTTCCAATTTCAAAATATTTAATGTTTTTTGAAAAAAGGCTTGCTTTTTTTTTTAATAAATTTTTAATTATTTCAATACCAGATGGCACCATAGATAATCCAGTTAATTTAATTTTTTTAGTAAAACTGTAAATGTATGGAAAATTTTTTAAGCCGTCCGTTATTAATGCTGATGAGCCTGATAACAAAACACATCTTAATCTTGTTATACCAAATGAATGATTAAAAGGCATCGATAGAAGCTCTATGTCATTTTTATTCTGTTTTAGTGATTTTATAAGAAAGTTAGCAACATAAGTGTAAGCAAAGTTATTTATTATTACGCCTTTTGGAATATCGGAAGTTCCAGAAGTAAATAAAATATTATTTTTGGTTTTATTTTTAATAAAATGATTTTTAAATCTTAAAATTTTTAATTTCTCCGAAACAATTTTTTTATGATCCATCTTGTAGATAATTAAATTAATTTTATACCGTTTTTGAATTTTATTAATTATCCGCTTAGGGTAATTAGGATTTAAAATATAAATATCCTTACAAAATTGATTAGATGCCAAGTACCACAAAGGCCAATTTATATTATTTTTGCAGCAAATTCCTATAGAATTAACTTTATTTTTTCTCAAAAAAGACGATATTTTTTTTAAATTTTTTTCACAGTCATGTCCATTTAGCTTTGAGCTAAAGCCGTGATAAAAAATCTTTTTGGGATTTTTTATAAAATTATTTATTGAAACAGAGAAAAGTGAACTCACTTCAGTTTTTTTGTTGTGATATCGATAAGTTTTTTTACTGTATTCTTTCCGATTATTTCATCAATATCAAAGTCAATTTTTAATTTTTTTTCTAATTCTGATATAATTTTCATATGACCAAGAGAGTCCCAACCAGGCACACTTTCATATTTAGAGTCAATTTTTAATTTATAATTTTTACTCTCTAAGGCTTTTTTAAAGACCGATTGCATGAATTTTAAATCTATTTTCATTGTAGAGCAAATAATAATTTTATAAATATCTTAAATACATTAATATAATAATAATGCAAAAACATAAATACATTATATGTACTGAAAAGGAAGTATTTAAATTAAACTCATTTATAAGACAATATTGGGACAAAAATCATATTTTGATTAAAAATAAAAGACTCTTTTGTTGGCAATATAAAAATTTAATTACAAAAAAATATAATTTTGTTTTATGTATCGATAATAAAAATAAGATTGTTGGAATATTAGGCTTCATACCATTAAGTCAATTTTCAAAAAAAATTTATTTTCATACAGCTGCTTGGTTATCTCTTTGGATGGTTATAGATAAAAAAAAATACCTAGGTCTTGGTATCCCTATGATAGAATTTTTAAAGCTTCGTTTTCAAAATATTTTAAACATCGGATTAAATAATGAAGTTTTACCAATATTTAAATATCTTAAATTTAAAACAGGAAGATTGCAACATTATGTCATTTTTAATTCAAACTATAAAAAATTTAATATTGTAAAAAATTATAATAAGAAAAAATTTACCAAAAAAAAAAAAGTTATTAAAAATAAAAACTATTATCTTCAAGAGGTTTCTGAAAGAAATTTTGTGTTGTTAAATAAGAAATTAAAAAATAATCTATTTACTCTTTACCCCAAAAAAAATAGTGAATACATTTTAAAGAGATATTTTAATCATCCAGTTTATAAATATAAGGTTTATATTTTAAAAAATAAAAAAAACTATTGCTGCTCATTATTTATAATGCGTAAAATTAATTTTAAAAAATCAAATATTTTAAGGTTAATAGATTATCAAGGTAATATAAGGTTTTTAGAAAAAATAAATTATGCTTTACAGGAGTTGATGCATAATGAGCAAAGTGAATATATTGATTTTTATCAACATGGAATAGAAAAAAACATTTTACTAAAATGTGGCTTCACTAATGTAGAAAAAACAAAATTAATAGTTCCTAATTATTTTGAGCCTTATGTAAAAAAAAATATTATATTAAATTTTGCCTTTAAAACTTCGAATGTAAAAAAAAAGATTTATTTTTTTAAAGGAGATGGAGATCAGGATAGACCTAATAAAATTTAGGTAAGCTAACACGGTAATTCATTTGTATCTATTCTGTTAAGTTCTAGCGGTTTTTTTTCTAAATTTGCCACCCCTTTTTGTGTTGTAAATCCATATAAGCATTTTTTATTTTTCAAAATAGAAAGTGTTAATTTATTATAAGCGCCGTAAGGATAGCACATAATCCAATTTTTGGTGGGAGCGCCAATTTTTTTTAGAAATCTTAATGAATTATTTATTTCTAATTTTTGTTCACTTAATTTTAATTCATTAAACCATAAATGACTATACTAGTTATAGTTATCATTATACCAATCAAAAAACTTCTTCGGCTTCTTTATTCTCAATCTTCTATAGCGCTCAATGCATCGCTCAATTATTTGCTGTCTATCCATTGTCATGGATTTAGTTCTTTTTGCTTTGCTGTTTGTTGCCATCATAACGTTATTGTATTTAACACCAATATAAACACATAAATCCCCAAGCCTATCACTCACAACTCTATTCAATGCAGCATAGTCGGGATCTACTTTTAGTTTCTTTTTATTCTTTAATCTCTTTTCCATTTCCTGTAAATAATTGAACATAAAAGATAGCTTTCAATAGGGGTTTGACGGAATTGGGTAGAACCTTTTCGCAGCACGTCAATCGCTTCTGTGGGTCTATCATAAAACATCATTGCTATGTTTGGTAAATCTTTCCAACCCATTGCATCGTCTTCCATCATCTCCAGCAATGTTTTGAATTTTTCTTTTGTGAATTTTCTGCCTTTACTTGTCGCAGCAATCCCTTTTCTTAACTTTGATTTTTGGCGCATGTGTTAAAGCAATAACACAAACGCCAGGCTTAAACCACGCCGAAACTATCTGCCGTGGGAATTCATGTATTTATCGACGTTCTCAGCATGTTTATTTTTACGACGATCAACCAATTTAACGTAAGGCAGCAATGATTTAATATCTTTCCAGCCGCCAGCTTCTTTAACGGCGTATATATCGCCCGTGACTTCATAGTAAAATGTTGCCCAGGTATGTCTTAAAAAGTGGATACATTTCAATGGTATCTTTGCATCCGCACATATTAATTTAAAGGTTTTACGTGGATCCTGAATATGCTTCTTTTTGCTGCTTCTACGTGACGTTGGGAAGACATATTTATATCTAGCATCCCTTGGATTTATTCCATGACGTATATTTAACATAACCCTAAATATAGCTTTGATTGAAAATTTAAATTTTAATGTAATTGTTTCACTATTTTTCGTATCGTGAAATTTAATTTCATTATTAACCATATTTACATTATCCCAGGGTAGGGGGAACAACATTGATTTAGAACGGGCGCCAAGGTTTGGGCAAGCGAGCAAAGCAAAGCAGCTAACTTTTAAACGTGGAAACTTTTTCGCAATCTTTAAAGCTGACTTTCTAAATTTTCTATACTCATCAATGCTATAAGGATCTTCCTTTTCAATACGTTTTGTTTCCTTGTTCAGTTCTTTTTTTTTAAAATGACATACAGTTTTTTTAATATAGCCTTTTTCCAAAGCATATTTTTCAACTAGCCTTAAATCTTCGATACATCTATTTGCCTGGGCTTTACCAGCATACGTCACAGCAGTATGGTATCGAACGTAATCATCTTTAGTAAGGTCCAACATTTTTCGTGAACCAATCGACAAAGCACCCATATGCATTTTTCGTATTTGTGTTTGTTTATATCCACTACTATTTAACTTAACCCAAAGTTTGTTTCTGGATATCATGTTAGTTTGCGTTGACTTTTTGTAGGCTGCTGATTTTACACGGACCTTGATAAACTCATCATAGATCAACTCAACAGTTTTAGCTTTTCTTTGTGCAGCAACAATCGACGATGGATCACGCCCAACCTTGATCGCATCCCGCATTTCAACAGCTAATTTTCTTGCCAGCGCTGGTGTAATACCTTTTCCACGATTTTGGATATCGCAATAGTAATTACCCAAATGCATTTTAGCTGGGTTTAGTTTTATGTTTCCAGCTTTAGGATCTTTTTCTTTTGCTGCTTTAGTTTTATCTTCATCAACACCTTTAGGCGTGTATTGATAAAAGAAACTGATAGACCCACTAGGATTTGCCTTAGCTTTAAAGCCAATGACATCAGTATCGTTGATTGTTTTTTCCAGATACTTTTTTCCTTGTTTATCTTTAGGATCCGGGATTGGTTTTAGAAGCTTCAATACATCCGGCGCAATCTTCACGCGCTTTTGATCATTGATCATTTCTTCTAATGATTTAGGTGGTTTATTGTGTCCGATCGTAACGTTTTCACTTTTCATAATTGTTTTTTCCTTTCATGGTTTAATTTAATTACTAAAAGCATTATGTAAATCTCACGAAAGCAAACGTGGTATGAGCCAGGTATGAACCAGGTATGAATTTCATTATTGGGGGCGAAATCAGCCAATATTCCCAGGTATGAAATAGGTATGAATTTAGTTCACAAATGTTCACATTTATCCCTTTCTTGCTAAACATAATGTTGCTAGAAATGCGCTATTAATATAGAAACTAAACGGAACGGGGCGTGGCGCAGCCTGGTAGCGCACCTGGTTTGGGACCAGGGGGTCGTGTGTTCGAATCACACCGCCCCGACCATTTAAATACTATGCAAAAAGCAAAAATATATAAGCCAACAAAAACACCAATGCAATCTGGCACTAGAAACTCTAAGAATTGGTTATTAGAATTTGATACAGCAAATAAAGGTATAGACCCACTAATGGGATGGGAATCATCCAAAGATACTATGTCAGAAGTTAAGTTAGAATTTACATCTAAAGAACAAGCTATTTATTATGCAAAAAAAAATGATATTAATTATTATATCATTGAACCTCAACAACGTAAGATGATTAAAAAATCGTATACTGATAACTTTTTAAAAAAGTAAACAAATGTTAAAATGTTTTTTTCTCAATAAAAAGTGGGCTTTGTGGGCTTGGGGTGGCTTTCTTTTTATAATTGGTTCTTTGCTAGCTCAAACCTGGATAGATGTAAAAATTAATGAATGGTATAAAGATTTTTATGATCTTTTGCAGAAAGCTACTGAAAGAGATATTTCTGAATTTTATGATGGTCTTTTTCTTTTTATGAAGTTGGCAATCCCTTATGTAATAATTTATACAATAACAAACTATTTTACTAGAGTTTATGCTTTTAGATGGAGAGAAGCTATGACTTTTGCTTACATGCCGTTCTGGAAAAAAGTTGATGCTAAAGTAGAAGGAGCTTCTCAAAGAATCCAAGAAGATTGTATGAACTTTGCAAGAATAGTTGAAAGCATAGGTCTTCAAATAGTAAGGGCACTTATGTTATTAATAGCTTTTATACCTATACTTTATGGTTTGTCAGCAAATGTAGTCATTCCTTGGTTAAAAGACATTAATGGATCGTTAGTATGGGTTTCTCTTACTGCTAGCTTAGGTGGTGTTTTAATTAGTTGGCTGGTTGGATATAAACTTCCAGGTCTTGAATATAATAATCAAGTTGTTGAAGCTGCTTTTAGAAAAGAACTAGTTTACGGAGAAGATGATAGAGTTGAATACGCTAAGCCTCCAACTGTTTTTGAGCTATTTACAGGAATTAAATACAATTATCATAGACTATTTCTTCATTATGGATACTTTGATCTTTGGTTAATTATGTACAACCAAACTATGATTATAGTTCCTTACATATTAATGGGTCCTGGTTTATTTACAGGCGCTATGACTCTTGGAATTTTGATTCAAACGTCCAGCGCTTTTAGAGAAGTGCAGGGGAGTTTTTCTTTGTTTATGCAAAATTGGACACGAATAACTGAGTTAAGATCTATATATAAACGTTTAACTGAGTTTGAGAAAGCAATTGGATATAGAACTAGTAGCATTAAATCATAGAAAATGGACCTTTTTGTTAAGCTATTTGATGTTTTATTTCCAGTATTTCTCATAATAGGTATTGGCTATTGGTATGGGAAAAAAGACCCTAAATTTGATACAAAATTTATAACGACATTTGCTGGTAATTTTGGTTTACCAGCTATTATATTTTATTCATTAACAACAACAAATATAAGCTTTGATCTTTTTTTACGCTTTTCTTACTACATCACTCTATATGTAATTATTTTTTCAATAATAGGTGTCCTAATCCTTAAAATATTAAAAAAGGATATTTATAGATTATTGCCGCCACTAATTCTTCCAAATACTGGCAATATGGGTATGCCACTTTGTTTATTTGCTTATGGAAAAATGGGTTTGGCTATAGCAACAGCTGCTACTGCTATGATTCTAGTTTTTCATTTTAGCATTGGAATTCTTTTAGCAAGCAAAAAATTTTCTCTAAAACCTTTAATAAAGTGCATACCTATATATGCTCTTTTTATTTCTTTAATATTTGTTTATTATGAAATTCCATCTCCAGTATTCCTAGAAAATGCTACTTTCTTAATAGGATATTCCACAATTTTTTTGGTTCTTATGTCCTTAGGAATTGCCCTGTCCAAGCTTAAAGTTTTTTCTTTTAAAGAAACTTTAATCTATTCGCTTACGCGTGTATTAATTGGTCCTATTGTTGGCTTTGGTTTTGTTAAGGTTTTTAACCTTACTGGGGTAGAGGCTGGAGTGATGTTTATTCAGGCTTCAATGCCTTCGGCCGTGTTAACTTATTTGGTTGCAAAAATTTATTCACCCAAAAGCATATCTGATAGCATTGCCAGTACTGTTGCTTTATCTACTTTTTTATCATTCTTCACTTTAATAGTTGTAGTATTTATTGCTTTAAAATACTTTAACTAATAGTGAAAGCTATTTTTTATAATTTATTAGCCTGGGCAATACTACCATTTATGGATGTTATTGCTAAATACTTAAGTTCTGATATTTCCTTCTTGCAAATTACATGGGCTAGATACTTTTTTACAGTTGCTTTTGCTTTACCCCTCATGTTTTGCTTCTTTAGAAAAAAATTAACTTGGACTACTCAACCCAAACTACAATCTTTAAGAGGTCTATTATTATTTTTTGCTAATGTATTATTCTTTTACTCTATTTCTATAATTTCTATGGCAAAAGCTTTAACGCTTGCTTTTATAGCACCCTTAATTACTACAGCTTTATCTCCTTTTTTATTAAATGAAAAAGTAGGTTTTAAAAGATGGTCTGCTGTAATAGTTGGTTTTTTAGGAAGCTTAATTGTTATTCAACCAGGGTTTATAGAATTTAATTTAGCAACTATAGCTGGATTAGGAACTGGTTTTTTTTATGGGATATATCTTATTGTAACTCGAAAATTACATACCTCTGATAATCCTTTATTAACTTTATTATTAACGGGCGTAGTGGGGCTTATTATTGGATCCTTTATAGCTCCTTTCGTATGGATTAATCTTTCTTTAAACCAATGGTTATTATTAGCTTTAATGGGAATCTTTGCTTGTCTCGGTCATTTCTTTTTAATTTTATCATTAAAATATGCTGATGCATCTAAACTAGCTCCTTTTGGTTATTTTGAGATAGTAACTAATGTAATTTTGGGGTTCTATTTTTTTGGTGATTTTCCTGATTATTGGTCTTGGATTGGTCTATTGATTATAATCTCTTCGGGTATCTACATCTCATTTCGCGAACAAAAATTAGGTTAGTAATGTTTACTATATTTTAATCTATTACATTAAGAGTTTATTATAAGTTATTGTTTTTACTCAATATATTTAGTTATTTAATGTATTTTATAGTATACGGTAAATAGAAAGCAATATAAAAACTAATGATCAAAAAAGCTATGATTTAAGCAGATTTATTTAAATATTTTTCTAAAATCAATTAATATAAAACTAAAAAAAGTAATATTGCCAAAAAACAAGTAAAAACCCAGTAAATAAAATAACCTTAATTATGAAGTAGCTAATAAAAATAATTAATAAAATTAAGGGTTGCGGTTTGAGAATATAGCGATTAAAGGTCCAAAGAAGGGTCAATTTTAGCTATGTTGATACTTATGATACAACTGAAGGGCGAAAAGCTAAAAACAAAGAGGAGTAGGTATGTAAAAGCTAAAAAAGTCTTATTTTATAGGAGTTTTAGAGCAAAAAACCTTCCTTTATTAGGAGTTTTTTCTTAGTTTTTGTACCACCTGGACTTGAAAAACCACCCAATGTACCATCAGACCTAATTACCCTATGACAGGGAACTTTAGGAGCATATGGGTTCTTAGCGCATGCATTTGCCACCGCACGAGCTGATTTAGGCCTATTTATGCCTATTGCAACCTGTTTATAGGTCTTTACCTTACCTTTTGGGATAGTTTTAAGGTATTTCCAAACTTTTATCTGAAATTTAGTTCCCTTTAAGTTCATAA